>Ga0209415_10005368_pt1 | contig 23073 bp, 22 predicted proteins | sample PeaSoiSIISIP2007_FD_187696 | JGI IMG/M metagenome (GOLD analysis project Ga0209415, IMG submission 187696) | Peat soil microbial communities from Weissenstadt, Germany - SII-SIP-2007 (SPAdes) (version 2) | ecosystem: Environmental > Terrestrial > Soil > Wetlands > Peat | place: Germany... | reverse complement strand
GGCGATACAGCAGGTTGGAAACCTGCGCTACGCAGCCTCGGGAGCCCGGTACCGCCCTTAGGCTGTGAAATATCCGGCTAAGCGCAGGGTTGCGCGAGCCGGGCAGGCGGTGTATTCTGACACCCCGGTAAGAGTGCATGAATATGAATCGCAAACCGCATGTGGCAGTGGTCGGTGCGACGGGCGCCGTCGGCATCGAGATGATTAAGACCCTCGAGAAACGCGGATTCCCGGCGGGGAAACTGACGTTGCTGGCCTCGGCGCGGTCGAAGGGCAAGCGGCTGAGGTTTCGGGACGAGACGATTGTGGTCGAGGAGCTGACCAAGGATTCATTCGAAGGCGTCGAGCTGGCCCTGTTCAGCGCGGGCGGCGCCATTTCCCGGGAATACGCGCCGCTGGCCGCACGGGCCGGCTGCGTGGTGGTGGATAATTCGAGCGCCTTCCGCATGGACAACCAGGTGCCGCTGGTGGTGCCGGAAATCAACGCCCGCGATGTGCGTGAGCACCGGGGCATCATCGCGAACCCGAATTGCACGACCGCCATCACGCTCATGGCGCTTTACCCGTTGCACCAGGCCTTTGGCTGCAAGCGGATTTTTGCCTCGAGCTACCAGGCGGTGTCCGGCACGGGCGCCAAGGCCATCGCGGAACTCCAACGCCAGGTGGCGCAAGTCGTCAAAGGCGAGCCGGTGACGCGCGAAGTCTATCCGCACCAAATCGCGTTCAACGTGCTGCCGCAGGTCGATTCCTTTCTGCCCTCGGGCTACACGAAAGAGGAGATGAAAATGGAAAACGAGGGCCGTAAAATCATGCACCATCCCGCCTTCCGCGCCAGCGTCACCTGCGTGCGCGTGCCGGTGTATCGGGCCCATTCCGTGGCGGTCAGCGCCGAGTTCGAGAAGCCGGCGACGGTCGAAGCGGCGCTGGCCGTGCTTCGGCGGGCGCCCGGGCTCGAGGTGATCGACAACCCGGCCAAATCCGAATATCCGCTCCCCCTCTACCAGGCGGAAAAGGACAATTGCGCCGTCGGCCGGGTTCGCAAGGACTGCGCGATGGACAACGGCCTGTGCTTTTGGGTTTCCGGCGATCAACTCCTCAAAGGCGCCGCCCTCAATGCCGTCCAGATAGCCGAAGAATTGCTCTCCGGGGACTGAGGTCCTGGAGCGTGGAGCGTGGAGCGTGAGAGCGGGAAGCATGCAGGTGGCTGCGAGCGCCGCTCCTACTCCTAATCGTGCTCTTAATCCTCTTAATCTTGCTCCTAATCTTAATCCAAGGAGATTAGGAGCAAGATTAAGATTACGACTACGATTACGATGAGGATTGAGATTTGGAGCCGCAATTCGCGGGGAGCTGGGCATTTGACAGGGCGGAACATCTGGAGAAGAGTAGCCTTGCGCAGTGCATAAACTGTAAACCGTCAACCGACGAGGAATCATAGATATGGCTATACCCGTGGGCGCCAAAGCGCCGGAATTCACTCTGAAATCCAAACAAGCCACTGGCCTGGTGGACGTGAAGCTCAGCGCCAGCCTGGGCAAGAAGAATGTCGTGCTGCTGTTCTTTCCGGCGGCCTTCACAAGCGTCTGCACGCAGGAGTTGTGCGACGTGAGCAACGGCCTCGGGGCTTATGCCGGCCTCGATGCGGAGATCATCGGCATTAGCGTGGACACGCCGTTTGCGCAGGAGGCCTGGGCCCAAAAGGAGAAGATCACCCTCACGCTCGCCAGCGACCTCAACAAGGAGGTGATCCGGAAGTACGACGTGGTGTTTCCGATGTTGGCCGGGGTCGGGGACACCGCGGCGCGGGCGGCGTTTGTCATCGATAAGCAAGGCGTGGTGCAGTACAGCGAACGGACGCCCACGCCCAAGGATTTGCCCGACTTCGCCAAAATCAAGGCAACCCTCGAGAAGCTCAAAGCGTAGGGAGAGAGCCCTGATAATCCTCGCGCGCCCCGGGGTTTGGACCTTTGCACGCCAACGGCGTGTGGGCAAATCAGCCCAGGGCAGTATCCTGGGGCATCGCCCAGTGGCGTAGGGGGGAGCCGCGCCCTCCCGGCAACGACGCGGGTCAGGGGCGCGCCGCAAGAGACGTCCGAAACGAAACGCAACCGTGACCGAGCGTGGGCTGAGGCGGTTGGTTCGGCTATTCATCCAAGATGGTCTTTCCGCATTTCCCGCACCTGCCCGTTGCTACGGCGATCTCCCCCGAAGTACCGATCAGGGGCTTTCGACAGGCCGGACAGATGGCTCCCAGCCTCCGCGGAGCACCCAACAGAAAAATGGACCCCGCCACCAGGGATCCCAAGAAAATTGTCAGGGCTAATGCCTCTGCCAGACCAGAGCTGTTGTGACGGGACAGCCAATTGCCGAACAGGAGCCCACCAAACATACCTGCCAGCATCAAGCAACCGGAAATATTCGCCACTTTCTGGAATCGCAGGAGCCGCTCACTGAATTGTTGCCGCGTCAGCCCCGGTTCATATATCGGCCGCTTGCGACTTTTCATCTCTTCAGTATAGGCCGGGCCCGCCATGCCTCCCGGGTACTGCCTATCGGGGAATCTTGTCGTGTGCCCAAAAGGGGAACTGATATGACTGGCGAAGTATTGTCCGCGCTTCAAGGCGCAGACCGGAAGTCTGCGCCTTGAGCGGTGGCGGGTGGATTAATACTCGCGTTTTCGGGTGATGCCGGGGTTCGGTTGGGGATATTTGCCGTCTTTATCGGCCACGACGGGGGCAGGGGAGTTCATGGTGAATTGGTCCACGCCGGGTGCGAACTCGTGTTCGGAGTTGAGCATGTCCTCGAAGGTAATCTCCTGGCCGGTGTGCGCGGCCATGCGGCCCATGCTGGAGGTGAGGCTGGCTTCGACGCCGCGTTTGACTTCGTTGTAGGGCTTGTCGCTACGGATGGCGTTCATCAGGTCGTTCCATTCGTTGGTGTAGGGATTCGTTTGGTCCCCGGGCACCTCGGAGGTCCAGAGCCGGTTGGAGCGGGAGAGGTTCTGGCCCTTGAAGGCGCTCGAGGGAAGCCCGCAATCGCCGCTTCTGGAGGCAACGGCCAGGCCTTTGCTGCCGTGGACGTAGCTGGCATAGATGTCGTTGCAGCCGTTCATGCAGCGTCCGTCCATCAACATCTTCGCGCCGTCGGCGAAGGTGTATTCGACGGAATAGGTATCGAGATTCTGATCCACGTAGGGTCGGCCTTCCGGGTCGGTTTTGTAATGCTTGCCGCCAAGGGCCTGGGCTTTGACCGGCCAGGCGTTCTTCATCCAGCAGAGGTGATCCACGATGTGGATGTAGAAGTCGTTGAAGCAGCCGCCGCTGGCCCAGAGGAAACTGTGGAAGTTGCGGATCTGCCAGAGCAATTCGGAGGGTTCACCGGGCCACTTGGTGGCGTAGGCGGACCCGGCCGGCCCGTGCATCCGGTAGCCGCGCATGAGGATGATGTCGCCAATTTCGCCGTCCTGGATGCGCTGGGCGAGTTCCTGCAAGGCGCGGCTATGGCGGGACATCAGGCCGACCCCAACCTTGAGGTTCTTGGCGGTGGCCTCCTCGGCGAGCTTGAGCATGCGTCGCGAGGCGGCCCCATCGGCGGTGAGGGGTTTCTCCATAAAGACGTTGAGGTTCTTCGCGATGGCGTAGGTAAAGTCAACCCACCGGAAGGCCAGGGGTGTGGTGAAAATGGCAACGTCGCCCGGTTTGAGGCAGTCCATGGCCTGCTTATAGGCGTCGAAGCCGATGAATTTCCGGTCGGCGGGCACCTCCACTTTGTCGCCGTGCTCTTTTTTGATGCCGTTATAGCTGCTGGCGAGGCGGTCTTCGAAGACGTCGGCCATGGCGACGAGCTTGGTGGGGCCGCAGGTGGTGGACAGGGCATCGCTGGCAGCTCCGGAACCCCGTCCGCCGCACCCGATCAGGGCGATTTGGATGAGGTCGGTGCCGGCGGCGTGGACGTGGGGAATGGCTACCCCGGCCAGGGCCGAGGCGGCAGCCACTCGTGTGGTGGTGTTAATGAAGTCTCTACGGGTGATGAGGGATTTGGGCGATTCGTTCATATAGACAGTATATTCCAGACGTTGCGGGGGGAATGTCAATTCAAGAAATGCGAATGATCCTGGCTTGACACAGGGCGAGAGTTTCGTTGCAGTGGCGCCATGAATTCAGTTGCGCCCAAGCCAATCACCCTTCGTGTGTTATGCCCGTTGCTTTTGCTCCTCTGCCTGGGGGTGGTGTCGAGGGCCGCGGAGAGCGCCCCACCAGGCGTGGAGGCGCGGTTGGCTCAACTCGAGGCCAAGGCGGCGGCGGCCCCGGCGGTCAACTCGGGCGACAACGCCTGGCTGCTGGCCAGCACGGCGCTGGTGCTGATGATGACGGCGCCGGGTCTGGTGCTTTTCTACGGGGGGCTGGTGCGGCGAAAGAACGTGCTGGGGACGATGATGCACAGCCTGGCGTTGATGGCCCTGGTCTCGGTGCTCTGGCTCCTTTTTGGGTACAGCATGGCCTTTGGGGAGGGCAATGCGTTTTGCGGCAACCCGCTGAGCCATTTCCTGTTGCGCGGGGTCGGTCTGGCGCCCAACCCGGATTATGCCGGGACGGTGCCGGAGCAGAGCTTCATGCTGTTCCAGTTGATGTTTGCGATCATTACGCCGGCGCTGATCAGCGGGGCGGTGGCGGAGCGGATGAAATTCAGCGCCTACCTGCTGTTCACGACGTTGTGGGTGACGCTGGTGTATTTTCCGCTGGCGCACATGGTTTGGGGCAAGGGCGGGCTGTTGAATTGGGCGTCGAGCGGCTGCCGGGTGCCGGTGCTGGATTTTGCCGGCGGGACGGTGGTGCATATCAGTTCCGGGGTGTCGGCGCTGGTGTGCGCGTTGGTGCTGGGCCAGCGGGTGGGTTACCCGCGCGAGCCGATGCCGCCGCACAATGTGGTGCTAAGTCTCATCGGGGCCGGGTTGCTGTGGGTGGGTTGGTTTGGCTTCAACGCAGGCAGCGCGCTAAACGCCGGGGGCCTGGCGACGAGCGCCTTTGCGGCGACGCACTTTTCCGCGTCGGCCGCGGCGTTGAGCTGGGTCGTGTGCGAGTGGATGCAGAAGGGCAAACCGAGCGTGTTGGGGGCCGCTTCCGGGATGGTCGCCGGCCTGGCCACCATTACGCCGGCGTCGGGTTTTGTTTCGATCCCCTCGGCGCTGCTCATCGGTTTGGCGGGGGGTGCGGTGTGCTATACGGGGGTATCGCGGCTTAAGACGCGCTTTGGCTACGACGATTCGCTGGATGTGTTCGGGGTGCATGGCCTGGGCAGCACGGTGGGCATGTTGATGCTGGGCCTGCTGGCCAGCGGCCAGATCAACGATGCGATCCTCGGCACCTGCAAGATTGACGGCCAGCTCGTTTGCCTGGCCGGAGGGGGCGCCCAGTTTCTGAACCAGCTCAAAGGGGTGGGGTTAACGATTGCGTTTGCAGGAACGGGTACATTTGTTATTCTCAAGGTGGTAAAGGCCGTGACCGGTCTACGTCTGACCGAGGAGCAGGAGACTCTCGGGATGGATTTGTCGCAGCACGGAGAGAGTGCCTATAACGATTAAGGGCCCGCATGAAAAAGATTGAAGCGATCATCAAGCCGTTCAAACTGAACGACGTCAAGGACGCCCTGCACGAAGTCGGCCTCCAGGGCATGACCGTCAGCGAAGTCAAAGGGTTCGGCCGCCAAAAAGGCCATACGGAGATCTACCGGGGCAGCGAGTACACGGTGGATTTCCTGCCCAAGATAAAAATCGAAATGATTGTGCCCGACGGCCTGGTCGGCGCCGCCACGGACGCCATTATCAAATCCGCCCGCACCGGCAAGATCGGCGATGGCAAGGTCTTCGTCTTTCCGGTCGAGGACGCCGTGCGCATCCGGACCGAGGAGCGAGGGGAGAAGGCCATTTAGGGAAGTGCGGAGTGCGGAGTGCGGGATGCGCCCGCAGCGAAGAGCGGGGCGGGACGACTGATTAGACACGACGCCATAATAATTTGCGCGCCCGATGGACTTATGACGCCCGGAGTTGTCGGATATGCCGAAGCATGGTTGGATGATTGCCGCCGTCGGGGTAGGGTTGGGGGCCAGTGGCTCCTTAGCTTGGGGGGCGGACGCGCGGTTTATAGTGGAGCGGTTTGGGTGGGAACAGGGGCTGCCGCAGAGCTGTGTGGCGGCCATGACCCAGGCTCGGGACGGCTATCTGTGGGTGGGGACGCTGGGCGGTTTGGCCCGCTTTGACGGGAGGCGGTTCACTCGATTCGATGCGGACAACACCCCGGGGCTCAAGGGCAACCGCATCGTGAGCTTGTTCGAGGACAGCCGGACCAACCTCTGGATCGGCACCGAGAGCGAGGGGGTGGCGCTGGTCAGCCCCACAGGCGGCATCACCCATGTTGCCCTGCCAGGCCAGCTCAAGGCCATCTGCGAGGACTCGAACGGGGCCGTCTGGCTGCTGTCCGCAGACACCGGGGCAGACGGCTCGACCGCCCATTTGGCCCGCTTCTACAAGGGCAGCTTGCGGAGCCTGCTCAGTTGGCCGGTCGGGACGAGCCGCTGCCGCGCGCTCATCGCGGAGGATTCGGGCCTCCTGTGGGTCGGGACCGACGACATGCAAACGTCCTTGCGCCCCAACCCGGACGCGGCGGCCAGCGCGGTCCCCCAGGTAGTGAACGAACTGCCGGTTGGCAGGTGGCTCGACTTCTTGCTGGCCAGCCGGCGGGGCGGTTATTGGCGCCTGGCTAACCTCAATATCACGAAGTGCAGGAAGGCCGGAATCGACCGGAGCTTCAGACCCCGTGACTATCCGTGGAACCAAATGGACAACTCCGTCACCGCGGTCTGCGAGGACCTGCAAGGAAACCTGGTAGCGGGCACAAAGGGCGGGGAAGTCTATTGGTTTAACGAGCAAGGGCAGTGGACGCGAATTGGACGTGAACAGGGCTTGCCGCGCAGCGCCGTCCTTTCCCTCTATGTGGACCGGGAGGGCTGTCTGTGGGTGGGGACTAACGGGGAGGAACTGATCCGCGTCAAGCGTCCGGCGTTTGAGTTGCTGCCCCCGACGGCGGAATTGGTGGTCCAATCGGTCTGCGAGGACGGCCACGGCGGGCTTTGGATCGGCTACAACCAGGAGCAAGTGGACCATTGGACGGGCCAGGCGACGATTGTGTTTACCAACATCGTTGAGCAAGCGGGTACCTTGAAGGAGTCCGTCTACGTGCGCAGCGTGTATGTGGACCGGGACGGGAGAGTGTGGGTGGGCACGCAAAACCAAGGGCTGTTCCAGTTTCAGGACGGCGGGTTCAAACCCGCCCCCGGGGCGGAGCGCATCAACCGGCACATCTTTGCCCTCTACCAGGACCGCCGGGGAACCTTATGGGCCGGCACTGCGGGCGGGTTGGCGCGCTGGGATGGCCGGGAGTGGAGGGCCGCTGCGGCCACCAATGGCTTATCGACCAACGCCGTCCAGGCCATTGTCGAAGATGGGCAGGGAAACCTCTGGGCCGGGACAGCCGGGGGTGGGGTCGGTTGTCTGCGGGAAGGGCGCTCAACCTGGTTCACGCGGACCAAGGGGCTGCCCAGCGACAATGTCTTCTCGCTGCTGGTGGACCAGGAGGGCGTGTTGTGGGCAGGGACTGCCGGCGGTCTGGGCCGTTTCCGCGACGGCCGCTGGTCCAGCATCACGCGGAAAGAGGGTCTGCCGGTCAGCTACCTGGGTTACCTGGCCGAAGACCGGGAGGGGTATTTATGGATTGGCTCTTATGGCGGTCTGGTGCGCGTGCCCAAGCAGACGCTCAACGAGATCGCCGACGGACCGGCAGAGAAAAAAGCGCTCGCCAATGCCGCCGGCGTGCTGACGGAGAGGTTGGCGTTGCGAACGTATGGCAAGCCGGACGGCCTGCCGACGAGCGAATGCACTTTTGGCTCGCAGCCTGCCGCCTGCGAAACGGCGGACGGCAGGCTGTGGTTTCCCACGACCCGGGGCCTGGCTGGGATAGACCCAGCCCAACTCCATCCCAACACCAACCCGCCTCCCGTCGTGATCGAGTCAGTTTCGATCCAAGGCCGGCCGGGGACCAATAGCTTCCGCGGGGCCCCGCCGCAAGAGGTGGTCATCCCTGCCGGCAAGGGGGGGCTGGACATTCAATACACCAGCCTGAATCTGGCGGCGGCGGATCGCGCGCGATTCAGCTACTGGATGGAGAACCACGAACGGGATCGGAGTCCGCCCCGCGACGAGCGCGACGCCTACTACGGCAAACTCCCGCCGGGCCGTTACCGTTTCCATGTGACGGCTTGCAACGAAGACGGGGTCTGGAACAAGGAGGGGAGCACGCTGGCCGTGACGGTGCTGCCGCCGTTCTGGCAGACCTGGTGGTTTCTCACCGCCGCGGCCGTGTCGCTGTTGGGGATGATCGTCGGCTCGGTGCACTATGTGTCCACCCAAAGATTGCAGCGGCAGTTGGTCATCTTGCGGCAGCACGAGGCGCTGGAAGGAGAGCGGGCGCGCATCGCCCGCGACCTCCACGACCAACTGGGGGCGAATCTGACACAGGTGGCGTTGCTGGGGGAACTGGCCGAGACCGACAAAGAGCTGCCCGAGGAAGTGGCCGCGCACGCCCGCCAAATCTCGCAAACCGCGCGTGAAACCACCCTGGCCCTGGATGAGATCGTCTGGACGGTCAACCCGGCCAACGACACGCTCGACGGGCTCGTGAATTATCTGTGCAAATATGCCCAGGAATACCTGGCCCTGGCCGGGCTGCGCTACCGCCTGGAAGTGCCGGCCCAATTGCGCGCTATCCCGATCACGCCGGAACTGAGGCACAACGTGTTCCTGGTGGCCAAAGAGGCCGTCAACAATATCGTCAAACATGCCGCGGCGTCTTCGGTCTGGCTGCGGTTGCGCCTTGATCCGGGACGGTTTATGCTCGAGATAGAAGACGATGGCCGGGGCCTTGGCCCTGGGGCCGCGGAGAAAGGCCGGAACGGACTGCGCAACATGCGCCAGCGGATGGAGGATATTGGGGGGGAGTTTGTCATCGGTCCCGGGCCGGAGCGCGGCACCGTGGCGCGCATCTCGGCGCCCCTGGAAGAGTGGAGTCTTGACGGGTCGTAGCGCCTGGAAGGGACAGACCATGCCCATTACCGTTTCTATCGTCGAGGACAACGAGCAATTGCGAGGCACGCTAGCGCGGGTCATTGGGCGCGCGGAGGGATTCCGTTGTGTGAGCCAATACGGCACCGCCGAGGCAGCCCTCGAGGGATTGCCCAAGGACGGGCCGCAAGTAGTCCTGATGGATATCCATCTGCCGGGGATGGACGGGGTGGAATGCGTTCGGCAGTTGAAGCCGCGCCTGCCGGCAACCCAGGTGCTGATGCTGACGGTTTATGAGGACACGGATACCATCTTCAACGCGCTCGCTGCCGGGGCGGCCGGCTACCTCCTCAAGCGCACCAAGAGCGCCGATTTGCTCGAGGCCATTCGCGAGGTCCAGCGAGGCGGCTCTCCCATGACCACGCACATCGCCCGCAAGGTCATCCAGTCCTTCCAGAAGACGGGCCCCTCGCCCCAGCCGACCGAGAATCTGTCGGAGCGGGAACAGGAAGTGCTCGATTGTTTGAGCCACGGCTTCCTCTACAAGGAAATCGCCGATAAACTCGGCATCAGCTACGAGACGGTCCACACCTATATCCGCCGCATCTACGAAAAACTGCAGGTGCGGACGCGCACGGAGGCCGTCGCCAAATTCCTCCGCCGATGACGTTCCGCCGCATCACCCCGCAAGGCATCATTTGACGGACACGCGGGTCGTTTGATACGCTGAAAGGAGCGAAAAACGTTCGATTAATTGACAAAGCCATGAAGACCGCTGAACTGACAAAATCATACGTGTTTCCCGTTGTCGTGGAGGAGGATGGGAACGCTTGGCGAGCCTATGTTCCCGAGCTTGAGAGCAAGGGGGCGGCGACCTGGGGACCTACGCCCGAGGAAGCGCTAAAGAACATGCAAGAGGTCCTCCAAATGCTCGTTGAGGAGATGACCGAAGACAACGAGCCCTTGCCCAAGACCGCGACGGTCTTCAACCAGCCGGTCGTCGCCGTCAGCGTATGAGCCTGGATTATTCCCGGCTGCGCTCAGTGACGGCTCGCCAGCTCCACAGCGCCTTGCTGTCCGATGGCTTTCTTGCCGCCCGTCAGCGTGGCAGCCACCGGCGGTATCGGCGTGCCGACGGGCGTCGTGTGACGTTAACCTTCCACCACACCTCGGACACGTTCCCGCCCAAAACCCTGCGCAGCATCATTGAACTGCAGGCGCAATGGACTGAAGCAGACTTGGTTCGATTGAAGCTGCTCAGGTAGCGTCAACCGGTGAATCGTTGTTCACCGGTCTTTGCGTGCAAGTGGGTTTCCGCGTTTGCGTCCGCCGGGGAAGTGCCGGCTTGCGCGGAGCCCGGAACTGTGCCACGGTCAAGCAACATGCATTCTTCACGGGCCTTGTGTTGTGGGGACAGCTTTGTCAAATGGGCCGTCTTCGTTTTCCTGCTGGCCGCGGTGGCGGACGGACGGGCTGGGGATTTCAGCTTTGAGCGGGCCGCGGAGGCTGACCGGGAGGTCGTGGCAGAGGACGGCGGCCCACGGGTGGGACGTTTCAGCTTTGAGTCCGCCGGGGCTCGCTTTGGGGGCGGGGCCAGCAGTTCGAACGGGGACTTCCACCAGGCGGAGGCGTTTGTGGATTGGAACCTGCCGTGGCGCTGGGACCTTGGGAAGAAGTGGGGCCTTGAAAGCCGCCTGGACTTTTCGGCCGGCTGGCTGGGAAATCCCCGCGCCAACGCTGCGGTGGCGACGCTCGGACCGCTCCTGGCCGTGGGGCGGGAGGGTTTCCCGATCTCAATCGAGGGGGGCTCCGGTCCAACCATCCTTTCCCGTTCGGATTTCGAAACCAAAGACTTCGGGGACGTGGTGCAATTCACCAGCCATATCGGGTTTTATTGGGACATTGCCAAGCACTGGCGGGCGGGCTACCGGTTCCAGCACATGTCCAATGCGGGGATCAGCCAAAGCAATCCCGGCATCAACCTGCACGTGGTGGCGTTGAGCTTCCGGTTTTAGCGTTTGCCGATCTTGGAGCGGGCGGCTTCGAGGACGCGTCGTTCGCGCTCGGTGAGGCTGTGGATGCCGTGGGCGGAGATTTTATCGAGGATGGGATCGACTTCCCGGCTGACGAACTCATCCGGTGGCAGGTCTTCGTCGGGGAGCGGTTTGGAGCGGGGCCAGAAGCCGGGTTTGGCGGAATGGACTTTGACGAGCCGGCGAGGGGAGGAGAGGGTGCGCAAGCGGCCAAAAGTGGGCCAGTGCCAATGGAGGGCGTAGCGGATGAAGCACAGGCCGGTGAGCATGCCACCGAGATGGGCGGCATGGGCCGTGCGGGGACCGTCAAGCTCCACCGCGTTTAAGGAGGAGAGAATGCCGTAAAGGGCCAGCGCGCCGCTCAGGGCCAGGAGCCATTTGGCGCGCATGGGGAGGACGAAGAAGAGCAAGAGCACCCGGTCGGGAAAAAGCATCGCAAAGGCCGCAACCAGCCCGAAGGCTGCGGCTGAGGCCCCCACGACCGGCCCGCCAAACTTGAGGGGGAGCACGAGTCCCGAGAGGGTTTGGGCCAGCCCTCCGAGGATGCCGCTGGAAAAGTAGAGCGTCAAAAAGGACTTGCGGCCCAGCCCCATTTCCACGTCGTGGCCGAAGACATAGACCGCCCAGCAATTAAAGAACAGGTGCAAGGGGCTGGCGTGCATGAACTGGTAAGTGAGCAATTGCCAGATAAACCCGTGTTTCAGGCCCGAAGGGCTCAACGCAAAGTAGTAATCAAGGACGGGAATGGTGTAACCGGTGTTTTGATCCGTGACGGAGAATCGAGACACGGCGGTCTGGACCAGGAAGGCAACGACATTGGCGATCAAGAGCATGACCGTAGCTGATCGCCGCGTGTCGAATGGCGCCTGACGCATATAGGAACGATCCTCTAGCATATCTGGTTGAACGTAGCCGCGATGCCGTTGTTTTTCAACGGGCTTTTGATCTTTGGCACCGAGAATCCACTCTTATCGGACCCCCGTTATCGCGAGGCCGTCGCTTTCCACGCGGAATTGGCCTCGGGCCTCGGCCGCCAGGAGGCTTTTCATACCGGGCCGGAGCCCAGCGAGCTTCGCGCGCCCTTCCATGCCGAGCACCAGCAGCGCAGTCGAGAGGGCGTCGGTTTCGGTGGCCGAAGGCAGGACTACGGCGGCCAGGACCGCTTCGGAGACCGGGCAGCCGGTGCGCGGGTCCAGGACGTGGCCGAAGGTCTTTCCTTCGGCCTGGAAAGACCTTCCCCAAACCGCCGAAACGGACATGGCCTCGTCGCGCAGAGGCACGGTCGCCAGGGTTTGCCCCGGGGCGCGCTGCGGCTGGATGGTCGCCGAGATTTCGGCGCGCGCGCGCTCCATCAGCGTGGCGCGGGCATCCTGCCCGCGGCCGGGCGGCACTCCGGCGCGCGCGCGCAGCATTCCATGGCGGGGGCACTCGACGGCCACTTTCCAAGACTCGGCGTCGGGAGGATGGCCGAGGCCAAAGACGGTACTGGTGCCGCCGTGGAGGAGGGCGCTGGCGACGGCGGCCTCGCGCAGGATGTCGATCGCGCGGTCGACCGCGTAGCCTTTGCCGATCGCGCCGAGGTCAAGCATCACTCCCGCGGAGGCGAACCGGACGGTGAGTTGGTCGGGGTCCAACTCCACCAGGCTCATGCCCATGCTGGCGCGCGCGGCCGCCAGGGCGGCTGCGTCCGGCAAATGCCCGCCGCCGCCCATGAAACCCCAGCAGCGGACCAGGGGCGCAATGGTGATGTCGAAGGCGCCGCCGCTTTGCCGGTGCAACTGCTGGGCGTGGAGCAACAGAGCGAAGAGGCTGGGAGTGACTCGCACCGGCCCTTGGGCGGCGCGGGCGTTGAGGTGAGCAATCTCGCTGGTGTCGCGATAGAGGCTGAGCTGGGCTTCGAGCCGTTCGATTTCAGCCAGGGCTTCTTCGCCGGCAGCGCGCAAGGCCACGGGGTTCTCTCCGTGCAACACCATCTCGAAGCGGGTCGCCATGGCGTGCAGGGCCAGGGTGAGGGTGGTCATGGCTTTTGGCGGACAAGGTCGCGCCAGCGTTTGGAACGCGTGGAAAGCGCCAGCAAGCTGGACGCACCCCAAACGCTTCGCGAGTTTGCGGGCCGGGCCGCACGGCGCGCCCTCTGGAGTGCGGCGGCAGAGCGAAGCGCCGACGCCGCTTTCGGACGCCCGGGGATGTCCACACACCCCAGAGGCTGCGCAAGCCAAAGCGGTGTCGCGCTTCGCTTGCCACCGCACTCCATACGCTTCGCGAGTCCTGGCGTCGGCCGGCAACCGGCCCGACGCCTCGAGCAGGCCGCGCCCGATCAGGAGATGGGCAGGGTGCCGTAGGTGATCGGGGCGATTTCCTTGCCGGAGCCGTCGGTGATCTTGCGCGTTTGTTCGTCGAACAAGCAGGTGACCTTGAGCCGGTCGGACATTTCGGCCAGGGAGATGACCGTTTGCACGCGGATGGCCAATTCGATGTCGGCATTGGGCGCGGTGTTCGACCGGATGCAATCGAACCAGTTCTTCTCATGCACGCGGATGTCCTCGGGCTGAAGGCCGGAGAGGCTCTCGGGATCGATGTCATCCCCGGTCTCGCGTTGGGGGGTGAGCCTGACCTTGCTGGCGGTGGCGTCGATATCGAGGTTGGCGAGGTGGCCGAAGAGGCTGGTGCCCGGCGTCGAGGCATTGGTGGTGCAGCAGGTCACGATGATCTCGTAGCCGCTGGGGAACTCGGCCAGCAGTTGCTGATGCTCGGGCACCTCGCGTTCGGGGTTCGAGTCGGTCTTGTCGGGGTAGCAGGCCCTGGTGCCGATGGAGCAGACGCGCACGGGGAATTCCGGCTTGCCGGTGGCCAGCATCACCGGGTGCAACTTGTGCGGGGCGAGGTCGCCCATGGGGCCGGCGCAGAATTGGAAATACTTGCGCCAGCGATGGTAATACTCGGGGCTGAAGTCGCCGCGTTTCTTGACCTGGCCGAGCCATCTCTCCCAATCGATGTTCTGCGCGGTGGCTTCCTTTTCGATGGGATAATTCCATTCGCCGCCCTTGCTGTTGCGCGAGTACCAGGCCTGGGCCCAGACCAACTGGCCGATCTTGCCGGCTTTGATGAGTTCGGCGGATTTGTGGTAGCCGCCGGCCGAGCAGCCCTGGGAGCCGACCTGGAATATCTTTCCGGTTTGCTTGACGCGGTCATAGACCTTGAAGGCCTCGTCCAAGTAGCGGGTGAGGGGTTTCTCGCAATACACGTGCTTGCCGGCTTGCAGCGCATCCAGGGTGATGGGGGCGTGCTTGATATCATGGGTGGCGATGAGAACGGCGTCGATGTCCTTGCGCTCGAGCAACTTCTGGTAATCCACATAGACATCGGCATCCTTGAGCGGGGTGGTTTTGTAGGAACTTTCCGACGAGCCTATGGCTTTGCCCTTATTGGCGTTGGGATAAGGCAGCTCGGTCTCGCCCCGCATCCAGGCGCGGCGCCGGGAATAGACATCGCAACCGGCGGCCAGGACAATGTTGTTCTCGGCGGCCTTGTCCTGGAGGCCCACGAAATGGTCGCAACCGATGCCGAAGCCCGTTCCGATGATGCCGACGACGATGCGGTCGTTGGCGCCGATAACCCGGCCGGGGGAGGGGGCTTGGTTCTGCCCATAAACCGGGGTCTTCAACAAGGGCGCGCCGGCAACCGCGGCCGCCGCCACGGCGGTCTTCCGGATGAACTCGCGGCGCGGGAGGTCGGACGAAGGAGAGTGATTATTATTTTCCATAAAACGGTTTCGATTTCGATGGCGTTGTCGCTGCCATATTTGACGAAGACTATCGAAAAGAAATTCGCGGTCAATACTGCGTTAGGAGGTGGAAATAAATTAAGGCAGCAAGATGGCGCAGTGATTTTGGGGGCTGGCAAGGCGCGAGCGAGGCGCATATCCGCATGGATCTGTAACGAGCGAACAACGCCGCCAGCCGCCAAAAGACCCAGCCAGGTTGCTGCCTTAATTTATTTCCACCTCCTCACGCCGCCGACATCTGGCCGTCCACCAGTTCGACGGCTTTTGGGGCGCGGGCGGCGAGCCTGGCGTCATGGGTGGCCATGATGAGGGTAGTGCCCTTTTCGGCGCGGAGGGAGCAGAGGAGCTGGATGATTTCCTCGCCGGTGTGGGAATCGAGGTTGCCGGTCGGTTCGTCGGCCAGGATGAGGGCGGGTTCGTTGATGAGGGCGCGGGCGATGGCCACGCGCTGTTGCTCGCCGCCGGAGAGTTCGTAGGGCTTGTGCTCGACGCGGTCGGCCAGGCTCACGCGGGCCAGCAATTGCCGGCCCCGGGCCTCGGTGGCGGCGGCGGGCTTCCGCGCCATGCGCGCCGGGAGGCAGACATTCTCGAGGGCGTCGAGTTCGGGGATGAGGTAGTAGGCCTGGAAGATGAAGCCGACGTCCTGGTTGCGGACGCGGGCCAACTCGGCTCGGGAGAGCCTGGCCAGGTTCCTGCCCTTGAGCCAGACCTCGCCCCGGGTGGGAGAGTCCAAGCCGCCCAGCAGATGGAGCAGCGTGCTTTTGCCGGAGCCGGAGGCGCCGCGCAGGGCCAGGAAATCTCCCGGTTGCAACTCGAGGTCCACGCCGCGCAACACCTCGAGCGAACGTTTGCCCAGCAGGTAGGTCTTGCCCAGGCCCCGGGCCGAAAGCAACGAATCATTCATAGCGGAGCGCGTCCACGGGCTTGAGGCGCCCCGCCAGCCAGGCGGGAATGGCCCCGCCCAAGGTACAAACGAGCAGGGCGCTGCCGCAGACGAGCCAAATATCCCGGGGGTTGATCAGCGCGGGCAATTCCGTGAAATTGTAGATGGAAGGGGGAAAGAGCACGAATCCGGTGAGATGGTTCATGAGGCGCAGGAATTCGTTGCGGTAGGCCAGCGCGAGCCGGCCGAGCCCGTAGCCGGCGAGGACGCCGATAAGCCCAACGAGGGCGCCCTGGCTCAGGAAGAGCAGGCTCACCTGGAGGTCGGCGGCCCCCAGGGCCTTGAGCATGCCGATCTCGCGGGTCTTCTGCACCACGAAGGTGATGAGCGCGCTCAGGATGCACATGGCCGCCACGATCATGATGAAAAACAGCAGGTAAAACATCACGTTCTTCTCCACCACCAGCGCTCCCAACAGGTTGGCGTTCGTTTCCATCCAGGTGGTCACTTCGTACTGCGGTCCGAGCGCCCGCGCCAGCTCCTCTTGCACGGCCGGCGCCTGGTCAGGATTATGCAGCATCACCATCACCCCGTGTACCGTGTTGTCCAGCCCGTACAAATCCTGGGTGTCCCGCAGCGAGCCCACGACGAAGGAGAGGTTGTACTCGTAGTATCCCACATCGAAAATGCCGCGCACCTCGTACTCCGGCGGGAGCGGCAGGCGCGTTCCCGCTGGGAGTTCACCGTGGTTGGTGCGCGCCATCTCGAACAACCGCTCGAACACGGCGGGCGCGTAAACTTCCACCCGGTCATGCACCGACAGGTGCAGGTTCGCGGCGAATTCCTCCCCGACCAGCAGGCCGCGGTCACTGACATCGAACTTTCCCGCGATAATGCTCTGGGGCAGGATGCTGAGGTTCGTCTCGAGTTGGGGCACGATGCCGCGCAAATAGGGCGCCCAGACCTGCCTCTGGCCGGTGGGCGGTTCGGTCACCACCAGCACTTGCTCGAGCACGAACGGGGCGGCGGCCCTCACCAGCGGGTTCGCCAGCGCGGTCTTCACCACGCGAGGGTAATCTCTCATGGTGTGGTTGGTTTCCGCGATCTTCAGATGCGGGTTGAAGCCGAGGATCTTCTCCCGTGATAGGCGGTCAAAGCCGCTCATCACGCTCAAGACGATGATCAACACTGCCACGCCCAGCGTGACCCCGAGCGCGGAGATCAGTGTGATGACCGAGACGAAGGTCCGCTTGGGCCGCAGATACCGCAACGCCAGCAGCAGTTCAAACGGTAATCCAGACATGCGCCGCAAAGTAGCGGAGCGAAGGCCAAGTGTCGAGGGGCGAGTGTCGAGGGAACGAAATGCCGCCCTTCGACCCTCGGCCCTCGCCCCTCGACCCTCCCCCTACCACAGGAACGACTGCTGCTCTCCCAGGAGACGTTGCCCTTCCCACAAGGTCGCGCGCCAGGCAGTGACTTCACCGAATTGCTTGTACTTCTCGCCGGTCAAAAGGAGCCGGGTCCAGTAGCCGAACCAGCCGCTGGGCGGGACGGTTGTTTCGAGGACGAGTTGGCTGGGCAAGTTGCCTTGGGCGATGCCGCGCAGTTCGATCTGCACGCGGAGCGGGGCGGTGGGCGCGCCCTTGGTCTTCCAATGCACGTCGTACATCATCCCGGACCGTTTTTCGGGATTCTGGAGCAAATAGGCCTGGTAAACGTCCCGCTCGAAGAGGCTGGGGGAACGGGTGTGGCGGCCCTGAGCGTCGAGATAAAAGGGCAGCACTTTGATCACCCGCCCGGTCGCTGCGCCACAGGGCAAGGCCAGCGCGAGCAAAACCAGCATTGATAAACAGGCAAAAGGCCGGCGCATGGACCACAAATAACCGCCCCGAGCGGTGAATTCAATAATGATTTTGGCGTGGGCCGAGGCTATTTGTGCAGAGGCGACTTCCGCGAGGAAAATCGCACGTCCAGACAATCGCTCAGGCGCTTGGGCTGGCAGTTGCGGGAACTGCGGGCGAGGCGCGAAGGGGACCATGGTAACCTCTGCTCGGCACGGCTCGTTCGGCAGCGATCAACCATGAGCTTGACTTTAAACCTGGTCAGGTTCATGGTCAGGTGTGGTCTCGATCAACATTCAGCACGCCAAGACCCACCTCTCACGCTACGCCAAGCGTGTGAAGGCGGGGGAGACGATCATCCTGTGCGAACGGAACAAACCCATCGCCGAAATCCGCCCGATTCCGTTGCGCAAGCGCAGGGTGCGGTTGGGAGTATTCAGAGGATCGTTTACTGTGCCGGAGGATTTCAATGATCCCCTGCCGGTGTTCGAACGGGATTTCTACGCCGCCGGACCTGACTCATGAGGCTTCTGTTGGACGGTAACTATCATCTCGCCAGCGTCGATCAGCAGATTCATCGATACCCCGTGCTGACGGTTGATTAGCGCCGGCTAAGGGTCACTCCGCCGGGCGGGCAAGGACGCGCTGAAAGCGCGCAGCGTATCAGTCCAGGGTAGCACCCTGGGAAAACCGGCCTAACTCGCCCCTTGCGCCCTGCAAGGGCGCAGGTCATTCTTGAGGTAGAACTCCGAGCGTTGTTGAGGCGCTATGAGATGGCATTCGATGAGCGTTACCTTTGGGACTGAAGCTGCCCCCGCCCTTGCAGGGCGGGTTGGGGTTACGCAACGGTTTTCCCAGGGCGGCGCTCGTTCCTCGCTGGCCCTGGGCTGATTTGCCCGCACGCCGTGGGCGTGCAAAATGTCCAAACTCCAGGCCGCGCCGGTGGCGCTGTGGTGAAACCGGAAATGGGGCTTGACAAGCCTAATGGCATAATGCATAATGCCACTATGCTTTCGCGAGAACTCGTCGCCGCTTCGACTGTGCCTCTGGTGTTGTCCATCCTCGGGGAAGGCGAAACCTACGGCTATGCCCTGATCCAGCGCGTGCGCGAGCTGTCCGGGGGAAGAATCGAATGGACGGAGGGAATGCTCTACCCGGTGCTGCACTGGATGGAGGAAGCGGGGCAAATCAAATCGGAGTGGCGCGAATCCGACACCGGCCGCAAGCGGAAGTATTATCACCTCTGCCGGGAGGGCCGGGAGGCGCTCCAGGGCGAGCGTGAGCAATGGCTGACGGTGCATCAAACCCTGACCAGATTATGGAAGACAAAACACGTTTCGATCTAAACACCGCCGTGGAACATTGGCTGGAGACTCTCAGGCGCTCGCCTGAAATCCGCGCCGAGAACCTGGCGGAGCTCGAGTCGCATCTGCGCGATTCGGTGGCGGAATGGCAGCGCCGGGGTTTGGGCGAGGAGGAGGCCTTCGTCCTGGCGGGCCATCGGTTGGGCGGCTCCATGGCGTTGCGGCAGGAGTTCGCCAAGATTAATCAAAGCCGCGTCTGGTTGCACCGGGGGTTGTGGATGCTGGTTGGCATCCAGGCCTGGGCTTTGCTGGGGACCTTGTCGCACCTGGGCGCCGCGGCGGTAACAGTGGGCGGGCTCGCCAGCCTGGGCTTTAAATTCCGCGAGCCGAACCTGTATCTGTCTGCTCTGGGGCCGGCCAGTGGCTTGACCTTGACCTATTTGGCCTTCCTGGCGGCGTGCGTGACCGGAGCTTGGTGGCTTGTTCGGCGGAAGGAAACAGGCCTCCGAAACGCGGCGGATGCCGTCTTGCATCGGCCGCTCTGGGTCGGCGGGTTTGTGCTCATCCCCCTGGGGCTCCTAGTCCTTAACTTTGCTCAATTCCCATTCCTGGCGTTTTGGTTCCCTCGCGCCGAGATAGGGGGGATCATGGCTTCCAAGTCTATCGCATCCTTCGCCGAAAGTGTCCTCCTCACAGTCTCGTTGCCGCTGTTGACGGTTTTTCTGGCGCGCCGCTACGTTGCTTCGTGCCGGCCCCGTCGGGCCAATCCATGAAGGGGTGGGGACGGCTTCGTCCCCTGGTCCTCTCCCACGGCCAATTAGGAACCGGGGACGAAGCCGTCCCCGCCCCTGGCGGGCTTTGGCGCGGGTGCTATTTAACGCGGGCCCTCTTTCACCGCGACGACCACGGAGTTCATAGCTGGGTCGTGGCGCACGACGGCGGCTTGGACGAAGCCGGAGGCGGCGAGGTCGTCGCGCAGTTCGGCGAAGGTGAAGGTGCCGCCGGCCTGGGTGGCCACGAGCATGTTGACGGCAAAGAGCGCGCCCGCGACCGGGCGGGTGCGACACTCTTCCATCAAGACATCGCGCAAGGCGATGCGCCCGCCCGGGGCCAGCGTTTGAAAGACTTTGGCGAAGAGGGCGCGATTCTGCTCGCGCGAGTTCTGGTGGACAATGGCGCTGACCCAGGCCAGGTCGGCGCCGGGCGGCAAGGCATCCTCGTAAAAATCGCCGGGCACGAGCCGAGCGCGGTCCGTGAGGCCCGCGGCAGCCAGACGGCGCCGGGCCATGGGGATGACCTCGGGCAGATCGAAGAGGGTGGCCTGGGCTGAGGGACAGGCCCGGAGGAAGGCAATCGTCCAGGTGCCGGACGCCCCGCCGATGTCCAAGAGGTGCTGGAATTGGAGCGGCTGGAGGGCTTGGATGACCTGGTCGGCGACCGGGGCGGAGATGTCGTGCATGCCGCCGATAAAGGCCTCGTGCTCGCCGCTCTCGCCGCGCACGTTGGGGATTGCCTGGGCCGGCCGGCCCGTTTTGGCCGCGCTCGCCAACTGGGCCCAGTTTCGCAGGCAATGGGCCTGGTGCTGAGTCATGGCGAGAATGCTCTGCGAACCCCCGGGGGTCAGCAGGGCTTCGAGCCCGGGGGGGAGCGCAAAGCGGCCGTTCGACTTTTCCAAAAGCCGCAAGGCTGCCAGGGCATCCAAGAGAATGGCCAGGCCGCGCTCATTGCATTGGAGGAGCCTGGCCAGCTCGGCGGCGCTGCGCGGCGCCGAGGCCAAGGGGCTGAAAAGGTCCAGGTCAGCGGCGGCGGCAAGCACAGCCGCCTCCTGGTAAGTGCGGCTTAATGCGAGCAGGGCGTCGGCCGTCCAGCGCGAAGAGAGGCTCTTTGAGTTCATCATCAGCAACGGTTCAGGGATCCGGGGTGCATGTCAAGGCAGCGTCAAGAACCTGTAGGAGCCGACGTGAGGAGAATCTCTGCGCCTTTAAGAAGTGAGCCTTACGTCGGCTCCTACATTCTTGGGGGGAGCCGCTCAGGGCACGATGACGCGGAGGCGGGAGCGCTGGACCGAGAAGACCGCCGGGAGGCGGCCGAGGAATTCGCCATCGGCTTCGAGGGGCGTTGGGCCCGGACTGCTCAACTCAACGGATGCGGCCCGGAACATACGGACCGCAGACGCCGGCAGCGTGCCGCGCAGGAGCAGGGGCGGACCACACCGGAGCAGCGTCAGCCAACCGAAGTGCGGGAAGACACAGACCTCGAGCAGGCCGTCGCGCAAGTCCGCCTTGGGGAAGACTTTGAAGGGACCGCCGTAGAGGCGCCCGTTGCCGATGAGCACCAGCTCGCCGGTGAGCGACTGGCCGCCTCCCTGGGCGATAATAAGCGAGGGTGTCGCGCACAGGGCTTCCAACCCGGCGACGACGTAGGCCAACGGGCCGATCTTCTTTTTCAGCTCCCAGCGGACCAATTCGGTGGCGCGGGCGTCCAGGCCGGCGCCCGCCAGTTGGGCGAAATAGCGCCGCTCTTGGTTTGCGCCGTACTGCACACACGGCAAATCGATGCGAGTCTCGGCGCCGCGGCAAATGATTTTCCATGCCAAATCCAACCGCCTGGGGATGGCGAACTCACGGGCGAACACGTTCACGGTGCCGAGGGGCAATACGCCCAGGCGCGCGCGCTCGAAGCCATCCGGCGCGTCGCCCAGGCCGTTAAGCACCTCGTTGAGCGTGCCGTCGCCGCCGGCGGCCACGATAATCTCATAACCCTCGCGCACGGCATCGGCGGCCACGCGCCGCGCATCCCCGGGGGCCGTGGTTAGCTTGAGGGCGCATTGGCTGCCGATTTCACCCAGGTGCCGGCGAAAGCGTTTCGCCTTTTCACCTCGAGCGGCCGGGTTGAAGATGACGCACGGGCGCACTTCCTAGACACCAACCTTCTCAATCATATTCAGAGGGTAGCTAAACCAGCGCCGATTGCAAGGCGTCAAGATTACTTGAAGTTCGCCTGCGTTTGGTCTAAAACCAGCGGCCATGCAGGATTCGATTACACCTCGGTTGCCGAAGTGGCCGTTTTTGATCGGCGATGCCTTGCTTCTGGGCGCGGCTTATTTGATTTATGCCCGGAGCGAATTGCCGATGGGCGCGGGGCCGATGGGCCTGGCCGCGCTTTGTGTGGCCGCCGGCGCTCTCTTCAGCGTCGTTCCCTTCCTGCTGGAATACCGGGTGATGGCGCGTGTGGCCGAGGCCGCCGGCTTGACGAGCGTCATCTCCCAGGTCCAAAAACTGGAGGAACTGGCGACGGAAATCCGCCATGCCACCGGGCAGTGGCAGGCCGTCGAGGAACAGGCGGACAAGACGGTGGCCGCCGCGCGGTCTATTGCTGAGCGCATGACCGCCGAAGTGAAGTCGTTCGCCGAATTCATGGAGCGGGCCAACGACACGGAAAAGGCCCACCTCCGGCTCGAAGCCGAAAAGCTCCGCCGAGCGGAAGGCGAGTGGCTGTCGATCCTGGTGCGCGTGCTGGATCATATTTATGCGCTCCACCAAGCCGGTCTGCGCTCCCGCCAGCCGAGCCTGGTGGAGCAACTGACTCACTTCCAAAACGCCTGCCTGGATGCGGCCCGGCGCGTGGGGTTGGCGCCGTTCAGCGCGGCGCCTGACGAGGCGTTTGACACCCAGCGCCATCAGGCGGCGGATAGCAATGGCAAACCTCCGGACGGGGCGGTCATCAGCCAGACCTTGGCCACCGGTTACACGTTTCAGGGCCGGTTCCTGCGCCCGGCGCTGGTGCGCTTGCGCGACGGGGTTAGTCCAGAGTCCACAGTCCACAGTCCACAGTCCACAGTCCAGAGCCCACAGCCCACGGACCACAGTCCAGAGTCCACGGACCACGATTCAAAGGTCGCAGGCGCCGAGTCGGCCAGCGGTGACGCCCGCCAGGAGCCACCGGGGCCGGAGCCCGCAGAACCCAAGCCGCCAGCAGAATAGACCAGAGGCCGAAGGCCGGATGAATGAGGTTCTTGACGAGTGATTGAGCCATGCGACAAGAGTGACCTGCGCCCTTGCAGGGCGCAAGAGCCGAGTTAGGCCGGTTTTCCCAGGGTGTTACCCTGATATGCTG
>Ga0209415_10005367_pt1 | contig 23074 bp, 19 predicted proteins | sample PeaSoiSIISIP2007_FD_187696 | JGI IMG/M metagenome (GOLD analysis project Ga0209415, IMG submission 187696) | Peat soil microbial communities from Weissenstadt, Germany - SII-SIP-2007 (SPAdes) (version 2) | ecosystem: Environmental > Terrestrial > Soil > Wetlands > Peat | place: Germany... | reverse complement strand
GGTGCGAATCGACGTTACGATTCTAACACGGCCCCACGGAGGCAGCCAGGTCCTAAGTCCGACAGGCTGCTAGCAATGACGGATGCGCGCCGATCGTCTGCGTTGTCCCGCCAGATGATCCAATCCGAAAAACGCCCCGGGTACGAACTTCCCCGTATTGCTACCCAGCCGTTACGCCCCTAATCTATGCCCCGTCTTGCGAATCATTCGCAACTGAGGAGCGCCAACCAAGATGGGCCAGGAGTTCAGTCGCATCGCACGAAACTGCGAGCGGGCCGTCGTCACCGCCTACCGCGAACTTCGCCAGATTGGTTCCGACGACCTTGCGGCGTTCCAGGCCTGTACGTCGCTCTACCGCATTCACCATCCGGAGGCGTCGATCAACGAGGCGCGCCGGCTGGTCGCCGAATGGATCGACCACCACGTCGTCCGCGGCGAGGACGGCCCCACCGCAGGCTGCATCTGCGACTGACAAGCGCCTCCCGGCCCGCTGCCCGCCTGTCGTGACCGCAGCGACGACCCCCGGCCGCGACTGCCCGCTCTGCCCGCGCCTGGTCGGCTACCGGGAGGCCAACCGCACCGCCAATCCGGAGTGGTTCAACGCGCCGGTACCAAGCTTCGGGGCACCAGACGCGCGGCTGCTGATCGTCGGCCTGGCGCCGGGCGTGCGAGGCGCCAACCGCACCGGCCGTCCCTTCACCGGTGACTTCGCCGGCACCTTGCTCTACCAGACGCTGCTGCGCTTCGGCCTCGCGCGGGGCGACTACCGGGCGGATCCGGCGGACGGGCTGACCCTGGTCAACTGCCGGGTAACCAACGCCGTGCGCTGCGTTCCGCCCGCCAACCTGCCGAAGCCGCAGGAGATCGGCACCTGCAACCGTTTCCTCACCGCCGAGATGGCCGCCATGCCGCGGCTGGCCTGCGTGCTGGCGCTGGGCGTGGTGGCCCACGCCGCCGTGCTGCGCGCCCGCGGCCTGCGCGCCAGCCACGCGCGCTTTCAGCACGGCGCGGTGCACGCGCTGCCGGGCGGGCTGCATCTGGCCGACAGCTATCACGTGTCGCGGCTCAACACGAACACCGGCCGGCTCACCACGGAGATGTTCCAGGCGGTGGTGCAGGACGTGCTGACCCATCTGGGGTGACGCACAGCTCGCCAACGAACTGGGCTTGGATCGTGAAGCGAACCAAGGCCGCGAAGCGGATCGGCGCGGCGCGCAGGGCCAGCTAAGGCTGCCGCGGGGCACCCCGATCACCCTGACCCGCCGTGCTTCGCTCGGCGACCGTTCCCGCCGAAGGCGGGAAAAGTGTATCACATAGCCGCCCGTTATATATAGAATGTGAATGGAATCGGCCTTGTTGCGCGTGTAGAACAGGACCCATGAGTGAAACTGCGCCGCCGCTGTTGGGCCACCGGCTGCACCTGTTCGAAGCCGCCGCCACGGCTCGGTTCGTGCCCGCACGGACAGCGGCACTCGCCGGCAATGCGCGCCGCATTGCCGAAAGCCCGAAACTCGCGCTGTTCCTTCGCCGAAGCGAGCTCCAGGCAACGGACTTGCGCAACCGGCCGCCGTTACCAGCTTCGAGCTGAATCGAAAACAGGGGGCGCATATGCGGCTGACAATGTTCACCGACTACACCCTGCGAACCCTGATCTACCTGGCGTTGCGGCCAGACACCCAGGTGACCATCGCCGAAATCTCCGAGGCGTATGACATCTCCAGCAACCACCTGATGAAAGTGGTGCATCAACTCGCGCGGTCCGGCGACGTGGCGACGGTGCGCGGCCAGCACGGCGGGTTGCGGCTGGCACGCCCCGCCGGCGAGATCAACATCGGCACCGTGGTCCGCCGCTCCGAGGTCGACATGGACCTCGTGCCGTGTTTCGGTTCGCCGTCCGGCTGCGCGATCCAGCCAGATTGCGTGCTGGCCGGCGCGGTGGACGAGGCATTGCGCGCGTTCCTGGCGGTGCTCGACCGCTACACGCTGGCCGACCTGGTGCGGCCGCGCGTGGCGTTGGCGCGGCTGCTGCGGATCGACAAACCGGCCGAACCGGAGCCCGCTTGAAGCAACGCCATCGGCGGAGGGTGGCGCTGCATCCCATTTCACCGCACCAGGCTTGGATCACATGGTCGGCAGCAACTCATCCGACGCGCCCTGCCAATCGCCCGCGGTCACGGCGTCCGGCTGCAGCATTTTCTCGATGGCCGGCATCGAGCGCAGCAGTTCCGCGATCGCCGCCTCGGGAACCGGCCTGCTGAACAAATACCCTTGCACGACGGTGCATCCAGCCAGCGCCAAGGCGCGAAGCTGCTCCCGCGTCTCCACGCCCTCCGCGGTGGTCGCCATGCCGAGTGCACGACTGAGCGCCATCACCGCACGCACGATCGCATCGCAGTCCTGCTGCTTGCCAAGTTCCCGGACGAATGACTGATCGATCTTGATCCGGTCGAACGGAAATTGGCGGAGATAGCTGAGTGACGAATAGCCGGTGCCGAAATCGTCCATTGCGATGCTGACCCCGAGTGCATGGAACTCATGCAACGTGGCCAGCGTGGACGCTGTATCCTGGAGCATGACCGTCTCGGTGATTTCCAACTCCAGCCGGCTGGCTGACAGCCCGGACCCACGCAGGGCCGCGCTGACCGCGGCAACCAGATTACTGCTCTTGAACTGCACCGCAGAGAGGTTCACCGCGACCTTCATTCCGTTCGGCCAGCCGGCAGCGGTGGTGCAGGCAGTCAGCAGGACCCACTCGCCGATTGGCACGATCGCGCCGATCTCCTCGGCCAGGGGGATGAACTGGTCGGGTGGGATGAGCCCCTTGGTCGGATGCCGCCAACGTAACAATGCCTCGAAGCCCACCACCGCCCAGGCGTGCAGGTCGATCAGCGGCTGGTAGAACAGCTCAAGCTGGCCGCTGCCCAGGGCTTTACGAAGATCCAGCTCCAGCAGTCGCCTTGACTGCATCTGCGCGTCCATCTCCTGCTGGAACAGCCGGTAGACGCCACGACCGTCCTGCTTCGCCCGGTACATCGCCAGGTCGGCACTTTTCAGCAATTGGTCGGGGTCCGTTCCATCCTGTGGGAACAGCGCGATGCCGACGCTGGCGCCGATGACGATCTGGTGACCCAGCACGGCGAACGGCTCTTCGAGCATGGCGATCATCCGTTCGGCGAAGTCGGCCGCCTCGGTCGGCCGGTCGATCGGCGCCCGCACCACGGCAAATTCGTCGCCGCCGAGTCGCGCCACGGTATCGGCCTCGCGCGTCCGTCCCGCGAGCCGGCCGGCCACCGCTTGCAGCAGGGCGTCGCCGACCGGATGCCCGAGCGTGTCGTTCACCGCCTTGAACTGGTCGAGGTCGAGACAGAGCAACGCCAGTTGTTCGCCGGGGCGCGCATGCGCGAGAGCGTCCTCCAGCTTCTCTCGGAACAGGACGCGATTGGGCAGTTTCGTCAGAGCGTCGTGATGTGCGGCAAAGCGGATATGTTGTTCCGCGCGCTCCCGCTGGCGCAGCGCCATGATGAGCAGCAGGGCGAGGCCAGACAAAAGAACCACGGCGATGGTGACCGAGACGATCATGCGGTCCCGTTCACGTACCCAGTCCGTCATCGCCGTCGTCAGATCCAGCGTTAACGCTATCATAACGTCATCGTACAGGCTGGCTCGCACGATACCGATCGTTGGCTTCTCGATCAGAGCCGGCGGCACCATGAACACGGTGCCCCGCGCCTGGACCTGGCTGATGGCGGCTTGCTGCTGCTTGCCGATCCGCATCTCGTCATACGGTTGGCTCAGCAGAAGCTGCCCGTTGCGCCTTTCCAGCGATACCCGCAGGCCTGGTATTTCGCTTACCGCGAAAAGCAGCTTGGTAATCAGTGGCAAGGGTAATTCGGCGACGGCGTCCAGGAAACCAACACCGGGCACGAACACCGGCCGCACCACAAATAACACCCAGTCCCCGGTTGCAGGATTGCGGATTGGCCCGGCAACCACCGCGGCGCCGCTCCAGGCGGCCGAGTTCAGGCCGGGCAGGTCCCTGGGAAAGTTGCGGTTCCACGAATTTGCCCGGGCGGACGCCCAAATCCCGCCATCCGGACGCAGCATGATGATGTCTCGGAAGGCGAAGGTCTGGAAGTTCAACCCGCTGAGCAGTCGTGTGGCGGACTGCGGGTTGACGTCCAACCCGTCTTTGGCGACCGCGGCGAACAGCGCCGGCAGGCTGGCCAGCCCTCCATCGACCTGGAGCAACTGACGATTGACAACGCTTTCAACGATCAGTGCGGCATTCTGAAGTGCTGTGTCCGCGGCGTGAAGCGCGGTCTGTCGACTGCGTTCGAGCAACAGCCATGAGCCACCGATCAGGCTCAACACAACGAGCCCGAAGGCGAAAACAATGGTCCTGCTGAAGGAGCGCCGTGCTGTCATGCACGAGGCTCTGTCAAGCCGGCCGCATCCGGCCAGTCGGATCGCCCGATCAATCTTGACGTACCGATCATGAGCATACGCTCGCGTGCGATCCAAAATACGGAAAGCTATTCTACCCGTGCCGAGGCGTGGTGGCTATCCGAATGATGGTCAGAAGAAGATAAAATATTACAATTCATCGTTGCGGCTGTTAATAGAAACTTAATACTGTTCGCCTCCGGGCATTTCCTCCGTGGCCGTTTTGTTCTCTGCCGGGGCGGCAGCCGGATCCAGCGAGGCGCAAGCTGACAATTCGGAAACCAAACCGGCATCGGGATTTAATTGTCTGGAAACCAATCTGCTGTATCGACGGACGTCGTAATCGGATGCCTGTGCAGGTCAAGCCTCGGCACCATCGAGGATATGCGATGAAGGCGTATCGTTTTCAATCCGGAGTTCTTGCAATCCTCTGGCTGTCGGTCCGGGCATGGGTCGCCGTCGGGCTACTGCTCCTTGCTTCATTCGTCTCGTCCGGCCATGCGGCAGACGGACCGATCCACTTGAAAGTCGTCGGAGGCATTGCAGCGGTCAGCCAGTATAATGAATTCGAAGCACCATTCTGGACACGCGACGTCCCGCGATTGACTGGGGGACGCGTTCAGGCGGACATCCACCCATTCGATCAGAGCGGACTATCCGGCCAGGAAATGCTGGAATTCATACGTCTGGGCGTGGTTCCGTTCGGCACAGCGCTGCTGGCCACGGTATCGGCGGACGAACCTGAGCTGAACGCGATCGATCTGCCGCTGCTCAATCCGGGTATGACATCGCTGCACAGGACTGTGAAACTCTACCGCGCCCACCTGCGGCAGATCCTGCAACGAAAATATGGGATCGAATTGCTCAGCATCTATGCCTATCCAGCTCAGGTGCTATATTGCACAAAACCGTTTGCTGGCCTCAAGGACCTCGCCGGACGCAAGGTCCGCACCTCCTCCGTCAGCCAGTCCGAAATGATGTCGGCGCTGGGTGCGATCCCCGTCGTCACGGCATTTTCGGAAATCGTAAGCGCCATTAAAAACAATGTGGTCGACTGTGCGATCACCGGTACCATGAGCGGCAACCAGATCGGGCTGCCTGCCGTCACGTCCTACATCTACCCGATGGCGATCAGTTGGGGATTGTCGTTCTTCGGTGCAAATCAAGTCGCGTGGAACCAACTGCCGCCGGATGTCCGCGACACACTTCAGACTGGCATCAGCGCGCTGGAACTCTCGATCTGGGACGCCGCCGACCGGGAAACCGCCACTGGCCTGGCGTGCGATATTGGTTCCAGCGAATGCGTCGGCGGAACGCTGTTTCGCATGCACCTCGTGCCGGTTACCGGGGAAGACGACGCACAACGCACGCTGCTACTGACCGGCAGCATTTTGCCGCGTTGGGTGCAACGCTGCGGCAATGACTGCGTGACCGCCTGGAACGAGACATTGGGTGCGGCGCTGCGGATTCAGCTCCCCGCCGAGTAGGCAGCCTGGCGGCCTGGCGGCATGTACACGTCCCGCCTACATGAGCAGGGCGAACAATGTCAGCAGGCGTTGGCCATTGAACGCCTTGCTCAGGGTGGAGTCGCCATAGGCGCCGATCACGCCGGCCGCGGCGAAGATCGTGGCCTCCTTCCAGCGCACATGGCCCGACCTCGCATGCGGCAGCAGGTTGGCGAAGGTGTTCACCGCGACGGCAAGCGCGCTGGTGCCGATCGCGCGATGCGGATCGGTGACGCCGACCACGTAGAGCAGCAGCGGCACCGCCAGGATCGACCCGCCGCCGCCGATCAGTCCGAGCGAGAAACCGACGAGCGACCCCGAAGCCAGCGCAAGGACAGTCTGCATGACGTTCTTTCGCGGTGCGGCCCCAATGGGGTGGCATGGCTGAGGACGCGCGGGTCAGGCGCTTTCGTCCAATGGATCATCGCCAGGCTGGGTGAGGCTGCCGGACTTGGTCGCGGTCAGCCCCAGGAACGCGGCGCCAAGCGTGCCCAACCGGCTGAACGCGGCGTCATACGGTGCCAGAAGACGTGCGAGAGCAGCCCAGCGCGGATAGTAGATCGCGCCGCGCACCGGCCCCGGCAGCAGCCCGGCCTGGCGTGACAGGCGTTGCAGCTCGCGCGGGGTGCGGAAATAGCCACGCCGCCACAGGCGTGAGCCAAGCCAGGCACGCACGCGGCGCTCGGCGGCCCAGGTGCTGCGCTTGCCGAGTTCGCAGATCACCAGGCGGCCGCCGGGGCGGAGGACCCGGGCGATCTCGCGGAACACCGGCGCGGCGTCCGCGACGAAGCAAAGGATCGTCACCGCGACCACCACATCGAACTTTCCCCCCGGGAACGCCAGCGCCGCCGCGGTGCCGACCTCGAACGCCGCGTCGGCATGCTCCTGGCGCGCGCGTGCGCTGGCTGCGGCGATCATCGCCGGCGATACGTCGAGCCCGACCACACGCGCACCGTGCTGGCACAGCGTGATCGCCAGGTCGCCGTCCCCGCAACCCAGGTCCAGCACCGACCGGCCCCCGACCTCGCCGATCAGATCAAGCACCAGCTTGCGCTCGAGCCGTTCGGTGAGCGCGCCGAGTTCGCTGGAGCGCCAACGCGCATAGACGTCCGGCCCGAGGTCGGGCAGGGCCTCGGTCCGCTGGCTCACGCGCTACGCCGGCATCGACGTATCAGTCGGGCAATCCCTTCCCCGGGGCGAGTTCCAGCCACATCGCATTCAGCGCGGCGAACGCCGCCGCGAAGCTCAGCCCAAGAACCCACGAAAAGTACCACATGCAACCACTCCTTAGTACGTCATGTGCGGATCGGCTTCGATGTCCGCTGCGGTGACCGGGCCGCGCAGCACGCGATAGACCCAGGCCGTGTAGGCGAGGACGATCGGCAGGAAGATCGCCGTCGCCACGGTCATCACCAGCAATGTCGTGGCCGAGGACGACGCGTCCCACACCGTCAGGCTCGAGTCGGGATCGAGCGACGACGGCAGCAGGAACGGGAACAGGCTGACGCCGGCGGTGGCGATCACTCCGGCAATCGACAGGCCGCTGGCGACGAAGGCGAGGCCGCGCAAGCGGCGGAGCGAGACCAGCAAGGCGGTGAGCAGGGCGCCGGCGATACCGATCGCCGGCGCCGCCTTGGTCCACGGTTCCGCGGCGTAATTGTTCATCAGCGCGCCGGCCTGGCGGACCACATGCTTGGTCAGCGGATTGGACGGCGCATCGACGCCAGCGAACGATTGCAGCACGTAGCCGTCGAGCCTGGCGGCCCAGACGCCGCCCAGGATGAACAGGACCGCGAGCACCAACGCCGCGATGATGCCGGCGTGTTGGGCGCGGCGGCGCACCACACCCTCGGTCTTGCAGGCGAGCCAGGTGGCGCCGTGCATCGTCAGCATTGCGACGCTGACCAGGCCGCACAGCAGCGCGAAGGGATTGAACAACTCGAACAGCGTGCCGGTGTAGGTCATGCGCAGCGTGTCGTCGAAGCGGAACGGCACGCCTTGCAGCGTGTTGCCAAAGGCGACGCCGAACACCAGTGCCGGCACCAGCCCGCCGAGGAACAGCGCGGTGTCCCATGTCGTGCGCCAGCGCGTGCCCTCGAGCTTGCTGCGGTACTTGAATCCCACCGGTCGCAGGATCAGCGATAGCAATAGCAACAGCATCGCGAGATAGAAGCCGGAGAACGCGACGGCGTAGAGTGGCGGCCAGGCGGCGAAGATCGCGCCGCCGCCCAGGATCAGCCAGACCTGGTTGCCTTCCCAGACCGGGCCGACGGTATTGATGACGACGCGCCGCTGCATGTCGGTGTGGCCGACGACGGGCAGCAGGATGGCCGTGCCCATGTCGAACCCGTCCATCACGGCGATGCCGATCAGCAGCACGCCGAGCACGGCCCACCATAGCAGCCGCAGGAATTCATATTCGGTCATGTACTGCTCCCTATTCGGCGGCGACGGCGGCAATCGCGGGTCCGGCCGGGCGCGGTGTCATACCGGGACCTTGCCGGATGGTGCGCACCATCAGGTACACCTCCACCACGGCCAGCACCGAGTAGAACAACACGAAGCCGGCGATGGAGATCCAGACGTTCCAGGCCGGCACACTGGAAACCGAGAGGAAGGTTGGCAGCACGCCGTCGATCGTCCAGGGCTGGCGGCCGACCTCGGCGACCACCCAGCCGAGTTCCGCGGCGATCCAGGGCAGCGGCAGTGACCACAGGCAGACGTGCAGCAGCCAGCGGTGGCGCTCCAGATTGCGGCGCGACGCCAGCACGAACATCGTACCGAACAGGGCGATGAAGTAGAAGCCGAGTGCTACCATGATGCGGAAGGTGAAGAACAGCGGCATCACGGGCGGGATCGTATCCAGCGCCGCGTTGGCGATCTGGTCTTCGCCGGCGTCGGTCACGTTCGGCGTGTAGCGTTTCAGCAGCAGCGCGTAGCCGAGGTCATCCACGTGCGCATTGAACGCGGCACGGGCGGTGGCGTCGTCCGGGTGCGCGCGCAGCGTCTGCATCGCGCCATAGGCGATCATGCCGCTCTTGATCTGCAGCTCGGCCTGGGACACGAGGTTGTCGATACCCTCCACCTGGCCGTGCAGCGAGCGCGTGGCGATCAGCCCGAGCACCCAGGGCACGCGGATGGCGTCGTCGGTTTCGTGCGTGTCGATGTTGGGAATGCCGATCACTGTGAACGACGCGGGCGCCGGCTCGGTCTGCCACATCGCCTCGATCGCGGCGATTTTCATCTTCTGGTTGAGTCCCGCCATGTAGCCGCTTTCGTCGCCGAGCACGACGACGGAGAGTGCCGATGCCAGGCCGAAGCTGGCGGCGATGGTCATCGAGCGGATCGCCAGTCCGCGGTACCGGCCGCGCAACAGGTAGAACGCGCTGACTGAAAGCACAAACATCGAGCCGGTGACGTAGCCGGCCGAGACGGTGTGCACGAATTTCGCCTGCGCCACCGGGTTGAACAGCACGGCATAGAAGTCGGTGACCTCCATGCGCATGGTGGCGATGTTGAAGCGCGCGCCGACCGGGTACTGCATCCAGCCGTTGGCGATGAGGATCCACAGCGCGGACAGGTTGGTGCCCAGCGCCATCAACACGGTGGTGGCCAGGTGCTGCACCCGGGTCAGCCGCTTCCAGCCGAAAAAGAACAGGCCGATGAAGGTGGCTTCGAGGAAGAACGCCATCAGGCCCTCGATGGCCAGCGGCGCGCCGAAGATGTCTCCGACATAGTGCGCGTAGTACGCCCAGTTGGTGCCGAACTCGAACTCCATGGTGAGGCCGGTGGCGACACCGAGGGCGAAGTTGATGCCGAACAGCGTGCCCCAAAAACGCGTCATGTCGCGCCATATCGTGCGGCCGGTGGTGACATAGATGCTCTCCATGATCGCCAGCAGCACGGAAAGCCCTAGCGTGAGCGGCACGAAAAGAAAGTGGTACATGGCCGTCAGGCCGAACTGCAGACGCGAGAGTTGAACAACGTCCATGTTGGTCACCATCGAATTGGTCGGCGATTAAGCCAGCATTCTCCCCTCCCACGGGGGAGAAGTTCCTGCCGGTGCCTATTGGAAGGCGTAGCCGGGCTTGCGGGGACGACGAGTACGCGACCGTCCTACCGGCCAGGCGTGGCGGGCGCAAGCGCGCGGCCAGGTTGACGAACACGACGCAGCCCTCGAATCACATCGTCCTGAGTGATCTGAAGACGCTCACCCCTTGCATTTTCGGCCGCCTGGACCGCAGCCGCGATCTCAACAGTCCCCGGCAGCCGCGGCCCCTGCCGTTCCGCCGCGCGGGGACTGCGGCCGTTGCGCAGCACGCGTGTCAGCGCATACCAGCGCGACAGGGTGTATCGGGTTGCACCGGCCAGCTCGCTCGTGCCGGAGACCTGCGCCTGCGTCTTCTTCAGCCAGGCGTGCAGGCCGGTGGTAGGCGCCGCCAGTCAACCGGCCGAACAGCGCGCCGATACGGCGCAGCAGCGTGGAGTCGCTGCGCCGCTCCACCACCGCCAGCGAGCGGTCCCCCGTCTCGACCGCGAGGTGGTGTAGCAGCGCTTCCTCCAGCACTCTACCGACTGAGTATGCCGGCATCCTTAGCAAGATCGACAGCAAGATCGACGGAGGCTATTTTCGTACTGGACACGCAACACGTTATTTACCGCGATCCGTGGGTTGATGCGACCCGCTATCGGTCGAGGTGACGCAACTCTCTCCGCATAATCTTTCCCGAGCTGGTCTTGGGCACGTCATCAACGAACTGGATCGCCCGCGGCACCTTGTAGGCCGCGAGGTAATGGCGGCAATGGGCCAGGATCGCGGCCGCGTCCGCCGCCGCGCCGGATTTCAGCACGATATAGGCCTTCGCTGCCTCGCCCTTGATCGGATCCGGCTGGCCGCCGACCGCGACCAGCGCGACGGAGGGATGCGCGGCGACAACACGCTCGATTTCCGCCGGGTAGACGTTGTAGCCCGCGGTTAGGATCATGTCCTTCTTGCGATCGACAATGTAGTAATATCCGTCCGCATCCTTGCGGCCGATGTCGCCGGAGTGCAACCAGCCATCCGGTTCAATGGCCTCACGGGTTGCCTTTTCGTTGCCGAAATACCCTTTCATCACGATCGGGCCGCGCACCATGAACTCGCCGTCTTCGCCATCCGGCATGGTCTTCGATGGATCGTCGATGTCGGCGATGCGGCATTCGGTGAACGGAAACGGCACGCCGATCGAACCAAGCCGATTTTGTCCATAAAACGGGTTCGCCGTTCCGGCGCCGGCGATTTCCGTCATACCCCAGATTTCCAACAACGGGCAACCAAAACGGTCCTGGGTTTCTTCCATCTTGCTCACGGGCATGGTCTGACCGCCGGTCGTGCAGCGTGTCAGCGAAGACAGATCGGCACGCGCGAGGTTGCTTGCGTTTAGCATATACATGTACATTGTCGGCACGCCGTCGAACAGGGTGGCGCGATGCCGTGCGATCAGGTCGATCGCCGTCTCCGCATCGAAACGCGGCATCAGGATGAGCGTCCCTCCGGTCAGAAAGGCACCATTCATAACGATGGAGCCATAGACATGCGCGCAGGGCACGCCGGTCACGACTGTGTCGGCATTGGTGCGAACCGTCATTGTGGCGAACATCGCCGCGTTCAGCAGGACGCTGTGATGCGTTTGCATCGCCCCCTTGGGTCGGCCCGTGGTGCCGGAGGTGTAGCCGATCACGCCGACATCCATCGGGTCGATGGACCGGACCGGACCGCGTTCATCGGCCTTCGCTAGCAGGTCACGGAATGAGCCGGTGCGCCCGCTGCTTTCGTCATCGAACAGGACGATGTGCTCCAGCGGCGTGTCCTTGCGAATGTCATGCAACGCGAGACCCTTGCCGGCCGGCGCAAGAATGACGCGGGCCTGGCAGTCATTCACGGCGTAGGCGACCTCGTCCGGCGTCGCCATGGCGCTCAGCGGGTTGATCGTCGCACCGGCCTTGAGGGACCCGTAATAACTGACGATCCACTCCCATGAATTGTTGGCGAACAGGCTGACGCGGTCGCCAGGTTCGACGCCCAGCCCGATCAGGGCGTTGGCGAGCCGGTTCGACAGATCATCCAGTTCGCGATACGAGAACGAACAGTCTCCGATGATCAGCGCGGTCTTATCGCCGAAACGCCGCGCCGCCGCCGGTAGGATAGCTGATGGGTCTTTCAACATCGGACGTACTCCTCTGGTGTTCCGAGGGGCTGGACCATGCCGGAACAGCGGCGCTAAGGTCTTGGGCGTGGCGCTGAAATCTCCTGAAATCGCCAATGGGGTGCCACTCTGGTGGATGACCATCTGGTCTCGTTCGGCCGATACAGCCTGGACCCACACCGGCGTGTCCTGCGCCACGACGGTGCCGAAGTCGGCCTGGGCGGCCGGGCGATGGACATACTGTGTGTGCTTGCCGCGCATGCCGGAGAGCCGGTTTCGAAGCACATGCTGATGGACCTCGTCTGGCCAGGGCAGGCCGTTGAAGAGAATGCCCTCCAGGCGCAGATCTCTGGGCTCCGCAAGGTGCTTGGCTTCCCCGGCCAGCAGCATGTCCTCACCGTACCCGGGCGGGGCTACCGGCTGCTGCGCGCTGATGCCGCCGGCGCGTCCCCGGCCGTTGCGGAGCCGCCCGCCATCGTCATCCTGCCCTTTGCCAATATTTCGGGCGATCCTGGCCAGGATTATTTCGCCGATGGCATGTGCGACGAGATCACCACCGCGTTGTCACGGGCGCGCTCGTTCTTCGTCATCGCACGGAATTCCGCCTTTACGTACAAGGGGCGAGCGGTCGACGTCCGGCAGGTCGGGCGGGAACTCAGAGTCCGCTACGTCGTGGAAGGCAGCACGAGGGTCGCTTCAGGGCGGGTGCGGATAACGGTGCAGTTGATCGATGCGTCCAATGGTCATCATTTATGGGCCGACCGTTTCGACGGCGACCTCGCCGATGTGTTCGCGCTGCAGGACCGGGTGACGGAAAGCGTTGCCGGCGCGATCGAACCGGCGCTGCGTGATGCCGAAATCGCGCGTGCCGTGACCAGACCAACGGATAGCATGGACGCCTACGATCTGTATCTGCGCGCCCAGGCCGAGTACTATACGCTATCGCGTGTTGGCTCGGATGCGGCCGCCGAGTTGCTTCGTCGGGCGATTCGGCTTGATGCCAACTATACCGTGGCCAAAGCAGCCCTGGCATGGCTGCATGTTTATCGCGAGACGCAAGGCTGGTGCGGACCGGAGGACAGGGCGATTGCCATCGCGCTGGCGCGTGAAGCGTTCCCGGCGGACCGTGGCGACCCTCGAACATTGAGCAATGTGGGTCACGTACTTTCATACTTCGCGGAGGATGACGAGCAGGCGCAGACGGCGGTCGACCGGGCGTTGCGGCTCAATCCCAATTCCGCCCATGTGTCGCATCGTGCGGGTTGGGTGTATTATCATTCTGCTCAGCCGGATGCGGCGATCGATTGCTTTGAACGTGCGATGCGATTGAGTCCCTTGGACCCGGAGGCGGGGTTCTTTCTGGGCGGCTGTGCCGGTGCTCACCTCATGGCAGGCCGCACTGATGAGTGCCTGGCACTCGCGCTCCGCGCCATCAGGGAGATGCCGGGATGGGTGATCAATCATCGGTTCGCAATGTGGGCCCTTGTTCGCCTTGGCCGGCTTGACGAAGCCAAAGAGATTGTTCAGCGCGTTCAGAGCATGACCGGTGGGGACCGCCAGGCGTTGTTGCGGATTTCGCGGTTTGGGAATAATCGTGCGTTTAACGAGGAATATTCCGCGGTGCTGAGGGCGGTTGGCGTCACGGAGTAGCAAGCGCCCGCCGTGACCGTCGCGGTCTTGGCCACTCTGGCGGTCGAAGCCGCTGGCGCCACAGTCCAAACAGGAGCCTTCCCGGAAACCACCGAGGCCGGTGCCAGTTGGTCCCATCGGGGCCCATCAGGAACCCAGGGCGGGTGCCCCGCCGGTTCTCAGAACGGCCCCCCACTGCGTTCGCTCTCGGGTCCTCAACGGTCCAAAAACCTTGAAGCGGCGCAATCACCGGATGGCGAGCCCGATCCCCGGCGGCCCATGTCTGGCGCGTCCACCACCCAAGGAGCCGCCCGCATGGAATTCCGCATTACCGGCCTGCCGGCCGAGCCATTCCTGCCGTTCTTCGGCATGACCGACGATGAACTGCTGACGCATGGTGCGCGGCGGGTGATCGCTACGGCAAACATGATGCCATCGCTGCCGCCCTGCCGCGTCAGCCTGCGCGACGCCGCGCCGGGCGAGGCCTCGATACTGCTGCACTATTCGCACCACGTGTCGCCGGCCTCGCCATACCGTGGCAGCGGGCCGATCTATGTGCGCGAGGGCGTGCGCGAGACCGCCAGCTTCGTCAACCACGTGCCGGCGCAGCAACGCACCAGGCTGCTGTCGGTGCGCGCCTATGATGATGCCGGCATCATGGTCGATGCCGACGTTACGGAAGGCACCGGGCTGGAGCCGCTGATCGCGCGGCTGTTCCGCCGCGACGACGTGGCGTTCCTGCACGCGCACAACGCGCGCCGCGGCTGCTATTCATGTCGCATCGAACGGGCGTAAGGCGGTCGGCGGGCGGTTGTTGGTTTATCTTGAGGGAGGTCCGAAATCTGCCATCATGGGCACGTAAAATACACAAAGGTCGGTTGGATGCCGTCACCTCGGACTTCGTCGGACGCCGCCAATGCAGATGGACGCGAGGCCGTTCTGCGGGAGGCCCTTGCCGCGGCCAGGGCCATCCCGCGGGATCATTTTTCGTACGCGCCGTCCCTGGCCTTCGTCGCACCGCATTTGCCGGACGCCGAGCGAGATGCGGTGCTGCGTGAAGCGGTCGCGGCGGCCCGGACGATACCCCACCGCCAGCAGCGCGCGTGCCGCTTGGCTGAGATCGCCCCCAACCTGCCGGAGCCCGAACGGGATATCGTACTTCGCGAGCTGAACGAAGAGATCAACGCTGAACCGGTCAAAACGGGACACGCATTGATCTGGCGCACACTACTGCCGCACCTGAGGGAACCGGAACGCATATCCGTCCTGAACGACATGCTTGCTGCGGTCAGGAATTCGGACCGTTTGAATCGCGCCGATATCTTTGAGATCCTTGCGCCGTACCTCCCCGAGGCAATGTTGCCTGACGCGGTGGCAGTCGCCCGGGGATCCACAGGTAATTTTCCCGACGCGCGCCTGCTGGCGTGCCTCGTCCCATACCTGCCAGAGGCGTTGATCGCTGACCTGGCCGTTGAGGCGATGACGACACTCCGCAATGCGTGGGTCCTGGCGGCGCTCGCCCCACGTCTCCCACCGTCCCTGCGGTCTCGTGCCTTCGAGCAGGCTACGCAACCGATGTTCGAAGTATACGCTCGCTGCCGCGTTCTCGCGGCCTTGGCGCCGCACCTGTCGGAGCGATTCCTGTGCGAAGCGCTCGCGTATGCCAGGGATTTGCACGGTCGGGAGGCGGGAGATGTTTGTGCCGACACCGTCAGCGCCCTGGCTCCATACCTGCCAGGCATCGTGATTCCCGAAGCATTCGCGGCGGTGAGGGCGATCCCCGATAACCTCTTTGCTGAACACCATGATGGATCCGTTGGTGGAATCTCCCGCAGCCGAGCATTTGTTGCTCTGGCGCCGTACCTGCCGGAGGCGATGCTCGGCGATGCGCTGGCCGCCTATGTCGCGGTTCCAAAACACTTCGGAATGATCGGCACCGCCGCCTGGAGCGCGTTCGTTCCGCGACTTTCCGGCGCATTACTACCCGCTGCTCTCGCCGCGGCCGAGGCAATAGACTACGTCTATCCTCGCGTCATGTTCCTGGCCATTCTGGCGCAACGTCTTCCAGACGATAAGCGGCAGCGTGTCGTGCGCGACGCGCTTTCCGCCTCGATCGCGATTCAAGCCAATCTGCGCGTGAACGCACTGGTGGCGCTCTCGCCGCACCTGCCTGAGGCCGAGCCCGGAACCGACTTTTATGAAGCGTTCGCCGGGGTGCTGGTCGATCTTTGCCAGTTGGAGCCGGCGGTTCCGCCGCGGAATGGGCCTACCCGTGCCGAGGCCGTCGGCCAATCACAATTTAACGCTGGCGGCGGAATGCTGGTGCATTTTTCGCTGCGCGACCTTGTCCCGCATCTGCCGAAAGCGCTGCTTCCCGCCGCGCTCACCGCTGCACGAAGCACCCATCGCAATCAGAATTTCGTCAAAACGTTGATTGCGCTCGTACCATTCTTATAAAGCGTTGTCTCGGAAAACCGACTGGATCTCGGAACGGGAGGTACTTGCGCTCAGCATCCGCGCTTTGGTCGTAGCATTCGTATTCATCCCCCTTGCAGCGCCGCCGATATCGCCCGCGTTAGTTTCTCGCCCTGTGGCTCGTCGCCGGAACCGAACGTTCCGGCGACCCGGCCGTCTCGCCCGATCAGCACCTTGTTGAAGTTCCAGCTCGGCTCCCAGCCGGTCTGTTCGCGCACCCAGGCGTAGAACGGCGCCGCCTGCGCGCCGCGCACATGGGCGATGCCAGACAGTGGAAAATCCACCCCGAAGTTCGTCTCGCAGAACATCTTGACCGTGCGGTTGTCCGGCGATTCCTGGTTGAAGTCCTGGCTGGGGATGCCGACCACGGTAAGCCCGCTTCCCGCTTCCGCCTGGTGCAGCCTCTCCAGGCCCTCGTATTGGTAGGTATAGCCGCAGAAGCTGGCCGTGTTGGCGACCACCAACACCCGTCCCTTGAACCCACCAAGGTCGAGTTGCCCGCCATCGATCCCCGGGAAACTGAAATCCCAGGCGCGCTTTTCCTGTCCTTCCGTCATACCGATCACTCCTGCGATTGCCACCAGAAAGCTCCGGCGCACCGGTTGCCTTACCTCATCCTGACGCGTCAATCTTCCGCCTGCGCCGTCTGTGCCGACGCCGCGGGCGCCGCCAGGACGGCCGCCGACAGCAGCGCCCCGCCGAGGAATTTCGCTGGATTCAACACTGCTCTTTCCTTGACCGGCGAAAGCGAAGGACGAGGCGGTGTCGGATGGAACTTTCGTGGCGGCAATGAGGCGATCGCGCGATCCTGTTCACGAAGCGGTTAACACGCGGAACACGTTGCGGTTACCGCAGCAGGAGTCACAGCCGGGGCAGGCCATCGATTGCCACGTCCCACTCTCAGGACGCGAGCTGCAATTCCTCCGGGGCATCGAACCGGGCGTCGCCCTGACGCGGGCGGTGGACGTCGCTCCGGAGGAACGCATCGACCGCGTTGGCCGGCATTGGCCTCCCGAGCAGGTACCCCTGCAATTCCGTGCAGCCGCCCTGCCGCAGCATCGCCAGTTGCTGTTGCGTCTCGACCCCTTCCCCCACCACGGCGAGGCCGAGATTGTGGCACATGCTCAGGATTGCCTCCAGGATCACCCGCACGCCCTGGTCGTTCGATTGACCCTGCACGAATGACTTGTCGATCTTGATCTTGTCGAATGGGAAGCGGCGCAGATAGCTCAGGCTGGAATAGCCGGTGCCGAAATCATCCAGCGCAATGCGGATGCCCATCGCCTTCAGCGCGTGCAACGTGCCCAGCACCGTCTGGTTGTTATCGGCCATCACGCTTTCGGTGACCTCGATCTCGAGCAATCGGGCCGGCAGGCCGGTGCGCTGCAGGATCGCCGCGATGTCGTCCTGCAGGCGTCCGTCGCGAAGCTGCATGGGCGACACGTTCACCGCGATCCGGCACTGCGGCTGCCACGCTGCCGCGGCGGTGCAGGCTTCCGCGATTACCCAACGGCCGAGCAGGTTGATCAGTCCACAGTCTTCGGCGACACGAATGAAGGTTTCCGGCGAGATGTAGCCGCGGGTCGGATGCCGCCACCGCGCCAGCGCCTCGAATCCGGCGAGCTCCAGTGAGCCGCCGGCGAACATCGGCTGGAAGTGGATCTCCAGGTCGCGGTTGTCGAGAGCCCGGCGCAGACCGCTCTCCAACAAGCGTTGTTCAGTCACCGTGTAAATCATCTGCGTGTTGAAGTAGCGGAACGTGCCACGTCCGGCGGCCTTCGCGGCATAAAGGGCGATATCCGCATGTTTAAACAATGCGTCGCCGTCCTGCGCGTCCTGCGGATGGAAGGCGATGCCGATGCTGGCGCCGATCCGCAACCGATGATCGCCCAACTGCACCGGCTCGGCCAGCCGCTGCAACACGCGTTGAGCCAGCGGCTCGGCGGCATCCGCCTGGCGCAACCCGGGCAACAGGATGACGAATTCATCGCCACCCAGCCGCGCCACGAAATCGGCCTCCCGCACCATCCCCTGCAGCCGCCGCGCAACTTCGATCAGCAGTTCGTCGCCGACGTCATGGCCCAGCGTATCGTTGACGCCCTTGAAGCCGTCGAGATCGATCATCATGAAGGCGGTGAGAAGCTGCGTCTCTGCATGGCGGTCGATGAGCTCCGGAATGCGTTGCCGCAACTGAACGCGGTTCGGCAGACCGGTCAGCATATCGTGATGCGCCAGATAGCGTACCCGCGAGTCGGTCAGGCGCTGCTCGGTGACATCGGTGTAGGTGTGCACGAACCCGCCATTCGCCAGCCCGTGGCTGCGCACTTCGATAATGGTACCGTCGTCTCGCGCGGTCTCGAAGCGCGTGTCCTGGCCTGGCTGTGCGGCAGACCTGCCGCTGGCATTCGGGATCGTCTGCGTGCCGCTCACCGCTTCGCCATGCACGAGTTCGGCGGCGCGCGAGGCGGCATGGCGATGCGCCGCGTCCGATCCCCCCTCCGCCACGCCCAACAGGTCCAGCGCCCGCGGATTGACGACCGGAACGTTGCCCCACGCATCGACCATCAGGATGCCCTGGCTGATCGTCTCCAGGGTGATGGTCAGTGCGCGGCGCGACGCGACGCTGCGCCGCTTCTGCTGCAACCACAGCGCGCCGATCACGCTGATCGCCAGCGTGGCGCCAATGCCAATAGCGACCGCGCGCCGGCCCAGCGACCGGTACTGTTGAAACACCGTGTCGGTGTCCAGGCCGACCATCACGATCAGCGGATAGTCCCGCAGGCGACGGAAGCTGACGATCTCCTCGACCTGGGTCCGCTGGCCGCGGAAGCGGATCGCACCGCTGGTTTCGGTGAACAAGCGGCCGAACGTCCCGGTTTCCGAGATCCTGCCACCGATCCTATCCGCCAGCAGCGGACCGCGTGCCAGTATGGTGCCGGTTGCTGACAACAGCGACACGAACCCGTTGCCCAGGTCGAGCGTCTGATAGAACCGCGACAATTCGATGCAGCCGAGCGAGAACACCGCCACCCCGGCAAATTCGCCGTGCGGTCCCAGCAGCTTGCGGGTGAACTGGATGGTGTCCTGGCCGGTCACCCGCCCGTGCACCGGCTGGCTGATGAACAGATCATCGTGCGCCGGATCGATCTGGGCGCGGAAATGCGGCCGATCCGCGATGTTGATGCCGGCCGGGAGTGGCAGCGTATCGGCGAACACCTGTCCAGTGCTGTCCGCCATGCCGATCGCGGCGGTCATTTTATCCGGCAGGGTCTGCGTGCGCGCCCACTCGTCGAAGTCGAATTGCGCGCCCTGCGCCCGATAAAAGGCGCGCGCACTTAACAGGATCTGATCGATCTGGCCGATGGTCCGTCGCGTGCTTTCCTCGAACGCCCGGGCCAGATTGCCGGTGGTCTGCATCGCCGTGGTCTCGGCGGAGCGATATTCGTGGTGCAACAAGATGCCAATGCTGACCCACAACAGGGCCAGAAAGCAGCCGATCGCAGCCAGTTCCGGCACCAGCGATTCGCCGCTGAACCGCAGTTGGCGGCTGCCGATCCGCAGTCGCGATTTCCCGCTCAGCGATGCAATCCATCGCCACCATTGCCGACAGGTTGAAGCATACCCACCCAGGCGTGCCGGCCCGGGCCCTGGACCTGTTGGTTGCGCCCGAGACGATCCGGCCTGCGGCTTGGGGTCACGGTCGGTCGGGAGTTGTTCAGTCATGTGAAGCCGGTCGCGGCACCGTCACCGGCGACCCCCGTGTTTCCACATAGCCTGCGACTTCATAGACCACGACTTCGGTCGCCATTCGGTTTCACCCCGATCAACGCATGGCTAACGACACCTCTGTGTAAGGCAGCATTGTTAACGCCTGCTTAATGCCGCGGTCCGACAACAGCACCACGTGCCCGTTCCGGCACGCCGGCGAGACGGTCATCCGAGCGGATGCGAATGCGATGCCAGATCAGCAATCCGAGCTGCAAGACCCGGCATTTTGGCCGGGTCATCCACGTCCCAGCTCATTGGCGGCGATGGTGGATTCCGCCGTGGCGGCACTGAATGCCGCCTCTGCGTTGGCGTGCGCCGGGGACCGCCAGCGCGCGCGGGAGCTTTGTGCCGCAATCGTATTCGAAACGCAGCCGTTGATCGCGGTTCGCGCGGAACTGCTGCGGGCGGCGCTGCGTGCACTGCTGATGGCGCACGGCTTCAAGCTGCTGTCCCGCGTGGTGATGGCGATCAGCGGACGCAGCGTTGAGATGGTCGTGCTGCCGGAGCGGGCCGGGCCGATCGCGCCGCCGCGGCGCCGCGAGGAGCCGGGGTGCACGATCTACACCCTGGACCCACGCTGGCTCGACCGGTTGTCGCCGGACGACCTGTTTCTGCGACAATGGGGCAATGCGCTCGTCGCGCGCAGGCACCGCCCCGCGGATTTGCCGGGCACCGCGTCGGCGCCGAGCTACCTGGAGCCGGCGTGATCGCCAGCCGGCCGGCACGGCCGGGATCGGCCACGGGAATGAACCGGCCGCCGATGCGCAGCGCGAAGGCCAGCAGCAGGGAAACACGGCCGAGCGGGGGGTAGTCCGGCTTGCGGAACTCCGAACCGGCCGAAGCCACGATCAGCGCCCGCGGTGCGCAAATGACCAGGAAGACGCCGAAGACCGGGCTCACGGCACGCGATTGGTCCAGACGGCGACCCAATGGCCGTTGGACAGGGAGGTTTGGACATGAAAGCCGTGATCTCTCGAGTCTGAGATATGGCTTTTACCTGGTATCATTAAATTCCGGCAACCTGGCGCTACAGATGTGCCATCTCCCGGCCGATGATAGGTCGTAGCCGGTCCCCAATTGCCTGGCCATGCGCAGAACGCAGATGGCCCGCCGGGCCGTAACTGGGTAACGGCCGAGCGCCGCGGAGAAGGCTGACAGCATGCGGAAGCAGATTACCGGCCTCCTCTGGGCACTGGCTGAACCACCGGTGCGTCAGCATCCCGATCCCGCCCGTCGGTCATGAGCATCGTTCAACGCGCATGCACCCATGAGTTGCCGGTGAGGGTCGCCACTGGCATGGTTTGCGGGACCGATCGCAACGCTCCGTCGCGCCTCGTCGCGGGTCGACGTCATGGGGGCATCATGAGAGACTCGCATTCTCGCACGGCGGCTGCCGTGCCACGGTCCGGTGTGCGGTTTTGCCGTTGGGCCTCGGTGATGGCGGCAGGCACCCTCGCCATCCTGTTCTGGGTGGCCGCTTCCCCGGCCGCGCTCGCGCAAAAGCCGGCAAGCCCGGCTGGCAGCCGTGACGAGCTTCGCCCGCTGTCTGCCAACTCGATGGATATCGCCGAAGGCAAGCAACTCGCGCAACGCTTCTGCGCGGATTGCCACGGCGCGGAGGGAGTCAGCACGATCCCTGGCGTGCCCAATCTGGCTGGTCAGCGCGCCCCCTATCTCTACCGCGAGATGCACGCCTATCTTTCGGGTGCGCGTGGCAACGACACCATGAACGGGGCCATCACCTACCTCAGCACCGATGCATTGAGCAATGTGGCGGCCTACTATGCGACCTTGGATCCCGCGCAACCGGCTGCGGGCGACGCCAAAAGCGAAGTTGACGCGGCGCAGGCGGGAAAGGCCGCGGCGGCCGCCTGCGCCGGCTGCCATGGCGAGATCGGCATCAGCAAAATGCCTGGCATTCCCAGCCTCGTCGGGCAGGAGCCGAAATATCTCGTTGCGGCCATGAACGCCTACAAGAGTGGTGAGCGCAAGAGCGACATTATGAAAGGCATGCTGGCGCCGATGTCCGACGCCACCATGGACAACATTGCATTGTTCTACGCACTGCAAAAGCCAGCCCGGGCGCAAACCCCCGCACCAGGCGATCCAGGAGCAGGCCAGGCCCTCGCGACCCCCTGCGCCGCTTGTCACGGTGCCGAGGGTGTCAGCGGCAATCCGTCGTCGCCGAGTCTGGCTGGCCAGGATGCTCAGTACCTCGCCGCGGCGCTGCACGCCTACAAGGACGGCACGCGCAACAATACGACGATGAAGGCGCTGTCGGCGGTACTCGATGATACCGCGATCAAGAACCTGGCCGCCTTTTATGCGGGTCTCCAGCCGCAGGCCCCGAATGTGCCCAAGCCGCTGAGCGCCCCGCAATGGGCGGAGCGATGCGACCGCTGCCACGGCGTCAATGGCAACAGCACCGATCCGCGCATTCCTGCCTTGGCCGCCCAGCGCGAGGCATATCTGGAGAAAGTGTTGGATGCCTATCGGACGGGAGCGCGCCGGAGTCCGGAGATGGCGGCGATGTCGGAAGTGCTGTCCGAGAACGATGTCAGGAATCTCGCGGCGTACTACGCGCGCCAGAAGGCGCGGGCCGTCGTCTATATGCCAATGCCACCCCAGTAGTCCCACGAACATAACAGCAAACGCAAACAGGAGCCGGATGATGAATCGTATATTGCTGACCGCGTTGATTGTCGCATCGCTCGGGTTCGCTGGCGCCGCCCAGGCCGCCGGCGACGCCGCGGCGGGCAAGGGCAAGGCGACCGCCTGCGCCATGTGCCACGGGCCCAATGGTGAGGGCAACCAAATGGGTCCCAAGCTGGCGGGAGAGGACCAAGCCAAGTTCATCCAGGCGATGAACGACTACAAGTCGGGCAAGCGCGACAACGCCATGATGAAGAGCCAGGCCAACCCGCTCAGCGCTGATGACATAGCGAATCTTGCCGCTTACTATGCGTCGCTCAAGTAACACCAGGGCAGCGAAGGCGGTTTCGTTGATATGGCGGTACCATACCGTTCAGGCGAACGACGATGCCGCTCGCAGCACCAGTCACCGCCACG
>Ga0209415_10005366_pt1 | contig 23077 bp, 19 predicted proteins | sample PeaSoiSIISIP2007_FD_187696 | JGI IMG/M metagenome (GOLD analysis project Ga0209415, IMG submission 187696) | Peat soil microbial communities from Weissenstadt, Germany - SII-SIP-2007 (SPAdes) (version 2) | ecosystem: Environmental > Terrestrial > Soil > Wetlands > Peat | place: Germany... | reverse complement strand
AGGGCGACCTGCTGTTCGGCTTCAGCGGCGGCGGACCGGGTTACGGCGATCCGCTCGAGCGCGATCCCCACGAGATTATCGAAGATCTTCGCAAAAACATCATTTCGGACTGGACGGCGCAGAACATCTATCGAATCGCATACGATCCCGAGCGGCTGAGGCTCAACCCCGAGAAAACGAAGGCGCAGCGCGATGCGGAGCGCCGAGCGCGGCTCGCGCGGGGGAAGTCGTACGATGAATTTGAACGAGAATGGGACAAGCTGAGCCCGCCAAAGGAAATCCTGCAGTGGTATGGCTCCTGGCCTGACGCGAAGCCGACCGGACCGGTTTTCCGGCCTTGAACTGATGATGGCGGAGACATTCAATCCCCGGCAGGCGGTCAAAGGAATATTGGAAGGGATCGCCCCGCCGCGCCCGCTTTTCCTCCCGATCGTGTTTTCGCTCGGCGCGCGCATCGAGAATCTTCCGCTTCGCAATTTCCTTTCGAATCCCACAAAGATTTCGAACGCGTTGCGGCAGATCCGCACGCACTTGCGCTCGGATGGCGTAACCTGTTATTTCGATCCTCTGCTCGAAGCCGAAGCGCTGGGTGGCGCGCTCGATTGGGACGCGCAGGGACAGCGAGCCTCATTGCGCTGGCCGCAACCCGGCGAGACCGGCGATTTGCCGGACGGACTTCGCTCACCCGATGAGGCAGCGAAAGGAGGGCGCGTTCCTATCGCCGTTGAAGTCATCGCGCGGCTGAAGCCCCTCGTCAGAGGTCAATCTCTGTTGATGGCCGGCGTGACGGGGCCGTTTACGTTGGCCGCCCTTCTTACTCAGGCGAAAGATACGAATGGAAGCCTTGATCGGGCCCCGGACGCTGCCGCGTTGGATCTTGCCGGTGAAGTGACCGCGGCTGTCGCACGCGCATTTGTCGAAGCTGGAGCCGATGCAATTTTCATTCGTGAGGAGGTTTTGCCGTTACTCACGGCTGAAACTGCCGCGCAGTGGGCCACGCGCCTGGCGACGACGATCAACATCCTTCGCTTTTATGAAGCGCTTCCTGTTCTGCTGCTGACTTGCCAGGACGCAACATCCGCCAACAGCAGTTTGATCGCCGGGCAGAAATGGGATTGTGTTTTGTGTGCGGAGACGCACCTAATGCCGCCGGGCAAATTTGCATCGTTCGCCTCGCTCGGGCCTTCCAGATTGGGCGTCGCGTTTCCCCCATCGATATTCGAATCTGACGCGTTGACCTCAGAGGGTGTGGCCGGGCCGGATTCGGCCGAGGATCTCGATCTACATCCAGCCGTCATCACTACGGCCGGCGATGTAAGCGCGAATGCTGATTTGAAGCGATTGAACGAGCTGGGCTGCCGCCGCTTAGGATCGAATGAAGTCGACTCTGCTTGAGCTTGACCGCCCGCACTTGGGAATCCCGTCGCACTCAAGAGCCTTAGTGGCGTATTGCAGATCGATGGGTTCGGGTGTAGATTACGCCCATCCAAAAGTCAAGAGGACGGAAACGCATTTCAATTCTTGCCATCAGGCTTTTAACCATGGATTTAACACCACGGGCCGAAGGGAAACTACAATGAAAAGTTCGATTGCGATTGCACTATTCGTCGGACTCCTGTTTGGCGGTGCGGTGCTGACGCTCGTAACGAGCAAGCCCGCTGCCGCCGCCGATGATCCGGTCGTTCAGGCCGATCGCGCCCTTGTGCAGGCCCTTCAAAAGGGTGATCGGGTCGCTGCCGAGAAGCTCCTCGACATGGATTTTTCCTGGATCGATTCAAAAGGGGTCATGTGGGCGAAGGATGACGCTTTTCAGGCTGGGCTCAAACCGCTAGTTCCCGACGCCGGCGCGGCAAAGATTACGGAGCACAAGTACGGAAAGGTTGTCTGGATTCAGGAGAATGTGGGAAACAACTATGTGGCCCACTTTTGGGTGGAGCGCCCCGCGGGATGGCGGCTGCTCCACACCAACGAGATCACCATAGATCCCTCTTTGGCAGTGCACGAAGTAAGACCTAACTTCGCAGTACCTTGCGTTAATCCGTGCCAGCAGATCCCGTACACGCCGCTAACGGCAAACGAGAAAGCCGCTCTCGATGGATGGCTGGATCAAGAGTCCGGCACCGGACATCACGACGCGCACCTGGGCGAAGACCTTCGCGCGGTCCATTCGGAAAATGGCGTCCAGCCTCCGAAGTCGGAACGCGTGGCCGCGACGGCCAAGGCCATGGCGGATCCGGCGATTCGCAACCGCCCTCCGGTTGGAGTAGCCCCGGTGTTGTGGATGCGCCAGTGGGACTTCGGAGACGCGGTTGTGTCCATCATGCTGCAGCCGACTTATGGCGGCAAAGCGTACTGGTCGAGCCGCGTGTTCGGGAACCACAACGGGTTCTGGATGATGGAGGAGAGCTATCACAACACGATTCAGGCTTCTCCCCTGATGACCGCCCTACCCCCCGATGCGAAAGCCGTTCCGGGTGGTTCAGCGCCTAAAGAATAGAGAATCCTCCATGCTCATTCATTCGAATCAAGGGAAGAAGACATTCGCCATGTTGCTCGCGATTTGCAGCGTCTTGGCTCTGCCGGCACTTTCGCAGGCGCAAGGTGCGCCGCACTATAAATTCGATCCCGACTGGCCCAAGCTGCCCCTGCCCAACAAGTGGTGGATGATGGGCGTCACGGGGTTGGCGGTAGACAAGGATGATAACGTATGGGTGTTGGATCGTCCGCGTGACATCGACGGCACGCAGAACTACGCAGAATTAAATCCGCCCACTGCCGAATGCTGCGTCCGACCGCCGGCGATGATCCACATCGACAAGAACGGCAACGTCATCGGTTCCTTCGACCCGCCGGAAGGCCACGGCATGGCCGTGGACAGCAAGGGGTTCGTTTACATCGGGAACTCCGTCGACGGGATGAATACCGTCCGCAAATACGATCCCAAATCCGGGAAAATTCTCGCTGAAGTTCCTCGCGTACCGGAGAGCCAGCCAGGCGGCGGTGGAGGCGATGCTGCCCCTGAGGGTGCGGCACGCGCTCCGGGCGGTCCCGGTCCGGTTGCGTCATTGCGGGGTCAGGCGGGCGGGCGCAGCGGCAATCAACTCGATCCGGCGGCTCGGGCGGCTGCGATCGCGGCGTTCCGCGCCAAGTATCCCCCGACGACGCCGATGATCGTGGGACAGATCGAAGAGGTTCGGCTCGACGAACCGGCTCACGAACTTTACTGCGCTGACAGTTACTTGGGCGGGCGCGTGATGGTGTTTGACCTAGACACCTTTGCGTTCAAGCGGGGTTGGGGCGCTTATGGACACCAACTTTCGGAAATCACCACCGATGACAAAGACCGCGCATACACTCCCGGCGGGTCGGAGCCCAAGGAGTTCCGGAACCATCTCACGCTGAATATTTCCAACGATGGATTGGTATACGCTGCCGACCGCGGGGCCAACCGCATCGATATCACCACGAAACAAGGCAAGTTCGTCAAGGAGTTCCTGCTGGCCACGGAGACGGGCAATCGAGGCTCCGCTGGTGGCGTGGCCTTTTCAGCCGATCCGAAACAGCGTTTCTTATTTATTTCGGATATTTCGAACAACACGATCTGGATCCTCAACCGGGAGGACGGAAAAGTGCTGGGCCGAATCGGCAGCGCGGGCGATTACGGCGGCCAGTTCCACGGTCTTCACATGATCGCTACGGATTCGAAAGGCAATATTTATACCGGCGAGGTGCAGGCCGGCGAACGCGTACAGAGGTTTCTCCCGGTCAAGTGAGGACGGACCGTCTGGCGCTGATGCTCCGGTGACCGGGAGTGAGTTGTAATTAAGAAGAGCGGAAAAACCCATTTCACTTGACGACGAGGTGACGCGAATGACTCGAAGATATTCTATTGCGGCGATCTTCACCCTATCAATTCTGCTCGGCTCGTACTTCTCCTTTGCGCTGCAGGTTCGCGCGCAGCAGCATCCCATGACTTTCTTCGTCACGAGCGTGAACATCGGTAAAGGGGGCGACCTCGGAGGCCTGGCCGGAGCGGACGCGCACTGCCAGACACTGGCTACCGCGGTCGGAGCCGGCAATCACACTTGGCACGCCTACATGAGCACGCAGGCGCGCGGCGATCAACCCGCCATCAATGCCCGCGACCGCATCGGCCAAGGCCCCTGGTACAACGCCAAGGGCGATATGATCGCCCACGACCTCGCCGACCTTCACGGGGATACGCTCGAACTCGCGCGTCTCGGCAACAACATCACGAAGCTATCAGCGCTAACCGAGAAGGGCGAGATCGTCCCCGGCCTGAACGACAATCCCGATCCGCAAGATCGAACCTGGGCCTATGCCTCCCAGCATCCCAACTCCAACCGGCACGAAATGCTGACCGGCTCGCAAACCGACGGTCGCGCCTACACCGATAACAAGGACCACACCTGCAACAATTGGACGAGCAGCGCCGCGGGGAATGGATCCATCCAGGGCAACACGGGGCCGGCAGCGCAGATCGGGCTTTCCGACCGCAACGGCGGTGGCAACGGATCGTGGAACTCTTCGCACCCAACGCGCGGGTGCAGCCAGGAGGACATTACGTTTTCACATGGTGTGGGGCTGTTCTACTGCTTCGCCGTCAACTGACTCGGGTGACCCTGAGGAGTATCGAATGAGGGCGGTGCACGAATCCAAGAGCCCAGCCTGACGCGTTTTGCCGGTCGCTAGACGGCGCCTGGCCTTTTCTCACTCAATGCGAGGGAAGGTTTCGAGTTGCCTGCCGTCCGCGAGCACGACGCTCGTCAACCGCAGGCTCGTCGCTTTGTTCTTGGACTGATAACCGTTCATCGTGATTTGGTCGCCGACCTTGATGATTTTGCTGTTCCACCCTGCGCGGTGCAGGACGAGCGAGTTCGACGCTTCGCCATTATAAATCTGAACGTTGCCCTGCTCATCTTTCACCTCGACGTAGATCTGCACGTGAGGATTGATGTACTGGAAGTCGGTAACGGTTCCCTTGACCGTGACAATTTTCGAAGTATCTTCACCCGCGCTTCCGTGATGAGCGAACGCGGGAACCGCAAGCGTTAAAAGACCAACGAGGACTGCGAAAAGGATCTCGAATTTGGGTTTCATGCAGGAGCCTCCAGTGTCGGTTTCCTAGACCGCGTTCGTTTTGATCGCCCGCAGCCCGTTAAATGAAGCCATATTCATGCAGAACGAATTGCTTAACCCGCAGTGTAGCATACGCCAACCATGACCCGAGGTACGCCACAATCGAGACCATGTCATTGGTGTTCAGCTTCTCCACGATGGGTTTCACCAGTGCATTTTGACTACTTGTGCCCCGCGTACATCATTTCTTCGCAGATGAATTCGCCAATATCCCAGTCCGCTCTTAATTGGAACATGAGCTGCGCGTTCCATGGCTTCGTGTAGGCTTTCGGATCGTCAATCGTGATGTCATCCTGCAGCGTGTCGTGATTCACGCGATGAAAGCGCTCCACGAGGTGCAGTTGATCGCTGTGCGGATGCCCGACCCTATCGAGCCATGTCTTGTCGTTGAAGCCTATGGTGTCGACTACGAGCGTATCTCCTTCATAGTGGCCGATTGCGTGTCCCATCCACGACGGGTCGAGATCGTTCGGATGCGGGCGCCCGTCGGTGAAAATTTCGCGCACGAAGTGATCGTACTCGAAATACATGATCACCCGGCCTGTCCCCTGGATGATCTCGACGGGGTGCGGCCGGAAATAGATGTAGGGAACACCCGGCGGCAGGCAGTTGTAGTCCGGCGAATTGGAATCTTCCACGGCCACGGCCTTGGGCCCAAAGGTTGGTTTGGCTTCGTCGTATTTGGCCACCGCCCAAGGGGTCATAGGAGGCTCATCTTTGCTGAATGCGAAGCCGGAGTAGGCCCGAGCGGTCGCAGGCGCGCGCTCCCGCCATACGCCGGACAGGTCAGGCGCTTGACTCGCGGCTGCAGGCGAATTTGCCGCGGCCGGCCGTTCGGGAGTCTGCGCGGACAAGACAGGTGAAAAAGCCAGAGCGGCAATGAGCCCAACGCCTGGCGCGATAAAATAGAGGTTTCGCATGGTACCCCTCATCTCGATTCTGGCCTTCAACCAGCAAACAGCACTCTAGCACCGATCACTACAAGACGAGTAAGCGGTTCAACTTCTCTGATTTTGCGCCGCGATCAGCCGGATGAAGTCGGGCATTTCGTGCAAGGAGACGACGCCCCCCGCCGGATTGTGCATTGCCAGTCGCTGGGCTTCGTCGGGGTCGTTCATCATCAGGATGGGATTTACACCGACGCTGCGGGCGACCTTGATGCCCTCCACGGTGTCCGTGAGAAACATCGTCTTCTCTCTTGGAAGGGAGGCGCTAGCGAGTACATTGAGAATCGGCGTCGACTTCACGCCTCCCGCATCATCGCGCGTGCACACTCCGGAGAAATACTCACCAAGAGCATTCCGTTCGATGAACCGCATCGCCGCCCTGCGCGAAAGCGACGATGCCACAAAAAGACGAATGCCCATGGATTTCAGTTCCGTAACCGCGGGCTCGACGTCTTCATAGATGCTTGCCGCATCTACGGCTTCGACTTCAAGTTCTTCCGCGACGCTTTGCTTTTCCGCGTCGAACGGCGTTTTGGAGGCGTCGATCAAGTTCAGTAGATACCAATAGGCCTGGCTGGCGGACGAGCCGGCCTTTCTTTTTCGGCCGAACAGACGAACGGCGATTTCATGGAATGGAGCGGATGGAAATTCCGCAAGGCACCCGACCGGCTCCAGCAGCAGGGCTTCAATCGTTTGCATGCCGCCTACGCGTTCAATCTTGCGAGGCCGCTGGCGAGCAGACCCTTTGCCATATCGATCTTGGTGGCGTTGTATTTCAGTGGCGCTGCGTCGGCGAGAGCAACGGCGATCGCTTGTTCGCCCAGTTCCGCACTTAAGGTTTTGCCCTTGAGGAAAGCCTCCACTGCCTTTTCGCGATACGGCTTGCCGGAGATACCGCCAAAAACCACGCGCGAGTCTTCTATCGTCTTGTCGCGAAGTTGAAGGCTGATCGCCAGCGAAGCCATGGCGAAATCCCAAACTCCCCGAGGCCGGAGCTTCTCGAACGACGCCCGCACGCCGGGCTTCGGCGGAGGAATGACCACAGAAGTCAGGATCTCGTTGTAGCGCACGACGTGCGACTGGATTTTCCCGTCCACCAGCATATCGCCGGGAACCATTTGTTCGATGGAAAGTTCCTTCTCTCCCTGAGGCGTCGCCAATTTCGCCCGGGCATCGAAAGGAATCAGCGCGGTGGCGGCGTCGCCCGGATAGACCGCGTAACACAAGCGTCCGCCCATAGCCGAGTGATAGTGGCTGTTGTCGCCGATGGCGCCGTAGCACAGGTATCCGCCGTTTCTCCAGCACGAATAGCCGCCGCGCAGATACTGGCACCATACTTCCTGCAGCAAGTCGCCGCCAAGCGTCGATGCGTTGCGCAATTCAGGAGAGGAGATCTTCCCGATCGCCTCTACAAGCATCGGATACTTTTCCTGCAAGAGCCGGGAATCGGCCAACTCCGCCAGCTTCGTGGCCGAGCCAATTTCGACGCCGCCTTGCGCATCTTCCTTAATATAGCGAAGGTGATCGATCTTCTTGATGTCGACCAGGTAGCTGGGCGCCTGTTCCAAGCGGTTCTTCAGGCGAACGAGCAGATCCGTGCCTCCGGCGTAAACGGACGCGCTGGAGCCGTGCTGCGACAAGATCTGAATCGCTTCGTCAACGGTGGTTGGCCGGTAGATGGACACTTTTTTCATGCCTGCCTCCCTGAAGTAAGCGATGCGCGTTTACTGGCGAGCCCGGCCATGATCTTCTCTCGCGTGACGGGATGCTCACGAATGCGGACGCCGCAGGCGTTGAAAATTGCGTTTGAGATCGCGCCCGGCACCGCGCCAATGGTGGTTTCGCTGAAGCTTTTCACGCCGTAATACCAGCGCGGCTCCAGGCTGTCGATGTACACCTGCGTGGACTTAGGAATGTCCATGATGGTGGGAAGCCGGTAAGAGAGGTAACCGACGCTGTAATGCCGCGTGCCCGGAAATTCGCGGTCCCACGGGATTGCTTCTGTTCCCACCTGAGTGCTTTCCACCAATGATCCCACCATGTCGGATTCGGATACGACCGGATTGATCACGAGTCCAGTATCGTGCGTGTAGACCGACCGGACGAAGCGCCAGTTGCCGGTCCAGGTATCGACTTCCACTTCGACGAAGCACGCACCCACGCCTTTGTTTAACGCGGTTCGTTCCCCGCCCGTGGTGCCGCGGCCGGTCTGCCGGATCAAGCCATTGTTCATTTTGGCCAGCGCGGCGAACGTCGTGCTCTTCTTGGGATCTTCGTCCGAGGAGATGACTCCGTCGCGCATCTTAAGCTTGGCAGCATCGATCTTGAGAACGTCAGCGGCGCGTGCGAGCAAGTCTTTTCTCAGTTTGTCGGTTGCGTTGCAGATGGCCGCTCCTTGCAGCGTAATGGTGCGGCCGCCGAACCACTCATCGCTTAACGGCGCGAGGTCCGAATCGCCCCAAACGAGGCGAATCTGGTCGCACGTCGTGAATCCCAGCATCTCCGCGACCATAGCTGCCTGCGCCGTAGCAGCGTTGGAGCCGCTGTCGGGAAGCGCGATCTTCATGGTCACGTTGCCATCGGCGGTTACGTCAACGTCGCTGCTGAAAATGTTCGCCCCAGGAAGTGCCGCCAGTTTGGCGAACGCCTCTTCCCCTTCGTGATAGCCCATGTTCCCGCCATGATGCTGAGACATGCCCAGGCCGAATCCGCGCTTGAATCTTCCGGGCTCGCCGCCCGCGACGGGATTGCGCTTCTCCCATCCGAATGCCTTGGAGCCTTCCCGCAGCACCTCTACTGTGGGCATTGTTTCGTAAAGATGGAGCGTGTCACCCGGAATCAGCTGCGTCATGTGCATCATGCGGTATTGCACAGGATCTATGGCGAAGGCGTCAGCCATTTCGTCGATCATGTTTTCCCAAGACCATTTCGTTTCCTGCTGGATGTGGCTCCGGGATGGACCAGGACGTGGCGCATTCGAGCGATACGCGGACCACGTGGATCGCCAGTGAGGAACTTTTGCCGTATACAACTCGGTTTGGTTGGCCGCGTTGCCGGGGCCGTCGGCATGGACGCCGAAATCCAGATCGCCAATGCTTACGTATACTTCGTGATCGAGAGCAACGATGCGGCCATCTTTCTTTGCTCCCACCCGGAACTTGGTGATGGTCTCGGGCTTGATCTGCAACTGCGCCAGTTCCTGATCCTTCGGCAGCATTACCTTCACAGGCCGGCCAGTGACTTTCGCCAGATGGGCGATCATCGGATAAAATCTCTCCGCCGCCATGCGCGCCGCGCCGAACGTGCAACCATTCCATTTGTTGATCACGCGGACCTTGGAAACGTCCATGCCGAGCGCCGACGCAAGCGTCGCGCGCACCGGATAGATGCCCTGGCCCATGCCCCACATGGTCAATTTGTCGCCATCCCACTTGGCAACGCTGCCGCTCGGCTGCATCGGCACCGAAACGCCCCCCGCAAAGCGGTAGCTGAATTCCTTGACCACGTCCGCTTCGGCAAATCCGCTTTCGATGTCGCCACGCTTATCCGCCCAAGTCACGTGCGGAAGATCCGCGGGCGAAAACGAATGACGGATGAGGTTTCCCTTTCCATGTCCCAGATCGGGCGCATTGGCAGCCATGCTGTCCTTCAGCAGCGAGGCGAATGGCAGTACGTCGTACGTTACCTTGATCGCGTCGGCGGCATCCTGCGCGAGGTCTTCGGTCTCCGCCACCACGATGGCCGCAACTTCACCCTGAAGATTCAGCTCCCGCGGCAAAGGTTCGGGCAAGATCCTGCCCCTGGCAACGTTGGTGGTTTGCAGTTTCGGCGCATTCTTGTACGTAAGAATGTATTTCACGCCCGGCATTTTCTCCGCGGCCGACGTGTCGATATCCTTGATATAGGAGTGCGGGTGAGGACTCGTGAGGAACCTCGTGTAGAGCAGGTCGGGGAACCAAACGCGGCTGGCGTATTGCGCTTTGCCGGTGAACCTCGGAATGGCAACTTCGGGCAGCGGGGGCCGCGCCTTCCCTAATACGTTGAGATTTTCCGGTGGATACCCCTGCCACTTCTTCGTGACGGTCTTGCTCGTTCCTTCGATCACGTCATTGCCGGCCAAGTGCCCGCCACTCGTCGAATAATCCCGCACCATCGGCATTTTGATGTGAACGACGGATTCCGGCTCGGCCTCGATGGTCATCTTACTTCCGCGCATGACGGCCGCGCTATCCATGACTGCCCGAATAATGTTCGGGTACGCCGAACACCGGCAAATGTGGCCCGCGAGCGCCGCCTTCACCTGATCCTCGGACGGATTCAAATTTTTGTCCAGGAGCCCTTTCGCGGTGACCACCCATCCGGCGGTGCAGAAGCCGCAATCCGCAGCCACGCGCGTGTGACCGATGCGCTGGAGGGGATGCATGTTTTTCTCGTCTCCAACGCCTTCAATGGTGAGAATTTTCTTGCCCACGGCTTCGGTCGCCAAGGTGTGGCAGGAGTAGAACGGCGTGCCGTCCAGCAGAACACTGCAGGCGCCGCAAGAAGCGCGATTGCAGCTCCGGTTGGTGCCCGTCATGCCGAGCTTCATCGAAATCACTTCCCACAAAGTGGTGCGCGCTTCGTATTCGGCGGCATACGACTTGCCGTTGACCAGGAACATCGCTTTTTCAGTCGAGAAGGGCGCAGCCACGGAAGGAAAAAGCGCAGGCGCCGCAAACAATGATTCCCCGGTGACGGCCCCGAGTTCCCCGGTCACAGCCGAGAGCGCGACACCGATTCCGGCGGCTTTGAGAAAGTTTCTACGGGAATAACTCATTTCGACCCTCCGTCTTTCGGAAAAACGTTTGGCCGGTATTGCTTGTGACACGTCGTGCAGGAAGCGTCCACGGCCCCGGCGAGACCTGCGAGCGCGGCGCCATCCTTGGCCTGAGCGGCTTTGTACGCGGAGTTTCCGACGTCTACCAACAATTTCGCGTCCTTCATCCAGTCGCCTTGGTCTCGCGCGCGGCCTTGCATCATCAGCATGTTTCCGGATTCCGCCAGCGTCACCGCGCTGCGCCGCACGGCCGCCCACTCTTTTTCATCTTTAGGCCCGCCGCGGTAGATCGCAAGCAGGATGTCATTGGAAGAGGGATGGATAAGATCGAGCATCAGTTGTCTGACGCTGGCCACAGGTGGAAATGGCTCGGAAGGGGTTTGAGCAAACGCAATCGCCCGGATGGAGAATCCGCCTGCAAGCGCGATTGCAGAAATGAGGCCGATCCAGACGCGTTTCATATTGCTTCTCAGCGCCATCATTGTCATTTGGCGCTTTGATGTCAAGCAGCAGAAATCCGATCAAGAACCCCCGTTACAGCTCCGGCGCGTCCTTGGAGCGCGCGATCGGCGTGCCGATAGGGCCGCTCGGAATCTGGCCGGACGGGGACGAACCCGTTTCAGACTCAGCGTCGCGCTTACCGCCGAATACTTGTGTGCCCCACCGTTTTGCGTCTTCCATGTAAATGTAGAACACAGGGGTAAGGAAAAGAGTCACCAGTTGGGAAAAAGCCAGCCCTCCGACGACCGACACTCCCAGCGGCCGTCGCGCTTCGCCCCCTGCCCCAATACCCAATGCGATCGGAAGAGTGCCCATCAGCGCCGCCATCGTCGTCATCATGATGGGGCGGAAGCGGACCAGGCATCCCTGATAAATCGCTTCGGCCGGACTCTTTCCTTCCTTCCGTTGCGCTTCGAGCGCAAAGTCAATCATCATGATGGCGTTTTTCTTGACGATGCCGATGAGCATCATGATTCCCACAAAACCATAAATGTCCAGATTCATATCGAGCAGCGGCGATATCCAACCCTTCGTCGCAGCCGTATGGAAAAGGTACAGCGACAGGAGCGCTCCAAAGCCCGCGGATGGCAGTCCGGACAGAATCGTGATCGGATGCAGGAAGCTTTCATAGAGAATGCCGAGAATGATGTAGATCACAAGGATGGCCATCGCGAGCAGCATGCCAAGGCCCGCAAGCGACGATTGAAAAGCTTGCGCGTTGCCCTGGAAAGTCGTCGTGGTCGTCGGCGGAAGAGCTTGTCTCGCGAGATCGTTGATTTCGGCGACGGCGTCTCCAATCGATGTGCCGGGCTTCAGATTAAAGGAGATCGTTACCGCGGGAAGTTGTCCAAGGTGGTTGACCGAAAGCGGTCCCAGCGTCGGGCTGAGTTTGGCTACGGCGCTGATCGGGACGAGCTGCCCCGTCGCGTTTGAGAAATTCTGGGATCCTGGCGCTGAGTGAACGTAGAGAGACGCGATCTTGTTTGCGTCGCGTTGAAATTCCGGCTCCAGTTCCAGGATGACCCAATACTGGTTATTCGGCGCAAAGATGGTAGAGATCTGCCGCTGCCCGTAGGCGGAATAGATCGCGTCCTCGATTTGATTCACCGTAACTCCATACGAGGACGCTGCGTCGCGGTCGATTTCGATGTTGATCTGTGGATTTCTGATCTGGAGATCGCTGCTGACGTCCGTAAGGCCCGGGAGTCCGCGCATCTTGGCCGTGAAATCCTGAGCCGAACTATAAAGCTCATCCGTATTCGGGCTTTGTATGGTGAACTGGTAGAGCGCCTTGCTTTGCAGACCGCCGATGCGGATCGGGGGATCATTGCGCAGGAACGTCACCATTCCGGGCACGGCAGCCAGTTTGGGGCGCAGCTCGTTGATGACCTGATCGACTTGCGGGCGTTCCGACCGCGGCTTCAAGCGGATGTTGAGGCCGCCTTGATTCAGGGTTCGGCCGCCCGAACCGATGGATGACAATACGTAAGCAACCGAGGGATCTTTCGTCAGTATTTCGGCAATCTGTTGCTGGTGCTCGACCATCGCGTCAAACGAAATGCCCTCAATCGCTTCCGTGGTCCCGTTGATCTGATCGATATCCTCGCTCGGCAAAAAACCCTTCGGAATAATGACTGCTAGATAGTAGGTTCCAGCCGCCAGGGCCGCCGAAATCATCATGGTCGTGAGCTTGTGGCGAAGCGAGACCTTGAGGCAACGCTCGTAGATCCGCTCAAGACCCACCTGCATCGACTCGAAGAAATTGTAGAGCCGGCCGTGCCTGATCTCGTGGTGGGGTTTCAGAAAGCGGCTGCAAAGCATCGGCGTGAGCGTCAAGGACACAAATCCCGACACCAGGATGGCCGTCATGATGGTCACCGCGAATTCGTGCAAGAGCCGGCCGAGAACTCCACCCATGAACATCACCGGAATAAACACGGCCGAGAGCGACAGCGTCATGGAAAGAATCGTAAAACCGATCTCCCCCGAACCGTTGATGGCGGCTTCCATCACGCCTTCTCCCTGCTCCATGTGGCGCACGATGTTTTCGAGCATCACGATCGCGTCATCCACGACGAAGCCTACGGAGAGAGTTAGCGCCATCAGGGAAAGGTTATCGATCGAATAGCCGCACAGGTACATCACGCCGAAAGTGCCCACGAGGGAGAACGGAAGCGCAAGGCTGGGAATCGTTGTTGCCGAAAAGTTCCGCAAGAACAGGAAGATGACCATGATCACGAGAAAAAGCGCCAGCTCAAGGGTGAACTTCACGTCGTCCACCGAGCTGCGGATCGTGACCGAGCGGTCGAAAAGAACTCTCATCTTTACCGAAGGAGGCAGCACCGCCTCCAAACGGGGAAGCATGGCCTTGATGCCGTCCACCACTTGCACCGCGTTGGTGCCCGGCTGCTTAAAGATCACCATCGGGATAGCGGATAGCCCGCGCGGTGAGTTTGCGTCGTAGAAAAAATTCACGTTCTTGTCGTTTTGGACGCTGTCGATGACGCGGCCTAAATCCGACAGCCGGACCGGGGAGCCATTGCGGTAGGCGACGATCAACTTGGAGTAATCGGCGGCGTTGTAAAGCTGTCCTTGGGTCTGCACGGTCGGCGCGCGCTGCGGGCCCCAAATCGTGCCCGTTGGAAGATTTACGTTGCCGTTTGTCAGGGCATTCTCGACGTCGTCAATTCCGATCCGCCGGATCGCGAGGGCCTGAGGATCCAATTGAATGTGCGGAGCATATTTGAACTGACCGTAAATTTGCACAACCGCAACCCCGTTGACCGTGGAGACGCTCGGCGCGATGAACGTCTCGGCGTATTCATCCACTGCGGAGAGCGGCAGCGTGTCTGAAGTTAGGGCGATGAAGAGGACCGGGTAGTCGGCCGGGTTTTGCCGGTAGTAAGCAGGCGGTGCCGGCATGTCCGGCGGCAACTGGCGGGCCGCTTGAGAAATCGCGGCTTGCACATCCTGCGCGGCGCCGTCCAGATTGCGGTCGAGATTGAACTGCAGCACGATCGAGGTTGCGCCGACCCGGTTCGACGAAACCATCGAATCGAGGCCGGCGATATTGGAAAACTGTTTTTCCAGCGGCAAGGCAACCGCCGCGGCCATCGTATCGGGATTGGCGCCGGGCAGGTTCGCATAGACGTTGATGGTTGGATAGTCGACGTTTGGCAGATCGCTTACCGGCAAAACACGATAGCTGGCAATCCCGAATAGCAAGATAGCCATCATGACAAGGGTGGTCGCGATCGGCCGTTGAATAAATCGTTCGGGAATGCTCATGCCTTGCTCCCGTGAAACTCGGTCAGGCGCCGGTTACTGCGGCCTGCGACGATTTGGATCGCCTTGGGGTGGATCCGCAGCCGCGCCTTTATGCGCTCCCGAGCCCCCTGCTTCGCTTGGGCGACTTGCTGGTTCAGCCATCGGTTCGGGGCTGCCGTTTTTGGCCTCTATTTTCGCACCGGGCACCAGGTTAACTTGGCCATCGATGACGATGATCTCGCCGGGCTGGAGGCCCTTGTCGACGACGGTGTCATTATCTATGGTCCTGTTCGGCACAACAGTGCGCTGCTCAACGGTGTTGTTCGCTTTCACTACATACACGTACGAACCCTGCTGGGTCGTGACGATCGAATGTGCCGGCACCACTGTGGCATTCGGCTGCTGCGAGAGCGTAAGCAAAACACTGACGTACAAGCCCGGCCAGAGGCGATTCTGGGAGTTCTCGAATGTCCCTCGCAGGTGAATCGTGCCGGTCGTGGAGTCCACGATATTGTCCACGAATGTCAGCGTGCCTTCCACGGGCCGGCCTGAATTCTGGGGTATCGTGACCGTGACATGGAGCGCGCGCCGTTCGATGTCTTCCTTGATATCAGGCCAATATTGTTGTGGAACAGTAAAATTCACATATATCGGATTTACTTGATTGATCACAACGATCGGGACGTCCGCCACTTTAACCAGATTCCCGGCTTTCACCATGACCGTGCCCGTCCGCCCGTCAAGCGGCGATTCGATCGTGCAGTATTCCAGATTGAGCTCCGCTGTCTTCACGGCGGCTTCGTCGGCATTCACGACGGCATCCGAGGCGTCCGCAGCGCTGGTGAAGGAATCGACCTGCTCGGCCGGCACTACTCCCTGGTCGAAAAGCGTCTTGTAACGCTGCGCCTGCGCGCGATTGTACGTTCCGGTGGCCTTATCGCGCGCCAGTGCGGCCTTCGCCTGCGCCAGCGCCGCTTCATAGGGTCTCGGGTCGATCGTGAGCAATACTTGTCCCTTCTTGACGAAGTCGCCTTCTTTGAAGTGGATGTTCTGTACTTCGCCGGCAACCTGTGTCCTGATGGAAATCGTGGAAATCGCCTCCACGTTCCCGACGGCGGTCACCACGACAGGCATTGTCTTTTGGGTAACTTTTGCGACGGTGACAATCGTTGGCGGACGCTCGGGAGGCGCCGCCTGCTGTTTTGCGCATCCCGAGGCGAGCGCAGCGAAAGCAACTAAGCAGATGGCAGTGCGCGTCGAGCGGGCCCAGCACATGGATGCCCTTGAGTTCCATTGGGACAGAATCATGATTCAGGTAACCGCCTATCGAATTGGGGCATTATCCCCGACCTTGCTCATTGCGCAATCTGTGAAGTATTCGACGCCCCAGAGCCTGGCACGGTTTCAAGCGAACCTGCACTTCTGGAAAGTATCTCTTGCGATCCGAGTGCCTTAGCCCGGCTTCTCTCTGGACTAAATCAGCGCCGACATAGATTAATTCATATGCGCAAGCTCCACCCCTACGCTCGTACGCTCCTAATTTGCCTTTGCTTTATTATACGGTAGGAACCTTCCATTTGTTATTCCCTCCCTCCCGATTGTGGGGTAAATTATGCATATTCTTGAGGAGATTCCCGCTGTCTTTCCTGGGAAGGTCTTATGAGCAAACGCAAGAATGATATTTCCCGCAGGCAATTTCTCGAGGGCACCGGCGCCGTTCTGGCCGTGGCAACCGCAGGGCCAGCCCTTAAGGTAGAGCTTCCCGCAGAGAACCCGCCTGTAACCGATAGTGTTGCATCAGGGGTGCCCAGCACGGCGATTCGACTCGTGGTGAATGGGACCGAGCATCGACTGGAAGTGGAAGATCGTTGGACTCTCGCCGAGCTGCTCCGCGACCATATCGGCCTGACGGGTACGAAGATCGGTTGCGACCGCGGGGAATGCGGAGCCTGCACGGTATTGCTGGACGGCAAGCCCGTCTACTCATGCAGCAATCTGGCGGTCTGGGCCGACGGGCGAGAGGTCCAGACGGTCGAGGGCCTTGCGCATGGAGAGCAACTCGATCCGCTTCAGCGGGCGTTCGTAGAACATGACGGGCCGCAGTGCGGGTTTTGCACATCGGGGCAGCTCATGAGCGCCAAAGGATTGCTCGCACACAACCCTCATCCGACGCCGCACGAGGTCCAGGCGGCTATGACCGGCAATATTTGCCGCTGCTCAAACTACAACCGCTACGTGGAAGCTGTGTTGGCGGCGGCCGCCACCAAGAATGCAACCGCGTCTAAAAGTAATTCGGGCCGCTCGACGGCATCAACCAAGTCGGGTGCGGAAGTCTCCGCCACAAAGGGCCGGCGAAACGCAGCGATTTCCACCACCGGTGCAGGAGGCGCGCGATGAGCCGGATGCCCACGCCCACTCTCGCTTTGCTGAAGACCGTCGGCCATGCCACCCCGCGCATTGACGCCGTGGAACGCGTCACAGGGAAGGCTACGTACAGCGGTGACGTCCATCTCACCGGGATGCTTTATGCGCGGATACTACGCAGCCCGCACGCTCATGCTCAAATTCGCAAGATTGATGTCTCCAAGGCCCAAGCGCTGCCTGGCGTCAAATTCGTCCTGACGCATGAGAACTGCACTGTCGTTTGGGGTGCGGGCTCGATCGCTGGCGGGAGGCAGTACGTTGACGAGATCAAGAAAACCACTCGACAGAGACGATACGCCTTCAACAACCCCGTGCGCTTTTTCGGGGAACCTGTAGCTGCTGTCGCCGCGACCGACCGGCATATCGCGGAAGAGGCACTACGGCTCATCACCGTTGAATACGAGACTCTTCCATTCGTACTCGATCAGGAAGAAGCTCTTCGCCCGGAAAGCGTCAAGATCTGGCCGGACGGCAATGTCTCGCTCGATGTGAAGAATGAAGCGAAACCGGAAGTATACCGGCGGGGAGACGTCGAGGAGGGCTTCCGTACAGCAGACCACGTCTTCGAGGATCGCTACACCACAACCTACGTGCACAACGCGCAGATGGAGCCCCGCGTTTCAGTCGCCAGTTGGGAAGGGGACAAGCTGACTCTGTATACCCCCACTCAGGGCACCTCGAATTGCCGCCATGACATGGCGAGAGATTTGGGCATCCCCGACGAAAAAGTGCGCGTCATCTGCAAATACATGGGCGGCGGATTCGGCAACAAGAACCAGAATCAGGATGCCGATTTAATTGCCGCAGTGCTGGCCAAGGAAACTGGCGCGCCAGTGAAGCTGGAGCTTTCGCGCAAAGAAGATTTTATTGGTGTGCATGGCCGCTGGCCGACGACTCAATATTACAAAGTTGGAGTGAGCAACGACGGCACGCTCCAGTCACTTCAGCTGCGCGGCTATAGCGGCATGGGGCCATACCGCAAGAACTCGGGAGGGATCACTGGAGTCGAACTCTATCAGTGCCCCAACGTTGAGAGCACCGTTTATCCCGTGTATACCAACCGGGCGGTTTCCGGAAATTACCGGGCGCCCGAGTTTCCTCAGGGCTTCTTCGGCATCCAGTCGATGATGGACGACGTCGCCTACAAGATGAAAATGGATCCGGTTGAGTTCGTTCTGAAGAACATGACGCGAAAATCGAATGACGAGGTGCCCTACTCGAACTACACGCTGGAGGACTGCATCCGGCGCGGAGCAGAGGCTTTCGAATGGAAAAAGCGCTGGCATGCGCCGGGTGCGGAGCCAGGAGCGATCAAGCGCGGTGCCGGCATGGCCTTTATGACCATTCGGTCTCCCCTGGGGCAGAGCAGCGCGGTGATTCGTCTCGATTCGAATGGCCGGTATACAGTATTTGTCGGCGTTACCGACATAGGAGCCGGCGCCAAAACTACAATGAGCATGATCGCGGCCGAGGAACTGGGGATTCCACTGCCGAATGTCGACCTCGTGTGGGGTGACACGGACCGTTGTCCCTACTCGGTGGGCGAGTCAGGCAGCCGTACTACGGACATGACCGGGTATGCCGTCATCGAGGCTGCGCGTGATCTCAAGCGCCAGATCGCGGAGAAAGGATTGCCGAAGGGCGAGAACGCGCTGATTGCTTCCGCTTCGCCGAATCCGAACTCGGAGGGCAAGGTGCGCAAATCGTTTGGCGCGCACTTCGTGGAAGTGGAAGTGGATACGGAACTCGGGCGGGTGCGGGTTCTCAAATATATTGCCGTGCACGATTCCGGCCGCATCATGAATCCATTGACTGCAACCAGCCAGATCAAAGGCGGCGCGACGCAGGGCATCGGAATGGCATTGCACGAGGATCTGGTCTACGACCAGAGGAGTGGACAACCTCTTAACGCCGGCTATTACGGTGCGCGGATCATGACCCATCTCGATGCGCCCGAGATCGAGGTGATCTTCATCGAGAGCGACGATGGATATGGTCCCTTTGGCGCCAAATGCATCGGCGAGGCGGGGATTGTTCACGCCGTGGCGGCTGTCGGCAACGCCGTCTTCAATGCGATTGGCCGCCGCATGAAAGATTTGCCGATCACGCGCGACAAAATTCTGGGGGCAATGGCATGAAAACCTTCGCCAATAAGAACCCGCAGACTCTCGAGCAAGCAGTTTCGTTCGTGCAGCAGGCGCGAAAGGATGGACAGACACCGTCCGTGGTCGGCGGCGGCAGCGATCTCTTGGGGATGGTGAAAGAATTTCTTATTAAGCCGGATGTGCTAGTTAACCTGAAAACGATCAAGGGACTGGATCAGGTGGCGCCGACGGCGAGCGGCGTAAGCATCGGCGGTCTCATCACCCTCGACACTCTAGGCACCCATCCTTTAATTCGGAGTCAATACGCGGTGCTGGCCGAAGCGGCCGAAACCGTGGCGACGCCGCAGATTCGCAATGTCGGCACCCTGGCCGGTAACGTTTGCCAGCGTCCGTGGTGCTGGTATTTCCGCAATGGTTTTCCATGCCTCAAGAATGGCGGCGACACCTGTTTTTCCATTGTGGGCGATAACCGGTTCCATGCGATTTTTGGAGGCGGCCCGAGCTACATCGTCCACCCATCGGACACCGCTCCGGCGCTGGTGGCGCTGGAGGCGAAGTTCCGGATCGTAGGACCTTCGGGTGAACGTGTAGTGCCGGCGGCTGATTTCTTCGTATTGCCTCAGAAGGACGCCACGAAAGAGAATGTCCTGACCGCCGATGAAGTGCTCGCTGAAGTGCAATTGCCTCCCGGGCATGAGGGCAGACGCAGCACCTATAACAAGGTACTCGACCGCGAAGCATGGACGCACGCTGTTGTCAGCGCAGCGGTTGTGCTCGACATGGACAACGAAATCTGCCGGAGAGCCAGAATCGTCTTGGGCGGTGTCGCGCCGATTCCCTGGCGTTTGCCTAACGTCGAACGTCTGCTCACCGGCCAGCGCATCACGCCGGAACTGGCGGCCAAAGCTGGCGAAGCGGCGATCGTGGGAGCTCAGAAGCTCTCCAAGAATGCCTACAAACTGCCAATGACGAAAGCGCTCGTCCGGCGCACTGTGCTGGCGCTCGCGACGCGCGCATAGAAACAGTCAATTTCGTTCATCCCTATGCAGACCTTGAATCGTCGCGATTTGCTCTTGCTCGGAATCAGCCGGAGGACCCGTTCGATCGAACTCTCCTGCGAGCGGCTTTACATGAAATACTGCGACTCTCAGCTGGACAACTCCACACAGGAGTTGTTCGAGCGTCTCGAGTTTGAACTGAGAAGCATTGACAATCTCCGGCTGGTCGACACGAATTGGCTGACGTGCCAGGGTTTTAGAGATCGGCTCGAGCCGCTCTTGATTTCTGTGCGAGCCCATGGCGGGCAAGTCACATACTCCAACGAATCAACGAGAAGCTCGAAGTATGTATGAGGAATTGAAGCGGCGAGTGCCGCCAGGCGAGTAGCTAAGCAACGAACCAACCTGTCAGTTTCTTACGAAAAGCCAATCCATCGTCCGCCGATACCCACGCCGGACCACAACAGGATCGAAACTAGCCCCACTACTTTGCTCCAAACAGGCCTCAAGCGCGTCTCGCCTGCCAGGATTACTTTGCGTTGAATCGTAAATGTAAAGACGATGGCCAGAAGGAGCGACGTCATCTTGAACCAGAATGCCTCATGGTAATACAACTTTATCGATTCGGACAGGAACAGCAGGCCGCCCGTCATCATCATCAGTAGAAGGCTGCCGATCAGCCAGGGCTGCGCATCGCGCGCAAGCTGCGCAGCAGGCTGGCGCCGCAATCCAAGACCCAGCAGGCGTAGATCGACGACCAACACTGCTCCCCCGATTACTCCAAGGCCAAGGAGGTGGATCGCCTCGATCACCGGAAACAACCACGACGACCGTCTGATCGTGTCGCCGATTCCCGTCTGTTCGCACCAGTGAAAGAAATCCAGAAGCGACATCAGTGCTCCTCCGATTGGCCGGGCACGCAGCTGGTCAGGAAATTGACGATCGGGCGTTGCGGCTGCCGGTCGCAGTCGAACCAGTTGTAGGCAATCATTCTTCCTGAAAGGACGATGCAGACCCATAGGACAAGAGAAAGACCGCCGGCAACTCTGGCCGCCCTCGGCGGCACGCTCGCCACATCCCACGTGGCGACGCGGCGATAAACGCCCGAGTGAAAAATCCAGACGTTGAGGCCGGCCAGCAGCAGCATAATCATTTTGGTTCGGAAGAAAATATTCTGATAAGACCGCACAGGGATCGCGGTGAAGAGGAGCGTTCCGCTGATGACCATGACCACGAAGCCCACCACGGTCCACGGCAGCAGGCGCCGGGACACTTCCGATACCGGCACGGTCCGCATCGTCCAGCCAAGCAGGCGCAGGTCGAACATGACTGCCAGGCCGAAGAAGAGAGTCAGCGTCCATACGTGAACCGATTCGATCAGGTCATAGGCATAGCGCGATTCGTGCAGGCCGACGCTCCACGAGGAATCCCCCAGGCGGCTGAAGAACGCAAGAAGAGAGCCCCCGATTCCTTGGCTGGCGCCCGTCTGCAATGACACCGCTGAAAACACGTGAATCTGACGCCCGGCGTTCCCCCAGGCGGGTGCCGTCGTGCGCGCAGTCGCCAGGTAGCAGATCGCCAGGACCAGACAACATAAGGATGCTAGCAAACGAAGTTGCACTTGGAACTCAGGTAGTTCTCTGTGATTTCAAGCTTTCGCGCCCCAATTTCTATGCAATCCCGGCAAACTGAACGTAAATGTACGGAGCTGAATCGGACCATCCCCGCGCGCGAGATTGAGCGCAGGCCCGGCTATTTTTTCTGGTCAGGCGTCAACTCGTAGGGTGCGCCTGTCCCGGACGAGCCGAGGAACAACTTGCGCCCGTCAGGGAAGGTAAGATCCCTGCCGTTGGCGCGATGCGACCCGTCTTTCGCCTGGTAGCCTTCGACCACGACCTCGGTGCCAGGCAGCAAGGATTCCTTGGTGAAGCCGCGCCGGAAAAGCACATTCGGCGTGCCCGCTTCGATGGCCCAGTTTTCCACCGTGCCGTCTGGCTTCTTCACATCGACGTGCAACCAGGTATGGGGGTTGATCCATTCCATTTTCGTGATCGTCCCCTTGAAACTTACCGATTTATTCGCGTCGAATTCCGCCGCAAACGCGTGGTGCGCCGTTACGCGCGCAGCTCCGCCGCATATTGCGAGAACCGCGATGACAACTGTTCCAAGTTTCATTCGCATCGACTCCTGCCTCCTGCCGCGTGTAGATCCATGATGGACGCCGCAGCCCGCGGCGGCTCGACGATCCCGGCTTGGGATGAGCAGCGCCCGTCCATATTACTTACCGCCATACCAGTCATAAAATCGGTCACCCGGCGGAACTTTGCGAGTGATATCGATCGACATGGTTTCGCCTTCCCAGTGCTTCACCAATTGTTGCTTGCGAAGACCTCCGTACATGAACTCCTCGACGAATTCGTTGCAGCGAAACTCGAGAAGCTGCATATTCGGTTCCACGCGGCGATAGAGCGGCATGGCGATCCGCCACGGCCGCGTAAAGACCTTGGGATCTTCGATCGTCACTTCGTATTGAATGATGTCAGGCGACATCAACGTGAAGCGCTCGACCAGGTGCAGCGCGTCGCTATGGAAATTTCCGGCGCGATCGAACCAGCTCCGGTCGTTGAAATTTGTCACGTCAACGACGAGCGTGTCTCCGTCCCAGTGTCCGACGGAGTGGCCCATCCAGGTATCGTCCGGCGGCCCTGCGACTTTGTCCAAATGAATCGTGCGTGCGGTGTTCGAGAATTCGTAAGCCATGTGAATCTTGTCCGTGCTCTGGGTGATCTGAAAAGGATACGGCATGTACATGGCGCGCGGAATGCCCGGCAAATAACATTTCAGCTCGGGGTCGCGATC
>Ga0209415_10005364_pt1 | contig 23077 bp, 24 predicted proteins | sample PeaSoiSIISIP2007_FD_187696 | JGI IMG/M metagenome (GOLD analysis project Ga0209415, IMG submission 187696) | Peat soil microbial communities from Weissenstadt, Germany - SII-SIP-2007 (SPAdes) (version 2) | ecosystem: Environmental > Terrestrial > Soil > Wetlands > Peat | place: Germany... | reverse complement strand
GACTTCGATTGACGAGGCGATTGAAGGAGCCAAGCGCATCGGCTATCCCGTGCTGGTGCGGCCTTCGTATGTGCTCGGCGGGCGGGCCATGGTGATCGCCTACGACGAGGAATCGATCGTCCGCTACATGAAAGAGGCGGTCGAGTATTCTCACGACCGGCCGGTGCTGATTGACCACTTCCTCGAAGACGCGATCGAAGTGGACGTGGACGCGCTCTCCGACGGGGAAGACGTGGTGATCGGCGGAATTATGCAGCACATTGAAGAGGCCGGCATTCATTCCGGCGATTCCTCGTGCGTGCTGCCGGCGGTGGATATTCCGCAGCCCTTGCTCGAACGCATGCGCGAGTACACTTTCAAGCTGGCACGGGCGCTGAAAGTGGTTGGGCTGATGAATATTCAATTTGCCATTCCGCGCGGAAATGGCGGGAGCGGAAATGACGCGGAGGGCGGCGGCAAAGTGTATGTGCTGGAGGTGAATCCGCGCGCCTCGCGCACCGTGCCCTATGTGTCGAAGGCGACGGGAGTTCCGCTGGCGAAAATCGCGGCACGACTTATGACCGGGCGCAAGCTGCGCGAGTTTCTGCCGGAAAACATCAAGCGTCGCGCCGATCTCGATACCGGCAGCTGCTACTACGTGAAGTCCCCGGTATTCCCGTGGAACAAGTTTCCGGGCATAGATACGGTGCTTGGCCCGGAGATGAAGTCCACGGGCGAAGTGATGGGCGTGGCCGACAATTTCGGCGAGGCCTTCGCCAAGGCGCAGCTTGCCGCGGGACAAAAGCTGCCCACCAAGGGAGCGGTCTTTCTCAGCGTAACCGATAACGACAAGCGCCAGGTGGCGCAAGTGGCGCGTAAGTTTGTGGACATGGGCTTCAAACTGGTTGCTACGGCCGGCACGGCAGATGTGATCGAATCGGCCGGGATGAGCGTGGAGCGAGTCTACAAAGTGAAAGAAGGCCGGCCCAATGTGGTGGACTTCATCAAAGGCCAGAGAATTCAGCTCATCATCAACACGCCCACGGGCTTGGAACCGTGGTTCGACGAAAAGGCCATCCGCCGCGCCGCGGTGACGGCTCGCATTCCCACCATCACGACGCTGGCCGCTGCGCGTGCCGCCGCCGAAGGCATTGCCGCGTTGCAGCGTGGCAAAGTGAACGTGCAGGCCCTGCAACAGTTGCACGCGGAACGCGGCGCAGGGATCCACCGCTAGCAGTCAACCGGAGGAAAATCTATGGCTGATAACGCTGCGCTCATCCGAAGGTGGTTTGAACAGGTTTGGAATCAAGGGGACGAGTCAACGATTGACGCCATGTGCGCGAAGGAAGCGATCGGGTACGGCCAGGCTGAGCATGGCATCGATATCCATGGGCCGGAGCAATTCAAGCAGCTTTGGCGCGGCCTCCGCGCCGCATTTTCAGAAATTCATAGTGAAATTCATGACACCATCGAACAAGGCGACAGGGTCGTTGCCCGTTGGACGGTGACCATGAAGCACACGGGACCGTTCATGGGTGTGCCGCCTACGGGTAAGCTCGTCACGGTGAATGGCACCAGCATTCAGCGTTTTGCCGGCGGCAAGATCATCGCAGGCTGGGATAACTGGGACCGGTTGGGTCTGCTGGTTCAGTTGGGCGCGGTACCACCCGCCAAGTTTATGTAGTCTCGTTTTCGATAGAATGAGTTATGCTGCTTTCCGGAATTTTCCCTCCCATCACCACGCCGTTCTATCCCGACGACAACGTCTATTTTAAAAAGCTCGAATCAAACGTGGAGCGTTACTCGCGCACGCCGGTGGCTGGAATCGTTGTGCTCGGCTCGACCGGCGAGGCGATCTTGCTCTCAGACCAGGAGCGGCGCGACGTGCTGAAGTGCGCGCGTGCGTCTGCGTCCCCCAACAAGGTCCTAGTGGCCGGGACAGGGATCGAATCGGCGGTCGAGACCATCCGGCTCACCGAGTACGCCGCCGAACTCGGTTACGACGTGGCCATGGTGCGCACGCCGCACTACTACAAGAAACAGATGCTGACGGCGAATATTCTTGCGTTCTACCGTACCATTGCCGACCGGTCGCCGCTGCCAGTCATCATCTACAACTTCCCGCAGGCGACCGGATACGACATTCCCGCCGAGGTTGTGATCGAACTGGCCGAGCATCCCAACCTGATCGGCATCAAGGAGTCGAGCGGCGACGTGGAAAAAGTTCGCAAGATGGTCGCGGGAACGCGCCAGATCAAGCGCAGCGCCACGGTGACCGAGACGTTCGACGCAGTTACGCCACGCATGCTCGCGGCAGCGGCTGCCGGTGCGAATGCCGAGGGCGGGGAACTGGTGCCAGTGGGAGTGTTGTCGGGAAGTTCTGAGCTGAAGGCATCTTCCACGGCGGTCACCGTGGTCGGCAAGATGAAGACGCGCCAGAAGGAAGTTGGATTCCAGGTGCTGGTGGGCGCGGCGCAGAAGCTGCAGCCGTCGCTCGATGCCGGGGCAGTAGGCGCGATCCTCGCTTTTGCCTGCCCGGCGCCGACCGCCTGCTACGAGATTTACACTGCCTGGAAAGAGGGCGACGCAGAACTGGCGCGCCTGAAGCAGGAACGAATCGCCCAGGCGGCGCAGCGCGTGATTGGCGATCTGGGCATTCCTGGCGTGAAACACGGCATGGACTTCAATGGCTACTACGGCGGCCCGTCGCGGCTGCCGTTTCTTCCGCTGACGGCCGACTTGAAAGCAGAGATCGAGCGGTTGCTGGCGGACACCCGGAACTAAAGGCAAGCTGATGAAACCGGCGCGCCTGAAACTTCCGAAGGTTTCCGAAGAAATGAAAGCCTGGTCGGCCGCGTTGGCAGCGGAAATCACCACTTGGCCGAAAGTCACCACGCGGGTGTTTTTCGGATTCACGGCACTCTACTGCGGGGAAAAGATATTCGCGATCCTGCCGCGCTCGCGCGCCATGGGAACACCCAATTCTGTGGCTTTCAAACTGGAGCCGGTGACGTCGCGGCTGCGAATGCGTCTGGAACAAGATGTGCGGATCGGATTTACTCAAATGCGGGCGGCGCGTTGGCAAGCCTTCGAACTTTCCTCCGATGCGGATTTGCGCGGCGCTCTCGACTGGCTGTCCCGGGCCTACGAGGCAGCTTACAAAGCAAAGAAAACACACTAGTTCTGCTTCTCTTGTGATTTGGATCACATGCGAGTATAGTAAATTCGAACGAACGTTCGAATAATTCCATGGCCAGTTCCACCACAGCCCGGCGAGTGGGCCGGCGGCGGGTCACTCCCGCGCCCGTCACGCGCTACGACCGGCGCTTGGCTAAGATCCTGGCGCATGCCACGGACGTGTTCTGCAAGAAGGGTTATGAAGGCGCTTCGATGCGCGATCTTTCGCGCGCCAGCGGGATGTCGCTGGCAGGGCTTTACTATTACTTCGAATCCAAAGAGCGGCTGCTGTTCCTGATCCAGAAGCACACGTTCTCAACGATTGTGGAGCGGCTGAAGTCACGCCTGGAAGGGGTTAGCGACCGCGAAGAGCGGGTTCGCGTTTTCATCCTGAATCACCTCGAATATTTTCTGGCCAACCAGGCTGCGATGAAGGTACTGTCGCACGAGGACGAGGTGCTGAAAAACGGCTTCGGGGCGGAAGTAGCGGCGATCAAGCGCGAGTATTTTCGCATTTGTGTCGGGCTGCTGGACGACTTGAAGAACGAACGCGGGCTGCAGTTTTCCACGCGCATCGCCGTACTCACCCTGTTCGGCATGATGAACTGGATTTACACCTGGCACAATCCGCGCGTGGACGCGGATGCGATTTCGATTGCGAACGAAATGGCCGAGATTTTTCTGCGCGGCGTGATGGCAAGTGACAAGCGTAAGGACAAGAACTAGAGATCGCTGAAAATGAGATTTGAAAGGGCGCGCCTTCAAGGCGCGCCGCGAAGAGCAGGCAAAGACTTTGGGCTTCAGCCCCCCGGGGCCAGCCCGCAAATTCATCAGAGGAGCATTTTCCATGGCGACCACACTGCAGCCGGCAACCAGCGAAACCACCAAACAGCTGATCAACTACCGCACCGACGGCGGCGTGGCCGTGATCGAGATGTGCGATCCGCCCGCCAACACCTACACCTATGAAATGAACCGCCAGCTGGACGAAGCGATCCTCAAGGCCCGCATGGAGAACGACGTCCATGTGATCGTGCTGACGGGCACAGGCGACAAGTTCTTCTCGGCGGGAGCGAACATCAAGATGCTCTCAACCGTCGATCCGACATTCAAGTATTACTTCTGCCTGCACGCCAACGAGACGCTGCTGCGGCTCGAGCACACACCCAAACTGGTGATCGCGGCCATCAACGGCCACTGCGTCGGTGGAGGACTGGAGATCGCCATGGCGGCCGACATCCGCATCGCGCGCAAAGATGCAGGCAAGATCGGCCTGCCGGAAGTGAATCTCGGCGTGCTTCCCGGGACCGGCGGCACGCAGCGGCTTTCGCGAATGGTAGGGAAGAGCAAAGCCATCGAACTGATGGTTACGGGCAACACGTTCTCGTTTGAAGAGGCGCAGGAACTCGGCATCGTCAACGACATCTATGAGCGCGACGGCTTCATGGAGAACATCATGGAGTACGCCAAGCAGTTCTGCCCGCCGAATAAAGCGTCGAAGGCGGTTGGGCGCATCAAGCGCGCCGTGCAGACGGGCTGGGAGATTCCCATGGAGTCGGCGCTCGCAGTCGAGCGCGAGAATCAGCAACTGCTCTTCCAGAGCGAAGACGCGAAGGAAGGCCTGGCCGCATATGTGGAGAAGCGGCCGGCGAACTTCAAGGCGAAGTAGTTGGCGTAGGGGCGGACGCATTCGTCCGCCCCGCCGGACGAAATCCGGCTGTGGGGATAACTGATGCTGACGGCAACAAAAGTGAAACTAAACCCGGGGCGCCTGCTGATCGAGGGACAGTGGGTTGAGGGGTCGAAGACCTTCGACACCATTAATCCCGCCACGGGTGAAGTGCTGACGCAGGTCGCGGAAGCCTCTTCCGCCGACGTGGACCGCGCGGTCGAAGCCGCACGCCGTGCCTTCGAAGACCGCAATGGCGCGTGGCGCAAGCTCTCGGCCAGCGAGCGCGGACGCCTGATCTGGAAACTGGCTGATCTGGTCGAGAAAAACATTGACGAACTGGCCGAACTCGAGACCCTCGACAACGGCAAGCCCATCTTCGAGTCGCGTTACGTGGACATGCCCATGGTGGTGGACGTCCTGCGCTACTATGCGGGGCTGGCCACGAAAATCCACGGTGAAACGGTCAACACTTTCGAGACTGCGTTCACCTACACGCTGCGCGAGCCGGTTGGCGTCGTCGGACTGATCGTGCCGTGGAATTTTCCGCTTCTCCTCGCCTCGTGGAAACTAGGGCCGGCGCTGGCCTGCGGCAACACGCTGGTGCTCAAGCCGGCCGAGCAGACTCCGCTGACCACGCTCAAGTTTGGCGAGTTCGTCATCGAGGTCGGTTTTCCTGCCGGAGTTGTGAACATCCTGACCGGGGGACCGGAAACCGGCAAGGCCATCGTGGCGCATCCCGGAATTGACAAGATCGCATTCACTGGTTCAACTGCCGTGGGCAAAGAAATCATGCGGGGCGCGGCCGATACGCTGAAGCGGGTCACGCTGGAACTCGGCGGCAAGTCTCCCAACATCGTCTTCGCAGATGCCGACATTGACGGCGCCGTTAAGGGCGCGATCAACGGCATCTTTTACGGCAAGGGCGAAGTCTGCAATGCCGGCTCGCGGTTATTCCTCGAAAGCGGGCTGAAAGACGAATTTACTGAGAAGCTGGTGGCGCGCGTTGCCAAAATGCGTCCGGGGGATCCGCTGGATCCAAAGACTCGGCTGGGCGCGATTGTCAGCCAGGAGCAGATGCAGGGCGTGCTGAGCTATATCGAAGCAGGGAAGAAAGACGGAGCGAAACTGGTGGCCGGCGGGAATCGCGTGGCAGTGAACGGCGACAAGGGATTCTTTGTCGAGCCAACGATCTTCGGCGACGTCAAGAACAACATGCGGATCGCCCGCGAGGAAATCTTCGGGCCGGTGCTTTCGGTTCTCACCTTCGACGATGTGGACGAAGTGATCGCGCAAGCTAATGATAATCCCTACGGGCTGGCGGCCGCGGTGTGGACGCGCGATGTGAAGAAGGCGCACAGCGTTTCCCGCAGGCTGAAGGCGGGAACGGTCTGGATCAATACCTACGGCCTGATGGATGCGTCGCTTCCATTCGGCGGGTACAAGAGCTCCGGCTTCGGCCGCGAACTGGGAGCTCACGCAGTCGAGCATTACACGGAGTTGAAAACAGTTTGGCTGAACATGGGGTAAAGCATAACCACAGAGGACACAGAGGAGCACAGAAAACCGTTGTGACCTCTGTGTTCCTCCGTGCCCTCTGTGGTGAGAAAGGCTTTTTGATATGCCGGGCAAAGTAGCAAAAATCGGAACATTCAGTGACTGGATTGGCCTGTTCAACGACTGGCGCAAAGAGATCGGCGTCAACACCGACGACATCGAGGCCTTCCACTTCGACACGCTCTACGGCGCGATTGACACCGAAGAGATCGAATTCGGCTCTTACAAGGGCCGCCGCAAGTGGGAGAACCTGCGCCAGATGCCCACGCAGCAGATGCGTGACGCGCTGATGAACATGATCGTCTATCAGGGCGACACGGAGTTCGCCAGCGTCGAGCAGCAACGCAATCTGCTCGCGAATGCGCCGACCGACTGGGACCGCAAAGCCATCACCCGCGTCATGATAGAAGAGATGCGCCACGGCTGGCAGATGTGCGCCCTGCTGGTGGATCACTTCGGCTACTCCGGCAAAGTCGAGGCGCAGAAAATGCTCGAGCGCCGCGCCTTCGAGAACAAGCGTCTGCTCGGCGCCTTCAACGTGGATGTGGACAACTGGATGGACTTCTTCACCTACACGGACTTCGTGGACCGCGACGGAAAATTCCAGTTGCAGATGCTGAAGTATTCCGCCTTCGCGCCGCTCGGGCGCTCCATGTCGTACATGCTGCGCGAAGAGGCGTTCCACATGGGCGCGGGCAATGACGGCTTGCGGCGCATCGTCGAGGCAGGCGTGATCCCGGCCTGGCTAATTCAGAAATATCTCAACAAGTGGCTTTCGTGCTCCTACGATTTATTCGGTACAGACCACTCCTCTTCCGCGCACTGGGCTTATGTTTGGGGCATCAAGGGCCGTTACGATGAGCCCAAGAACGAGAAAACCGCCGACCTCGATGACCTCAACGACTACAACCGCCATCTTTACCGCGATGAAGTGGCTGGATTGATCGAACGGTTCAATAGCTCACTCCGTCCAGCTGAGCCGAAGCTCTACGCTCCGCACATCAAGTTCAACCGCGCCATCGGAAAATACGCTGGCGGGAAGTTCCACGCTCAGACCGGCGAGCCGATCGAAGATCGTTACTACGAAGAGCACCTCAGGGACTACATGCCGACGGCAGCCGATAAGAAGCTCCTGCTCGACATCATCGAAACCGAAAAGAAGTGGATCGCGGAAAAGACCGGCGCCCGTGATCCGCTGGCAACGATCGGAGAAGTGCGCAAGTCGGCCATCAATCTGTAGAAAACCTCAAACCACAGAGGGCGCGGAGGAATATGGGTTCGGTAGCCTCACAGATCGGTCGGATCAAAGTGGATGTGGACTCTTCGGTCGCGAGAGTGTCGCTGAACCGCCCGCCGCTGAACGTGATTGACATTCCGATGATGGAAGAACTGGCCGGCGCGCTGGCCGATCTCGAATCGCGTCAGGACGTTTCCGTCATTGTGTTAAGCGGGGAAGGCAGGGCGTTTTCCGTCGGCGTGGATGTGGCAGCCCACACGCCCGACAAAGTCGAGGAGATGCTGGGAAAGTTCCATGCAGTGATCCGGGCGTTGGTCGCGATGAAGAAGGTTACGATTGCCGCGGTCCACGGCCATTGCCTGGGCGGCGGGGCAGAACTGGCGGTGGTCTGTGACTTGGTCTACACATCGACGCTGGCGCAATGGGGATTTCCGGAAATCAAGCTCGGCTGTTATCCGCCCGTGGCTTGCACGGCGCTGGCTGCGCTGGTGGGCCAGAAGCGGGCCGCCGAGATGATTCTGACCGGCCGGACCATTAACGGAAAAGAGGCTGCGGAAGCCGGGCTTGCGACTCGCGCCGTGGCCGAGAGTGAGTTGGCGACCCGCGTAGACGAATGTCTCGCCGACTTAGGCAAACTCAGCCCGGCCGCCCTGGCTGTGACGAAGAAAGCTTTCTACGCCTGGGACTCGATGCACTTCGACAAGGGCCTGGCGCGGGCGGAGAAGATCTACTTTGAAGATTTGATGAAGACCGAGGATGCGCAGGAAGGTGTCCGCGCGTTCATGGAGAAGCGCAGCCCGAAGTGGGCAGGGCAATAGCAGGCCGCCGATGGACTACGAACTCACGCCCGAAGAAGTAAAGGCAAAGCTCGACGCGGGAGAAGCGTTCACGCTGCTCGATGTGCGCGAGCCCTGGGAGTTCGAGACCGCAAAGCTCGCCGGCGCAAAACTGATGCCCATGGGCGATGTTCCCACCCGGGCGCATCAGGAACTCGATCCTGACGAGCGAATCGTCGTGATCTGCCACCACGGCGTGCGCTCCATGAATGTGACCGTATGGCTGCGACAACAGGGATTCGAGAAAGCGCAATCAATGCGCGGCGGGATTGATGCATGGTCGCGCCGGGTGGATCAGAAGGTGCCAGTGTATTGAAAGAGCAGCATTCAGCTCTCAGCCCTCAGCTTTCAGCAAGAGAGCCGGGATGGGGTGGCTGAAAGCTGATCGGGCTGAGATCTTTCGTGAAAAAAGAACTTATCGAACTCCACGTGAACGGCCGCACGCACGAACTGGCCATCGAGCCGAGCGCTCTGCTGCTCGACGCGCTGCGGCAGGATCTGGGGCTCACGGGTTCCAAGCGCGGCTGCGACGATTCCTCCTGCGGCGCGTGCACGGTGCTGGTGGATGGCGTTGCCATGATGTCCTGTACTCTGCTCGCCGCCAGCTGCGGGGGGCAGGAGATTACGACCATCGAAGGCGTCAGCGAGCATGGCAGCCTGGCCGCGATACAGAAAGCCTACGGCGATTGGGGCGGCGCGCAGTGTGGATACTGCACGCCCGGCTTCATCATGACCGTGAAGTCGCTGATGGCGGAGAATCCCGATCCATCCGAGGCTGACATTCGCGACGCGCTCAGCAGCAATTTGTGCCGTTGTACCGGGTACAACCAGATGTACGAGGCAATTCGAGCAGCGATTGCGGCGGAGCAGAAGGGAATCACGGCTACGAAGTGATGTGCCTCAGCAAAAAGCAGATTCCTCGCTTCGCTCGGAATGACAATATGAGTGGTAATTATTCCATCATCGGCAAGCCGACCGCCATGATTGACGCGGCGGAGAAGACCACCGGCGCGGGCAAATACACCGACGACCTCAGTCTGCCCGGCATGCTGATCGGCAAGATTCTGCACTCGCCGTATCCGCACGCGCGCATCAAGCGCATTGACACCACCCGCGCCGAAAAACTCGACGGCGTCGTGGCCGTCGCCGTCGGAACCGATGCGCCGAATCCGTTCGGCATTCTCCCCGTAGGCCACGATGAACATGCGCTGGCGCTCGACAAAGTTCGCTACGTCGGAGATAACATCGCGTGCGTCGCGGCCGTGTCCGACGCAATTGCCGAAAAAGCCCTCGAACTGATTGACGTTGACTACGAGCTTCTGCCCGCCTACTTCGATCCCGAAGAATCCATGAAAGCCCAGGCCCATTTCATCCACGACAACAAGCCGGGCAATCTGGAAAAGGACTACCACCACGTTTTCGGAGATCCCGAAAAGGGCTTTGCCGAAGCCGATCACGTGGCCGAGGCGCGCTTTATCGCCAACGAAGTGACGCACGCGGCCATGGAACCCCACTCCACTCTGGCTTCGTTCGAACTCGATCCGCACACGGGCAAGCTCGGCCGCCTCACCGTGTGGTCTTCGACGCAGGTGCCTTATTACCTGCAACACAAGCTCTCGCTGGTGCTCGAAATGCCGATGCAACAGATTCGTGTCATCAAGCCGCTGGTTGGTGGTGGATTCGGCGGCAAGAGCGAGGTCATACCGCTCGAAATCATCGCCGCGATTGCAGCGCGCAAGGCCAAAGCGCCGGTCAAGATCACCTACACGCGCGAAGAAGTGTTCTGGGCGCATCGCGGCCGGCCTCGCACCATCATTGATTTGAAAACCGGCGTGAAGAACGACGGCCGCATCACCGCCGTAAAAGCCCGCGTCGTACAGGATGGCGGTGCCTATTGCTCCTACGGCGTGGTCACGATTCTCTATTCCGGAGCACTGCTCGGCGCGCTCTACGACATTCCGAACATTCAGTATGACGGCTATCGCGTGCTCACCAACAAGCCCGCCTGCGGAGCGATGCGCGGCCACGGAACAGTGAACGTGCGTTTTGCCTTCGAGTCGCAACTCGACGAACTCGCCGGGAAAATAGGCATGGACCCAGCTGTCATCCGGCAGCGCAATCTGCTGCAGCCGCCGTGCGTTACGGTTAACGGTCTGCGGGTGCAGAGTTACGGCCTGCCGGAATGCATCGAGAAGACGGTGGACCGCTCCGGCTGGAAAGAACGCCGCGGCAAATTGCCTAAAGGACGGGGCCTGGGCATGGCCTGCAGCCACTACGTAAGCGGCGCGGCGAACTCAATTATTCGCTCCGACATGCCGCACTCGACCGTCAACATCAAGATTGACCGCGACGGTGGCGTGGTCGTTTACACCGGCGCGTCGGAAATCGGCCAGGGTTCCGACACGATGACGGCTCAGGTAGCGGCAGAGGTGCTGGGATGCTCGCTTTCGCGCGTGCGGGTGGTTGCCGCGGACACCGACCTTACTCCGATTGATATTGGCTCTTATTCCAGCCGCGTAACTTTCATGGCGGGGAATGCGACGCTGCGGGCTGCGAATGAAGTGAAGAAGCTGATTGCGGCGGCGGCGGCAAAGAAGATGGGGTGTGCAACGGGGGATCTGATCTTCTGTGCAGACGTTGTCACCAAGAAGCTGAGAGTCGAATCAGAACCGTGTGGGGACAGCCGCCCTCGGCTGTCCGGCCCGCGCGAAGTCGGCGCGGGCGGGCCGGTCGGAAATGCGAGCGAGACTCATGGCGCACCAGCAGAAATTCTGTCCGGGCAAACTTCGCCCGGACCGGACGGGCGAGGGCGCCCGTCCCCACATGGTTCATCGGGGCCCCCGTCGCCGCAAGCTTCGGTCTCCGGCCGCGTTGAAGGCCAGATTCTGCGCGGATCGCTGCAGCAGAAGCGCAAGGACGAAGGCCCCAAAGACAGCCTCACATTCGAAGAAGCCGTGGTCGCCGCGATCGACTTCCACGGCGCACTCACCGGCACCGGCTCCTACGCGCCGCCGCCGGAGGCTCGCGGCGGCAAGCACAAAGGTGCAGGCGTTGGTCCTTCGCCGGCTTATTCCTATTCTGCTCAAGTGGCCGAAGTCAGCGTTGACGAAGATACCGGTGAAGTGACTGTGCACAAAGTCTGGGCGGCGCACGATTGCGGGCGCGCGCTGAATCCAGTGTCGGTCGAAGGCCAAATCATCGGCTCGGTGTGGATGGGCATGGGGCAGGCGCTCACCGAAGAAATGATCTGGAAAGACGGCATGCTGATGAATCCCGGCCTGCTCGAATATCGCAGCCCGTCGTCGGTCGAATCTCCCGAAGTCGAGCCCATCATTGTCGAAAGCGTGGATCCGGAGGGCCCGTTCGGCGCCAAGGAGTGCAGCGAAGGTTCGCTGGCAGCGACCATTCCGGCTATCGCCAACGCGATCTACGATGCGGTCGGCGTGCGATTGCATGAGTCGCCGTTTACGCCAGAAAGAGTTCTTGCGGCGCTGCGGGCCAAGAACAACGCCAAAGTGTTGAACCTGACCGAAGGTGTCGATCCCACGGCTCCCGTGGCATTTCGCGAGCACGGCGGCGCTCTTTGCCACAAAGGCAAGGGACCGCAACGGCACGCGCTAGACCCGGCGCACCGCGCGACTCCTGCAGGAGGCGCCGACTGAGCCTCCCGCAATTCAAACTCCTGCGCCCGCGCGCGATTGAAGAAGCCGTAGACCACCTGGGCAGGCACCAGGGGAACATCCGCATCCTCGCCGGCGGCACGGATATCATCCCCTCGATGCGCCAAAAACTCTTCGAGCCGGAGTACGTGCTCGACTTGCGCGGCGTGGCGGCGCTGCGAGGAATAAGAGCTCATCCGGACGGCAGCGTCGAAATCGGCGCCCTGACCACGTTGCGCACCATCGAGCGCTCTGATTTTCTGCGCAGCCATTATTCTGTGTTGACCGAGGCCGCTGCCACCGTGGCTTCTCCGGTACTGCGGAACATGGGTACGATCGGCGGCAACATCTGCCTCGACACGCGCTGCCTCTGGTACAACCAGTCGCTCACCTGGCGCAAGGGCTGTGGCTTTTGCATCAAGAAAGACGGAGACCTCTGCCACGTCGCTCCCGGAGGCTCGAAGTGCTGGGCGGCATTTTCGGGAGATACTCCGCCCGCGCTGCTGTGTCTGAATGCAGAAATCGAAATCGTGAGCCCCCAGGGCGTGCGGCGCATCAAGTTGCAGGACTTTTACACCGGCCTCGGCGACAACTACCGCAAGCTCGCGGCCAACGAACTGGTCACTCGCGTGTTCCTGCCTGCCTCCTCGGCCGATTACTCCGGCGTATACCGCAAGCTGCGGGTCCGGGGATCGATTGATTATCCGCTGGCCGGCGTGGCGGTCGTGATGAAGCGCTCGAATGGCCATGTCGCCGATGCGCGCATCGGCATCACCGCCGTGAATCCCGCGCCGATGCTGGTGAAAGGAGCGTCAGAGGCGCTGATCGGGAAGATCGTGGACGACACACTTGCGGAGGCTGTCGGCGACCTTGCGGCGAAGACGGCGAAACCCCTGACCACTTCTGCGCTGACTGCCGAGTACCGGCGTGAGATGATTCGCGTATTCACCAGGAGGGCTGTGCTGGCCGCGGCGAGCGGGCCTATCTGATATTCTTCTCGCGCCCCGATGCAAACTGACTGCGGCCCACTGGTGCGATGATTACCGACTGCCACATTCATATCCAGCCGATGGAGATGTTCAAGCCCCACGCCCTGGAGCTGATGAAGAAGAAACGCGCAAACTTCGACCAGATTGTCGAATTTTGCCGCTCGCCCAAAGCTTTTCTCAACTATCTGGACGCCTGCGACGTTGATCGCGCCATGCTCATCAACTATGTGGCTCCGGAAGTGATCGGCTTCACCAGCGGTGTGAACCAGTTCGTCGCCAACTATGTGAAGGAAGATCCGAAGCGGTTGCTCTCGTGCGGCAGCCTGCATCCCCGCCACACCACGAATGTGCTGGCCGATGTGGAGCAGATCCTCCGACTGGGGCTGAAGATGATCAAGATTCATCCGCCCCACCAGTTGCTTTTTCCTAACGAGTATTTGAGCGGGGTGAAGGAACTGGAAATCATCTACCGCGCCGCCGAGGCCAATGGCCTCCCGGTTATGTTTCACACCGGGACATCAATCTTTCCCGGCGCCCGCAATAAATATGGCGACCCGATTTACCTGGATGACGTTGCGGTTGACTTTCCGAACCTGAAGATTCTGCTGGCGCACGGTGGGCGTCCGCTGTGGATGCAGAGCGCGTTCTTTCTGGTGCGCCGCCATCCCAACGTGTATCTCGACATAAGCGGCATTCCGCCCAAGACGCTGCTCAAGTACTTTCCGCGCCTGGAAGAAATCGCTCGCAAAACGCTGTTCGGCACGGATTGGCCAGGTCCCGGAGTGCCCGACGTCAAGAAGAATCTTGAAGAGTTCCGCTCGCTGCCGCTGCCGGAAGAAGTCAAGCAGCAGATTCTCAGTAAGACGGCGCTCACGCTCTGGCCAGCTTGACTTCGATTCTGGTTGTCTTCCCAAGCCACGAAATGCAGCGGACTTATTTCCCCGCTTTCCCCGCTTTGGCGGCCTCAGCCTTGCCTCCGAGCAGTTCATCGGCCAGCGCGGTCGCGCCGTAGATCTTGCGCAACGCTTCCTGGATGCCGCGGGAATCCACAGAGACGGCGCGTGACTGCACCTCACTGAAGGCGAAATTCGCGCTCAGCGACTCAATATTCCCGTCGAAGATGATGCCCACAACTTCGCCTTTCTTATCCACCGTGGGCGAGCCGGAGTTGCCTCCAATGATGTCCGCCGTGGAAACAAAGTTGAGCGGAGTCTTCAGGTTGAGGTTCCCCTGGCCCTTGGTCCAGCTCTCGGGCAGGTTGTAGGGAGGCTGGTTCTTGTGTTCGGCGGCGTGCTCAAACGCGCCGCCCATGTTTGTGGCGAAGGGAATCGTCTTGCCATTTTCCGGATATCCCTTTACCGCGCCGTAGCTCAGACGCAGGGTAAAGGTCGCGTCGGGCGGCTGACTGAAGCCGCTCATCGCGAAGCGGGCCTTGGCGATCAGGGTGCCGTTGCGGCGCACGACCGAGTCAATGCTGTCGTCGAACTGTTTGCGCAGCGCACGAGCTGCGGGATCGATCGCCCGCATGGCTACGATCAGCGGGTCGGTACTGCTGTCAATGGCTGCCTGTCCGCCCTCGTAGAGCTGCTTTCGCACTGCGACGTCGTCCAGCCTGGTGTTCGCAATCAGATCTTTGGCAGCATCGGCAGGCGTTTTGCCCTGCAGGAGCTTCTGTACATCAGGATTGTCTTTGCCCAGGGCATCCTGCATCTCGGCCAGAAAATCGCCGAGATTTACTGTCTCCAGGGTCTTGTAGACCGGCTCGGCTGAGAATAGTTGCTGTTCGAGCGACGGCAGCGCGGAGTCGCGGAACTCGCGCAAGCGGTCCGAATTCGGCTTTGGCCTCTCCGCCGCTGCCCGAACGAGTGTACGCGCCAACTGGGGCAGGCGCGACGTCCCGCGCAGGCGCTCCATATAGGTCAGATTGGCATAGATGGACGTTTGCAGCTTGATAGCCTGCGCAATCTCATCCCATGGATCAGCCACACCGGAGTTCTTGGGATCGGCTTTGAAAGCGGCGCGCAGCTTGGCTTCGTCGGCCGTCTTGTCATCCCTGATGCTCTTGTCCATCAACCCGGCCTCGTAGCCGGTGATCGCTTTCTGCGCGTTTTGCAGGCCGAAGATGTCTTCTTTGGCGATGCGTTCATTTTCTTCAGACTGCTTGCTGAAATCCTGGAGGATGGCGACCCGCCGGCCGAGGAACTTCAAAACAGAGGGATACTGCACATCGCGCAGAGCATCGAGTTGCGCCGTGGTCAGGCTGCGGCTTGTGTTTCCCGGATGTCCGGAGACAAAAATCAAGTCGCCTTCTTTTACTCCAGTGGGCGACCAGCGCAGATAATTTTCGAGGTGAGCCGGCTTGCCGTCCTCGTAGACTCGGAAGAAGGTGATGTCGAGATCGTACCGGGGATAGGTGAAGTTGTCGGGATCGCCGCCGAAAAAGGCAATGTCAAACTCGGGCGCGAAGACCAGCCGGACGTCGGTAAACTTCTTGTATTTGTAGAGCTGATACACCTGGCCGGAGTAAAACGTGACCACGTCGCAGCGCAATCCGGTGGCGGTGGTGCAATCTTTCTCGACCTGGGACATGGCAGCACGCTGCGCCTGTCCGGCATCCGCCGCTGACATCTCCGGCTTCACGCCTGCATTCACTTTATCGGTCACGTCTTCAATGCCCACCAGTTGGTTCAGTTCGAGGTTCGGGCATTTGGCCTCTTCCGCCTGCGTCTTCGCATAGAATCCGCTCTTGATGTAGTCGTGGCCTCCGGTGGAAAGCTGCTGCACGCAGGCCGCACCGACGTGGTGGTTGGTGAAGGTCAATCCATCGGCGGAGACGAACGAACCTGAGCCGCCGTTGTTGAACCGGACCGAAGACAGCCGGACATGGTCCAGCCATGCCTGGGTGAGCTCAAAGCCATATTTCGCCTTCACCTTGTCTTTGGGCGACGCGTTATAGAGCCACATGCCCTCATCGGCCAAAGCCATAGCCGAGAACAGGAACGCACAGACAAGCAAAACTGCAAAAAGTCTTTTCATTCTGGGGGATCCTCCCTGAGGAATATGACGAACAAGTACCCAGGCGCCACTGATTTGCGGAGTACCGACTACTATACTCCGTTCCGAGAGTCAGGTAAAAGCGTGGGGCTGCTTTCGAGGCCGACCGGAACAAACATGGCCGGGCACGTCAGCAGTGCCTCATCGAACTGAGCACTATCGTTACTTCCGCCCGCTTGGAAAGTCCGCAATTTTTCCTGTATAAACAAGGGTTGCGCTTCCCGCGTCCCTCCTAGCGCGGCCCGGCAACCAGAATCCAGCGAACTGAGCGAGCGACGAATGTCCAGCGTGAACATGAGTCATGCCCCGAAGGGACTCGAGGGGATTGTTGCCACCACCTCCAAAATCTGTTTCATTGACGGGGATCGCGGCGTCCTGGCCTATCGCGGGATTGACATCCACGAACTGGCGGACCACTCCACCTTTGAAGAGACCTGCTACCTGCTCTGGTTTGGCAAGCTCCCCACGCAGTCGGAGTTGCGACAGTTGCACGAGCAGCTGGCCGCGGAGCGCATCCTGGACCCGGGAATCATTACGCTGCTGCGCAATGCTCCGCGCCAGGCGTTGCCGATGGACGTATTGCGCACGGCGGTTTCGGCCCTGTCGTTCTACGATCCGGAAGACAAGAAGAACGACCACGATGCGAATGTTCACAAGGCGATCCGCCTGACTTCACAGATTGCCATGATTGTGGCGGCCTACGACCGCATCCGGAAGGGAAAGCCGGTGGTGGAACCGGACCGGTCGCTCTCCCACGCCGCGAACTTTTTGCTGCAGCTGAACGCAACCCGTCCTTCATCTACGGCGGAGCGGGCGTTGGATATAGCCCTCATTCTCCACGCCGATCACGAACTGAATGCTTCCACCTTTGCGGCACGGGTTACCGCGGCCACGCTGTCAGACATGCACTCCGCTATCACGTCTGCCATCGGCGCGTTGAAAGGGCCGCTGCACGGCGGCGCCAACGAAGCCGTGTTTCGCATCCTGGAGTCCATTGACGGCAATGGCAGCGATCCGGTCGAGTACGTAAAGGGAATGCTGGCGCAGAAGAAGAAGATCCCCGGCTTCGGCCATCGCGTGTATCACACCGAAGATCCCCGCGCCACGCACCTGCGCGTCATGTCGCGCGATCTGGGGCAATCGAACGGGCAACCCCAGTGGTATGAGATGTCCCGCAGGATTGAAGAGTTCGTGAAGGCGGAAAAGAAACTGAACGCCAACGTAGATTTCTATTCGGCTTCCACCTATCACACGCTCGGCATTGACGTAGACCTGTTTACCCCGGTCTTTGCCGTCTCCCGCATCAGCGGCTGGGCCGCTCACGTGATCGAGCAACTCGATGACAACCGCCTGATTCGCCCCCGGGCGGACTATCTGGGGCCGGAATATCCCGCGCGCTACGTACCCATCGAGCAGCGCTAGCGCACATGGATGACCATGTAGGGACAGCGGCCCCCGGCTGTCCGGTCGAGCAAAACTCAACCTGCTATCCGCAACCGAGTCCCCACGATAACGTAGAATAGAAGCGGGTTCTGTATGCGCCGGATCTACCTCGACAACAACGCCACCACTCCGGTTCTGCCCGAAGTGTTTGAGGCCATGCGTCCCTGTTTTGGGGAGCATTTCGGCAACGCCTCGTCCATTCACCAGAATGGGCAGGAGGCGCGGGTTGCGGTCGAGACTGCCCGTGAAGGGGTGGCCGGATTGCTTGGCTGCCACTCATCCGAGATCGTTTTCACGAGCGGCGGTACTGAGGCCGATAACCTCGCCGTTGCCGGCCTTACCTCGGCCGGTGATCACGTGATTACGTCGAGGATCGAACATCACGCCGTACTGCATTCGTGCCGGCATATCGAGGAAACTGGCTGCGAAGTGACCTATCTCCCGGTGGACAACCGCGGGCTTGTTGATCTCGATGACCTGCGCCGAGCTCTGCGCCCCAACACCAAGCTGATCTCGATCATGACCGCGAACAATGAGACCGGAGTCCTGCAGCCGGTCGAGGAAATTGGCAAGCTTGCCGCCGAAGCCGGAGTGAAGTTCCATACAGATGCCGTGCAGGCTACGGCAAAAGTCGTCATCAATGTGGATCGCATCGGCTGCCACGCGCTCTCGATTTCCGGTCACAAGATGAACGCGCCGCAGGGTGTCGGTGCTTTGTACGTGCGGAAGGGAACTCGCCTCCGGCCCCTGTTCTATGGAGGTGGACACGAGCGGTTCCTTCGCGCGGGTACGGAGAACGTGCCGGGCATCGTTGGTCTCGGCAAGGCGGCGCAGTTGGCTCGTGAATCGCTGGCTCGCGGTGACGACAAGCGGCTCGCTGCACTGCGGGATCGGTTGGAGCAAGGAATCCTCTCGCGAATTGACGACACGGGTGTCAACGGCCAAGGCGCGCCGCGCACGCCCAACACCGCCAACATTCACTTCGATCACATTGAGGGTGAGGCATTGGTGATTGCTCTGGACCTGAAGGGACTGGCAGTATCGGGCGGCGCCGCATGCTCTTCCGGGGCTACCGAACCATCTCACGTGCTGGCCGCCATGGGCCTGCGCCCGGACCGCGCCCGTGCCAGCATTCGCTTCAGCCTGGGCAAGCAGACGACTCAGGATGACATTGACTTCGCCCTGGCGCTCGTGGCGGAGAATGTAGCCCGCCTCCGGGAGATGAGTCCCGTTTACAGGGTGCCAACGCTAAGATAAAGGTTCGCGTGAGCAACAAAGATCAGAATCGGCAATTTCGCGATGCAGTGCGCGAAATTGAGCGAATTCTCGGTTGCCAGCTGAGTGCAAGCGAATGGGAGCGGTTGCATCGTGAAGTCTCGGGAATGGGCTTCAGCTTTGACACGATTGTTCAGATCGGTTTAGCAATGTTCGGTTAGCATCCTATGAAAACTACTGCAGTAGACATTCAACAATGTTTTCAGCCTGTGTTGGGAACCCAACCATGGAGAGTCAAGCTTGGGGTCGGGAGCTTCTTGACTTTCGAGTTTGGTCCGCGCACGAAGGCTTACGGTCACATTCATGGGAAGTGGCACCTATGGATTTACTTGTCGAATTGGGTTCTTTTTCATGGTCAACGAGAATTGGTCAACTCTGATACCGATCGCAAGATAATAGCGACTGCGGCGCGGCGGCTTGAGAAGACTTCCCTTGAGCAGATCAAATTTGATTCCTCAGCAAAGAAGACGACATTTCTATTCGACGATTTTCGCTTGGTCGTCTCTCCTGCTGACTATCTGGAGAGTCCAGACGAGCGGGACGTGTTCTGGATGTTTTTCATGCCTAATCATGAGGTATTAAGCGTCGGCCCGGCCGGGATTCGAGTCGAGGGTGCCGATAGTTCTCTTCATGTCGAAGCCTGACACCATCGCCGTAGCCATGTCGGGCGGTGTGGATTCCTCCACCGTCGCGGCCGTGCTGCGCGCCGAGGGGCACAACGTCGTAGGCCTGACCATGCAGCTGTGGAACCAGCGGCGGCTGGCCGGGCGCGAGGGCATGCCGGAGTCGGTTCAGGGACGCTGCTGCTCGCTCGACGACGTTTATGACGCACGCCGCGTGGCCCAGCAGATCGGCATTCCCTACTACGTGGTCAATCACGAGGAGCGGTTTGAACGCGACGTGGTGCGGCCGTTCGTGGAAGAGTATCTTTCCGGGCGCACGCCGATCCCTTGCAGCCTCTGCAACAATCACTTGAAGTTTGACCAGCTACATACCGTGGCGCAGCAGATTGGCGCCGAGCGAGTGGCTACGGGCCACTACGCCCGCGTGGCCTATGACGAGGCCCGTGGTCGCTGGCTGCTCAAGCGCCCGGCGGACCTGAGCAAGGACCAGACCTACTTTCTCTTCGGCCTGACGCAAGAGCAGCTTAGCCGAACCATATTTCCGCTCGGCGACATGACCAAGCCTGAAGTTCGCGAACTTGCCCGCCAGCACGGCCTCGCGCTGGCCGAGAAGCCCGACTCGCAGGAGATTTGCTTCGTCCCCGGTGGCGACTACAAGCGCTTCATTGATGCATATCTGGCCGAGCAGGGCGAGTCCTTGTCTCTGCCTGACACCGCCGGCGAGTTGGTCACAACCGACGGAGCGGTCCTCGGCGAGCACGCCGGCATTCACAACTTTACTGTGGGCCAGCGCAAGGGGCTCGGCGTAGCCACCGGGTCTCCGCTGTATGTCATCCAGATCAGCGGAGCGAACAAGCAGGTCGTGGTGGGCGGAGACGAGCATCTCTACTCACGCGCGCTGCGCGCCCGGCGCGTGAACCTGATCTCGGTTGCCGATCTCAACGAACCTATTCGCGTCACGGTCAAGATTCGCCATCGCCACGAGCCTGCGCCAGCGACGATTGAGCGAACCAGCATTGATCGAACCAGCAATGAGCGAACCAGCGACGACGAAATCCTGGTGACGTTCGACCAACCGCAGCGGGCAATTACGCCCGGTCAGGCGGCCGTGTTCTACGATGGAGACGTTGTGGTCGGTGGCGGCTGGATCGCGTAGAACTAACGCGGAAACCAGGTGAGCGCTGAGCTCCTGCTCAATGCAGCTCAGTGGGATCCGTTGGGGTAGTGGGTGTGCTTCCGATCGTATTTTTCCATCTTGCGCTGCGCTTTCCGCTGCGCCTTTGCGTACTTCTTCTGGGCCTTCCGTTGTTTCTTCTCCATCTTTCGTGCGGCCCGGTCTTCCGACGTGGAGACACTGCGCGTCTGGGCCACACTTCGGACACAGTAGCCAAAACTCAAGGCGACGAGCAGGAAGATGGCAGCAAGTCTTTTCATGAAATCCTGCGATCTGAGATATTCACTGATTCTACAGCAGAGACGCCGCGTGTTCTCACCGCAACTTATTAGGTGTGCCGAATCTGCAGCGTGGCCAGGAACGGCTTGCCGGCTGCTTTTAGTCTTTTCTCCAGTCGGGCTGTGCAGTCGCAGTCGCCGCAGGCCCAGGGCCCCGATCCGTTCTGGTCGCGGCATTTGCGGCGGTCGTGGGCATCCTGTACGCGGACGAGATCGAAGTACTCCTCCCAATACGGACGCTCTTCCTCGAGCGGCGTGGGACAGTAGCAGACTTCCACCCAGCGCGCCGTGTCATCGGCGCACAGACGAGCCTCCTGCATATTGCGCAGGTACTCGCCCTCTGCGACTGAGCCTTGACCGAGAGTCTGCTGCTCGAGCGCGCCGAGCAGATCAGCCTCACGGCCTGGTTTGACGCGAGCTCGTACCAGATAACGCATCGCGACTCCCTCGAAAACGTAGCCCCGGACGCATTCGTCCGGGAGGTTTAGTTGCTCGTAGGCGACGGACGAATGCGTCCGTCGCTACGCGATCATTTCAGCCCCGCCTCGGCGTGAACCAAGCCCGGCGAGGGAAGGGCGAACGACAGAACACCATGGAATGTCACGACCTCGGAGCAGATAAATCCGCGCGATCAGCCGCGCGATCGGAAGACCGCCGGGCTCTAAATGAACATCTCGTCCTGCGGCACGGGACGCCGCTGCTCGCGCCGGCCGCCGTTCTTGCGGCTGCTCAACAGGAACTCCAGCCCGACAGTAATTCCCTGCATGATCCCGGAGATTTGCCGAACCGGCGAAACCACGGTCTTGTGCACCATGTCGGAGGTTTCTTCCACCCGGTCCAGCGTACGGGTGAGGAGTTCGTCGGCGCGGATGACCTGCAGGCGGGCGCGATCCATCACGTCGTTGACGGTCGCATCCATGCGTTTGACCTGGTCCCGCACGACCGCGGTGGACTGCTGCAGGTTCTCCGCGATGGTCTCGACCTTGGGGCGAATCTCGGTCAGCATGGCCTGCGCCTGCTCCACTGTCGGCAGAACCTTGGTTTTGACTTCGGTCGCGATGGCTTCCATGCGCGCGCTGCTCCTTCGCATGGCCAGGTACATGGCCGCGAGGATCAGGGCCTGCAGCATGACTGCGAACCCAGTCAGCGCGATGAACCAAGTGAGCTTGTCCATAAATGTGCCTCCGCCTTACCGGTTCCAGCGCCCAGCCAGGGAGGGACGACGGGGCGCAATGCAGCCTTAGAGATTCTTCGGCGCGCCGGTTTCGGCCGTATGTTCCTGATATGCCTGGCGGCCGGCTTCGTATGCGGCGCGGAACTGATCTTTCTGCTGGTTGAGCACATCGCGACCGCGATCGGCCCACTGCGAAGCCTGATCGCGCGCTTCTCGGGCTCGTCCGCGCACGTAGTCGCGGCCCTCTTCAGCCCGCTGGCGCAAAGCATCCCGCGTCTCACTTCCAGAGCGAGGCGCATACAGCACGCCTGCCAACGCACCCAGGCCCAACCCGGCCAGGAACCACACAAAACTGTTGCTGTCACGATCTGACATGTCCTACCTCCAACAGAAAAAAGCCTCAGTCTGGATGGTAGCACCCCATCTGAGGCAAATACAATCGAAGCTGATTTTGCTGACGCCGAACGCTTACTTTTTCTGCGCGGGCGGGGTTGCCGGGGCCGTCTTGGCTGGCTGGGACTTCAATCCCTGCAGAATGGAAGTCGGTCCGCCGCGCTTGCCGGCATAAATAGACAGCGTGATGGACGTGATCATGAAGGCCACGGCCGACCAGGTAGTGGCCTTGGAAAGCGCGCTGGCTGCGCCGCGCGGGCCAAACGCCGTCTGGCTGCCCTGACCGCCGAAGGCCGCCGAAATGTCGCCGCTCTTGCCGCTCTGCAAAAGCACGACGATGATGATGAAAAAGCAAACCAGTACGTGGATGGTGGTGATCAGATAATAGAACATAAGTTCAAGCTTTCCTTGGCCTTACAGGCCAAGATGCCTTCCTCACTCTTCGCTGATATCGGTTCGGCCGGATTCCCCGGCGAACGGAATTTATGGTGCGGAAGGGGGGATTTGAACCCCCACGCCTTTCGGCGCCACCCCCTCAAGATGGTGTGTCTGCCAGTTCC
>Ga0209415_10005363_pt1 | contig 23078 bp, 15 predicted proteins | sample PeaSoiSIISIP2007_FD_187696 | JGI IMG/M metagenome (GOLD analysis project Ga0209415, IMG submission 187696) | Peat soil microbial communities from Weissenstadt, Germany - SII-SIP-2007 (SPAdes) (version 2) | ecosystem: Environmental > Terrestrial > Soil > Wetlands > Peat | place: Germany... | reverse complement strand
CCCCCACTCAAGTAAAATGCTGCGAGGCTAAAATTTGAAACTCACGGAAGATCCTCACCGCCGGCTGAATGCCCTGACCAACGAGTGGGTCTTGGTTTCACCCCATCGCGCAACGCGTCCCTGGCAGGGAGAAGTGGCTCAACTCCACACGGCCGCCGAGCCCGCGTATGATCCGAATTGCTACCTATGCCCGGGCAATACCCGGGCCGGTGGAATCCAGAATCCCGCGTACGCCACGACTTTCGTATTCGACAACGACTTCGCCGCTTTGAAACTCGACACTTCGCGCGAACGCCTCGATATCGACGACAAGGGTTTGCTAGTCGCCCAGGGCGAACCGGGCATCTGCCGCGTGATGTGCTTTTCTCCGCGTCACGACCTCACTCTGGCCACCATGGGCGTGGACGCGATCGAACTGGTCGTCCGCGCCTGGATGGAGCAATTCCGCGACTTGGGTGAAGTACCTGGCATCCAGCATGTTCAGATCTTCGAGAACCGCGGCGCCATGATGGGCGCCAGCAATCCGCATCCCCATTGCCAGGTCTGGGCTACGTCTTCGATACCAGAAGCGCCCGCCAAGGAACTAACTTCGCAGAGCAAGTATCGCAACCCGAGCGGCCGCTGCCTGCTCTGCGACTACATTGAATTAGAGCGCAGGCTGCGAGTTCGCGTGGTCGCGGAGAACGCGCGCTTCGTGGCTCTTGTGCCCTTCTGGGCGGTCTGGCCGTTTGAAATCCTACTCTGCAGCCGCCACCACATCGGCAACATGAACGAGTTCGCAATGGAAGACCCGCCGCAATTGAGCGCGCTCCTGAAGCAGGTCACGTCCACCTACGACAAAGTTTTCGGAGTTCCCTTCCCTTACTCGATGGGATTTCACCAGTCGCCGACCGATGGCGCCGACCATCCAGAGTGTCATTTCCACGCGCATTTCTATCCGCCGCTCCTGCGCTCGGCGACCATCCGCAAGTTCATGGTCGGCTTTGAAATGCTAGGAACACCGCAACGCGATATCACCCCCGAGATTGCGGCGGAGCGCCTGCGCGAACTGGCCGGCACGTAGCTCACCGGAACGACTTCAGACCATCTTCACTAGGGATGACAGGGTACTTGAGAAGGCCCTAGGCGGGAAATTCCCAGCCTTCTTCTTTCATCTTGCGGTTGGTCCAATGCTGTAACTGCTCGAAGAGGGCAGGTTCGATGACAGCAAAGCGGATCCCGACGCGGCCTTCGTCGCCGATCCACATGAGGCGGGCTTTGGCCTGGAAGAGAATTTCGCTTTCGGGCAGGACGAAGCTCACGTCGAGCATTCCCGCGAAACGCAGCGGCTCTTTGATGCCATCCAATCCCATGCCGCCGGTGCTGAGATTTACTCCCTGCACACGAATTTCTTCGCCTTGAGAACTCTTGATCGTCACCGGAATCTCGACCCGCATGCGGAAAAACTTCTGTTGCTCGTTGCTGATGAAGCCCAGCGAAGCGGTGGTTTCTCCGGGAGCAAAGTTGATGTTGTACTCCTTAAGCTTGCGGCTCAGGGTACGCCGGGAAATGCCGAGTTGTTCCGCCGCCAGCGTTCGCTGGCCCCCGGTGCGCTCCAGAGCTTTGATGATCATCTGCTCTTCCATGCTGTCGAGATTGCTGACCGGCATGGAGGCGGTTTGACGGAGTGCCGCAGGCTCTCCGGTGAGGGCGGCGTTGAGGCGTGAAAAGTCGATCTCGTAGCCGGAGGATTCCATCGCCATTTTGGCGACCAGGTTGCGCAATTCGCGAATATTGCCCGGCCAGGGATGCGAGAGCAGCGCGGAAATGGCTTGCGACGAAAAATTCTTGCTGGGCGCCTTCAGCCGCAAAAAGTGTTCGGCAAGGGCAACGATGTCCTCCGGACGCTCTCGCAGCGGGGGAACGCGCAGCTGGAATTGACCGAGGCGGTGAAAAAGATCCTGGCGGAAGCGGCCATCTCGCACCGCGGCTTCGAGATCCTGGTTGGTGGCGGCGACAATGCGTACATCAACTTTGATTTTGCGATGGCCGCCGAGACGGTAGAAGGGCTGGCCATCGAGCACGCGCAGCAGTTTCACCTGAGTCTGCAGTTGCAGTTCGCCGATTTCGTCGAGAAAAAGCGTGCCCTTGTCGGCCATTTCGAACAGCCCGGGCTTGGAGGCGTCGGCGCCGCTGAAAGCGCCTTTTTCGTACCCGAAAAGCTCGCTCTCGACGAGATTTTCGGGAAGCGCCGCGCAGTTGATGTCGACCCAAGGACGGCTGCGGCGCGGCGAAGACTCGTGAATCGTGCGGGCGATGAGTTCCTTGCCGGTCCCCGTCTCCCCCGTGATCAGCACCGTTTCCGCATGGCCCGCCACGCGATCGACCAGGGCCATGAACTTATGCATGACCGGGCTGGCAAGAATAAAGAGTGTGTCGTCAATCTTGCGGGAAATCACGCCCGGCGCGGCCGGCGCCTGCGCCGGAGGCGCTCCCTTGCTCGCGGTGACGTTCGCCTCTGCTAACGGCACGATAACTGCAATCAGCGCCGCCGGAGCGGAGCTCAACATCGTGGCCGAGAACTGCACCGGAAAACTGGAGCCGGTTTTGGGTCGGGCAAACAACCTGCTGTGATACTCGCCTACCGCCGAAATCGCCGAAAGAATCGTCTTCCGCAAATGGCCGTGGTCTTCTCCATTTCCATTTGCTTTCTCCGCCCCCGCAAAGAGCGCAGAAAAATCGCGCCCCAGCACTTCCGCGGGCGAATAACCGAATAGCTTGGAAAACGCAGCATTGCACGCGCTGAATTCTCCCTGCAGATCGGCGGAGAACACCGCCATCTGGGGCTCTGAGGATGAGAGGTTCGCACAGCCGTCGGTCCGCGCGCTGCTAAGCGGCTCTTGCTGGTCCGAGCTGCGGTGCGGAAGCGGCATATGGACGTTGCGAAGATGGTGACACAAGCGGCGGGCTTGGACCGAGAAGCGTGTTACGCAGGGAGTAACGAAGGTAATGGCCCATTCGTGGGGGTTCACCTCCCACTTCCGTGTAATTACCAAAGTAAGCTTTAGAACCCCTAACCCTTGCAATACGATGCGGGCAGGCTCGAACCGGAAGAGATGTCTTCCGCCAGGGCCGAGCGCGGGTTGAAAGAGCCCGCGCAGTAAATTCTGTGTGTTCGCAGGGAGGATGACGAGGGCGTCATTCGGGGACAGCGCGCTTCGAGGCCGAAAAGGGCCGCAGTCAAGGTTGTGCATGAACGCAGAGACGGACGGATTATCGATCCAGACGAAAGCATTCCTCGGCATCACCGTGGCTCTCGGCATGGTGGTGCTGGGCTTTGCCTTGTTGCACTGGCAATCGCAGGATCTGATGCGGTTCTTCTGCTACCTCGCGGTGGCTGCCCTGGCATCAGGACTGAAGGTGCAACTGCCGGGGATCGACGGCACCATGTCGGTGAACTTCCTGTTCATTCTGCTGGGTGTGCTGGAACTGAGCCTTCCTGAGACTCTGCTGATCGGCTGTACGGCCAGCCTGGTACAGAGCGTGTGGCAGGCGCGCAAGCGGCTCGATCCGGTCAAAGTATCGTTCAACGTCGTAGGCATGATGGCCAATGCCAGCGCGCTTACTTACCTCACTTATCATTGGCTCTCGGGACGATTTGGTTCGAATAAGCCGATTTTGCTGATGGTCGCAGCTCTCGTGTTCTTCTTCGCCAATACCCTGCCCATCTCCATCGTGATTGCACTGACCGAGGGAAAATCAAGCCGCAAAGTCTGGTCGGAGTGCTACTTCTGGTCCTTCCCGTACTACCTGGTAGGCGCCGCCGCCGTAGGCCTCGTGGGAATTGTGAACCGGTCGGCAGGATGGCAAACGTCGCTCCTGGTGCTGCCCCTGATTTATTGGGTGTATCGCTCGTACCGGTTGTACCTGGGCCGACTGGAGGCAGAGAAAGAGCGGGTCGAGGTCGAGAAGCGGCACGTGGAGCAGATCGCTTCGCTGAACATGCGGACCATCGAGGCGCTGGCGCTGGCAATCGAGGCCAAGGACCACACCACGCATACCCATCTGCAGCGGGTGCGCACCTATGCCGTGGCTGTGGCGAAGGAATTGAATTTGCCCGAAGGCGAGATCGAGGCGCTGCGCGCGGCCGCCTTGCTGCATGACATCGGAAAACTCGCGGTGCCGGAACAAATCATCAACAAGCCGGGCAAGCTTACGCCGGAAGAGTTCGAGAAAATGAAAGTGCATCCCCTGGTGGGAGCGGAAATTCTGGAGCGGGTGGCGTTTCCTTATCCTGTGGCGCCGATTGTCCGGTCGCACCACGAGCGCTGGGATGGAACGGGATATCCAGAGGGATTGAGCGGGCAGGAAATCCCGATTGGAGCCAGAATTCTTGCCGCAGTGGATTGTCTCGACGCCTTGGCTTCTCACCGTCAATATCGGCCAGCGCTGCCGCTGGGCGAGGCCATGACCAAGGTAAAAGACAAGTCCGGAACGTGGTTCGATCCACAAGTGGTCGAGATTCTTGAGACCCGTTATGTGGAGTTGGAGCGGATGGCGCAGATGTCGGAGGACCCGCCCGCTCCTCACGGGCTTTCTAAGACTATGCGGGTGGAGCGAGGGCTGGCCCCGGCGACGGGATTCGAGCGCGCCGATCCCACACACGGTCCGGTGGAGAATTCCGACTTCCTGACCTCGATTGCTTCGGCCCGGCAAGAAGCGCAAACCATGTTTGAGCTGAGCCAGGATCTCGGCGTGTCCCTGAGTTTGAGCGAAACCCTTTCCGTGCTCTCCATGCGGCTGCGGCGCATGATTCCCTACGACTCGATTGCCGTATTCGTGAACCGCAACGGCTGGCTGCTGCCTGAACTGGTGAGCGGCGAGAATTTCCGCATGCTGTCTTCGCTGAAGACCAAAGTCGGCGAGGGTTTGTGCGGATGGGTGGCGGCAAACTGCAAGCCCATTGTGAACGGGAATCCGCAGGTGGAACCAGGATACGTTGTCGATCCGGGAAAGCATGCCACGCTGCAATCGGCGCTGGTGGTGCCTCTCGAAGGACTGGACAGCGTGGTGGGCGTGCTCGCCATGTATCACGCCAATCGCGATGCCTTCACCCCCGATCATTTGCGAATCCTGCTGGCTGTGGCCTCCAAGGTCGCCCTATCGGTGGAGAACGCACTGAAGTATCAGCAGGCGGAAAGTTCGGCTACTACGGACTATCTAACCGGGTTGCCCAATGCGCGTTCGCTGTTTGTGCACCTGGCCCAGGAAGTGGCGCGCTGCCGCCGCATGAAAACGTCACTGGCGGTGCTGGTGTGCGACATCGACGGTTTCAAGCAGATCAACGATTCTTTTGGACACCTGGAGGGCGACAAACTGCTGCGTGAGTTTACCGCGCGTTTGAAAGACGTCTGCCGCGGATACGACTATGTAGCCCGCATGGGCGGCGACGAATTTGTGATTACCGCTCCGGGACTGACCCCACAGGCGGCGAAGGAAAAGGCCGAACTGCTCAATCAGGCGGCCATCGAGTCGGGCCGCCATGTGTGCGGGCGGGATGTGATCACGCTCAGCGTTGGGATGTCGTTCTGCCCGGAAGATGGTTCCGATGTCGAGCGGTTGCTGGCCGAAGCGGACCGCCGGATGTACTCCATGAAGCAACTCCATCACGCGGCCGCCATCACGCGCGAGCAGGACACAAAAACCCGCGGAGCCACGGCGGAATAGGAGACCTCCACCATGCTGTGGCGAAAAATTGCGCGCCATGCTCTCGCCATCGTTGCCACCGTCCTATTGGGGGGACTGCTCTCGGCGGCATTGGTGCGGCTTGCTCCTGGGTTTGACTCCGATGAGGCGGAACTGGATCCGCATCTGAATGCAGCCAGCGTCCAGGCCCTGCGCCAGGCCCGGCTGGATCAGCACAACATCTTCCGTTTCTATTTTCATTCCTTGCAACGTGCGGCCCATGGAGACTTGGGAACGTCGATCTCGCTGCGACAACCCGTAAGTGTGTTGCTGCGCGAGCGCGCCCCGCTGACTCTGCGGCTGGTTGGGATTGGGTTGCTCCTGAGTTGGGCTGTGGCCATGGCGTTGGCACTGAGCGCGGCGTGGCTTCGGGTATCTGCTTACGACGCACTGACCACCGCGATCAGCGGGACGTTTCTTTGTATTCCAGCGGCCGTGCTGGCTCTGTTGTCGGTGCTGTGGAATGTTCCGGGAGCGCTCGCAATCGGCCTGATCGTGTTTCCTCGCGTGTATCGTTATGCGCGCAACCTGCTGGCGAAAGCGTATTCCCTGCCCCACATCATTACGGCGCGGTCCAAGGGCCTCAGCGAGTTGCGAATTTTGTTCTGGCATGTGGTTCCGGTCGCCGGGCCGCAACTGCTGGCGGTGGCAGGAGTGTCGGTGAGCATCGCAGTGGGAGCCGCTATCCCGGTGGAAGCGCTGTGCGGGCTGGCGGGAGTTGGGCAGTTGGCCTGGCAGGCCGCGCTGGCTCGCGATCTGCCGTTGCTGACGAATTTGACCATCCTGGTGACGTTGGTAACCTTGCTGGCCAATTCGGGGGCCGATGTAATCGGACATATCCTTCGAGGCCACGAAGCATGATGCTCTCGCGCATAAATTTCTGGCGGGTCCTGGCCTGTGCGGTTTTGCTAACCGTAATCGGCGTTTCGCTGGCTGCGAACTGGCTGGCGCCGGCGGGCTATGCGAAGCAGTATCGCGAGGCAGCCGACGCGGCTCCATCGCGGCAGCACTGGCTGGGAACCGACGAGATTGGGCGCGACCGCTTTGCCCGCGTGCTGTATGGGACGCGCATATCGCTGCTGCTAGCGCCGGCCGCAGCTCTGCTGTCAACGCTGATGGCGGCTTTGGTCGGCGGGCTCGCGGGATACGTGGGTGGGGTCTGGGCGCGGTGTGCCATGGCGGTGACAGACCTGTTTTTGTCGCTGCCCTGGCTGTTCTTGTTGATCACGGTTCGGGCGGTGATGCCCCTCAACGTGTCGCCCCTGGTTTCGGTGCTGGTGACATTTCTGATGCTGGGGCTGTTGGGGTGGACGAGTGCGGCGCGGGTTCTGTGCTCGACCGCGACTTCGCTGCGGGACGCGGATTTTGTCCGGCAAGCGAGAGCTTCCGGTATCAACGGCGCGCGGTTGTTCTGGATTCACGTGCTGCCGAATCTGAAGCCGGTGCTGTACGCGCAGTTCTGGATTTCGATTCCGGCGTTCATTTTGAGCGAAGCGAACCTGGGAATTTTGGGGCTGGGTGTCGCGGAACCAATGCCCTCGTGGGGAAGCCTGTTAAAGGAACTGGAAGGCCTGGTTTCGGTGGGCGAAGCACCGTGGAAGTTCGTGCCCCTGATTTTGCTCGTGGTGGTGGTGACATCGTTTCAAATGGCGCTTTCCAGGCAAGACGAGGTGGCCGCATGACGGACCTCCAGGGAAGGTTGGCGGTAATGGGAACTACAACGCGAACAACGCTCAGAAAAGGAATCCTGGTCGCGATCGCCTGCCTGGGAATTCTGGCAGGGTCTGCGCTGGCGCAGGGCGAACTGCGGTTTTGCCTACGCTCGGAGCCGAAGACGTTCGATCCGTTGCAAGTCGAAGACGAATCTTCGGGGGCGATCCGTTACCTGACCGGCGGCGTGCTGGTGCGTCTCAACCGGCAGACTCAGGCTTTGGAGCCGGAGCTGGCGCAGTCGTGGAAGGTTTCAAAGGACGGCAAGCAGATCACTTTCAAGCTGCGCAGCGGAGTTTCGTTCTCCGACGGCACTCCGTTTTCCGCCGAGGACGTGGCCTACACCGTAAAGCAACTGATGGATCCGGCCTTGCATTCACCGACCGGAGACTCTTTCCGTTCGGGCCCGGGCAATGTGGAGACGAATGTCATTTCTCCCACCCAGATTTCGATTACGTTTCCCGCGCTCGTGGCGGGACTCGACCGCCAATTTGATCAGGTGGCGATTCTCTCGGCGCACTCCGCCAAGAAAGAAATGGCGGTGCTGGGCCCGTTCATGGTGGCGGATTACAAACCCGGGGCGACGGTTCTGCTGAAGCGCAATCCGAATTACTGGAAGACCGATGCGCAGGGACGAAAACTGCCCCATCTGGACTCCATCAAGTTGGATATACAGCCCAACCGCGACGTAGAAATGTTGCGCTTCAAGCGCGGAGAAATCGACTTAATCAACTCGCTTGACAGCGAGTACTTCGACAAGTTGGGGACAACTTCTCCGCAACTCGTGCATGATGCGGGGCCGTCGCTCGACAGCGAGCAGATGTGGTTCAACGAAGTTGCTAGGTCTCCCTTGCCCGGATACAAGAAAGCCTGGTTCCGGTCGGCGGCTTTCCGGCGGGCGATTTCCGCCGCGATCAATCGCGAGGACCTGGCCCGGGTGGTGTTTCGCGGACACGCGCAGGCCGCGGTCGGCCCGGTGTCTCCCGCCAACAAGTTCTGGTTCAACGCCAGGCTGAAGCCTGAAGTCCACTCCCCGGATGCCGCTCTGAAAGCCCTGCAGGGCGAGGGCTTCCGCCTGGACAACGGGACGTTGAAGGACAAGGACGGAAATGCGGTGGTGTTTTCGATCATCACCAACTCGGGAAATAAATATCGCGAGCGCATGGCCACGATGATTCAGGAAGACCTGCAGAAGATCGGGATTCAGGTGAACGTGGTCACGCTCGACTTCCCTTCCCTCATCGAGCGCATGACCCAGACCTTCGACTATGAGGCCGTCCTGCTGGGCCTCACCAATGTCGGACTCGATCCGAACGAGCAGATGAACGTGTGGCTCAGTTCGTCGGAGAACCATCAGTGGAATCCGTCGGAGAAGACTCCAGAGACCGCATGGGAAGCCGAGATTGACCGGCTGATGCGGGCCCAGGCTTCATCCTCCGACGCCAAGAAACGCAAAGAGAGCTTCGACCGCGTGCAGGAGATCGCTGTGGAGCAGGCTCCATTCATTTATCTGGTGAACCGGAACGCGCTCTCGGCGGTCGCGACAACGGTGCAGGGCGCGGCCCCGGTGATTCTGGTGCCGCAGACGTACTGGAATGTGGATCGGCTAACGATTGAACAGCTAACCGCCGCGGCGGCGAAGTAAAGCTTCGGCCAACGGATCAACACCGATGAACACGGATTCGAACAGCAACCCGACAACGCCGACGGCCAGCGACGCCTCAACTGGCGACTCTCTTTTGTCGGCCCATCTCTTGTCGGCCCATCTCTGGTTGCGTTACGGCAACAAGCCTCCCGTGCTGCGCGACGTGGATCTGGACATCCGGCGCGGCGAGGTGCTCGGCCTGGTGGGGCAGAGCGGCTCGGGCAAGAGCACGCTGGCCATGGCGATTTTGGGCCTGCTCGATCGCAAGCGCGCCCAGGTGGAAGGCACGGTCAGGTTTGATGGGTCAGACCTGCTTCGCCTTAGCGAGTCGGACCTGCGTGCTCTGCGCGGAAGGAAGTTAGCCCTTGTACTGCAGAGCCCGCTGTCGTCGCTGAATCCTGCGCTGAAGATCCGCACCCAGTTGAAGGAGGCGTGGCGAGCCCACGCTTCGGGATCGAAGGCCGACTGCGCCGCCGCCATCGCTGCCGCTCTGCACAGTGTGAGTTTGCCGCCAAGCGATGAATTCCTGCGGAAGTATCCCTCTCAGATGAGCGTCGGCCAGGCCCAGCGCGTGCTGATTGCGATGGCGGTCATGCATCGTCCGCCGCTTTTGATTGCCGACGAAGCTACCAGCGCTCTCGACGTAATTACGCAATCCGAGATTCTGGCGCTGTTTCGCCAGCTCAACCGCACTTCTGGAATGTCGATTCTCTACATCTCGCATGATCTCGCCTCGGTGGCTGGAATCTGCGACCGGATTGCGATTCTGCACGAGGGCGAGATCGTCGAAACTGGAACCACAGAGCAGGTCCTATTCAGTCCTCGCCACCAGTACACGCAGCAGTTGATGGCCGCGATGCCCAGATTGCTTCAGCCGCAGCGCCTCGCCGCAGCCAAAGCGGCTTCCCTCTAAAATAGGCAGGAAACTCACTGCGCATTCTGCCCTGTCCCCTTTCTTAACCACCAACTCAATCAGCAACTTCCAACAGGACCGTCCATTCGTGTCACACCAAAGGTGGGACAGAGTGTCCCACGCCCACCCTGGCGGGACAGAGTGTCCCAAATCGGTCCTTGTTCGCCACCTAAATCTCCAATAGAAACAACCACTTACGAGGTCCGTATTGGCCGCTCCCGTGCAACAGTAGGCCTGGGTACGAAGCTCGATCTTTCCCCCCATTCAAGAAAGTTGGGTGAGATTCTATGGAGCACACGAAGAAATCACCGAAGCCGGCCGGACGCGGAGAACGCCACAGCGCCGCCTGGGGTAAACGCTTGACCCTGGTCCTGTTCCTGGCGACGGGAATGGCTTTCGGACAGCGTTGGAACGGTTCTGCCGGCGAAACCAGCGTCCGCTTCACCTCCCGGATCGCTCCCGAACTCTCGGGCCTTCTGACGAAAGCCCATCACGGAACCGCCAAGGGCCAGACCGTGAAGGTCATCGTGCAATACAAGCAGGTGCCGACCGCGGCGCATTACACCACGATGAATGGCCGGGGCGGACGCCTGCAGGCCAAACTGCACATGATTAAGAGTGCGGCGTTTACGATTCCGGTCAGCGCTCTGGCGGCGTTAGAGGCTGATCCCGAAATCGTCTCCGTGACCATCGACCACCCGATGAACGTGATGGATGATCTCACCAACGATGCCACGGGCGTCGAATCCGCCTGGACCGCCGGCTACAACGGAGCGGGCGTTGGCGTTGCGGTGATCGATAGCGGCATCAACGACAGCCATCCCGATCTGCAGGATGCAAATGGGAACTCGCGCGTGGTCTATCACCAGGACTTCACGGGAACGCCGACCACCAACTCCAACGGAGCACACTACGACCTCTACGGTCACGGTACCCATGTGGCCGGCATCATTGGCGGCAACGGATCCCTTTCGGGTGGGCAATACGAGGGCGTCGCCCCAGCCGTCAGTTTGATCGACCTGCGGGCCCTGGACGCGAACGGCGCCGGCACCGACAGTACTGTTATCGCGGCCATTCAGCAGGCCATCGCGTTGCAGAACACCTACAACATTCGCGTCATCAACCTGTCTCTGGGCCGCGGAATTCCCGCTAGCTACACGCAGGATCCTCTCTGCCAGGCGGTGGAAGCGGCATGGAACAGCGGAATCGTGGTGGTCGTCGCGGCCGGCAACTATGGCCGCCTGAGCTTGAATGGCAGCAATGGCTTCGGAACCGTCACCGCACCCGGCAACGACCCTCTCGTGCTCACCGTAGGCGCGACCAAGAGCAACGGATCAGGTTCGGCCTCGGCTGAGACCAAAGCCAGCTACAGTTCGAAGGGCCCCACCACCTATGATCACGTGGTCAAGCCTGACATCATGGCGCCGGGTAACGACATTGTCTCCTTATCTGCCCCGGGCGCCACACTGGAAGCCTCCTATCCGCAAGAACTGGTCAACGGCACCGACGGCAAGAGCGACTACTTCACCTTGAGCGGAACCAGCATGGCGACTCCCGCGGTCGCCGGCGCAGTGGCTTTGATGCTGCAGGAACAAAGCACACTCACTCCTGATCAAGTGAAGGCGCGGTTGATGAAGACCGCGACCAAGATGAACGTATTTGGGCTGGTTTCTACGTCGGCTTATGTCCCGCACCTGTTTCAGACCTTCACCGATTTCTACGATCTGTTCTCGGTGGGGTCGGGACTGCTGAACGTTCAGGCCGCTACCACCAATACTGACCTGGCTCCGGCCACGGTTGGATCGGCCCTTTCGCCGACCGCCGTCTACAACGCCCAGACGGGTACGGTAGCGCTGGTCTACGGAAACTCGACCGTCGCCCCAACCTCCGTGGTGTGGGGAACCTCAGTGGTGTGGGGCACGTCGGTCGTCTGGGGAACTTCACTCGTAAACGGCACGTCTGTGGTATGGGGCACCTCGTTGCCCTGGAACAACAACCTGCTGAGCGCATTCAGCGTGGTTTGGGGAACCAGCACGGGCACTTCGGCCTCCAGTGTGGTTTGGGGTACGTCGGTGTCGGATGCCAACAGCGCGTTTACTGACGCGGGAGATGATGAGCAATAGTTAGCCGTGTGAATTTCCAGAGAAAGGAGAAGAGATCATGAACAACACACGGCGAATCAAGGTTCTTATCGGTGCAATGATACTGGCCGCCGCCATCACCGCGGGATATGCGACATTCGTGAGCCACGCACTGCACACCTACTTCGCTCTGGCAGTTCTCGTGCTGGCGGCAGTGACGTCGCGAATGAAAGTCAAGCTGCCGGGAATTAACGGCAACATGTCGGTCAATCTCCCGTTCCTGCTCACCGCCGTCGTCAGCCTGAGCGCTGCCGAAGCGGTGGTGATCACCTGCATCGCCACCGCGGTGCAGTGCTGGCCGCGGAAGGACGCGAAGTTCAACCCGCAGCAGATGGCCTTCAACCTCAGCATGATGGCTTTTTCCAGTTGCATGGCAAGCCTGATGTTCCATGGAGGCTGGCCAGGGATGCATTGGAGTTCTGGCACTCTGGGATTGGTGCTCGCGACAGCAACCTTGTTCCTGGGGCAGACCGCTCCGGTCGCCGCGATCGTAGCTGTCAGCGAGGGCAAGGCCGCAGGACACATCTGGTGGAGCCTGGCGCATCTCTCCTTCCCGTATTACGTGATCAGCGCCGGAGTCACCACGATGGTCCAAGCCGTCAGCTCTCACCTGGGCTGGGGACTGGCGCTCGCGGTCTTCCCGGTGATGTACTGCATCCATCGCTCCTATCGGGTCTACTTTGGACGAATGGCGGAGACTCTGCGCCCGGAACCTCAGGTCAAAGCAGCGAGGGCGGGAACGTAGAACGGTCCACACAAGTTGATCTTATGAACAGGTGGCACGGCGACCCAAGCCGCAGTGCCACCATTTTTCTTTTGGGATCGTAAATCCTGTCCCGAAGGTTCGTCCGGCGTTGGCAGATCAGCTTCCCGTTTTCGGGCGGCGAATTGCCAGCAAACCTTCTGCCACGCCGACTTCTCTCACTGCACCGTGAGCATCGTGAGGCTGGACGTAGAGGCTACGGGGATAAATCCCGTGGCAGTGACGGTGACCGAGTACGTCCCTGCAGGAGTCCCGATGCTGCCCTTTCCTCCGCAACCGAACTGGAAAGCCAAGCCCGGAAATAGTGCGCAGGCTAGCAGCGCAGTCTTGAGTTTTCTTTTTTTTCCATTCGGTTTCGAGCCCAGACCAACCCCCGTCCCCACCAATCCGACAATCGGTAGCCAAAGCGCGTAGAGCACCCCGGAACCGGGTTGCGAAAGCAATCGGCCGCTTGGCCCGACCGTGCTCACAATAAGAGTGGACGGCGTCCCACCAAAAGTGTAAGACGCGGGGCTGATCGAGCAGGTCGGCGCCAATGCAGGCGCTGGCTGCACAGAACAGGTCAGGGTTACAGTTGCGACGCCGTTCCCTAAGCCCGCCGTCACGCTGGAGGTGGCCGAACCGCCTGGATTTACCGGACTCGGTGCCAATGGAGTGGCCGCGACCCAAAATATGGGTGGCCTCGTAAAATCGGACACCGGCGAGTCTGCAGACGTAAGCGCTGCCGCTCCCCCTACCACGGCCGGGATTTGAAGCCGATTTCTTCGCCAAGGGTGAACGGAGCGCGGTGTTGAATTCGGAATGGAGCGAGGTGCCGCGCTCTGAGCCGCCGTGCTCGCATCTACCAGGCTGTAATCGCAGCCCTCGACGCCGGGATGCTTCTCGTCGCATGGAATCAGAACGAACGCATGTGTGTCGCCGTTGGAAAAGGTACCCCTGGCAGCAATCTCTCCGCGGTCGTTGACATAATACGCATGCTCCAGTTGTAGATCAGCGTGGGGAGGGAACAGAGTGCTCAGGTCAACCATGGGGCCGCCGTTTTCCCACAGGAAGCCGCCGCTTTCGTTGCCATAGTTATCAAATAGGGTGCCCACGATCTGGCGTCGCGAATTGATGCCGAGCGCGACGCTGCCCGAGGCGGTGCCTACGGTGCCCAGGTCGGTCATTACGCCGTGACTCCAGAGAAATGAGCCTCCTGATCCATCGGCGCGGCTGTCGCCGCCGACGACGTCACCCGCATCATTGATAGACACTGCCCCTCCGGTATCGCCTCCCAAGGTACCGAGGTCCTGCATGCCCCGAGTGCGATCCCAAAGGAAGGCGTGCGCACCGGTGTTGTCTCCCAGGTCGGAGAAGCCGACGACCTGACCTCGATTGTTGATAGCCCACGCTTGACCGCAGGTGCCCCCGAGCGTCCCCAGATCAATCATCTTGCCGTTCTCCCAGAGGAAGGGATCCTCGGTCGGGACGTTCATCGTGTGGCCACTGCAATCGCCGGAAGCTGGATTCGGAGTCGTATTGGTGAAAGACCATCCGGCGATCTGTCCCCGCTCGTTGATCGAGAAGGCGGCGCTGTCAGTGCCGCCCAGCGTGCCCAGATCCTGCATGCCCCGGGATTTGGTCCAGCGAAATGCATGCACCTGGGTGGCGCCGCTGATGAAGAAGTTATTGGAATTACTTGTGTATAGGTCGGGAATGGTGTTCAGGGCTTCTCCGGCTACCTGTCCCCCGCTGTTGACGGCGTTTGCGGAGCTCTGGTTTCCTCCGAGTGTCCCCAGGTCGGTGAGGGAATTGTCCGTTCCCCAGAGAACTGCTTCCACTGCCGGACCGCCGGTCAGGGGATCGAGACCGTTTTCCGATGCTCCCGCGGTCAGCCCGCTATCGCTCACCCAGTAACCGGTGGCGCTGTTGAGGCCGTTGAAACCAGGGAGTGCGCTTAGCGGGATGGCGACGCCGTCCTGCCACTTGAATCCGTAAGCGACATAGCAGTCGAAGTCGAAGTTAATGCAATAGGGATCGGGAGTGGGGGTATCGCCCGAGCCCACCGCCGTCCCACTCTCGTTCAGCATCCTGCTCTCCGGCATGCCTTCCAGAAAGCTGCTGTTGGGCCCGCCGAACGTGCCCACGTCCACGACCTGGTAGTGATGGTATTGGTGAGGGCGATGTGGTTTGGCTGTGTCCTGTGCGGCCACTGGATGAACCATTGACGCACCGAACAAGATCATCGCGACGATGGAGGTCAGTCTTTTGGATTTCATGCGCACTTCTCCTTCTAGGTTTGGTTGTCGCGCCGGCTGCAGCCAGGGGGAACCGCATAGGAAGTGCCGCCTGCGTTTCGCAGGCGTAACTCTTACCCGGTTAGCGGCGAGCGTCAATGGCGTGCACATTGCCTCCGTGTGACATTTTTGTTCCTTGCAGTAACCGACGCTTGCTGAGCTACTTAGCGGGATTCTGAGTGCTTCATGGAATTGAAGCTGTGCTACACTTCCGGAGCCGTTTTCTCTGCCGCGCAGGCTCGCCCGATGGCGAATCCAGCCGATTCCACGCAAATCGTTCGCTTTGGTGAGTTCGAACTCGACCCGCGCACTGGCGAACTTCGTAACAATGGACAACACCTCATCCTCCCGGAAAAGCCTTTCCAGCTCCTGACCGCTTTGCTGGAGCGCCCGGGCGAAATGGTCAGCCGTGAGGAACTGATCAAGCGACTTTGGCCTGCCGGTACGTTCGTGGATTTCGATCTGGGACTGAACAAAGCTGTAAACCGGCTTCGCGAGGTATTGAACGATTCCGCGGAGCAACCGCATTTCATCGAGACTTTTCCCAAGCGCGGATACCGCTTCATCGCGCCGGTGCAGTCGGATGTGCTGGAAGAAGTGGAACTGGCGCCGCCGGAGAATGGGAGCGGGCCCGGTGGGGGAGAGTCCCGCCCGGCGTCGGTCGTTCTGACTCCGCCAGACGCGAAGCCGAGGTGGCGAGCGGCTTGGGTGATTGGTCTCGGGATTGTTTTCGCAGGAGCGTGCTGGCTGCTTTATCGGACGGTGTTCCCCCCGGAGCTCCGCGTCACTCAGATCACCCGCTTCACGAACTCGGGCCGTGTCGAGCCTTGGGGCAGAATTACGTCTGATGGTTCGCGGCTCTTTTTTCTGGAGCGCGAAGGGGACCACTGGAACACGCGTCAGATTTCGGTGGCGGGGGGAGAAAGCGTGCCCTTTGGCTCGTCGCCCCGAAACACGAAGATCTTCGACGTGTCTGCCGACAAGTCGGAGATGCTGTTCGCTCCATTCGCTAGGCGCACTCCCGACCTGCCGCTCTGGGCGATGCCGCTGGTTGGTGGAGCACCGCGTCGCGTGGGGGACATTCTGGCCAGTGCTGCCAACTTCTCGCCCGACGGAAAGAGAATCGCTTTCACCAACACCAAAGGCGCGTACGTTGCCAACCGGGATGGTTCCGGCCTCCGCCAGTTGGCGGCCTTACCGGAATGCTGGTCCATCGCCTGGTCGCCCAATGGCAAAATCCTGCGCTTCGGTCAGGATCGCAACGGCCCCCATCTCTGGCAAGTCGACTCCACTGGCCGCGACCTTCATCCCTTCCTCACTTCCTGGATCGCTGGCGATGGCCGCTGGACGCCCGACGGCTCCTACTACATTTTCAGCGCCGCCAAAGACGGACAGAACGCTCTCTGGGCCCTACGCGAATCTCCTTCTTTCCCTTGGCTCCGGCAGACCCCGATCCAAATCACCTTCCCGCCAATTAATTTTGGCAACCCCCTGCTCTCCAGAGACGGGCGTTTCCTCTACGCCGACGGCGGATTGAGCCAGCAAATCGACGTGGTCCACTTCGATCCTGCCTCTCACCAGTTCAAGCCCGTTCTTCCCGGCTTCGATCTCACCGAGGTCGAGGTTTCCCCCGATCGACAATGGATTCTCTTCAGCAACTGGAACCAACTCTGGCGCAGCCGCCCCGATGGCAGCGACCGCCTGCAACTCGCCGGGCCTCCTTCCATCCCGCACAATTATTTTGCTCACTGGGGCCCCGACTCCAAACAGATCCTGTTCGAAGACCTGGAGGACGGCAAAGGCACAATCTATCTCGTCTCCGCTGAAGGCGGCCCTGCCCAGCAGCCGCTTCCGTCCGGCCTCTCCCGGCGTCGGCCTGCTTGGTCCCCGGACGGAAAAACCATTGGGTTCTCCGTCGACGAGGATGACGCGGGGAAAACCTCTCCCGCGGAACCCGGAATTTATTTCTTCAACCTCGCCCAGGGACGCACCACCTTGCTTCCCGGTTCCACTGGACTCGCCTACCCCCGCTGGTCTCCGGATGGCCGCTTCCTGGCTGCCGTGTCTGAAGACACATCCGTGATCAAGCTCCTCGACCTTAAGACCCAGCGCTGGAGCGAAGTCGCACGCGGAACCCTGATTTCATTTCCGGTTTGGTCGGCGGATTCCGTGCTGTATTTTCAGGATATTCTGGCGCCCGGAGAACCGGTGTACCGCTTCCAACCCGGCGCCTCCAGTCCCCAACGCGCCTACACCTTCGACGACATTCTGCACTCCGGCGCGCAGCGCTGCGCCTTTTGGGGATTCGCCCCCGATGGCCCCCTGCTCGTCCAAGTCAACCGCGGCGGCGGAGATGTCTACGCCCTCACCGTCAGCCTTCCCTAGCATACTGTTGCATGGGCGATGCGCTGCGGCAGCCTGATGCGAATCGCGCTGTGTACCATGGGCTGGTGGTTCCTGCCTGTTACACTCAGCACGAATGAACTATCGAGAGCGTCAGGCGAGGCTCCGGAAAGATCTTGCCGCCAGAGGGCTGGATGCTTTGCTGGTCAGCCATCTTCCCAACAGCCGATATCTCTGTGGCTTTACCGGGAGTGCGGGCCTACTGCTGGTCGCTGAGACCGGGAGCGTTTTCTTCACGGACGTCCGCTACGACACGCAGGGGCGCGAGGAAGACCCTTTCGCGGCAGTTCGGAAGTATTGCAGGACTGGCTTGGAGCCCTGACAGCGAGACCATCTGGTTTTCCGGCAGCGAAGCAGCTTCCGCCCGCGCACTGTTCAAAGTCACGACCACCGGCCAGCAACTCCTGGTCCGGCAAGAGTCCAGCAACACGGTTCTGCACGACGTCTCTCGCGATGGCCATCTGCTCCTGACCCGCGACACCATTCGCGGTGAGGTGTTCGGCCGCATCTTTCCAGACAATAAGGAGCGCGAATTGGGATGGGGCGACAATTCGCTCGCTTCCGACCTAACCCCGGATGGCGCCATGGTCGCGCTGTCCGTGCAAGGAGAAGCGTCGGGTCGGGGTTACGACGTATATGTTCGCAAGACAGACGGTTCACCTGCTGTCCGCTTGGGCGAGGGTTTCCCGATCCAGTTTTCGCGGGATGGCAAGTGGCTGCTGACGTCCTATCCCTCGGGTTTAAAGCCGGCATCGGCGCCACAGTTGGTGCTATTGCCCACCGGAGCAGGGCAGGCTGTCACCCTGACTCACGATTCCATCTCTCACGGGTATGCGACACTCCTGCCTGATGGGAAGAGGTTTCTGTTTGATGGCATCGAACCGGGACATGCGCCTCGGACTTGGGTCCAAGATGGCAGCGACGGAAAACCGCAGCCAATCACACCGGAAGGTGTGATGGCACGCGGCTTTTCGCGGAATGGCAAACTCATGGCGGCAGTTGATCTGGAACATAAGTTCTGGGTTTACCCGGTGGACGGCGGCCAGCCGAGAGCGCTTTCCGGAATTCATCCTGGAGAGGTCCCACTCGGGTGGAGTGCCGACGGCAAGTATCTGTTTGTTGCGACCGTTCAGGCTGTTCCTGTCCGGATCTCTCGCACCGAAATCAGCACCGGGCGACGGCAGTTCGTAAGCCAGGTGGCACCGAGCGATCTTGCTGGACTATGGGGCTTCTTGACAGTTCACATTACACCCGACGGTAAGTCCTACGTATATTCCGACTACCGCATTCTTTCTGACCTGTATCTCGCCAGTGGACTGAAATAGAAAGCGGACGCTGCAGAATGCGGAACTTGCTCAGCGACTTGGCGATTGCGCCCGGCTCACCGGCAAGGAAGTTATCGTCCGTCGGATTAGTAGCGGGAAACGCCCTTGTGTGTAGGAATTCCGAATGAAGTTGGGCGCACACCGGCCGGCAACCCGGACACCGCCCACTACTTGACCTTCATCTGATCTCTATACTGCTCCTCGGTGCCGACGAAGAACTCCTCATATTTTCTTTTTCCAGAGGCGCCCGACGCTTCGCCGTTGATCTTGCCCCAGATCATTCTGCCAGGGCCGGAATCAGGGAGCGGCCGCGAACCGGAATCGGAGTAGAAAGAGTAGTAGTCCCGGGCCCAGCCGTATTCTTCGGGCGACGAGGTTCTCAGCGTTCCAGAAGCCGGAACCTTAAGCACAGTTTGGCCGGCTTCCGATGGCAGAGCGGGCTGGCCGTTGATTTCAAACTCGACTCGCGCCCATCCGCTGTAGCCCTCGGGAATGAAGAAGTGCAACGAACGCGCCGGCGCATTCCTCGCCGCATTCCTCGGGTTGATGCCGAACCACGCGGCCACGCTGATCAAAACCGTGAGCGCGACGACGACGATTCGCACCGATCGCCTTGTGCGATCGGGAAAAATCCACGCCGCCTCTCTGCTTTCCTGCTTTGGCCGGAAGCTTACGATGGCGGAATAGACCGTCGCCAGAAGCAGAAGCGCGGTAGCTAGATAGGGCAGAATCATCGCAGCAGAATCATTCCGGTTCAGAATCGAACGTCAAGAAGCTTTCACCACAGAGGACACAGGGGTTCACAGAGTAATTCCTCTGGGGAACTCTGTGTCCTCTGTGGTGAAAGCCCTTCTAGCCCGCCAGCTGCAACGGCCTTGGCCCTCCACCAGCGTGCGTTAGCATCAGTTGGGATACCGCGACCGGCTTATGAAAACGTGCCCGCACCAGGTTCGCGACTGCCGGACCATAGAAGCACCACATCAGCAGACAGGCGATCAGAGCCAGCCGTCCCGCCGCGTGGGGCCGGAAAAGGCTGATGTACGCCGCAATCAACAGGCAGAATGAGCCCAACAATGAAACCAGTTCCAACGGATTCAGAGGCGCGCCGTACGCTGCGAACAGCAAGGTAAAAACGTGAAAGCCGGTGGCCACGCTGGTAACGAAATACAGGATGAACGGCAACATGAGGAAGCCTCGTCACACACGCCGATTATTCTAACGACCTTTGCATGGGCAAGATATAAACGTAGTACACCAGGATGAAAATGAGAGCCACAAACGCTCCGATGGAGAAGGACAGCAACACTCCGCGACGCGTCGTAAACATGTACCGTTGATTCTTCTTACTCCTCTTCATGCACTGCGTCGCTTAAAAGACTGTCGGCCATCACGCGCTTCGAAACCACTCGGTTCCTCTTCCGCCCAATGCGGCCGGCCTAGGGCTGCACGCCAATCTCAAAGTTCAGAGTGGAGAGGGCCAGCCGGTACTGGTACTGAGAGTTGACATAGCCGATGGCGGCATCGGTCTGCTGCAACTGTGCCTGACTCAGTTCGACGATCGAACCCAACCCAAGCTGATAACGCCCTTGCGCGAGACTCAAACTCAAGTCGGCTTCCTTGGCGAGCTCGGCGGCCACACCCACCCTCTGAAATGACGTGTTCGCGGCCAGCCACGCGGTACGGACATCCCGCACGACCTGGTCGCGCAGATCGCGCGTGTTCTCGCTCGCGGCCTGGGCCCGGTACTTCGCTTCCGAAGCCTGCGCCGTAAAAAGAAATCCGTTAAAGATCGGGATGCTCATATTCACGCCTATGGCGCCGTACCAGCTGGAAATGAAATAGTTGGGATAGCAGCCGCCAAAGCAGTCCGGACGCACCGGAGTCCCTCCTGCCATGCCCAGCGCGCTAACGGTAGGCAGGAGTTGGTCGCGCTGAGCCCGGCGGAATTTTTCAGCTGCCTGTTGATCGTAGGTGAGCGCTTGCAGGTCGGGTCGTTGCTGCAAAGCCGTGTGGATCAGCACATCCACATCCGGCGGCGGCGACGGCAGTTGTGTATCCTCCTCGGCCAATTCGTAAGTGCCTTGTTTGTCGAAACCCAGAACCGCGGTGAGCGCCGCCAGCGTCGAATCGACATTGTTCTGCGCATCGAGTTGCAGCAGCTTCGCCTGCGACAGATTCACGTCGGCAAACGCCAAATCGAGTCCCGATTTCAGCTTGCTCTTCGTCAGTTCGTCGATCTGGTGTTGCACGGACCCGCGAGTGGTCACCGTTTGCTGCGCAACCTTCAGCAGGGCCTGGGCCTGCAGCGCGTTGTAGAACGCCTGGTCCGTGGCCAGGACGATATCTTCAGTCGTTGCCTGCGCATTGGCGTTTTGCGCTTTTTCCAGAAGTTTGGAGTAGGACACCAGGTTCATCGTGCGTCCAAAGTCGGTAATGAGTTGGCTGAGCGTTACCCCTGCTCCCGCATGTTCGAGCAAGCGGGATGCAGTCAGCGATCCCGCGCCGATGCGGCTGCCTTCATTCCCGTCGACGGCCGTGATGGCGCCGTTAAAATTGGGGAGTTCTGCCGCCCTCACCTCGCGATAAATCTGATGTTGCGCCAGCGCCAGAAGACGTCCCACGCTGATCCGGGGATTATTCCTGATGGCCAACTGCTCTGCCTGCGCCCGGGTTAAACGCATGGGGCCACCCGGGGTCTGCGCGGCCGGCGCCGTCTGTGCGTCAACCACAGAAGAAGCCGTCTGCGCACCTGCCCCGCGCGGAACGCTGGCCACCAGCGCCGCTTGAGCCTCCGGACCCATCGTGATCCGGCTCCGGTTCTGCGTGAATTGCGGCTGCGGGGCTGAAGGTAAGTCTTCGGCTGACCCTGACTTGTCAGGATTTTGCGCCCAGCCAGTCTGGGCCGGAATTGCCCACAAAAACAACAGCAGCATGCAAAAGAAGGTATTGGCCCTCGTCATCAGGTTGCCTCTCCTTACCTGCGGAGCCGCGGACGCCTCTAAGAGATTCCAGGAAGTCGGCTTCATTCCGCCGGCTCCGTCAGCTGCGCGGTCGCGGTTTGCGGATTCTTCTTCCCGTACACCAGCAGATAAGCCGCCGGCACGATGAAAATCGTGAGCAACACCGACGAGGTCAAGCCTCCGATGATCGCCTTCGCCATCGGTGCATACTGTTCCGCGCCCGTCCCCAATTTCAGCGCCATCGGAATCATCCCGATGATGGTGGCTAGCGACGTCATCAGAATCGGCCGCAGGCGCACGCGGCACGCGGTAATGACCGCATCCGCCGGTGACAGCCCCTGCTTCTCCAGGTTGTGCGCAAAGTCGACAATCAGAATGCTGTTGGAGTCCGCGATGCCAACCAGCATCAGCACCCCCATCAGCGACATCACGTTCAAGGTGCTCCCGGTGAGCGGCAGGATGATCAGCACGCCCACAAATCCCATGGGAATCGCCAGCATGATCAGAAACGGATCGATGAACGACTTGAACTGCGCGGTCAGAATCAGGAACAAGAGCAGAAACGAAATCAGGAACCCGAAGGCAAAGCTCTTGAACGACTGCTCCATCCCATTCACCATGCCGCGCAGGTTCACGCGCACGTTTCCGGGAATGTTCGTCTTCGCGATCAGGTTGCGAATTGAGCTGGTCACGCGTTGCAGGTCTTCTCCTTTCGGGGTCACGTACACATCGACGACGCGCTGAATCTGATAGTGGTCGACCTCGGTTGGGGTCTGCACCTGTTTCACGCTGACCACGTTGTTGAGGACTGTGGTCGGCCTGTCCTCTGCCGAGCAGGTCCAGGCGGGTTGCCCCTTTCCGAGCCCGGCCGGACCGCAGTTCATCCCGCCTCCCGCACTCGGATCGCGCAACGGAATCTGTCCCAAGTCGGCCATGTTGTGAATCGCCGCCTGGCCTTTCTCGAAAAACTGCACAGTTAAGTAGTAATCGTTGCCGCTCTTGCGATCGACCCAGTAATTGGGGGCGATCATATAGTCGGAATTGAGCGCGGTAATGACGTTATCGACCACGTCTTTCTGGGTCAGTCCCAACTCGCCGGCGTGAACACGGTCTACATCCAGGCGCAGAGCCGGATAGTTCAGGTCTTGGGGAACATAGACCTGGCCTACGCCCTGAATCTGCCGAAACTCGGCCGCAAGATTCTGGGCGATGCCATTG
>Ga0209415_10005362_pt1 | contig 23080 bp, 17 predicted proteins | sample PeaSoiSIISIP2007_FD_187696 | JGI IMG/M metagenome (GOLD analysis project Ga0209415, IMG submission 187696) | Peat soil microbial communities from Weissenstadt, Germany - SII-SIP-2007 (SPAdes) (version 2) | ecosystem: Environmental > Terrestrial > Soil > Wetlands > Peat | place: Germany... | reverse complement strand
GAAGACTGGGGGCATTATCCCGTGGCAAGGTCTCCGCAGAAACTGTATTGCGGCCTTTATTCCACACTTCTGAACCTCTCCGCTCGCCCGGACGTTCGTTACGTACGGGTACAGTGGAAGATGCATCGCCTCAGCAAAAGCGGCGACAACGCTCCATTGTTCGGCTTCTACGCGTACGTGGAGGAGTCCGGAGCGCGGATCGTGGCGGCTGTGGCGTAACTTTCTCCCCGGGGCGGGAGTCCACGTTCGGAGCCTGCCCCCCCAAACCCACTACAACCGGTTGATCAGGCTGGCGACGTATCCTGCGCCGAAGCCGTTGTCGATATTTACCACGGTGACGTTGCTGGAACAGCTATTCAGCATGCCCAGCAGAGCGGCAAGACCGTTGAAGCTGGCACCGTAACCCACGCTGGTCGGGACGGCGATCACCGGCGCCGAGACAAGACCACCCACCGCGCTCGGCAGCGCTCCCTCCATTCCCGCGCAAACCACCACAACTCGCGCCGTCATGAGCCGCTCGCTGTGCGCAAGCAGGCGATGGATGCCGGCAACGCCGACGTCGTAGATAACATCCACGGTGTTGCCCATCACCTCGGCGGTGAGACGCGCCTCTTCGGCCACAGGGATGTCGCTGGTGCCGGCCGAGACCACCGCAATCGATCCCTTGCCCACAGTTGTGCGGTCGCGCCACACGCGAATGGCGCCAGACAGCGGGAAGTACTCCGTTTCCGGATGCAGCGCCTTCAACCGTTCGGCGATCGCCTGATCGGCGCGCGTGATCAGCAGGTTGCGGGACTGTTCCAGCAGGCTGGTGGCTATTCCGATGACCTGATCGGCGGTCTTGCCCTTCCCGAAGATGACCTCCGTGAGGCCGTGGCGCAGGGCGCGGTGGTGGTCAAGCTTCGCGAAGCCGAGATCCTCGAAGGGCAGATGGCGCATGCGATCGAGGGCTTCATCGATGGAAGCGGCGCCGGAGCGGACATCGTCGAGGAGATTGCGCAGGAGCTGTTCGTCCATGGTTTGTTGACTGGTTAAGAGCTGCCGATCAGAATGCCGGTGACAAAGACCAGCGCGCCGCCAAGTCCCACCTGCAGAGCCGCGCTGAACACAGGCGTGTCCATATAGCGATTGCGGATCCACGTAATGGTCGCCAGCTCAACGATCACCACGGCAACGGCTACGGCCAGCGCCGCCTGGAATGCGGGAATCAGGAACGGCAGCGTATGACCGATGCCTCCGGCCGTGGTCATCAGCCCGCAGACCAGCCCGCGCAGCCACGGATGGCCGCGGCCGGTGAGCGTCCCATCGTCCGAAAGGGCTTCGGCGAATCCCATGGAGATGCCCGCGCCGAGTGACGCGGCCAGCCCGACGAGGAACGCGTTCCAGCTACTGTGTGTCGCCAGAGCCGCTGCAAAGACCGGGGCAAGCGTGGAAACGGAACCGTCCATCAGACCGGCGAGGCCCGGCTGCACGATCTGCAGCACGAAAAGGCGCCGGCCCGCGCGGTCTTCCTGCTCGCGCGCTTCGGGCGTCAGGTATTCCTTGCCCAGCGCGTCCGCGGCGATGGCGTGCTTACGCTCGGCGTCGGAGAGGTCGCCCAGCAGTTTGCGGGTGCTGGCATCGGTAACCCGCTGCATGGCCCGATCGTAGAACTGGCGCGTCTCGATTTCCATGTCTTCGGCCTGCTTGCGCACGGTCTCGATGCCCAGCGTCCGCTCCAGCCAGACCGGCCGCCGTGTCAGAAAGCCTTTCACGTCCTGGCGGCGGATGAGCGGGATGTGCTCGCCAAAGCGCTGGCGGTACAGCTCGATGAGCGCATGGCGGTGAGTCGCCTCCTCGGCCTGCATCTCCTCAAACACCCGCGCCGTTGCCGGGTACGTTTCCCGCATTCCTTCCACGAACTCGCCGTAGATGCGACCGTCCTCTTCTTCGAGAGAGATGGCGAGAGCGATAATTTCCCGCTCGCTCAGGTTCCTGAAGTCCTTTCGCATGGCTGTCCCTATCAAGCTTACAGGAGAGGCGCGTCTGGTGAACCGCGCATCCCTGCCTCGGCGCGTGTATGCTGGAACCGCGGAATCAGGTATGAATGCGCCATTGAGGGGGAAGCTGGCCTTCGCATACGCCGGCTCTGTGGCCATTGCCCTTGTAATGGCGATTGCGTCGGGCGCCGGTCTCTTGTTTCGCGACGCCGTCTATCCTTCGCGCGATCTGCTGCAGACGTTCTGGACTAACGACGTGGTGAATCTCGTTATCGGTCTACCGGTGCTGCTGGCTTCCGTGTGGCTGGCCCGGCGCGGGGTTCTGGCCGGGTTGCTCCTCTGGCCAGGCGCCCTTCTCTATGTGCTGTACAACTACCTGGTTCCGCTCTTCTGCATGCCGCTGAACGTGGCATTCCTTGTGGAGCTTGTGCTGGTCGCGCTGAGCCTCTACACGAGCGCGGCGGTTGTCGCGAGTATCGATGGCGCGGCAGTCCGCGAGCGGCTTCGCGGCCTGGTACACGAGAAGGCCTGCGGGGCGATCATGTCGGTGATGGGAGCTCTGTTCTTCCTTCGTGCGGCAGGTATGCTGATCGCCGCTTCGCTCAAAGGAGCTCCCGTCGGGACGCCGGAAGTCGCGCTGAACGTCACCGACTTTCTGATGACGCCGCTGTGGATTATCGGCGGGACGCTGCTCTGGCGGCGCACGACTCTGGGTTACGTGGCCGGCCTCGGGCTGCTGTTTCAGTGCAGCATGTTATTCATCGGGCTGATCCTGTATATGATCCTGCAGCCGTTCATCACCGGAATTCCGGCCGCACCGGTGGACGTACTGGTGGTGCTGGCCATGGGACTCATTTTCTTTGTTCCTTTCGGTCTGTTCCTGCGCGGCGTCAACCGCAGCGCGCGACGCACCTTCGTGGACCGAAGCGCTTCCGTCTCCTGAGACAGATCAGGCTTCAGGAATCCCCGCGGCCGATGTTCCAAGCTTCCGCAGAAGCCGGGTCGCGGTCGCTTTCTCCGTCGCGTTCAGTCCGGACGTGGCAGTCTCCATGTCGGCGCTGTGCCGGGCGAACGCGTCCTCAATCAGAAGGCGCCCCTCGCGGGTCAGGTGGACGACTCGGGTTCGGCGGTCTTTCGCGTCCAGTTCGCGCTGCACCAGCCGACGGCGTTCGAGGCGATCGACGGCGGTGGTGGTGGAACCGCTGGTCAGGGGAATCCGCGCACCAATGGCATTCACCGGCAATGGGCCCCTGTGGAGGAGGATCTCAAGAATCGCAAAATCCGAGAGGCACAGGCCGAGACCCTCGACGCTGGCATTGGCGCGCCGCTCAAGCGCGCGAAACGCCTTCATGAGCACGAGCCAGAGATGAACTCCTGGCTCGCCTTCGATGCTCACGTGGGGATCTCCGGTGTGCGCGCATCGTTCGGATCGGCCCAGCGATCGTTGGGCACCAGCGGGGCCCAGCCCGGGCGCAGCGGGTCCTGATCGTAGGCGTAGTTGCCCAGTTCTTTGTACAGCTCGTTGTACTGGCGCAGCTTGTCGCGGTTGAGACGAACGCCGAGTCCGGGCGCATCGGGCACCGCGATCGATCCGCTATCGTACTTCATCAGGCCGCCCTCGATGATGTCGTCGCGCAGGTGATGATAGTGCGCGTCGGCGGCGAAAGTCAGGTTCGGCAATACAGCGCCGAGATGCAGCATCGTCGCGAGCTGGATGCCCAGTTCTCCGGAGGAGTGCACGGCCACGCCGAGTTGGAAGGTTTCGCACACGCCCGCGGCTTTGATACAGGGCCGAATGCCGCCCCAGAACGTCGTATCGAGCAGGATCACATCGACGGCGGTGTCGAGGGCGTTGGCCGCGAGTTGCTCGAAGTTGACCACCACTGTGTTGGTGGCCAGTGGGATGCGGACCATCTGGCGTGTGCGGCGCATTCCGTTGAGGCCGAAGACCGGATCTTCGAAGTAATCGTTTCGCAGATCTTCGATGGCCTGGCCGAAGCGAATGGCCTGCTCGGTGGACCAGACACCGTTCGGGTCGAAGCGCACGCGATCCTGAGGAAATGATTCGGCCAGCGCGCGGAAGGCCTCCAGTTCGTACTCGGGCGGGAACACGCCGCCCTTCATCTTGTGGGTGGTGAAGCCGAAGCGTTCCTTGAGCGCGCGGGCATTGGTCACCACCTGGTCGATGGTGCGGACTTCGCCTCTGCCGCTCTTCGCATCGGCATAGCGGAAGAAACAATACGACGCGAAGGGCACGCGGTCGCGCAGTTTGCCGCCGAGAATAGCGTGGACGGGCACGCCCCAGGCCTGGCCCAGAATGTCGAGGCACGCGAATTCGAGCGCCGCCAGCACCTGCGTGCGGTTGTTGTAGAGCGATGCGGTGGGATTGGCGATGCGAAAGCGCATTTCCTCCAGTTGCGCGGGATCGTGCCCAGACAGGTAGTTCTTCAGCGACCGGAAAACGGCTTCGGCCGATTCCCCGCCCCCACCCATTTCGCCGAGGCCGACGAGCCCGTTATCGGTCTCCACTTCGATGATGGTGCGCACGAATCGGCCCCAGTGGCAGCCGTTGGCGTGGCGCAGCGGCGCCTCCAGCGGAACGGTGACCGTGGTCGGACGGATATCGACGATTTTCACGGGATCTGGCTCCAGAATAGCGAACGTAGTACGATACGATTGCCTCGATGCCGACCGCGACTTCGCAACTTCCCGAGAACGCCTACACGCCTCTGGCAGACGGAACCGTGTATCAGCCGGTAGTGCCTGCGTCCGCGCGGCTGCCGGAACTGACCACCCGATCTGTTCTGTGGGGATTGCTGCTGTGCATTGTATTCACGGTAGCCGCGGCGTATTCAGGGTTGAAGGTCGGCCAGGTGATGGAGTCGGCCATTCCGATTTCCATTCTGGCCATTGGGCTGGCGCGCGCGTATCGACGGCGATCCAGCGTTCTGGAAAACGTCATCATCACCGGGATCGGCGGCGTTGCGGGTTCCGTGGTGGCGGGGGCCATCTTCACACTTCCCGCGTTGTACATTCTGAAGCTCGATCCGCATCCCGTGCAGACGATTTTCATCTGCCTTGCGGGCGGATGCCTCGGCGTCGTGTTCCTGATCCCGCTGCGCCGGTATTTCGTACGCGAGATGCACGGCCGGTTTCCTTATCCCGAAGCGACGGCCATCACCGAGGTACTGGTTGCCGGCGAGAAGGGGGGATCGAAGGCGCGCCTTCTTCTGGAAGCGACGTTCATTGCCGGAATCTACGATCTTGTCGTGACTACGTTTCACGTCTGGCGGGAGTATCTCGATTTCAGGTTTGTTCCATTGATTCGCGGGCTGGCCGATCGCGCAAGGATGGCCGTGAGTTTCGATGCAATCAGCTTCATTCTCGGCCTCGGCTATGTTATGGGACTGCGCAGTTCGCTCGTCCTCTGCGCGGGCGGGGTGATGTCAAACCTCGTGCTGGTGCCGCTGGTGTGGATGATCGGAAGCCACTTGAACACCGCCGTGTACCCGGCTTCGACGCCCATTGCCGGGATGGATGCGACGCAGATCTTCCGCAATTACGTGCGGTTCGTGGGAGTGGGCGCGATCGCGACATCGGGCATCTTCGGAATCGTCAAGTCGCTGCGCATTGTGGCTGGGTCCTTCGGGGTCGCGCTGCTGGCGTTCCGCCGTGGGGAAGCGGTCTCGAACGAGCGAACGGATCGCGACATTCCGGTGATCGGGACATTGGCCGGCGTAGTGATCGGCGCGGTCGGCGTAGCGGTGTTTCTCGGACACCTGCCCGGCTCGCCCGTGGTGATGCTGATCGGCCTGGTGATGACGCTTGTCTTTTCCTTCTTCTTCACGTCGGTGGCGGCGAATGCCATCGCGACCACGGCGCGAAATCCGGTGTCCGGCATGACCATGCTCACCATCATCATCTCGTCCATCGTGCTGCTGAGATTCGGGGTATCCGGAACGGCTGGGATGTTCTTCGTGATGGCCATTGCCGGAATGGTGTGCACCGCGCTGTCGGTGTCCGGCCAGGCGATCACCGATTTCAAGACGGGCTACTGGCTGGGCTCGACGCCAGCCGCGCAGGAGAAGGTGAAGTTCCTGGGCGTGATTGTGGCGGCCGTGGCGGTGGGGCTCACCATTGTCATGCTGGCGCAGGCGTTCCAGTTCGGCGAAGCTGCGCCGGGCGACACGCGCGTGGTGCTGGCATCGCCGCAAGCCTCCATCATGAAGGCGCTGGTCTCGGGATTCATGAGCCGTCAGCCGGTGGCGTATCTTCTGTTCGGAACCGGCGCGGCGATCGCGCTGTCGATGGAGATGCTGCAGATTCCCGCGTTGATCTTCGCGCTGGGCATGTACCTGCCGCTGGAGCTGAACACGCCCGCGCTGGTGGGCGGATTTATCGCGCATTTCCTCGGAAAACGCGGAAGCACGGCGAAGGAGCGCGGTGTGATCATCGCCTCGGGCCTGATGGCCGGCGGCGCGTTGGGCGGTGTGCTGGGCGCCTCATTCCGGCTGCTGCCACGCTTCACCGAAGACTGGATCCGCACGCCATTCTTTGGCAACGAAGTGATCTCGCAGTGCGTGTCGGCGGCAATGTTCATTGGAATGTGCCTGTATTTGTGGCACCGGTCCGCGCGGCACAAGGAGGAAGCATGAGTTTTGAAGAGCTGGTGGGAAACGCGATTCTGGGGATCGATACGCTGTGGGGCGGCGACGTGATGTGCGCTTCGGGAACCGGCCGGTTCATCGCCGATTCGTGGTTCTCCGACGCGCCGCTTCCCGCAGCCTACACCGACCCGACGGCGGCGCGCGTGCGCGAATCGGGCGGAGTTTCCGCCAGGACGCTGGATCGCGATGGGATTCGGGAGTACCTGTGCGCCGTGGACATCCCCGGCGCGATTGGCGGATTGAAGAGCGAAGCGGCGAAAATCGGCGGTTTCCGCGGCGAGTATCTGGCGGGGCTGGCGCTCTGCTTCGAAACGATGTGGGATCTCGCCATGGAGATCCTCGGCGAGGGCGAAGCAGTGCCGTACGAGCGCTGCGTGCAGGCGTCCATCGGGGCTGCGCCGACGCCATCGGATCCGTCGTCGAAGCGGGAGCGCGTGGCCGAACTGCTGGCGCGCGCGGGATATCCGTCGAACACGCGCGCTGAGCTGCTGGGCGCCGTTGACCAATGGAGAAAATCGCATCGGGTGCCGCTGGCGTCGATCAAAATGCTGGGCGCCGCGGTGATTGCATACTACGACGCGTTGAGCGCCGCCAACATCGTGCCGCACATGCCGGCCGAGCTGCGCGATGTGCCGCGCGCGAACATACAATTCCTGCCGATCAAGGACGCGTGGTTTTCGGGCTCGATGAACTATCTGGGACGGGCACGGCGCGCGGATGGATCGCCCGAGTACGAAGCCACCTACGAGATCAACGCATCGCTGGAGATCTCCCTGCCGGAGTTCCTGCAGCTCGTCAGTCACGAGGTGGTGCCCGGCCACGTCACGACTTTCGCATGGATGCAGAACCTGTATTGGCGAGGCCAGATCGGGTTCGAGGCATCGGTGCTGACCATGAATACCCGCGCGGCAGCACTTTTCGAGGGCATCGCCAACAACGCGATTCTGATGGCGCACGGCGTGACCGAAGTGGATCAGTTGCCCGATGAAGACCTGCAGATCGGGTTGCTGCTCGCGCTGCTGCAGGACGACGCGAAGAACCAATCGTCGTGGCTGACGTGGGGCGAGCGGGTCCCGCAGGCCGAAGTGGCGAGGGTGCTGCGCAACGATTTCCTCGTCTCGGAGGAGCGGGCGGACAAGCTGTCGGGTGCGTGGGGACGGCATCCGCTGCTCGGTCGAATGTATTTGCCGGCCTATCGCGCGGGAACCGCGAAGGTGGCTGACCTGCGGCGGCGCTATACGGCGGAGAAGTTCCTGCCGGTGCTGTATGGGTGCGCGGGTCTGGTGGACGCAACGACGATCGAGAAGGCATTGGCGAGCTGAGAAGGACACGCGGCGTCAGCCGCGTCGTTGGCCGGTACCGAAGGGACGCGGCTAACGCCGCCTGCCCCACACCTACTTCGACAGGGCCTGGATGAACTCCTTCTGGATGGGCCACAAGCCATAGACCCGGCGGTCGTCGCGGCGAAACGTCCCCGCGGTCAGCACGCCGCTGAGATCGGCGGAATTCGCCTTCGCGTGCTCGCGGGCAATCCATGTGCGCAGCGTATCGGTGAGCTTCTGAAGCTGCGCCACCAGCGCCGAGGCGTCGTCCCCATTGCGGCATGACGCTTCGAGCGAAACCGCAAGATGGTCGCCCTGCGGGCCCAGCGAGAGCACGACTCGCTGCGCCCCGCGTAGTGCCGATGCGAAGGCGAGCGTCCCTTCGGGGAACAGATCCGCCGACGACTGCAGAACGGCGCTCGGCACCAGCATCCACACCGGCTCGGTTGGCAGATCCGACGGTGGCGACACTCCCGGCCGGCGCGTCACCTGCAGCGCGCCCCATTGATCCGAACTGGTGGCCAGGGCCAGCAGATGCCGCCGCAGCTTGTAGAACGAGAGGTACCGGTGCGGCTGGCTGGCCGGAATCCGGCAGAAGCCGGCGCTGCACACCCCGCCCTGGCCGGTGACGTAAGCGGGAATGCGGTCCCAGTCGAAATCGCCGCTGACCACGGTGAACAGGTCGCGCTCGTGTGAGATGGGGTTCTCACGGATGGCGATGGCCAGCGCGTCCAGATTCTCGCGGTAGTCGAAGCCGGTCTGCTCGATGAAACGGCGATATTCGGGCTCCTCGGCCGATTTCGACCCGACGATGGTGTCGAGCATTCCCGAGCGCCGGATGGCGCGCATGTCGATGTACAGCACAAGAGAATCGCTGGCGGGAAGGAACGCCACCATATCGGCCGGCGTCTCGCGAGCTCGAAGACGCCAGAACCAGAGGCCCGCGGCAACGGCTGCGCACAGCACGATCACTGCGGTGGCCCATTGCCACCTGCGGAAGCGAAACGTCACGTTCGCAGGTTACACCGTCGCGGCGGCTTCTGTCACGCGCGACCCTTTCCACAGCCCGACATAAGGCTTCAGCTGGTCCATCATGCGCGCGAATTGTTTGAGGTCGAGCGACTGGGCGCCGTCGCTGACGGCGTGTTCCGGGCAGGGATGCACTTCGACGATGATGCCGTCGCAGCCGACGGCGACCGCCGCACGCGCCAGCGCCGGAACCAGACTCCGCTTGCCCGTGGCGTGGCTTGGATCCACGATTACCGGCAGGTGCGTCAGTTCGTCGAGGACCGCGACCGCGCCGAGATCGCAGGTGTTGCGAGTGGCCGTTTCAAACGTGCGGATGCCACGCTCGCAGAGGATCACGTTGGGATTGCCGTGGGCCACGATGTACTCGGCCGACATCAGCAGCTCTTTCACGGTGGAACTGAGCCCTCGCTTCAGCAGGATGGGCCTGGGGCACGGTCCCAGCGCCTTCAGCAGCGAGAAATTCTGCATATTCCTGGCGCCCACCTGCATGACATCGGCGTATTCGGCAACCAGATCGACATCGCGGTCGCTCATCACTTCCGTCACGATTCCCAGGCCGGTGGCGCGCTTCGCCTTCGCCAGCAGCTTCAGCCCTTCCTCCTCGAGGCCCTGAAAATCGTAGGGCGATGTCCGCGGCTTGAATGCGCCGCCGCGCAGCATCTTCGCCCCGGCGCGGGCCACCGACTCGGCCGCGGTCATGATCTGCTCTTCCGATTCCACCGAGCAGGGCCCGGCCATCACCACGAACTCATCGCCGCCGATTTCGACGCCGTTGATTTTGATCTGCGATTTGGCCCGACGGAACTCGCGGCTGACGAACTTGTACGGCGCGGAGATGCGCATCGCGCTCTCCACCTGGGGCATGGCTTCCACGGACTCAAGGCAGGCGGTGACGTCCCCAACCCCCACCACGCCGATCACCACGCGCTCTTCTCCCTCGATGGAGTGGACCTTGTAGCCGAAGTGCTCGATCCGCTTGCGCACCTGGTCAATCTCTTCCCGCGTGGAGTGGAGCTTCATCGAAATCACCATCACAGCCTCCTGAAAATCGAAAAGCCCACTCTTTCGAGTGGGCTTTGAAAATCCTCAACCTGTCGCGATGCCACTCAGATCGGATCAGGTCCCTGGGCGGAACCAGAATCGAAACGAGCGGTAATACGCGCGACGCATGAAACGACAGTATGGCACGGCGGGGGCGGGTTTGTCCACTCTGGGAGCCGCGTCATACCTGCCACCGCCCCTATTCGAGCAGTGCGCCGGGCTCGGTGCTATTCCACGCGCAGGGCCACCATGGGGTCCACGCGACCGGCGCGCACGGCCGGGATCACCGTCGCGGCCAATGCGACAACCGCAAGGAGCGCCGGCACCGCGCTGAACGTCACCAGGTCCGTCGCGCTGACGCCGAACAGCAGGCTGCTCATGAGGCGGGTGAGTGCGAGCGCGCCGACAAAGCCCATCACGATGCCGATCGCCGCCAGCGTCATTCCCTGCCGGACCACGAGGCCGACGATGTCGCCGGATTGCGCCCCCAGCGCCATGCGGACGCCCAAATCGTGGGTGGTCTGCGAAACCAGCCATGACATCACGCCGAACACGCCGACGGCCGCCAGCAAGAGAGCGAACGCGGCAAATGAGGCGAGCATCGCCGAGGCAAACCGCTGCCGGGCGAGTGAGCTGTGCAGGCGATCCTGCATGGTGCGGATCTCATAGGCGACGACGTTCGGATCCAGCGCGTGAATCTCGCGAACGATGCCGCCCGCCAGGGCCGCCGGATCCGACGACGTGCGCGCCACCAGATACATTCCGCTGCCGCGAAACTGCCGGTTCGAAAGGTACACGACCATTTTTCCGTCGGTGTCGAGCCCATACTGTTTCACCACGCCCACCACACCGGCAATCGCCATCGGCTTTTTCGGATCGAACCAGACGTGCCTGCCCACCGGGTTTTCGTGCGGCCAGAAACGCTGCGCGAACTTCGCATCGATGATCACCACGGGCTCCGTGGCGGTAGTATCGTGATCGCTGAAAAAGCGCCCCTTGACGAGCGGGATGTTCATCGCGCTGAAGTAGTCGCTGCTGGCGGTGCGAATGTCCACCTGCAGCTCCTGGCCCGGCGGCGTGGGGTGATCCTCCACGGTGATGCCGCCCCAGCCCACCGCGCCGGTGAGTGGAAGGACCGAAACGAAGCCGACTTTCCGGATACCGGGCAGGCGAGAAACGCGTTCGTGGATGTCCTGAAACAGCCGGTCCGCCACCTCGCCCTTCTCGTACGCAGGGCCGCTGGCCACCACTTCCATGGAGAGCACATGATCCGCGGCGAAGCCCGGCGGCACGGCCTCGAGGCGAAGGAAACTGCGAATCAGCAGTCCCGCGCCAGTCAGCAGCACCAGCGACAGCGCCAGCTCGGACACCACCAGGAGCCCGCGCAAACGATTACGGCCGAGCCGCATGCCGCCTTCGGTGTCCCCGCTGCGCCCACCCGCTTTGAGCGATGAATTCAGGTCCAGCTTCAGCGACCGCCAGGCCGGCGCGATGCCGCTGAGCACGCCGATCAGCAGCGCGATGAGGAATGTGAATACGAGCACCGAACCATTGATCTCGATGTCTTCCAGCCGCGGGATATTCCCGGGATTGATGGCGCGGACAACGTAGAGAGTACCTCTCGCGATGAGCAATCCAGCCGCGCCGCCCAGCAGCGCGAGGAGCACGCTTTCCGTCAGCAACTGGCGTACGACCCGCCAGGTATCCGCTCCCAGCGTAGTGCGAATGGCGAGTTCCTTCTGCCGGCCGGCCGCGCGCGTGAGCAGCAGGTTGGCCACGTTCGCGCACGCGATCAGCAGCACCAGCGCCACCGATCCCAGCAGCACCAGCACGGCCCGGCGGACATCGCCCACCACCTGTTCCTGCAGCCCAGTCACGTGCATTCCGAACGACGGGCCCCGTTTGTCCTTCACGCGGATCCGGCTGGCGATCACGCCGACATCAGCCTGTGCCTGCTGAATGGAAACCCCCGGCTTCAGACGCACCACGATGTTGTAGTTCTCGTCGTAGCGGTTCTGCGCGGCTTTCGCATCCAGCGGCAGAGGGAGGAACAGGTCCACCTTGTCCATGGGATCCTCGGAGGGCATCACCTCTGCATCGATCTGGAAAGCCGGTCCCAGAACGCCGGCCACTGTGCACGACGTCCCATCGATGGTGATGCTCTTTCCGACGATCAGCGCATCGGAGCTGAACAGGCGCTTCCATGCATGGTAAGTCAGAACGGCCACGGGAGCCTTGCCCGGCGCGTCTTCGTCGGGAAGCAGAACACGGCCCAGCATCGGTTTCGCACCGAGCATGGGAAGCAGCGTGGACGACGTGCGCATGCCATTCACGCGGACCGGCTGGTCGCGCCCCGACAGGGTCATGGTGCGAAGCTGCGCGATGGCCATCGCTTCGAAGGAGTGATTCTCGTTTCGCAGGTCGATGAACTGGCCAGGCGACGGCCAGTCGCGAAGGATCCCGATGGCGGGCGAATGCAGCCAGACGTTAGCCAGCCGGGTGGGCTGCGGGTATGGAAGCGGGCGAAGCAGCAACGCGTCCACGACGCTGAAGATGGCGCTGTTCGCTCCGATGCCGATGGCCAGAGAGAGAACGATAATCGCCGTCAGGCTGGCATTCCGGCGCAGCAGGCGCAATGCGTATCGGAAATCCTGTAGCAGACGGCAGGCGCCTCCGGCGCCGATCGATCCAGTCTACATTACGGCCGCGACGGCGGCTTTCTCTTCGACGACACGGCCATCGAACAGGGTAATCTTACGGTCGGCGCGCGCAGCGTAGCGCGGATCGTGGGTCACCATGCAGATGGTCGCGCCCTCGCGGTGCAGGTCTTCGAGGAGGCTCATCACCGCCTCACCGTTGGCGGAATCGAGGTTGCCGGTGGGTTCGTCGGCAAGCAGGATGGAAGGCGCGCCGGCGAGAGCGCGGGCCACGGCAACGCGTTGCTGCTGGCCACCGGAGAGCTGTGCCGGATAGTGACGAACGCGGTGTAACATCCCGACTTTTTCCAGGGCCTCGTGAACCATCTTTTTGCGCTCGCTCGATGGCACGGAACGATAAGTCAGCGGCAACTCGACGTTCTCATAGACGTTGAGATCGCCGATCAGGTTGAAGGCCTGGAAAATGAACCCGATTTCGCGATTGCGCACGCGGGCGCGCTCGCTCATCTTCATGGAGTCCACGCGCCGGCCATTCAACTTGTAGCTGCCCTCGGAGGGTGAATCAAGCAGCCCGAGGATGGCCAGCAGCGTGGACTTTCCGCAGCCCGAAGGCCCGGAAATGGAGATGTATTCGCCACGATGAATGTCCAGATGAATGCCTGCGAGCGCGTGCGTCTCCATCTCGTCGGTGCTGAAGACTCTGGTAACTGCTTCCAGGCTGATCAACCCATCCCCGTTGCCGTTCATAGATTTTCCCTCCGTCCAGTGGGTATTACGGGCGACCCGCGGAAAGGTTACGGGCCGCTTTGTTTCTGTCTCGAATGGGAATACGGCGATTGGCGGGCGGGAGTTCCGGAAACTTCAGGTTTTGTCAATAGCCGCGGGCGAAGACATGAATGTCCCGCGCCTCCACGCTGCTGCGGGCTCCGGAGCCGGCATCGATGACGCCCAGAACTGCGATGCCTCGAATGCCGGCCACCTGCACTCCGTTCTTCTCCTCGATCCGCACGCCCGCACCTTCCAGAGCTTTGAGAAAGGCCGGATCGTAGGCGTTTCGGGGAACGAATTCCGCGCGCTGTCCCGGTACGCCCGATTCGTAGTTGTCGAGGAGCGGCGGCGCGCCTATGACTGTTGCGGCGTCAAGATGATTCCCCAGAATCCCTGTCAGCAGCCGCACGGTCTCGGCCGTAAGTGAACTGCCGATTGCCGCCGTGGCAAGCACCGGTCGCGAGTCCCGCATCACGATGACCGGCCCCATTTCGTTCGGAACATGGCTGCCGGGCTTGATCCTGCCAAGCCGGTACTGGTTGATTCCGGCCGCATCGGAGACCGGGATGCCGCCAACCACAATGCCGGTCGCGCCCCAGATCACGCTGTTGATCGAATGCACCAGCGCCGCTATTTTACCCTTGCGATCGATTACGACGACAGCATCGCTGTGGGCCGGATTCTCTGGCGCAGAAGATTCGCCGGCCAACTCGTCGACGAAGGGCGAGATCGCGTGTGCATACGCTTTGGTCGCGCGATCTCCCGGCTTGAAGACGATTCCTTTGCGGCGCGCGAACGCGTCGAGCTGGTCGCGCAGGAACTGCCCGGTTTGCACGAGCTGCAGGATGGTCGAGAGATCGCGGAAGGCGTGTGGATCCTTCCAGTACGGGCCCATCCCATAGTTCTTTCGTTCTTCCACGAGGTTCAGAGCTTCGAGCACCGCATAACCGCCGTCCGTGCTCGCGCCCGGTGCGAATACGTCGTCACCGAGGAAGGCGGTACGCAACGGTTCTTCCCACACCGGCTGATAGCGGCGCATGTCGTCCATGCTCGCCTTGCCTCCGTCGCGGTTCACCGCCGCCACGTATTGCTCCCCCCAGGGGCCTGAGTACATGTACGCCGCGCCACGTTCCGCCACGGCGCTTAGTGTCGCTGCAAGATCGCTCTGAACGAATCGATCACGGAAGCGCGGAACGTGATCGCCTGCCTGATGCAAAAAACGCTGGCCTTCTTCGGTACGCGAAAGCACTTTCTCGCGCATCTGGAAATACACGGCGTGCAGCGGTGTCACCGTGATGCCGTGTTCCGCGTACCAGATGGCGGGTTGAAAAATGGTGGCGAACGGAAGGCGGCCGAAACGCTTGTGCATCGCGTCGATTCCGGCCATGAACCCGGGCACCAGTGTCCTGCGGCCGAGAACCGTGTCTGTCAGAGAAGCCTTGCTGCGCGGGTCGGAATCGTTTCGTGCAATCGTGGCCGGCCTGGTTTCGCCGGTCCACGCAGTCCAGCCTGCGTTCAACGAGCTGACCTTTCCAGAGGCGGCGTCGTAATACAGCAGATCGAGGACGCCGGCATCGGAAACATACGACCCGAGCGCCGTAGTCACCTGCGTGAGCGCCACCGTGGCAGCGGCGTCGGCCGCGGTGCCACCCTGGCGCAATGCCTCAATTCCGGCCTCGATGGCAATCGGCGACATGGTGGCGGTGACCAGCCCATTGGGTCCGTCCACCATTCGCGGCGGCGACGATCGCATAGCGATCTCTGCCTCCTCGGCGAGTTTCCTTTCGTCGGCTGGCCAGTTTTCGGGAGACAGGTTCGCGGGAAGAACTGGTTGGGATGACATCAGAATGGCCGCGAGTACTGCGCCGGCGTTTCGGATCGGCGACCTGCAGTATCTATGCTGGCAAGGTCAGCCGCGCTTCGCAGCCGTGCCCTTCGGGGACGTTATCGAGCGACAGGGTCCCGCCGTGCGCTTCGGCGATCTGCCGGCTCAATACGAGACCGATGCCGGAGCCGCCAGGCTTGGTGGTGAAGAAGGGCACGAAGAGATTACCGGTGTTCGACAGGCCCGGCCCTTCATCGCGAATCCACACTTCCACGTGCGAGTTTTCGCAGCGCCAGCCGATCTTCACGCCGCCGCCGGTTTCGAGCGACGCATCCACGGCGTTGCGAACCAGGTTGATGAGGGCCTGTTCGAGCTGATCGCCATCGCCCATGATGGTGCAGTCGGGGCCGGGCGCGAGCGTTGGCCGAAGGCGCATCTCGAGGTCGGCGATGCGACGCAGCAAATCTCCAATTCGGATGGGCGCGAGGGTCGGCGGCGGGAGCTTGGCCAAACGAGCATAGGCGCTCATGAAGCGGCTCAGCGCTTCGCTGCGGCTGGCGATGACGTTCAGTCCGCTGCGCATGTCGTCGCGCCAGTCCTCGGGCATGGGCTCGCGGCGCATGAGAGTTTCGAGCGAACCGGCGATGGACTTGATGGGCGCCAGCGAATTGTTCAACTCGTGACCGAGCACGCGCACCAGTTTCCGCCACGCATTAAGTTCCTCTTCGCGAAGGGGACGAGTAAGATCACCGACCACCAGTAACGAGTGCGGCAGGCCACCCTCGCGAAACGTCGTTCGGCTCACGCCCCAGCGGCGCATGCCGGCAGGAAACTGGCGGGCGGCGGTTTGCTGGGCCGGGCCGACGAGAAAACTATCGAGGTCGAGGGTGGTCGCGTCGAGTCCGATGAGCCGCTCGATGGGCTGTTCCAGCAGTTTTGCGCCGGCGGGATTCACCAGACGCAGCTTCTGATGTTCGTCGAAGGTGAAGATGGCGATGTCGATCACCTCCATCACCTTGCGCAGCAGCGTAGTGGCTTCCAGTGCACCCAGCCGCTGCGCGCGCAAGGTCGCGCTCATCGCGTTCACCTGCTGCATAACTTCGCGAAGCGCGTCTTCATTGCGGTCCTCGCGGCCGCGGATGGAGTAATCGCCCTCGCGCATCGCCTCCAGCAGATTGGCGAGGGTACGCAGCGGATTCGCGACGTTCTCTTTCACGCTGGCGGCGAAGCCGAGCCAGAAGCCGATGATGAGCACCGAAAGCGTCCACTCGACTTTCGGTGTGTGGTTGCCGGTGAACCAGATGAAGCTCATCGCGGTGATTACCGCGGGCAGGCCTGCCGCGAGCGCCAGCAGCATCATGCGCTGCTCGTGGACCACGTGGCGCTTGCGGAAGAGCTTCATAGGTGGACACGCGGCGCAAGCCGCGTTCTCATATGGTCCCGCAGGAATGCGGCTGACGCCGCGTGTCCTTCTCTACAACCCATATCTCTGCAACCGCCGGTACAGTGCGCTGCGGCTCAGTCCGAGCGCGTTGGCGGCGTGGCTTACGTTACCGTTGTACCGCCCCAGCGTCTTCTTGATAAGGAAGGCTTCCACCTCTTCGATGGTCATGTCCTCGAGACGTGGGGCGGCTCCGGCTCCGCTGCGCAGCGCGAGATCGCTCATGCGAATGGAAGTGTCCTGAGCCATCAGCACGGCCCGCTCCACAACGTGATCGAGTTCGCGCACGTTGCCCTGCCAGGAGTTCTCCAGCAGCGCCTGCATGGCCGAGTTGTCGAACCCCATGATGCGTTTCCGGTAGCGCTGCGCGTGCATGCCGAGGAAATGATTCGCCAGCAGCGGAATATCCTCGCGCCGGTCGCGCAGCGGTGGCAAATGAATCTCCACCGTATTCAGCCGGAACAGCAGATCCTGGCGGAAGCGACCGTTGGCAACTTCCTCCTCCAGATGCGCGTTGGTGGCCGATAACACCCGCACATCCACCCGCCGGGTCTTCGAGGAGCCCACGCGCTCCATCTCACCGATTTCCAGCACGCGCAGCATCTTCGCCTGAAGGTTCATGGGCACGTTGGCGATTTCGTCCAGGAACAGCGTACCCGTGTCGGCGAGCTCGAAGCGGCCGACGCGATCCATCTTGGCGTCCGTGAAGGCGCCCTTGATGTGGCCGAACAGTTCGCTTTCGAAGATGCCTTCGGCGAGACCGCCGGCGTTAACCGTCACCATCGGCTTGTTCGCTCGATTGGACAACGCGTGCAGCGTGCGGGCGACCACTTCCTTGCCCGTGCCGGGTTCGCCCGTAATGAGGATATTCGCGTCCGACGGCCCGACGCGCGCCATGATGTCGAGCACCGGGCGCATGGCCGGCGCCTGCGCAATCATGGTTGGCGCGCCCTCGGCCCGCAGCAGGCGATTCTCCGCCTCCAGACGCTGACCCACGCGCCGCGCACGGCTGAGTTCGATCTGCGTGCGAATGATGCTGAGCAGGCGCTCGTTTTCCCACGGCTTCTGGATGAAATCGGCCGCGCCGCGCCGCATCGCCTCGACGGCCAGCCCCACCGAGCCCCATGCAGTCATCACCACCACCGGCAGAAGGCTGTCGACGCTCTGAATGCGCATCAGCAGGTCCAGCCCTTCCTGGCCCGAGGTCGTATCGCGGCTGTAGTTGAGATCCATCAGGACCGCGTCGAAATCCTTGGCCTCGATGGCGGCGATCACTTGTGCGGGGGACGTGGCCGTGTCGATCCCGTAGCCCTCGGCCTTGAGCAGGAGGCGAAGCGCCTCGATCACGTCGGCCTGGTCGTCGGCAACCAGGACGCGACAATCCGAACCCAGCGGTTTCATAGAGTCAGCTCAACTACAGAATAAGCGGTAAGGAACCTGCAAAAGGGGGGCCGCGAGAAATCGGCGTTATTGGGCCGTTCCGCTAAGGGCGGCGTCCCCGGATGTCCGTTGTTGGGACGGAGTGTCCGTTGGCGGCGTCATTCGTAGCGCAGGGCGGCAATCGGATCCACGCGCGCGGCGCGCCGTGCGGGAATGTACGTGGCCAGCATGGTCACGCCAAACAGCACCATGGGCACAGCAACGAACGTGACCGGGTCGCGCGGGTTGATTCCGTACAGGAGGCTGCTGAGCGCACGCGTAGCGGCGAGGGCAGCGGGAATTCCGGAGGCCAGTCCGAGGAAGGCCACTCGCGCACCGTCGGCCAACACCATGCGCAGGACGGCCGCGCGCTCCGCCCCGAGGGCCATGCGCACGCCAATGTCGCGCGTTCGCGCCGCGACAGCGTAGCTCACCGCGCCGTAGAGTCCGACCGCGGCCAGAATCAGAGCCACGGCGGCGAACACGCCCAGCAACGCCGCGCTGAAACGTGCGCGCGAAGTGGCCACGGCAACGCGCTCGTCCATGGTCTTCACGTCGAAAATGGGAAGATCCTTGTCGAGCGAAGCCACCGCCTGCCGCACCGCCGGAACCAGCGCCGAGGCGTCGCCGCGCGTGCGCACGATGAACCCGGACGCCTCGGGATATTGCAGCGAGCTGACATAAACGTCGGTATCCGGCGGTGTCTCCGGGGAACTATAGTGGACGTCGCCCACAACTCCGATGACGCTCGCATTCACCGTCTTCCAGCTTGCGAAAAGCCGCACCTGTTTACCCACCGGGTCCGCTCCGGGGAACAGGCGCTTCTCGGCAGTCGAGGACAACACGATGACGTGCGGCTCGTTCGCGGTGTCGCTCGCGCCAAAGGAGCGTCCCCGCTGCAGCGGGACCTGCGCCGCGTGGAAGAACTCCGGGGAGACAGAATGAATCGGCACACCCAGAACGGGATCCTCATCACCGATGCCAATTACCCCGGAGCCCATCTCTCCGGAAACCGGAAAGGCGTTGGCGGCCGCGGCGCTCTCGACGCCCGGTAGTGTAGCGAGCCGCTGACGAAGCGCATTGGCGAATTGCAGGACCGCCGGACCACTGTACTGTTTTTCGGGAAGGTCGACGCGGAACGTGAGCGTGTTGCCGGCGTCGAAGCCGAGGTCGGTGTGGAGCAGGTTCGAGAAAGTCCGCAGCATCAGCCCCGCGCCCGCCAGCAGGACACAGGCAAGGGCCAGCTCGCCGGCAATTAACGCTGTGCGGGCGTTCAGCAGGCGCAACCCGCGCGGCGCGCTACCCCGAATCGCCTCCACCACCCGCGCGCGCGAAGCCTGCCACGCGGGCAGCAGACCTGAGATCAACGCGGCCAACAGAGCAATCGCAACATTCGCGGAGACAACCAACGCGTCGATGCGAACCGAATCTGCATCGAGCGACTTCAGGCTTCCCCAGGCGCCGGCAATCTCGGGACGAAGCGCGACCAGAGCCGTTACCATCCAGTTGGCGATGAGTAATCCGGCCGCTCCGCCGAGCGCGGCAATCACCAGGCATTCGGCCAGGAACTGGCGAATCACGTCGAAGCGCCGTGCGCCCAGCGCGAGCCGGACAGCGGTATCCCTGCGACGATCCACCGCACGGCTGAGCAGCAGATTCGCCAGATTGCCGCAGGCGATCAGCAGGACAAACATCACCGCCGCGTACAGCACCAGCACCGATCTTCGAATGCGCGGATCCGTGCGCGATTCCTGCAGTCCGGCAACCATCACGAAGAATTTCATGTTGCTCGGGAACCAGTGTTTCGGGGAAGTCAGCCTGGGCAGAACAGCAGAGGCCTCCTGGCGGCCCTGCGCGAGGCTGACCCCATCGCGCAGCCGTCCGGCAATCCATAGCCAGTAGTCTCCCGGGTTCTCCAGCCGTTTGGGATCGGCCTGCCAGGTGACCGGGGTCCACACTTCCGCCGAGCCGGAGAGCCCCTTGAAGCCGCGCGGCATAATGCCGACTACCGTGAGCGGGCGCTGGTTGATCCAGACTTGACGTCCCAGTACCTCGGTATCGCCCCCAAAACGCCGCTGCCACAAGCCGTAGCCGATGACAGCGAGCGCCCGGCCGTCCCCCGGCTTGTCCTCATCCGCCGTGAATACACGGCCGCGTGCCGCGCTGACGCCGAGCATCGGGAAGTACGATGCGGAGACCTGTTCGCCGTCAAGCCGCTCGGGCCGGTCGGTGTTGGTGAGATTCACCGATCCGGGCTTCCAGGCGGCGACCGATTGGTACGAACCCTGCACCCGGACAAAATCCGAATAGTGCGGGAAATCCCATGGGAAATCGAACGTCTGCCCCTGCTGGCTGGCCTTCAGATCGATGGACACCAGCCGGTCTGCCTGGCGGAACGGCAATGGCCGCAGCAGAACGGCCTCCACCAGCGAGAAGATCGCGGTGTTCACGCCGATTCCCAGGGCGAGCGTGAGCACAGCCACGGCCGTGAATCCCGGCTTGCGCAGAAGGACCCGAAGGGCAAGGCGCAGATCAGTCATGCGAGTTCTCGTGCACGGCTCATGCCGAAACCGGGCCTGCTGTTTTAGCCGATTACGCGGCCCCGGACGTGGGGGGTTGTCCGCTTTCGAACGCCTGCTCCCGAAAGTGATACCACGCCACCAGCAGCGTGATCAACTGCACGGCCCCAATCAGCGCCACGCAGGCGGGCCAGCCGCCCATTCTCCACGCCCATGCGGGCACGCTCGCCCCCGCGCTCCCGCCGAAATAGTAGAAGCTGGCATACAGGCCGACGGCGAGGGCACGGTCGTGTTTCGCACAGCGGCCGAGCGAGCTGTTGATGGCCGTTTGCGCAATGAACACGCCGGTGCAGCAGATGGCCAGACCGGTGGCAACCACGAGCAGATGCTGGGCCAGGGTAAGCGCAATGCCGGCCATGCTGATCAGTGCCGACACCATCAGCATGCGGCGTGAACCGAGGCGGTCTACCCAGCGCCCGCCCACCGGCGTCAGCACGGCGCCGACAAGATACACGATGAAGATCGATCCCAGCAGCGCCGGCCTCAGCAGGAACGGCGGCGCAGCCAGATAGAAGGTGACGTAGGTGAACGAAGCGACCAACGAGAACAGGACGCAGAAACCGACCGCGTAGCGGGCCAGCAGGCATGGATTTCGCAGGTGGTCAAGCGCGGGTCTGAGCAGCGCACCGGAGTGGGCAGGCTGCCGGGTTTCCTGAGGCAACCAGCGCCAGATGGCCGCGGTGGCCACCAGACCGGACAAACCGAGGACCACAAACGACCAGTGCCAGTCCACACGGTCGGCGACGAACCCCGAGATCGCGCGGCCGCTGAAGCCTCCGACAACGGTTCCACTGACGTAAGCGGCCATGGCCGAACCGACGCGGTCCCATGGCCACTCGTCGTTGATGTAGGCGACGGTGACCGAGAAGACGCCTGGGGTGAAAACGCCCTGCAGGAATCGCCAGAACGTGAGCGGACCAAGCCCGGTGGATGTCGCGGCCAGCAACGACGCGACGCCCACCAACAGCGCGGAGATGAGAATCACGCGGCGCCGTCCGTAGCGATCCGCGAGACGGCCCATGAAGGGCGCGGCCAGGGCGACGCCGAGCGTGGATGCCGTCACCGTGAAACTAACTGCAGCTTTCGTCGCGTGGAAGGTCTGCGCAAGCAGCGGCAGGATAGGCTGTGTGACGTAGAGGTTCAGAAAGGCGCAAAAGCCCGCGAGCACTACGGTCCAGACCGGCGCGCCGGCAGAGCCGCTTCGCGGCCGCACTAATGAGTCGGCTCTTCCTGGGGCTTCCACTCGGCGGCCTGGCGCTGGGCGTCGGCCAGCTTCGATCCTCTCAGTTTTTGCGCCAGCAGATCGCGCTGCGACGCGCAGCCGCCATTTCCCTTCGCCGCGCAGATGCTCATCCACTTGTACGCCTGAATGTAGTCGCGCTTGACGCCTTCGCCCCGGCCATACATCGCGCCCAGATCGTGCTGCGCTTCAACCTGGCCCTGGTTCGCGGCTCTCTCGATCCACTTTGCGGCTTCCGCGTAGTTCTGCGGGACGCCTTTGCCTGCCTCGTACGCCAGCCCGACGTTGTACTGGGCGTCGCGGCTGCCCTGCTCGGCGAGAGGCTGCCATTCCTTCAGCGCAGCGGCGTAGTCGCCTTTCTGCCAGGCGGCCACACCAGCGGCGAAATCGGCTCCGAGAGCGGCTGCAGCCATCATTAACAAAGAAATCAGAAACCTTGTCATAGCGTTACCCTCTCAATGGTAGACGCCGGGGGCATGGCGAAGTCTACTCGAATTGCCGGCGAAAATCGGCGAACTGCGATTTGAGAGACTCGATCTCGCGCTGAAGATCTTCCACTTTGTGCTCCAGTTCGCCCACGCGGTCAGGGCGGCCAGGCGGCGCTTCGGCGGGTTCCAGTTCATCCAGGGCCGGCGTGCCCGACAGCAGATGCGCGAAACGCGCTTCCTTTTCTCCCGCGCGGCGTGGCAGGCGGACTACCAGCGCGGCAGGTTCGCGCTCCATCAGCCGCTGCAGAATGCCCTCCACTTCGCCGGTGTCATCGAAGCGATGCATTCGCTCGGTGTGGGTGCGCAGCTCTCCCGGCGTCTGCGGGCCGCGCAGCATCAGTTCGCAAAGCACGGCTATCTCGCGTCGGTCGGGATTCAGTTGCTCCGTGAGACGATGTGCGTGTTTCGGGACGCGGCTGCCGGCTCCAGTGCTGCGCAGGGCCAGACCGCGCGCCCGCAGCGACTCCAGCGCTCGCTCCACCTCGTCTTCATCACAGGCCATCACGGGATCGCGATTCGATTTCTGATTGCACGCGTTGACCAGCGCGTTCAGCGAGAGCGGATAGTACTCCGGCGTGGTGATCTCTTTTTCGATGAGCGCGCCGAGTACGCGCACTTCCTCCGG
>Ga0209415_10005361_pt1 | contig 23082 bp, 23 predicted proteins | sample PeaSoiSIISIP2007_FD_187696 | JGI IMG/M metagenome (GOLD analysis project Ga0209415, IMG submission 187696) | Peat soil microbial communities from Weissenstadt, Germany - SII-SIP-2007 (SPAdes) (version 2) | ecosystem: Environmental > Terrestrial > Soil > Wetlands > Peat | place: Germany... | reverse complement strand
AGGTCCTCGACGAAGTCGATCTCGGCGCCGCTCACCAGCTCGAGCGAGGTGGTGTCGATCACCAGCCCAACGCCCGCGCGCTCGAACAGCGCATCGTCCTCGTGGCGCTGGTCGTCGAAGCTGAAGCCGTACTGGAAGCCGGAGCAGCCGCCGCCGGAAACCGCAAGGCGCAGGAACGCAGTCGGCACGTTCTCCAGCACCTTGAGCTCGGCAATGCGCTTGGCGGCGCTCTCGGTCAGGAGAACGCGCGGTCCGGTGGTGGTGCCGCCTTCGGCCATGGCTCGATCTTAGCTCGCTGAGTGCCAGAGGTAGCCTGAATGTAAGTGCTGTCAGCGCATTGTCAAACCGGTCGGTGGCGTTGCCAGGGCAGGGGGTCGCGAGTAGCTTGCGCCTCATGAGCACGATCGGCGCGCTTGCGCCCTATGCCGCGCACCCCGAGGAGAGCCGGGGACGTCTTCGCAAGGAGCCGGAGAGCCCGACCCGCTCGCCGTTCCAGCGCGACCGCGACCGCATCATCCACTCGACCGCGTTCCGCCGGCTCGAATACAAGACCCAGGTGTTCGTCAATCACGAGGGCGATCACTATCGCACGCGCCTCACCCACAGCCTCGAGGTCGCGCAGATCGCCCGCAGCGTGAGCCGGGCGCTCGGCCTCAACGAGGATTTGGCGGAGGCGGTGGCGCTCGCCCACGATCTCGGCCATACGCCCTTCGGGCACGCCGGCGAGGAAGCGCTCGACGAGGCGATGCGGCCCTTCGGCGGCTTCGAGCACAACGATCAGACGCTTCGGATCCTGACGCGCCTCGAGCGGCGTTACGCGGAGTTCGACGGGCTCAACCTCACCTGGGAAGCGCTCGAGGGCACCGTCAAGCACAACGGGCCGCTGGTGGGCGCGGCCACAGCGCGGCCGGTGCCCTCGAGCATCGCCGCCTACGTTCGGGAACACGACCTCGAGCTTGCGACCTGGCCCAGCGCCGAGGCGCAGGTGGCGGCGCTTGCCGACGACATCGCCTACAACAATCACGACATCGATGACGGCCTCAGGGCCGAGTTGTTCACGCTCGCGGACCTAGACCCGGTGCCGTTGGTGGGGCCGGTGATCCGGGAGGTGCGGCAGAAGTATCCGAGCCTCGACGGTCCTCGGTTGGTGCATGAGTCGATCCGGCGCCTGATCGACCGCATGGCGGGCGACCTGCTCGCGGAGACCCGGCGGCGGATTTCCGACGGGCGGGTGCGCAGCGCCGCTGACGCGCGCGGGCTCGGCGCCGCGACCGTGGCGTTCTCCGACACGATGCGCGCGAACGACCGAGCGCTGAAGGCGTTCCTGTTCGAGCGGATGTACCGGCACTACCGCGTCAACCGCATGTCGTCGAAGGCGCGGCGGATCGTGCAAGAGCTGTTCCAACTCTTGCACCAGGAGCCGCAGTGCCTGCCGACGGAATGGCGACAGCAGGCTGACGGCGCGGGCGCGCCGGCCACCGCGCGGGTGGTCGCGGACTATATCGCCGGCATGACCGATCGCTTCGCTCTTGACGAGCACGCGCGCTTGTTCGATCGCTACGCCAAGCCATGATGAACCTGTTCGCACATTTCCGGGACGTGGTCGCGGCGGAGGTGGTCGCGCTCGCCGAAGCGGGCGCGTTGCCGGCCGGGCTCGACCTCGGCCGCATTGCCGTCGAGCCGCCGCGCGATCCCGCCCACGGCGATCTCTCGACCAATGCCGCCATGGTGCTGGCGAAGCCCGCCGGAAAGAACCCGCGCGAGCTCGCCCAACAGCTCGCTGATCGCCTGAGCGCGCATCCCGAGATCACCTCGGCGGAGGTGGCGGGGCCGGGCTTTCTCAATCTCAGGCTGGTGGACGCGTTCTGGCACGCGCGGCTAGCGGAGATCTTGCGCGTGGGTCCGGCCTATGGCGATTCCAAGATGGGCCAGGGGCGGCGGATCAATGTCGAATATGTGTCCACCAATCCGACCGGACCGCTCCATGTCGGACACGGCCGCGGCGCCGTGGTGGGCGACGCGCTGGCGGCGCTTCTGGAGAAGGCGGGCTTCAGCGTCTGCCGAGAATACTACATCAACGATGCCGGCGCGCAGGTCGACACGCTCGCGCGCTCCGCGTTCCTGCGCTATCGCGAGGCGCTCGGCGAGCGGATCGACGCAATCCCCGAGGGCTATTACCCCGGCGAATACCTGATCGAGACCGGACGGCGCCTCGCCGAGCGCGACGGCAAGAAATGGCTGGGCCGGCCGGAGTCGGAATGGCTCGGTCCCGTCCGCGACTTCGCGACGGCCGAGATGATGCGGCTCATCCACGACGATCTCGCCGCGCTCGGCGTGCATCAGGAGGTGTTCTCGTCGGAGCGCGCGCTCGTCGCGGCCGGCGCCATCGAGAAGGCGCTGGCCGCTCTCGAAGCGGACGGGCTGATCTATACGGGCGTCCTGGAGCCGCCGAAAGGCAAGCTGCCGGAGGACTGGGAGCCGAGGCCGCAGACGCTCTTCCGGTCCACTCGGTTCGGCGACGACGTCGACCGCCCGCTCAGGAAATCCGACGGCTCCTGGACCTATTTCGCCGCCGACATCGCCTATCACATGGACAAGTATCGCCGCGGCTTCGCCGAGATGATCGACGTCTGGGGCGCCGACCACGGCGGCTACGTCAAGCGGATGCAGGCGGCGGTCAAAGCGCTGACGCGCGGCGAAGGCGCGCTCGACGTCAAGCTTTGCCAGCTCGTCAACCTCTTCGACAAAGGACAGCCCGTCCGCATGTCGAAGCGCGCCGGCACGTTCATCACGCTGCGCGAGGTGGTGGACGAGGTCGGCAAGAACGTCTTCCGCTTCATCATGCTGACGCGGCGCAACGACCAGGCGCTCGATTTCGACTTCGCGAAGGTGACGGAGCAATCGAAGGACAATCCGGTCTTCTACGTGCAGTACGCCCATGCGCGGGCGGCCTCGGTGCTGCGCCTGGCGCGGGAGCAGTTTTCGGCGCCCGAGCTTGCCTCCGAGTCGCTGGCGGACTCGCGCCTTCCTCGGCTGGCGGCACAGGAGGAGCTGGGCCTGATCAAGCGGCTGGCGAGCTGGCCGCGACTCGTTGAAAGCGCGGTGGAGACTCACGAACCCCACCGCATCGCTTTCTACCTGCAAGATCTCGCGGCGGAGTTCCATATGCTATGGAACAAGGGCAAAGAAGACCCGAGCCTGCGGTTTCTGATCGCGGACGAACCCGAGTTGACCAAGGCGCGGCTCGCGCTGGTGCAGGGGATCAAGCATGTGATCGCGTCCGGTCTGAGGGTATTCGGGGTCGAGCCGGTGGAGGAGATGCGCTGATGGCGTATTTCGAGCCGATCGACCCGGCGCAACGCTCGGGGATGCCCTATCGCCGCATCAAGCGGCGCTCGCATCGCGGCTTGGCGGTGGTCCTGGCGCTCGGCGTCATGGCGGTGAGCGCGGGCGGGCTCTGGGTCGGTTATCGCCTCAGCGTCGGCCATCTGCCCTCCGGCGAGATCCCGCTGATTCACGCGGATACCGATCCCATCAAGGTCAAGCCCGACGATCCCGGCGGAATGGAGATCCCGAACCGCGATCGGTTCGTCTTCAACCCGACGGGCGGCATGCCCGTCGAGCGGCTGTTGCCGCCGCCGGAGACGCCGCTGCCGCGGCCCGCGCCCACCAACACGGCGCCGCAGACGATCGCGCCAGCGGTTCCAGCGCCCGTATCGCAGGCGCCAGCGGCCACCCCCGCGCCGACGCCGGTAGCGCCAGCACCGCCCCAATCCGCGGCCGTGCCGTCGCCGGGTGCGGGGAGCGACGTCAAGGGTTACCGCCTGCAGGTCGGCGCGGTGAAGACGCCGGAGATCGCAAAGCAGGAATTGGACCGGATCAAACGGCAGAACGGCGACCTCGTGGGCTCGCTCTCGGTGTCGGTGGAGCGCGCCGACCTCGGCGACCGCGGCGTGTACTACCGCCTTCACGTGGGCCCGATCGCCGATGCGGCCCAGGCCGAGCGCCTCTGCGCGCAGCTTCGGCAGCGTGGCGTGGGGTGCATTCTTGCGAAGCCGTGAGCCCGGCGCCGTCATCTTCGGCTGCGCGGGACGGTCCCTGAGCGCCGAGGAGCGCGCGTTCTTCCGGGACGCCGATCCCCTCGGCTTCATCTTGTTCAAGCGCAACTGCGAGAGCCCCGATCAGGTGCGCGCGCTCGTGCGCGAGTTGCGCGCGACGGTCGATCGGTCCGAGGCACCAGTGCTGATCGACCAGGAAGGCGGACGGGTGGCGCGCCTGCAGCCGCCGCATTGGCGGCGCTATCCCGCGCCGGCGACACTCGGTGCGCTCGGCGGCGAGCGCGCGCGCGAGGCGGTTCGCCTGGTCGCTCGCCTCATCGCGGCCGATCTCGCTGCGCTCGGCATCACCGTTGATTGCCTGCCCGTGCTCGACGTGCCCCAGCCCGGCGCCGATCCCGTGATCGGAGACCGCGCCTATTCCGGAGACCCCGCGGAGGTCGCGCGGTTGGGCCAGGCCGCTTGCGAGGGGCTGCTCGAGGGTGGCGTGCTGCCGGTGATCAAGCACATTCCCGGCCACGGCCGCGCCGGTGTCGACAGCCATCACGCGCTACCGCGGGTGACCGCGTCCCGTGCCGAGCTGGACGCCACCGACTTCGCGCCGTTTCGCGCGCTTGCGAGCATGCCCTGGGCGATGACCGCGCACATCGTCTACACGGGCGTCGATTCCGCCGCGCCCGCGACCCTCTCGCCGCTGGTGATTCACGAGGTTATTCGGGGTAGCATGCGCTTCGATGGCGTGTTGGTGTCCGACGATCTTTCCATGAATGCATTGGGTGGCTCGATCGGGGCGCGCGCCGCGCGCGCCCTTGCCGCGGGCTGCGACCTTGCCCTGCATTGCAACGGCGATCCCGCGGAGATGGCGGCGGTCGCCGCCAGCGTGACGCCGCTCACGCCCGAGGCGCGCCGCCGCCTCGACCGGGCGGAAGCGCGCCGGAGCGCTCCTGCCCCGCTGGATCGGCGCGCCGCCGAGGCTCGGCTCGATGCATTGCTCGGGGGAGCCGCGGCATGAACGGCGACGCAATCCTCTACGGCATCTCCGTCTGGGCGATACCAGTGATTTTGGCCATCACGTTCCACGAGGCCGCGCACGGTTTCGTTGCGCATAAGCTGGGCGACGATACGGCGTTCCGGCTCGGACGCGTGAGCGCCAACCCGCTGCGCCACATCGATCCCTTCGGCACGATCCTGTTGCCGGCGCTGCTGCTGCTGACGCGGTCGCCGTTCCTGTTCGGCTACGCCAAGCCGGTGCCGGTCAATTTCGGCGCGCTCAATAATCCCAAGCGGGACATGATCTGGGTCGCCGCGGCGGGCCCGGCGGCCAATATTGTCATGGCGTTTGCGGCCGGATTTGCCGCGCATGCACTGCCGCTGCTGCCAGCAGGCGTCGATCGATGGGCCGCCGTCAATCTCGGCAATATGATCGAGATCAACGTCCTTCTCGCCGTATTCAACATGATCCCGTTGCCGCCACTGGACGGCGGGCGCGTGGCTGTCGGCCTGCTTCCGCGATCGCTCGCGATTCCCTTCGCACGGCTCGAGCGCTTCGGAATGCTGATTCTGATCTTCCTGCTGCTGGTGCTGCCCTCGATCAACCCAAGCCTGAATCTGATCGGTCGCGTACTTGTCGGACCCGCGACGTTTCTCGAGACCCTGATCTACCAATTGACCGGGCACGGCTCATGACCGGCGTCGACGAACCCTTCGAGCAACCGTCGGAACGCCTGCGTGCGCCCGGTGAGGAATTGGTCGTCGATCTCGACGGCTACGAGGGGCCAATCGATGTTCTGCTGACGCTGGCTCGCGAGCAGAAGGTCGACCTCACGCGGATCTCGATCCTGCAGCTCGCCGACCAATACCTCGCCTTCATTGCCGCGGCGCGCCAGCTCAAGCTGGAGATCGCCGCCGATTATCTGGTGATGGCGGCGTGGCTCGCGTACCTCAAGTCGCGCCTGCTGCTGCCGGCGCCGCAGCCCGACGACGAGCCCAGCGGCGAGCAATTGGCGGCGGCGCTCACCTATCAGCTGCAGCGGCTCGAGGCAATGCAGCAGGCGGGCGGGCGGCTGATGGCGCGTCCGCAGCTCGGCCGCGACGTGTTCCGGCGCGGCGCGCCCGAGGGCATCCCGGTGGTGCAACACAAGGTCTACGACGTAACCCTGTTCGAGCTGCTGAAGGCCTACGGCGAGGGCCGCGCGCGGGCCGAGACCGCGGTGCTGCACATCGCGCCCGCCGAGCTCTATTCCATGGACGATGCCTTGCATCGTCTGCAGAGCTATCTGGGCCGGATGCCGGAGTGGCGTACGCTCGCGAGCTTCCTGCCGCCCAATCTGCGCATGGGGCTGATCGGCCGCTCGGCCATCGCCGCCACCTTCGCCGCGAGCCTCGAGCTGGTCCGGGACGGCCGGCTGCAGCTCCGGCAGGACAAGATCTTCGGCCCCATCTACCTGCGCAGCCCGCCGCTCACACCCGCGACATAAGCCCATGACCCAGCCCGACCATGCCGAATCCCTACGCCTCATCGAGGCGCTGCTCTTCGCCTCCGCCGCGCCCGTCACCGAGACGGAGATGGCGGATCGCCTGCCGGAGGGGAGCGATGTCTCGGCTCTACTCGCGGAGCTCGAAGACCACTACCGCGGCCGGGGCGTGACCCTCGCGAAGATCGCGGGCGGCTGGACCTTCCGCACCGCGCCTGATCTCGCGCAGCGGCTCAAGCTCGAGACCACGGTGCAGCGCCGCCTGTCGCGGGCCGCCGTGGAGACGCTGGCGATCGTCGCCTATCACCAGCCGGTGACGCGCGCGGAGATCGAGGAGATTCGCGGCGTGCAGATCTCGAAGGGCACCATCGACACGCTGATGGAAGCGGGCTGGATCGTGCCCAAGGGCCGCCGCGAGACCGTCGGCCGCCCGGTCACCTGGGGCACCAGCGAGGCTTTTCTGCATCACTTCAGCCTCTGCGATATCAGCGATCTCCCGGGCATGGAGGAGCTGAAGGCGGCCGGCCTGATCGGCGGCCGCGCGCCGATTTCGCTGCGGGAAACCGCGCTGCCGCACGAAGTGCCGGCGCGCGAAGAGCCCGAAGCGGAAGAGGCCGCGCCGGAGCTGGAAGCGCTGGTCGACGAGGAAGAGTTGGAGCGGAGCAGGGGCGAGTAACGCACTCCATCTCACCGCTGACGGGTCTGGGGGCGGGACGCGAGTTCGGCGCGCACGGGGTAACTCGATTTGCGCGGCGGTCGCATCCTCGCAAGATTGCCGCAGAGACCCCATTTCTGCCATTATCCCGGGCCTTCCTGGGCTGGAAGACGCGGTGTTTCCACCGAGGGAAGCGGGAGCGAGCGGGTCCTAACAATGTTCGATTTTTCCTGGTCCGAATTGCTGCTGATCGCCCTCGTGGCGCTCGTGGTGATCGGCCCGAAAGATCTGCCGAAGGTGTTGCGCACGGCCGGGAAATGGGCCGGGAAGGCGCGCGCGGTGGCGAACGAATTCCGAAGCAGCATCGACCAGATGATCCGCGAGAGCGAGCTCGAGGAGGTACGCAAGGAAGTAGAGAAGGTCGCCGCCACCGACATCGGCCACGAGATCGAGCAGAGCGTCGATCCCAAGGGCGAGCTGCACGCGTCGCTGCAAGCTCCCGAGCTCACCGGCGCCGTCAACGATCCCGCCGGCGTGTCCGAGACCTCCGGTCCGAGCGCGGGCGAGGCGGTGACCACGCCGGCGGAATTGCCTGCGCCTGAGAGTCCGCACTCTGAAGAAGCGGGATCGCCCGCGCCGGCGGAGCAGAAGCCCGAAAAGACACCGACGGCGGCATAGCAATCAGGCGTAGTCACATGGCCGCGGAACAAGAAGAGCTCGAAGAAGGCAAGATGCCGCTGCTCGATCACCTGATCGAGCTTCGCCAACGCATCTTCTATTCGATCGTGGCGCTGCTGGTGATGTTCTTTCCTTGCTACTACTTCAGCCAGGACATCTACGGGTTCCTGACCCGGCCGCTGGCGCAAGTGGCGCACCTCAAGGGCGACACGCTGCAGCTGATCTACACCGACCTCACCGAGGCATTCTGGACCAATCTGCGCATCGCGTTCTGGGGCGCGTTCTGCCTCGCCTTCCCGGTGATCGCGAGCCAGCTTTGGATGTTCGTGGCACCCGGGCTCTACAAGAACGAGCGCCGCGCCTTTCTGCCGTACCTCCTGGCGGCGCCGCTGCTCTTCATCCTGGGCGGCGCGGTCGTTTACTACTTCATCTTTCCGGTGGCATGGCGGTTCTTCCTGAGTTTCGAGACACCCGGCGGTCCCAACACGCTCCCGGTCCAGGCGATGCCGAAGGTGAGTGAGTACCTGACGCTGGTGATGCGACTCATCCTGGCGTTCGGTATCGCCTTCCAGCTGCCGGTGCTGCTCACGCTGCTGGCGCGGGTTGGGCTCATTACCGCGCTGCAGCTCAAGGAGAAGCGGCGTTACGCGATCGTCGGAGTCTTCATCGCCGCGGCGATCCTGACGCCGCCGGATATCTTCAGCCAGATCTCGCTGGCGGTGCCGCTGATCGCGCTCTACGAGATCTCGATTATCTCCTGCGGGTTCGTGGAGAGGCAGCGCGCGGCGCGGGAAGCAGCCGAGGCCAGCGCCACCAATACCCCGACTTGACGGGGCGCCGGCCGTCCCGCAATGGACGCGAGCCGGCCGAGCCTCTATAACCGGCGCGCCCGACTTTGAGCGCCCCCATGTTCGACCTCAAATGGATCCGCGATAACCCCGAGGCCTTCGATCGAGGCCTCGCGCGGCGCGGCTTGCCCGCGCAATCGCCGGAGATCCTGCGCCTCGACAAGGCATGGCGCGAGGCGCAGACCGAGGCCGAGCGGGTTCAGGCTGAGCGCAACCGGCTGTCGAAGGAGATCGGTGGTGCCAAGGCCAAGGGCCTGGACGTCGCCGCCATCCTGAAAGAGGTGGCCGCGAGCAAGGATCGGCAAGCCGCCATGGAGGCGGAGGCCGCCGAGCGCTATCGCGCGGTGGAGGCGGCGCTGGCGGGCATTCCCAACATCCCTGCGGACAACGTGCCCGACGGCCACGATGCCGACTCCAACCGCGAGGTGCGGCGGCACGGCGCGCCGCCGAGCTTCGCATTCAAGCCGCGCGATCACGGCGAGATCGGCGAAGCGCTGGGACTGATGGACTTCGCGCGGGCAGGCAAGCTCTCGGGGGCACGCTTCGTCGTGCTGCGCGGACAATTGGCGCGGCTCGAGCGGGCGCTGGCGCAGTTCATGATCGACACCCACACGCGGGAGTTCGGCTACACGGAGGTGTCGCCCCCGCTGCTGGTGCGGGACGAAGCCGTCTACGGCACGGGCAGCCTGCCGAAATTCGCCGACGACTTGTTCCGCACGACCACCGGCCTCTGGCTGATTCCCACGGCGGAGGTGTCGCTCACCAATCTGGTCGCCGACGAGATGGTGGAGGAGAGGCAACTTCCGCTGCGCTTCACCGCGTGGACGCCCTGCTTCCGGTCCGAGGCCGGTGCCGCCGGCAAGGACACGCGCGGCATGATCCGGCAGCACCAGTTCTACAAGGTCGAGCTGGTCTCGATCGCGCATCCCGACCAATCCGTCGAGGAGCACGAGCGCATGACGGGCTGCGCCGAGGAGATCCTGAAGCGGCTCGGGCTCGCTTACCGCGTCATGCTGCTCTGCACCGGCGACATGGGGTTCGCGTCGCGCAAGACCTACGACATCGAGGTCTGGCTGCCCGGGCAAAATGCCTACCGCGAGATCTCCAGCTGCTCCAACTGCGGCGATTTCCAGGCGCGGCGGATGAAGGCCCGGTTCCGTCCGAAGGTAGGGAAGGGGACGCGCTTCGTCCACACGCTCAACGGCTCGGGCCTCGCCGTCGGGCGCACGCTCATAGCCGTGCTCGAGAATTATCAACAGGGCAACGGCACCGTCGCGGTGCCCGACGCGCTCAAGCCCTACATGGGCGGCCTCGAGGCAATCGGCGGCGATGTTTGACCGACCGATCGATCTCGGCCGAGCGCGGATCCTTCTCACCAACGACGACGGCATCGAGGCACGGGGCCTCAAGATCCTGCACAAGATCGCGCGCGGCCTTTGTCGCGATGTCTGGATCGTGGCGCCCGAATTCGAGCAGAGCGGCGCCAGCCATTCGCTGACGCTCCACCGCCCCCTGCGCGTCCGCAAGCTCGGCCCGCGCCGCTTCGCCGTCGATGGCACGCCGACCGATTGCGTCCTGCTGGCGTTGAAGCGCCTGATCCGCGACAAGCGGCCGACGCTGGTGGTCTCGGGCATCAACGGCGGCGCCAACCTCGGCGACGACGTGACCTATTCGGGCACGGTGGCGGCGGCGATGGAAGCGACGCTCCTCGGCGTGCCCGCGATCGCGCTCAGCATGACGTACCGGGACCGGAAGAAGATTCAATGGCAGACGGCGGAGCGACACGCGCCGGATGTAATCCGCCGCCTGGTCGCGCAGCCTTGGCCCAAGAATACCCTGATCAATGTGAATTTCCCCGACCTGCCGGCCGCGGACGTCAAGGGCATCTCCGTTGCGCGCCAAGGCCGGCACAAGATCGGCGATCAGTTCATAGAGCGCATGGATCCGCGGGGCCGGCCTTACTATTGGATCGGGCCGCTGCGCGAGACGGGCGATGGCGTCGCGGGAACCGATATCACGGAAGTCACGAAGGGCCGGATCACGCTGACGCCGATCCTGCTCGACCTCACGAGCGCGCCCGCGCTCAAAGCGCTCCGCAAGGTCTTTCCGTGAACTCGGTGCTGGCGACCAAGAAGGTGCGGCTCATCATGGAGCTGCGCTCGCTCGGCATCACCGATGCCCGGGTGCTGGGCGCGATCGAGCGGGTGCCTCGGGAGGCATTTCTGCCCGACACCTTTCGCGACCGCGCTTACGAGAACGTGGCCTTGCCCGTGGGGCATGGGCAGACCATCAGCCAGCCGCTGGTGGTCGCGCACATGACCGAGGCCCTGGAAGTCGGCTCGCGCCACAAGGTGCTCGAGATCGGCACGGGCTCGGGCTACCAGGCGGCGGTGCTCGCCAAGCTCTGCCGGCGCGTCTTCACCATCGAGCGATATCGCGATCTGCTGAAGCTTGCGGAGGAGCGTTTCGCGGCGCTTCGCATCCACAACATCACCACCCGCCACGGCGACGGCGCCGAGGGTTGGCCGGAGCAGGCGCCCTTTGACCGCATCATCGTCACCGCGGCGGCGGCGGCGGTGCCGCCGGTTCTGCTGCAGAGCCTGGTTGACGGCGGCGTCCTCGTCATTCCCGTGGGCGAGGAGCGGCGCGACCAACAACTCCTGCGCATCCGCCGCAAGGGCGAGGATTTTATCAGGGAAGATCTCGGCGGCGTCCGCTTCGTGCCGCTGGTCGGCGGCCTGCCGCGCGAGACGACGCGGCGGGACTAGCGTGGCGCGCGATTGTCGCCGCGGGGCCTGCTGACATACACTCCGCCGCCATGAGGGGTCCGCTGGACGGCTCGCGTTGCACGTTGCTGATGGCTCTGCTCGCAGCGAGCCTCGCCGGCTGCGACACGATGTGGAACTGGGACGCGCCGGAGCCGAACCCTCACCGCACCGCGCTCGCGCCCCTGCCGCCGCCCGGCTCCATGGGGCGCGCGCACCCGGACAGCATCGTCGTCAAACCCGGACAGACGCTGTTCGACGTGGCGCGGCTCTACGACATACCCACGCGAGCGGTGATCGATGCCAATCATTTGGAGCCGCCGTATCGGTTGATCGCGGGTCGCACGCTCGTGCTGCCGCAGATCCGCACGCACCTGGTGCGCGGCGGAGACACCATCTACAGCGTGGCGCGGACATATGGCGTCGAAGCCTCGACCCTGGTCGCGACCAATCGCCTGCAGCCGCCCTACACGATCTTCTCCGGCACCGTGCTGGTGCTGCCGCCGCAAGCGGCGTCGTCCGGCGGGTACTCCGCAAGCATCGTGGCGACTCCTTTGCCGCCGCCGACTCAAACTGCAGGCGCGCCGTCGATGGCGCAACTGCCGCCGCGGCCGGCGCTCACCCCACCGGGCGCGCCTTCAGCGCCGTCGCCACCCCAGCAGCAAATCTCGAGCGGCCCCGGCGGCATCACGGCGACGCCCTTGGCGCCCCCAGCGGCCGCTGCTCCGCCCGCTTCGCAAGCTCAGACTCTGAAGCCCAGCACCCCGCCGCCGCCGACAGCGACAGTCCAACCTTTGACACCCTCAGCCACGCCAGCGGTTCCTCCGGCCGAGCCGGCGCCGCCGGTCGCTTCGCCGCCGCCGGCACCATCGGATCAGACCGCCTCGCTCGCGCCGCCGCCCCCGCCACGCTCCGGGCGCAGCTTCCTCTGGCCGTTGCAGGGCGACGTGGTGGGACGATTTGGGCCGATGCCGGGCGGGACCCAGAACGACGGCATCAATATCAAGGCCGCCGAAGGCACGCCGGTGATCGCCGCCGACTCCGGAACCGTTGCCTATGCCGGCAACGAGTTGCGCGGCTACGGTAACCTGATTTTGATCAAGCACGCCGACGGCTGGATGACCGCCTATGCTCACAATTCGAAGCTGCTGGTCACGCGCGGCCAGAAAGTCCAGCGAGGTCAGGTGATTGCGCGCGTGGGCGCGAGCGGAGCGGTGACCGAGCCGCAGCTCCATTTCGAGGTCCGCAGGGGCAGCCGCGCTCTCGATCCCATGGATTATCTGGGCCCCGCGGCCGTTAGCGGTTAGGTGGCCCGCGGAGCCCGGCGAGGGACTGTCGATCTTGCGAAGTCCAGATCGCGACCCGAAGTGCACACGGGCGTTCCACGGGCAAACGCCCACGCGGATCATACTTAGAGCGGGTCTGGTGCGTTGATCCCCTAGGCGGGAATTCCGAAGATTCGACCGGAGCAGTCTGAGCGGGGGACGAGGAGACGTCCGATGCAGCATCGTCTGATTGGAGCATTCACTGCCGTCGCCATCGCGTTGACCGCGCCGGCGGCGCTTCAGGCGCAATACGCGCCGCCTCCGCCCAATCAGCCGCCGCCGCCGCCCGATCAATCGCAAGTCGCGCCACCGCCGAACCAGCCGGCTCCGGCACAGGCGGCGGCGGTCTACGACCAGGGGCAACTCGATCAGCTGCTGGCGCCGATCGCTCTCTATCCCGATCAGCTGCTCGGCCAGATCCTGATGGCCTCGACCTATCCGCTCGAGGTCGTGGAAGCCGCGCGCTGGCTCCAGGAGCCCAACAACGCCGTGCTCGGAGGCGAGGCGCTCGCTCAGGCCGTCGACCAGCAGGACTGGGACCCCAGCGTCAAATCGCTGGTGCCGTTTCCGAGCGTCTTGCAGATGATGAATGACCAGCTGCAGTGGACGCAAAGACTCGGCGACGCCTTCCTCGCGCAGCAGGCGGACGTGATGGAGTCCGTTCAGCGCCTTCGCCATGAAGCGCTGAACAACGGACGTTTGCAGTCGACGCCGCAGATGATCGTCGGCACCGACGGCCCCGACATCGTGATCCAGCCGGCCGACCCGAACATGGTCTACGTGCCCTACTACGACCCGAGCGCGGTCTACGGTGCGTGGGCCTATCCGGACGATCCGCCCTACTACTTCGCGCCACCGCCTGGGTACGTCTATGGACCGGTGGTTGCGGGCATCGGGTTCGGAGTCGGATACGGCGTCTTCGGTCCATTCTGGGGCTGGGACGATTTCGACTGGCGCCGCCATCGCGTGCACATCGACCGCGACCGGTTCCGCGAGATGGATCGGCTCCACCGCGAGACCATGGACGGCGACACTTGGCAGCACGATCCGGAGCACCGGCGCGGCGTCGCCTACCGCGATCCCGCGAGCCAGCAGCGGTTCACGCGCGCCAACGTGGGCCCGCAAGACATGAACCGGACGACTCCGGGCGTGACCAGCCGCGGCGTCCTTCCTCCGACGCAGCCCGGCACCACGGGTCAACCCGGTACGACGGTCCAGCGCTTCCAGCGCACGCAGCAGACCAACGTCGCGCCGGGCGCGACGCCGCACGCGCCGACGATTCTACGCGGGAGTGGCGCTTCGCAGCCGCCGCCAGCGGGGTCACAGGTCGTACCGCAGGGGCAAGGCGTCGCCCCGCGCTTGCGAGGCCAAATGGGCAATCAGACGGTCGTGCCGCAAGGTCACGTCGTCACCCCGCAGGTGCAGCAGGCGCAGCCGCGCGTCGTGACGCCACCGCCGCCGCAGAACCGCGGCGTCGAGCAGGATCGCCGCCTGCCCGGCGGAGGCAACGGCAACTAGCTGATCTGCTTGCCCAGGCGGCCCGCGAGGTCCTGGATGTACTGCCACGCGACGCGCCCCGAGCGCGCACCGCGCGTGATCGACCACTCGTTGGCCTCCACCTTCAACTGCTCCGCGGGAAGCGAGAGCCCGTAGCGCTCGGCGTAGGCGCGCACCATGGCGTAGTAGGTCTCGTTGTCGCAGGCGTGAAAGCCGAGCCAGAGGCCGAACCGGTCCGACAGCGAGACTTTCTCCTCCACGGCCTCGCCGGGGTTGATCGCGGTCGAGCGCTCGTTCTCGATCATGTCGCGCGAGAGCAGGTGGCGGCGATTGGAGGTGGCGTAGAGCACTACGTTCGCCGGACGCCCCTCGATACCGCCCTCGAGCACGGCCTTGAGAGATTTGTAGCTGGTGTCCTGGTGGTCGAAGGACAGATCGTCGCAGAACAGGATGCAGCGCCGCTTCGTGAGCCGCAGTAGGGCCAGCAGATGCGGCAGGCTCGGAATGTCCTCGCGATGGATCTCGACCAAGACCAGCGAGCGCGGGTGCTGGGCGTTGATCGCGGCGTGCACCGCTTTCACCAGCGAGCTCTTGCCCATGCCGCGCGCGCCCCAGAGCAGCACGTTGTTGGCAGGGAGCCCGCCGGCGAAGCGCTCCGTGTTGTCCATGAGGATGTCGCGCACGCGGTCGATGCCCTTGAGGAGCGAGATCTCCACGCGGTTGACCGTCGATACGGGCTCCAGCCATTGCTGCTCGGCATGCCACACGAAGGCGTCCGCCGCCTCGAAGTCATGCTTGGGCACGGGCGGCGGCGCCAGGCGGTCGAGCGCGTCCGCGATGCGCTGAAGGAGGGGCTCGACGCTGCGCTTGTCGGTCATCTCTGGAAGGGGCTCGCTGAACCCTGAGGGCGGTCGGGGCGCGGCTCCGAGGGAGCCGTAATCTGCGAGCAGGTACTAGCACATACGGGTCATTCGGCAAACCATCCGCGGCGGTCATTTCGCGGGCTTCGGCCATTGCTCTTTGCGGTCAAACCGCGTAGGAATGGCCGCGCCTGGGCGCCCGAGAGGGGCGGCGCCTGTCCGAAAAAGACCTTGGAGGTCCGATGCTGATCTCGCCGGCGTTCGCGCAGGCGGCAGGTGATGGAGCATCGAGCTACGGCTCGCTGCTGATGTTCTTGCCGATTCTCGTGGTGTTTTACTTTTTCCTGATTCGGCCTCAGCAGCAGCGGGCGAAGCAGACGAAGCAGATGCTCGAGGCGCTGCGGCGTGGCGACAAGGTGGTCACCTCCGGCGGCATCATCGGCACGATCGCGAAAGTGGTGAGCGATACCGAGGTCGCGGTGGACATCGCCGAGAACGTGCGCGTGCGCGTGCTCCGCAGCATGATCTCGCAAGTGCTGGCGAAGCCCGAGCCGGCCGGCAAGAGCAAGGACGCGGAGAAGGGCAAGGACGCCGAGCGGGAAAAAGAAGACACCGAAGTGGTCAAGACGAACTGAGCGGGCGAGGGGACGAGGTCTAGTCGATGCTCTACTTCCAACCCTGGAAGGTCCTGTCGATTCTGATTATCTGTGTCCTCGGGGTGTTCCTCTCGGCGCCGAACCTGTTCAACGCGGGGACGCTCGAGGGCTTGCCGAGCTGGATTCCGCATAAGCAGATCAGCCTCGGGCTCGACCTGCGCGGCGGCTCGCATCTCTTGCTCGAAGTCGACATGAACCAGGTGCTGCGGGAGCGCCTCAACGCGGCGGTCGATTCCGCGCGGACCGAGCTGCGCAATGCGCGGCTCGGCTATACCGGCCTCGCCGTTCAGGGCAACCAGGTCACCTTTACCGTGCGCGATCTCGATCGGCTCGACGATGTCCGCGGCCTCGCGAAGAAGATTGATCAGGAACTCGACCCCACCGTGGGCACCGACGGTAAGGTCACCCTCACTTTTAACGAGAGCGCGCTCAAGGCCCGGCAGCAAACCATTCTCGATCAGTCCATCGAGATCGTCCGCCGCCGCATCGACGAGACGGGCACCAAGGAGCCGACCATTCAGCGCGAGGGTCAGGACCGCATCCTGGTGCAGCTCCCCGGCATCGACAATCCCGAGCACGTGAAGGAAATCCTGGGCAAGACTGCCAAGATGACCTTTCAGCTCGTGGACACCAACGTGAGCGTGGAAGAGGCAAAGCGCGTGCTGCCGCCGGGCGACGAGATCCTGCCCTCCGCGGAAGACACGCGCCATCCCGGCGTCGCCGGCCCGTCCTATGTCGTGCAGCGCCGCGTGATGGTGAGCGGCGACGCCTTGACCGATGCGCAAGCGACCTTCCAGGACGCTCAGCCCGTCGTCAGCTTCAAGTTCGACACGAACGGCGGTCGGCGCTTCGGCGAGGCCACCAAGGCGAACGTGGGCAAGCCCTTCGCGATCGTGCTCGACGGCAAGGTGATCAGTGCGCCGGTGATCCGCGAGGCTATCACCGGGGGCGCCGGCATCATCTCCGGAAATTTCACCACCCAGACCGCGGGCGATCTCGCCCTGCTGCTGCGCGCGGGCGCGCTTCCGGCGCCCCTCACGATCCTCGAGGAGCGCACGGTCGGACCCGATCTCGGCGCCGATTCCATCCGCGCCGGCACCCTCGCGAGCTTTGTGGGCGTGGCGCTGGTGATCGTGTTCATGATGGTGTTCTACGGGCTCTTCGGCGTGTTCGCGGACGTCGCACTGTTCTTCAATCTGTGCCTGCTCTTGGGCACGCTGTCGCTGCTCGGCGCGACCTTGACGCTGCCGGGCATCGCGGGAATCGCGCTCACCTTGGGCATGGCGGTCGACGCCAATGTGCTGATCTACGAGCGTATCCGCGAGGAGGTGCGCGGTGGTCGCACCATGCTCTCGGCGCTCGAGGCCGGCTTCAGCCGCGCCTTCGGCACCATCCTCGACAGCCACGTCACCACTTTCGTCGCGGGCGTGCTGATGTTCGCGCTGGGCTCGGGGCCGGTGAAAGGCTTCGCGGTGACGCTCTGCCTCGGCGTCGCCTGGTCGCTGTTCTCGGCGATCCTGGTGACCCGGCTCCAGATCGTGAGCTGGGTCCGCCGCTGGCGGCCCAAGGCGATCCCGATCTAGGACTGAGCCCATGACTCTGCGGCCGCTCATCATCATCAAGCGGATCCCCAACATCGATTTCATGGGGCTCCATAAGCTCGGTTTCGCGCTCTCGATCGTGCTCACGGTGGCCTCGGTCGTGCTCTTCCTTACGGTTGGGCTCAACTACGGCATCGATTTCTCCGGTGGCGTGCTGGTGGAGGCGCGCACGCAAGGGCCGGCGGATATCGCGGGCATGCGCACCAAGCTCAACGGGCTCGGGCTCGGCGAGGTGTCGCTGCAGGGCTTCGGCAGCCCCGATGACGTGCTGATCCGGCTGCCGCGCCAGCCCGGCGACGACAAGGCGCAGATGAAGGGCGTCGACGCCCTGCGCACGGCTCTCGGCCAGTCGGTCGAGTTCCGCCGCGTCGAGGTCGTCGGCCCGAAAGTCGGCAGCGAGCTCGTCGCGGCGGGCGTCAAGGCGACGATCCTGGCGCTCCTCGCGATCGCGGCCTACGTCTGGTTTCGCTTCGAATGGCCGTTCGGCGTCGGCGCGATGCTGTCGACCATCCACGATTCAGCCACCACCGTGGGCCTCTTCGCGCTGCTGCAGCTCGAGTTCAACCTGACGACGCTCGCGGCGATCCTGACCATCGCCGGCTATTCCATCAACGACACCGTGGTGATCTACGACCGCGTGCGCGAAACCATGCGCAAGCACAAGAGCATGGATTTCCGCATGCTCATCAACAAGAGCCTCAACGAGACGCTGTCCCGAACCATTCTGACCGTCAGCACCACCGCGCTCGCCGTGCTCGCGCTGCTGTTCTTCGGCGGCGAAGTGCTGCGCGGCTTCAGCATCGCGATGCTCTGGGGCATCGTGGTCGGTACCTACTCCTCGCTCTTCATCGCGGCACCGTTGCTGTACTACATCCGACCGGGGCGGGCCGGCGAGGCAAAGGACGCCGACGAGGCCGACAGAAAGCCGATCGCGGCGGCGCCCACGGGCCCGCAAGGGCGTACCTCCTGACGCCATGGAGCTGACGCCGGTCATTCCGAGCGGCCGGCAGGTCATCGAGAGCTACGGCGTGCGCGGGTTCCGGGTGACCGGGATCGCCTACGCGCGCTCGATCCTGGTGTTTCCCGACGCCACGCTCGACTGGCTGGTCTCCGGCATCGAGGCCGTGACGATCGAGACCCTGCGGCCCGTCATCGAGCGCGGCGGCACCGAGATCCTGCTGCTGGGCTGCGGCGCGCGGATGACACCGATGCCGGCGGCGCTGCGCCAGGCGCTCAAGGCCGCGGGGATCGGCCTCGACGCCATGGATACCGGCGCCGCCTGCCGGACCTACAACGTGCTCCTGGCGGAGGACCGGCGCGTCGCGGCGGCGCTGCTGCCCCCACGCTGAAGAAAAAGGCGGGCTCGAGGCCCGCCTTTGAAGCGTCGAAAGCGAGCGGTCGCTTTACCCCGTGATCGCGAAGTAGTGCGAGGCGGAGGCCATGCAGTAGAGCATGGGGACCGACAGCATCGTATTGACCCGCGATGTGAGTCCGGCGAGGCGCGCGGCCTTCTTCTTCTCGTCCGGCGTCGCATTGACGATGCCCAGCGCCTTTTTCTGGTTCGGCCAGATGATGAACCAGACGTTGAACCACATGATGGTGCCGAGCCACATGCCCAGACCGATCGCGGTGTTCTTCCCGACGTGGTCGCCGATACCGAGCTTGATCGCGCTGCCGAGATAGCCGCTCATGGCCGCGAGGATCAGGCCGGTGACGATCGTGGCCATGGCGCCCCAGCGGAACCAGAACAGCGCCGTGGGCGCGATCACCTTGGAGATCGCCGGCTTCTGCTCGTCCGGGATCTTCGGCATGGACGGCGTCTGCACGAAGTTGAAATACCAGAGCAGGCCGATCCACATGACTCCGCTCATGATGTGGAGCCAGCGAAACGCGAATTCCCACCACTCGTGTGTTACAAACATGGTGTTTCCCCCTCTCGCTTCAGGCGATGGCGCGGATGAGGAGATGGGCGACCACGGCCAGAATAAATCCGAGCAACACGGTCTGTCCCAGCGAGTCCAACGGGTTCTTCATCCCAACCTCTTTCTGTAATTATGCTGTGAAGCACTGACATCATAGAGATAGGCCGGTGCCACGGCAATCGCCGTGGCCGTCCCGAGTCGCAAGATACCGCATGGCGCTCCCGTCCTCCTTGGCCGATGTTCTCCGACGGCACGACCGGGACCGGTTCCTGAGCGTGCTCTTCGCGCCCTCGGACCGCCGCGCGGCGCTGATCGCGCTCTATGCCTTCAATCACGAGATCGCCAAGACCCGGGAGGTCGTGACCGAGCCGTTGCTGGGCCGGATCCGCCTGCAATGGTGGCGTGAGGCGATCGACGAGGCCTATCGCGGGGGCGCCGTCCGGGCGCATGAGGTGATGACGCCGCTCGCGGCGGCGATCCGGGAGCACGCGCTGAACCGCGAGCATTTCGACGCCATGATCGATGCCCGCGAACTCGACCTCGCGGACGAGCCGCCGGCGAGCCTCGAGGCGCTTGAGGAGTATTGCGCGGCGACCGCCGGACGGCTGCAGCGCCTCGTGCTGGACGCTCTGGGCGCGAGAAACGACGAAGCGGAGCAAGCGGCACGGGAAGTCGGCATCGCCTATGGCCTGGTAGGACTCGTCCGTGCGATCCCATTCCACGCGCGAGCGCGGCGGAATTACATACCCGCGGAGATTGCCGCCGAGGCGGGACTCGAACTCGACGCGCTCTTCGAGCTCAAGCCGTCGCCGGCGCTGGCGGCCGCGGTCGGGCGCCTGGCCGAGCGCGCGCGGGACCACTTGGCGAGGGCGCGGGCGCGGCGGCGAGGCTTGCCGAGCGCCGCGCTGCCGGCGCTTCTGCCGGCGCGGATCGCGTCCGGCTACCTGCGGGACATCGAAGCCGTTCAAGGCGACCCGCTCGATTCCCGGCTCGCGGCGCGCGCCAGCCGCACCGTGCTTCGGCTGGCCTGGGGCGCCGTGACGCGGCGGTACTAGCGCCGCCCGCGTGGGGCGGCGCTCAATTCGCGCCCAACGCGGCGTTCTCGAAGAAACCGGACCACGCGAACCAGTAAGCGAGGTGACCGGGCAGCCGCGCGAGGGTCTTTCCGTCCGAATGCACGAGCGCGTCCTCGGTGACCCGCCAATAGCCGTCGGACGCGCGCAACAGGTCCGGGGCGGAGAGGGTGAACTTGTGGCCCTTGGATTCATAGGCGCGCACGGTTCGCTGCTCGGCGTTGCCGATCAGGACCACGTCGACTTGGCCCACTCTGTCGTGGATCGCCTTGCCGCCCGCGAAGGCCGTGAGCGGCCAGGCCTTGGTGCCGCCGGCCGCCCGCACGCCGAACACGATGTCCTTCTGCTGCAGCCGGCGGTCCTTTACCGAGGCGGGGAACAACAGATCCTTGTTGCCGAAGTAGTCGCGGTAGACGGCATCGGGCCCGTAGTCGCGGGAGAATCCGGTATCGAAGGATACCACTTTGGTGGTGGGATGCTTGGCCCGCCAGAGACGCCACGGCGTCGTCACCAGCGGCAGCACCTTCAGTGAAATGTCCGAGCCCGCGAGCGGCCCGACGACGGGACGCCCGGTGAATTGGTTCCACAGCGAGTCCGTGATCCGGTCGTACATCAGCTTGTTCGAGCGGTAAAGCAGGCCCGAGGTGCCGAAGGTGAAGGGTTGGTCGCGCCCGGTTACTTGCGTCCCGTAGAGGATGCCGGCGTTGCAGAGCGTGCAATAAGCGAGGCTCACGGGCATGCCGCCGACGACGTCGTTCACCATCTCATGCCAGTTCACGATGCGCAGCGGATAGGCCCGGGCATCGCCGGCGATCTCGACGCCGAAGACGAGGTCGTCGGGATTGAGATACTCGGCATCGACCGCCGAAACCATCTTGGGATTGTCGAGCGCGGGCGTGGCGTCCACGCGCACGCCGCCCCAGACAAGCTCCTCGAGGCGGATGTCGTGCTGCACGCCCTCATGCACGAAGCGCAGGAACTGCGGATCGAGGGAGGCGAAGCTCAGGCTGAGGAAATTGGCGAAGCCGTCATAAGGCTCATAGTCCGGATGCTCCTGCAGCCAGACCATCCAGTCGAACCATTTGTCACCGGCATCGTCGCCGGTGATCTTCTGCAAGGTCTTTCGCAGTGCTGCGGCGTCGTCGGGCTGCCAGCGCATGAGGTGGACGAGAGACGCGACGGCCCGCTTGTCGGCATGCTCCGCGAGCCAGCCGAGCGCCTGCTCGTGCTGGGCCGGCACCTCCGGCAGCGCATGGAGCGCGTAGTACGCCATTTCTTCGTCGGAGATGGCGGGGCTGTCGGCCGCGGCAGGGCTGGGCGGGCGCAGGGCGATGGCGCCGAGGGCCAAGGCGAGAGCCAGTGCGCGCCATGGCCGACCGCGCAGCCACCCCTCGGCCCGCGCGCCGGCGCCGCGTATCTGTCGGTCGGACGTCACGCGCGCTTCAGTTTCTTTTGGCCGGTGCGGCCGAGATAGCTGCGGAGGTATTGGCCGGTGTAGCTCGCCGCGGTCTCCGCGACGCGCTCGGGCGTGCCTTCCGCCACGATACGCCCGCCGCCGTCGCCGCCCTCGGGGCCGAGGTCGACGATCCAATCCGCGGTCTTGATGACCTCGAGATTATGCTCGATGACCACGATGGTATTGCCCTGGTCGACCAGCGCCTGCAGCACGTCCAGGAGCTTGCGGACGTCCTCGAAATGCAGGCCCGTGGTGGGCTCGTCAAGGATATAGAGCGTGCGGCCGGTGGCGCGGCGCGAGAGTTCCTTGGCGAGCTTCACCCGCTGCGCCTCGCCGCCTGAGAGCGTGGTGGCGGGCTGTCCGATGTGGATGTAATCGAGGCCGACGCGTTGAAGCGTGACAAGCTTCTCGCGGATCGCGGGCACCGCGCGGAAGAACTCGGCGCCTTCCTCGACGGTCATGTCGAGCACATCGGCGATGCTCTTGTCCTTGAAGAGCACCTCCAGCGTCTCGCGGTTGTAGCGCTTGCCCTTGCAGACATCGCACTGGACGTAGACGTCCGGCAGGAAGTGCATCTCGATCTTGAGGACGCCGTCGCCCTGACAGGCCTCGCAGCGGCCGCCCTTGACGTTGAAGGAGAACCGCCCGGGCGCATAGCCGCGCGCCTTCGCCTCCGGCAATCCCGCGAACCAGTCGCGGATCGGCGTGAAGGCGCCGGTGTAGGTCGCGGGGTTCGAGCGCGGCGTGCGGCCGATCGGCGACTGGTCGATGTCGACGATCTTGTCGAGGTGCTCCGCGCCCTCGATGGCATCGTGGTCGCCGGGGTGCTCGCGCGCGCCCATGAGCCGGCGCGCCAGCGCCTTGTAGAGGGTCTCGATGACCAAGGTCGACTTGCCGCCGCCGGACACGCCGGTGACGCAGGTGAAGGTGCCGAGCGGAATATCGACGGTGAGATTCTGCAGATTGTTGGCGCGGGCGCCGATCAACCGAAGCTTCTGGCCCAGGCGCCCAGGCCGGCGTTGCAGGGGCACCTCGATGCGCCGCCGCCCCGTCAGGTACTGGCCCGTGATGCTGTCGGCGTGCGCCATGACCTCCGCGGGCTTGCCGGCGGCGACGACATGGCCGCCGTGCACGCCCGCGCCCGGCCCCATGTCGATGAGATAGTCGGCGCTGCGGATCGCCTCCTCGTCGTGCTCCACCACGATCACGGTGTTGCC
>Ga0209415_10005360_pt1 | contig 23084 bp, 22 predicted proteins | sample PeaSoiSIISIP2007_FD_187696 | JGI IMG/M metagenome (GOLD analysis project Ga0209415, IMG submission 187696) | Peat soil microbial communities from Weissenstadt, Germany - SII-SIP-2007 (SPAdes) (version 2) | ecosystem: Environmental > Terrestrial > Soil > Wetlands > Peat | place: Germany... | reverse complement strand
GCGCCGCCCACGCGGCGGACATCGCGCGCCACCGCCCCGGCGCCCGCGATCGCGACGATGCCTTGAGCCGTGCCCGCTACGCCTTCGACTGGAAGGAGCAGTTCCGCCTGTCGATCGACCCGGAGACCGCGCAGGCGATGCACGACGACACGCTTCCAGACGAGTACTTCAAGAAGGCCGAGTTCTGCTCGATGTGCGGCCCGAAATTCTGCTCGATGCACATCAACCGGGCCGTCGAGGACTTCAACGCCAAGCTCGAGGAGGATCGCCGGGCCGGGCGCCGGAGCCTCGACATCTTCGGGGCGTGACGCGCGCGGCGGGCTGGCTCGCGACGGGGCAAGGGGCCGCGGGGCGACGCGCGTGGATCTTCCTCGCCGTGCTCGCGTGCGGGCTCGCGGCGTGCGGGAGGCGGTCGGCCGCGACGGCGGATGCGAGTCGTTCGCGCGAGCTGGCCGACGGCGGCACGCTCGGACTCGAGGCGGGCCCGGGGCCGGAGGAGCCGCAGATCACCGACGCTTGGTCGAGGGCGGTCGACGGTGGCGCCGATGATCTCGCTCGCCTCGAGGAAGCCGTCGGGATGGATGGGCTCGTCGCTGCGGCGTCATGGGCCCCGCGTCGCGTCGCGGCGTTGCGAGCCCTCGCGTTCGCCGAGGACTTCACGGCCCTCCCGTTCCTGGCCACCGTCGCGGCTTCCGGGAGCGAGGACGAGGCGACCTCTGCCCTGGAGAGTGCGGCGTGCGCGGCGTCGCGACCGCGCCTGGCCACCGATCCCGAGGACGCGCTGGAGGTCCGAGAGGGCATCTCGCGGCTCCTCGTGCTCGCAAGGGACCTGAAGGTGGCCCGGCCGCGGAGGATTCTTGCGGTTCGCGTCCTCCGCCTCTTCGCGGACCGGGGTTGGGTGCAGCGCGCGGAGCTCCCGACCGACCTCGACGCGCGCTGACGTCGCGACGGGTGGGGGGTGAGGGGTGGCTGCGGACACCCGTTTCGTTCGGGGAACGCTTGCTCTAGAATGCTCGGGTGTCCGTGTCGATGAGCCTCCCGTCGGTGAGCGCCTACGCGAACGAAACGTACTTGCAGCAGCTCCTGGGCAAGGCGGTCGCCGCGAAGGCGAGTGACATCCACCTCAAGGTCGGGCAGCCGCCGGGCGCGCGCGTACGGGGGGAGATCATTTACTTCCGCGCCGAACCGCTTAAGGCGGCCGACACCGAGCACCTCGCGCGGCATCTGATCCGCGACCGGAGCGTGCTCGACGCCATCGGCACGATGCGCGAGCACGACTGCGCCTACGAAGCAGCGGGGGTCGGCCGCTTCCGCGTCAACATCTACCGGCAGAAGGGGACGCTCGCGATCGTGATGCGCGCGATCCCACTCGTCATTCCGACGTTCGAGCAGCTCGGCGCCCCCGCCGCCTGCGAGGGGCTCGCCGAGAAGGACCGCGGGCTCATCCTCGTCGTCGGCGCCGCCGGGAACGGCAAGAGCTCGACGCTCGCGGCGATGATCGGGCACCTGAACCGCAGTCAAGCCCTCCACATCGTGACGATCGAGGATCCGATCGAGTTTCTCCACGTCGACGTGAAGTCGAGCGTCAGCCAGCGCGAGATCGGCATCGACACGGGATCCTTCTCCGATGCCCTCCGCGCCGCGCTGCGGCAGGACCCTGACGTCATCCTCGTGGGCGAGATCCGTGATGAGACGACGCTCGACATCGCGCTCAAGGCCTCCGAGACGGGGCACCTCGTGCTCTCGACGCTGCACACGCCGGACGTCGGACGCACGGTGGGGCGAATGCTGGCGCTCGCGCCGAAGGGGCAGCCGGGCTCCGCGGACGAGCTCCGCGAACGGATCGGCGACTCGCTCCAAGGTATCATCGCGCAGCGCCTCGTCCCGAAGGCGGACGGTGACGGGCTCACGCTCGCGGCGGAGGTCCTCGTCGCGACGGGGACCGTCCGCGAGGCCATCAAGCGGCCCGAGAACAACCCGCCGCTCAAGGAGCTGATGGAGAAGGGGGTCCATCCATACGGGATGCAGACCTTCGAGATGCACCTGCGGCAGCTGGTCGCGAGCGGCTTGGTCGACAAGGACACCGCGCGCGCAGCCGCCACGTTCTGAGGCAAGCCGGCGCCCGCATGCAACCTCCGCCGTCCTCTCTCCAGGAGCCGCCGCGACAGTCGGTGCGTCAGCGGGCCGGGACGCGGCTCTTGCTCGGGCTGTTCCTCGTCGCAGCCGTCGTCGGTGGCGCGGGGGGGCTCATTGCCGTCGCGTCGGGGAGCGTGCAGGACGACGCCCTCGATCTGTCGGGTGCGCCGTCGCGGCTGCCGCAGCGGATGGTGGCGCTCGCCGTTTGCGGGCTGGTCAACGCGGGCTGCGCCGTGGGGATGTCGAGCTTCCGGCGATGGGGCGTGTACGGAGTCGTCTGCACCTCCCTCGTCGCGTTCGTCGTGAACTGGAAGCTTGGCGGCGTCCCGGTCGCCCTCCCTGGCCTCATTGGCGCCGCGTGTGTCGGGGTGTTTGCGACGGCACTCTGGATGGAGTTCGACTGACGGCCGAAGCACGCGGCGCCGCGCGTGCGCTAGCGCTTTGCGTGCTGGAGGACCCAAGCGATCGCGTCCTCCAGCTCTTCGGGCTTGCGAAAGATGGGGCCTATTGCGCGCGCGAGCGCCACGACGGTCGCCGGCGCGCCGCCGCTGAAGAACGCCACGGGCAGGTTCGGCTGGTGAACGCGCAGGAGCGCCGCCACGTCGACGCCGTTCCCGTCGCCGAGATCGAGGTCCAAGAGCGCGCACGCGAACGCACGGATGGTCACGCTCCGCGAATCGGCGGCCGAGCCGCCTGCGTGGACCGAGAGCCCCTCCGCGGACAGGCGGCGTGACACGGTGCTGCGGACGACCTCGGAGTCGTCGGCGATGTAGACGAGCGGTGCGGGGGCGGGCAAGAAGGGGAGGTCCTCGGTGTTCCGGCCCCCCGCCATCATCGTACAAGAAGTCACGCGGTTGCGCCTGGCCCCCCAATTTCACGGACAGTTCCCTTCGATCCGCCGTTGCTCTAGCCTCGCCCGCCTCAATGCAAACCGACTCGGCTCGCCAAGGTCACCCCTCCGCTCCGCGCTTCACCGTCGCGCACGTCCGCGCGCTCTACGACCGCCCGCTGCTCCCACTCGTCGACCAGGCGCGCGCCGTTCACCTCGCGCACCACCCCGACAACGAGGTGCAGCTCTGCACGCTGCTCAGCGTGAAGACGGGCGGTTGCTCGGAGGACTGCGGGTACTGTTCGCAGTCGTCGCGCTACGACACGGAGGTCGGCGCGGAGCGGATGCTCGACGTCGCCGACGTTCTGGCGCGTGCGCGCCGCGCGAAGGAGCTCGGATCCACCCGTTTCTGCATGGGGGCCGCGTGGCGCGGAGTCAAGGATGGGCCCGCGTTCGACCGCGTCATCGAGATGGTGACCGGCGTGAAGGAGCTCGGCCTCGAGGCCTGCGTCACGCTCGGGATGCTCTCGACCGACCAGGCGGAGCGGCTCGCGACCGCCGGGCTTGACGCGTACAACCACAACCTCGATACGAGCCGCGAAAACTACCGATCGATCGTCACGACGCACTCCTTCGACGAGCGCCTCGAGACGCTCCGGAACGTGCGCACAGCGGGGATCTCCGTGTGCTCTGGCGGCATCATCGGCATGGGCGAGAGCGTGGCCGACCGCTGCGAGATGCTCGCCACGCTCGCCAACCTCGACCCGCAACCCGAGAGCGTCCCGGTCAACGCGCTGGTCGCGGTGCCCGGCACGCCGCTCGCGGACCGCCCGCCCGTGGATCCGCTGGATCTCGTGCGAATGATCGCGGTCGCGCGCATCCTCATGCCCGCGTCGAGGGTGCGGCTCTCCGCCGGCCGCACGTCGCTCTCGCGCGAGGCCCAGCTCCTCTGCATGCTCGCGGGAGCGAATTCGATCTTCTACGGCGACAAGCTGCTCACGACGCCCAACCCGGAGGAGGAGCATGACGTCGCGCTCCTTCGGGATGCCGGCCTCACGCCGATGGCTCCGTCGGGCCGCAAGGCGCGGCCTAACCCGCAGCCCGTCGACTGAGCCGCTCGATGGTGAAGACGCGCGCGACGCGGTCGCCGCGCCTGATCACGCGGGTGTTCCGGTCGATGAGGACGCGGTCGGGAAAGAGCGTCTCGTGCCGCGCAGGAGCGCGGTTGTCGTAGACGAGGATGACGACATCCGCGCGCGACCAGGCGGCGAGCGGAGTCCACGTGGCGAAGTCGGCGACGTTCGATCCGGCGCACCCCACGGGGATCTCGCGCGGCAGCGCCGCGCGCAGCTGGGCGCAGACCATCCACACCGGCCCCGCGACCACGACGTCGGACGGCTCTCCGAGCGGCACGCGCGCGGATTCGACCGCGCGCTCGACATCCAGAGCCGCCTCTGGCCAGCCGTAGAGCTCGTTGGCGAGGTCGAGTCGCGCGTCGTAGGCGGCGCTCGGAACGAGGCGCGTGAGGCTCGGGTTGAGGACCCACGCGTAGACGACGGCCGAAGCTCCGAACGCGAGGAGAACGCCTCCCGCGAGCGCTCGACGGCCGAGGAGCCCTCGCGACGGACGTTCGGCATCCGAGCTTCGGTACGCGAAGTAGAGCAGCAGCGGGAGCCAGACTGGAGCGAGCCAGTGCGGCTCGGCGACCTTGCTCCAGAGGCAGAGCGCCCCCAGCGCCGCGAGCGGCACCCCCACCGTCGCGGCGAAGAACGAGCACACGACGCTCCTCCGTCGTGCGCGGAAGAGGTCCAGCGCCACGGCGACCCCGCTCAAGCACAGGATCGGCGAGACGTAGACGGCCTGCCCGAGGAGAACGCCAACCGCGTTGCGGAGTGAAACCCCTGCGTCGTGCTGGGTCTCGACGAGCCGGTGGCGGAGCATCGGCCACCCCGAACGCGCCTCGAACGCGATGACGGGCGCGAAGACGAGCGCCGCGAGCACGAGCGCGGTCCAGGGCCAAACCGTCTTCGCGTGCGGGCGCGCCGACGGGAGCGCGAGCACAAGGACGATCGCGATCGCGAGCGTGAGCCCGCTCACCTTCGCGGAGCAGGCGATGCCGAGCGCTACGCCGGCGCCGACGAACAGCGCCGCAGCCTCCGCGCTCCCAGCGCGCGCGAGGAGGCCGCGGGCGAAGAGGGCGATCGTCGCGAGCATGGCGAAAAAGAGGACGAGGTCGGGGGTCATCGCGAACAGGCCGACGGAGACCTCGGGCGTGACGGCGACGACGAGTGCGGCGCCCAGCGACGCACGAAGGTCGGCGCGGAGGATGCGGCACGCGAGGAGAACGGCCCACGGCGCCAGCGTGGCGAGGACGCTCGTGACCGCGTGCGCTGCCGCCGGGGACGGCGCGCCGCCGTGGCCCAGGGCGCGCGCGACGAGCCCGATCATGCCTGGGTGATCGAGGTAGGCCGGCTGAGGGAAGAGGGCGTACGACGCGTACAGCGACTCGCTGTCTCCGAAGCCGACGGTCCGGGCGGCGTAGAGGCGGACCGCGATCGCGACGGCGGAGAGCGCGAGCAACGCCCCGAAGCGTCCCCGAACTGAGTCCGTCCAAGGGATCGTGGAGGCGGCGGGGCGCTTCATGGCCGCGGCGATGGCTCGCGGAGCCACGGGAGCAGCATCTTCGCGACGTCCTGGGCTGGCGTTCGCCGATCCCCGAGGGCCTGCTCGACGTCGTCGCACGCGGCCAGCAGCGCATTGCGGGTGTCGATGGCGCGCGCGACCTCGCGCGCGAGGATTTCTGGACTGGCGTCGCGCTGGACGAGCTCTGCGAACGCGCGGCGTTCCAGCAGGACGTTCGGCAGCGCCAGGAACGAGGTCCGCACGAGGCCGCGCGCCAGCGCCTCGGTGAGCAGCCCTACGCGATACGCGACGACGGGAACGGCGCGCGCGAGCGCCGCCTCGAGCGCCGCCGTGCCTGACGCGGTCAGCGCCACGTCGAACGCAGGGAGCACGGCGCCCGCTCCTTGCGACGGGCTCACGTCGAAGGTCGGGACCCCGTATTCCGCCGCGCGCTCCGCGGCGTGATCGCGCGTGTCGCGGTCGAGGCTCGGGGCCAGCAGCACGCGCGCGTCGATGCTCGCGCGGTCACGCCGGACGCGTTCGACGGCGTCGAGCATCGGCCCGAGCAGCGCGCGGACCTCGTGCGGGCGACTCCCTGGGAGGATCGCCACCGTGGTCGCGAGCTTCGTCAGCCCGAGGGCGTGCCGCGCCTCCGTTCGCCCGAGGGCCGTGATCTCGCGAGCGGGATGGCCGACGTACGTCGCGTCCACGCCGCGCGCGCGCCAGAGGCGCTCTTCGAAGGGGAGCATGACCGCCATCCGGTCGACGTGCGGCCTGAGGCGATCGGCGCGTCCGCTGCGCCACGCCCAGATTTGCGGCGCCCCATACCAGAGCACGTGGATCCCACGGCGGTGGAGCACGGGGGCGAGGCGCGCGTTGAACTCGGAGTAGTTGACGAGGAGCGCCGCCTCGATGGTTTCGCTCCGCGTCGCGGCGAGGACGCGCCTCGCGGACGAGGCGATCCCGACGGCGCGCATGGCGACCGCCCCGATGCCCATGGCCGTGGTGTCACGGAGGTCGGAGAGGAGAGATACCCCCGCCGCCTGGAGCGCCGCGCCGCCTATCCCGAACGCCCGGACGGGGCACGCGTGCCGCAGCGCGCTCACGACGGCGGCCGCGGCTCGGTCTCCCGACGCCTCGCCCGCAACAACGAGCAGGCGGCGAGTCACTGTCGCGCGGGCTCCGCGATGGCCTGAAGGATCGCCTCGCCGTAGCGTGCGACGCGAAACGCGCCGATGCCGCCGATCTTCGCGAGCGCTTCCTTGTCCCTGGGCTCGCTCGCCACAGCTTCCGACGCGCAGTGCCCTGGGAGCACGACCTGCTCGTTCACTCCACGCGCCTTCGCCTCGCCCTTGCGCCACGCGGAAAGACGCTGCTCGCGCTCACGGCGCGCCTTGATGACCCCCGCCGCGATCTTCGGGCGATCGAACCACGCGCTGTCCTCCGGAGAGAGCTGGCGATCGGCGATCCCCTTTTGCACGGCGTCGAGAAGGGCCTCCGCGACGCGCGAGGAATCGACTCGCGCGATCGGCGACTTGATGCGCGCGAGCTCGCGGGCCGTCAGAGGGCGCGCGCGAGCGATCGCCAGGAGCACCGCCGTGGGGACGAGCTCGCCGGCCGGTGTGTCGAGCCGCGCGGCCTCGGCCTCGCGCGCCATGGTCACCCGTCGCAGGATGGGCAGATCTTCGGCCTTGAGGCTGTCGACCCCCTTCAGTCGCGTGAACGCCGGGCGAGGGTCCGGCTCACGGACCGATCGCTCCGCCGTCTCGAGCCGGTACGCAGTCTCTGCGAGCACCTCCGGGACGATTTCCGCGGCCTCGGCCTCGCGCCAGAGCCGATCGTCGAGCGCGAACAGATGGGCGACGTCCGCGGCGAGGTAGCGCAGGGAGCGCTCCGTGAGCGGTCGGGCGCTCCAGTTCTGCGCCTGAAGCGACTTGTCGAGCGTCACGCCTAGCTCGCTCATCGCTAGGCCCGCGAGCCCCGTCGACGCGCGGCCCAGCCACTGCGCGAGCAGCGCCGTGTCATGGACGTTGCCGAGCGAGAGCCCGGCGTCCGCGAGAAGGCGCGCATCAAAGCCGACGTCGTGGATCACCTTCACGGGACCCGACGCGGAGAAGAGGAGACGGAGAGGCTCGAGGTGTCCTTCGAGCTCCGGGGCGAGCGGATCGACCACCGCCACCGTCCCGTCGAAGCCGATCTGAATCGTCGAGACGCACGCGCGGTACGCAAAGCGCCCGTTGGCTTCGAGATCGAGCGCGACGCGGCGCGCCGCCCTCGCCGCGAGTGCGAGGGAGCTCAGCGCATCGCGCGTCGTGACGAGGGTCGGGAGGAGGTCCACACGTGTCGCCGTCCGTCACTCCGAGCGACGCGCGGCTTCGCGCTGCACGGTAGTCCGTCGCGCACGACGGCGTCTACGCAGGATCACGACGGCGCCGAGAGCGTGCGCGCCCCATAGCGCGTCGGGCGCGTCGACCCGCCCGCCCGCCTGACGTGCAACGGCGCACGAAGAGCCGCCGGTCGTCGGCATGCACGCGGTCGTGAAGCCGTGGCGCGGCGTAGGGTCGCACGCCTCCTCGGGGAGCACGCCGGACGCGGACGCCGCCTTGGCGACGTGGCGCGTGCCGTCGGGCGCGTAAGTGCTGCAGATGCCGTCGATGTCGTCGGCGGTCAGGTAGCGCATCCGATCGGTGCCAGGCGTGTAGTGCGCGTCCATCGTCGCGAGACTGTCGTCGGAGTGCGCCATCCCAAGGAAGTGCCCCGTCTCGTGCGTGACGATGCTCTCGAAGTCGTACCCGCCCTGCGGGACGGTTGACGCCAGGGACAGCGACTGGTCATGCGTGTTGATTTCCATGTCCGCGTCGTAGATCTCACCCGTGAGCGTGTCGTACGTCACGGTCGTCAGCGCGAGCGTGTTGCTCGAGTCGTCGTAAGGCCACGAGGCATCGCGAAAGAGGATCACGTGCTGGTTCGGGCCGGTCTGGTCGTACTCGACGAGGTCGCACGCGACGGGCCCGAAGTCGCGTACGTCGATGCTCACCCTCCCGGCGCCGCCGTCGGCGCCCGGACAGACCGTCTGCGTCCACTTGGAGAACGCGGTTGCGATTCCCGTCGCGGCCTCGTCGTAGGAAATCTGCTGGCTGGCGCCCTCCTGCACGTCGTAGCTGACGCACGCGTTGGCCCAGTAGAGCGGCAAGCCTTGAGTCCAGCAACCGCTCACGCTCGGATCGTAGTCGGCGGGGACTTTCGACGTCGTCGTTCGGCAGAAGGCCGCCGCCTCGCGCGGCGCCGTGACGCTCGTCAGAGCGAGGATCACCAGCATCGTCTGCCGGACGGCCGCCATCGGCACGGGAGCCTAGCACCCTGCCGTGGAGGCCGGGCGCGACAGCCCGCGCGCTACCAGCGAACGAGCGCGCAGCCCCAGTGAATCCCCGCGCCGAGCGCGAGGAGCAGGTTGAGCTCGCCCTTCTTGAGGTTGCCGGCGCGCGTCTGTTCGTCGACGAGAATGGGGATCGTGGCGGCGCTCGTGTTGCCGAAGCGATCGATGTTCATCGGCATCTTCTCGGCGGGGACCTTGAGCTTCTCGCGGATGAACTCGTTGATGCGCTCGTTGGCCTGGTGCGCGAGGAACCAGTCGATCTGCTCCACCGACACGTCGTGGCGCGCGAGGAGCGTCCTGGCGGACTCGGGGAGCTTCGTCACCGCGAACTTGAAGAGCTCCTTGCCGTCCATCTGCGGGATGTACGCCTGGTCCTCGTACATCGTCGCGTTCCAGTACGGGCGCGTCGTGAAGCCCCCGCCCGGCACGTGGAGGAGGTCGGCATACCGCCCGTCGGTGTGGACGTCGACGCCGCGAAGCCCCGCGTCGCGGTCGGTCGCGCGGAAGAGGAGCGCCCCCGCGCCGTCCCCGAAGAGCACCGCGAGCGCGCGGTGTGCGTTCGCCCGCTCGCGCTCCTCGGGCGTCACGGCCTTGTGCCCGGGGACGTCGTACAGCGCGTCCCAGTTGGACCACGGCATGAAGCCTGCGTGAGCCTCCGCGCCGACGAAGAGGATCGTTTTCGCCGCGCCACTCTTGATGAGGCCGTCGATGACCTGGAGCCCGTAGATCATGGCGCTGCACTGCTGGCGGATGTCGAGCGAGGGCACGCCGTGGATCCCCAGCTTGGCGCCGAGGAGCGCGCCCGGCCCCGGGAAGATGAAGTCGGGCGTCATCGTGGCGAAGACGATGTAGTCGATGGACGCCGGCGAAACGCCCGCCATCTCGATGGCTTTCTTCGCTGCGAGGGCGCCCATGTCGCTCGCGCCCACGCCCTCGGGCGCGTAGTGGCGCTGCTTGATCCCGCTACGCTTGACGATCCACTCGTCGGACGTGTCCATCACGCGCGTGAGGTCGTTGTTGGTGACCGGCCTGCCCGGGACATAGTGGCCTGTCCCGATGATCTCGAATCCAATCATGCGTCTAGAGCTCGATGTCGGCCCGACGGGAGGAGCCGATGGGGTGCAAGGTGGGCCGCAAAGTCTCGGCTCTTAGCCCGGGAACGGCTCCGCCTCGTGTCATCCTTTGGTCAGTCGCACGCGTAGCTGCTGATGTCCGAGCCTGAGCCCTCACAACCGCAGGCGATGCCGATGAGGAGGCAGGTCACGGCGTTGTACGAGCACGAGTTGCCGCATGTTCCGCAGTTGCTGTTCGTGGTTAGGTCGGTGTCGCAGGCCGTCACGCACGTCCCGAGGTCCGGCGGGCAGGCGACGCAGGTCCCGCCGGTGCACTCGGGCGTGCTCCCCGAGCAGTCGGCGTTGGTGCAGCACTGGGAGCACGCGCTGCTCCCCGAGCACACCGTCGTTCCTGCGGGGCACGCCACGCTGCACACCCCCGCGGCGGTGCACGACGCGACCTCGCCTCCGCTCGCGGGGCACGCGCCGGCGCCGCACGATTGCGAGCAACCGGTGCTGGGATCGTTCGGCCCGTCCGCGGTGCACGTGGCGCCGCACAGGTGGAACCCGGACGCGCACGTCGTACAGCCCGGGCCCGCCATTCCCGCAGGACAGCCGGCGTCTTGGCCCGTCCCGCCGCCGGTGTCCTGCCCGCTGCTCCCGCCCGTGTCGGCGGGCGCGGCGCCATCGCTCGGTGGGGTCGCGCCGTCGGTCGTGTCGCCGACGTCCGCGGTCGCGTCGTTCGATCCCTGATGGAAGATGCTCGCGTCGCTCCTGCTTCCGTCGTGCTTCGAGGAACCGTCGGCACGTGCCACGTCCGCTGCGGTCGTGACGTCGGCTCCGCCGCCCGGTCCGCCGTCGACCGCGTCCGCCGTCGACCCTGCCGCGCATCCCCCGGGGATGCCGACGATCGCTGCGAGCACCGCGGAGACCCACGCACTCTGCCGCATCCTCCCGCACGCCATGCCCCAGTACGTAGCAAGTCCTGCATGAGCGCGCCAAAGCGATCCGCCAGCTTCCCCCGCGAAACGATCGTTCATGAAGCGTACAGACACCTACCTTGCGCGCTTCCGTGAGCGACTTCGGCTCGACCTCCGTGGCTTCGGCGTCCGCGCCCCTCCTGCGGCGCGCGCGAGCCCCAGCACCGTCAGGGTCTCGTCCGACCTCTGCAGCGTCACCACGTCGCCGAGCCCGACCTCGTGCACCACGTGCGGCCCGTCCAGGAACAGCACGGCCTGCCGCATCTTGCTACGGAGCGCGATGCTCCCCCCGTCCCCTACGGTCCCGCGCGGCAGGGTGAGCGGCGTCCCCATCGGCGTGTAGGGCTCCCGGACGACGTACTGGATGCGCCGCGACGTCAGCGGAAGGACGTGCCCCCCCGCGCTCCTCTGGGCGGCGGTCGATCCCGCGGCCGGGCCGATCCACAGGCCGCTCGACTTCTGCTCCTCCTCGAGCCGTCGCCCGTCGCCATGGTGGATGCTCAGGATGTACCGGGAGGTCGCCGCGGGGCTCTCGTGGCAGAAGAGGGCGTCGTTGAGCACCCGCTTGCTGAGGCACTCGCCGTTCACGTCGACCTGCATGCGCGATACGACCGTCCGCCGCATCTCGCCGCGCAGCGCCGAGACGAGCGCCGCGAGCACGTTCCCCTTCGTCGCGCCGCAGAAGAAGCCGACGGAGTGGTCAGGCGCGCTGTTGACGCCCAGGATGGGGGTCATGACGCCGACGTGGTGCGAGGCCATGAGCAAAGTGCCGTCACCGCCTACGGTCACGACGAGATCGAGATCGCGCGTGGCCTGACCGCGGAGCGTCGACGTGGTCACCGTTCGAGCGGTGGCGCCGATCGATTCGACGGCGAGCGTGAGCTCGCGGATGGTGGCCTCGTGGTCCCGATGGGAGCGGACGATTCGAGCGACCGACGGGTCCTTCTTGGCGAGGAGCTCCTTCGTCCGCGGGTCGCGGCGCTCCTCGACGTACGTCCTGTAGGTGCTCGTCTTGAGCACCACGAGCAGTCGCGGGCGGCGCCCTGGCCTCATCCGAGCGTCTCCTTTAGCCTTCGGAGCGCGAGCTCGGTCTTCGCGTCCACGATGGCGCCCGCGCGGCAGTGGGCGAGTGCGTCCTCGAGCGAGCACGTGACGACGAGCGCCTGCTGCTCGAGGGGCGAGCCGTCCTCGAGCGGCGGCCTGCGGAGCTCGGGGTCGACCGCGACGTGGAAGTAGTGGTGCTGCTCTGCGATGAAGCCCGGCGCTGGGTGGGTGACGTTCCCGAGTGGGACGAGATCCTCCTCGCGCACGAGGAAGCCGAGCTCCTCGTGGAGCTCGCGTGCGGCGCCGCGCCGGGGCTCTTCGCCCGGCTAGATGAGCCCCGCCGCGAGCTCCCATAGGTTGCCCTCGCGAGGCCCGGAATCACCGTCGTGCAGCATGAGCGCCGGCCTCGGGCACGAGCGCAGGTAGACGTGGCGAACGCCGCAGTAATCGAAGTGGGCGACGACGATCACGGCGTCGATGGCGTGCCGGGTCGCGATGTCGAACGGGAACGCAGGGCTGGTCGTCCCGTCGGGGAACGTGACGGCGATCTCGAGGCGCCGCACGTTGACGAACCCGTCGCCGGCCCGCGCCGTCGCAGAACGGTCTCGCACGACCATCGCGCGAACGGCGGGAGGCGCGGGGAGCGACGGAGGCTTCTTCGTGCTCAAGGGCCCGCGAGCTTAACGGAGAGCGCGATCGACATAAAGGTCCATTCCCGTCGGCGTCGCGAGCGGCGCGGGCTCGACGAGGGACGCTGTCAGAAGAACGACCCGAAGTAGTGCGGGAGCTTCGGCTGCGAGGAGGTCGATCGCGCGTGGAAGCGGGCGAAGGCGGCTCCACCCGTGGACGGCGCGAGGTAGAGGTACTCGCCATCGAAGACGGCGGCGCCGAACTCGGTCGTCTTGAGCGCCTTCGTGTCGAACGTCGACCACGCGCCCGCGTCGAGGAAGGCGCCCGCCGTGTCGCTCTCGCGCACGATGAGCCCGTTGCTCGGGTTGCTCGAGAGCGTCGAGGGGAGGACGTAGAGGAACTGGCCGTCGAACGCCCCGACGCCGAAGCCGGGCGTGATCGCGCTCCCCAGCATGCCGCTGCCGGGCTCCGGGAGGTGCTCGATCCACGAGGACGCGCTCGTGAAGCTCTTGCTCGTGTCGTACGCGACCACGGCGCCGCTCGCGTCGATCGGGATGAAGTAGATGGTCGTGCCGTCGAACATGCCTCCGACGAAGCCCACAACGCTCGAGAGCGTCCCCACGTCGAACGTCTCCCAGCTCGTCGGGCTCGCGAACGAGGCCGTGCTGTCGTAGCGGAGCGTCGTCTTCGATCCGGCGTCGTTCGGCATGAAGTAGACGTACCGGCCGTCGAAAAGGGCGCCTGCGAAGAGGGGCGGGTTCGCGGCGCTGCTCCCCCCGAGCGCCGTCACGTCGAATGTCGACCAGCTCCCCGCGGTCGTGAAAGAGGCCGTGGTGTCGACGCGGAGGATGATGCTGTCGGTGCCGCTCCCGTTCCATCCGGCCGGCGCGTAGTACACGTAGCGTCCGTCGAACGTGCCCCCCTGGTAGGCGCTGTCACTGGCCGTTCCGCCGATCACGTGGTCGATCCAGCTGCTGTCGGTCGTGAAGTCGCCGTGCGTGTCGTAGCGGACGAGATCGTCCACGTTCGGCACTAGGTACAGGTAGCGCCCGTCGAACACCGTCCCGAGGTACTGGAAGACTGCGTTCGCGGTCTCGATCCCGCTCGTGTTGAACGACGTCCAGCTCGCGTCGTCCGTGAACGAGCCCCGCGTGTCGAAGCGCACGAGGCTGTCGCTCAGGCCGGACGCGAAGTAGACGTAGCGTCCGTCGAACGTGCCGCCCGCGTAGCCGGGGTTCATGTCGAGCGCCATCGGAATGGGGTACGTCTCCCAGCACGCGAGGGTGTCGATCGGGTAGTCGCCCGCGGCGTTCGCCACGCACCGCGGCGGAGCGGCCGCTTCCGCGCTCTTGGCCTCCGTCCCGCCGTCCGAGGCCGGCGCGCTGTCGAGCCCCGAGAGCGACGCGCACGCGGCAACCGCGGTCGGCGCGACGGCGACCCACACGTGACGCAAGAGAGACCCGCTGCGCATGAGCGCGGTGATCCTACCGCGGAACGTCGCGCCTTGGGCCCTCCATCATCGGGGCTCTCTCTTCCCGGCCCCCCGGCTCTCACGGTAGATCTCCCACCCCATGCCCGCGCCTTCGCGCCACATCGTGCTCGGCAGCGCATCCCCTCGTCGCGCCGAGATCCTCGCAAGCCTTCGCGTGCCTCACGTCGTGCTCACCGCGGCCATCGACGAAGAGGTCCTTCACGGCGAGGACGCCGACACGTACCTCGCGCGTGTCGTGACGGCGAAGCTCGCCGCCGTCCGAGCGCGATTGACCCCCGAGCTCCGCGCGTCCGCGCGGGCCATTCTCGTCGCGGATACATCGGTGATCGCGGACGGGGGCGTGATCCTCGGCAAGCCGGCCGACGTCGCCGACGCGTGCCGCATGGTGGAGCTTCTCGCGGGCAACACGCACGAGGTCCACACCCGGTTCGCCCTCGCGAGCGTCGACCCTCGCGGCTTCCTCCACGCCGAGACCGTCGTCACCAGCGTTACGTTCCGCGCGCTCACCTACGCCCAGGCGATGGAGTACGCCTCGTCACGCGAGGGGCTCGACAAGGCGGGCGCGTACGCGGTCCAGGGGCTCGGCGCGGGGCTGGTGTCGCGCATCGACGGTTCGTACTCGAACGTCGTGGGCCTCCCCGCGTGCGAGGTGTCGGTCGCGCTCGAGCGCGTCGCCTGCTAGCCTCCGGGCGTCGTCGTCGAACAGGCGATCGCCGGCTCCTTTCCGCGAGAGCGGGAGGGGGCGGGAGGAAAGTCCGAGCTCCATAGAGTGCGATGCCGGGTAACGCCCGGTGGCGGCAACGCCGAGGAGAGTGCCACAGAGAACAGACCACCATCCCTCGCGCCCTCGGGCGCGACGGACGGCAAGGGTGAAACGGCGGGGTAAGAGCCCACCGCGTCCGCGGTAACGAGGACGGCACGGCAAACCCCATCGGGAGCAAGGCCACGTAGGCAGGCATGACCGCAAGGTCTCTCTCGCGAGCGTTCGCGCTCGTCGAGGGGAAGGGTGACTCGCCCGAGCCTGCGGGTAGGCTGCTGGAGGCGATCGGTGACGGTCGTCGTAGAGGAATGATCGCCACCGCGCGGAGGGTGACCGTCGCGCGGAACAGAACTCGGCTTACGGGAGACGACGACCCGGCGCCCACCTTCGAGAGAGGGTGGGCGTCGGCTTTTTGGGGACAGGCGTTCGGGGTAAGGTCCTCCCCATGGATACGGAAGCGTTCCTCACCGAGCTCGACCAGATCGTGCGCGGCGCGACCGCGCACCTTGGCGACATGGCGGCCACGGCCGAGCCTGGACCTGACGTCGGCATTTCCGAGCTGCTCGTCGTCGCGCTGAAGAAGGAGCTCGAGGCGTCGGAGGAGGCCGCCCTGTGGATGACGCGCGAGGAGGACGTCGACGTGAAGCTCGTCCTCGCGCGCCAGTGCGGCGATGAGGCGAAACACTATCGGCTCATCGAGAAAAGGCTCCAGTCCCTCGGCGTCGACACGCGGGCACTGCGGCCGGCGGCCGAGCCTCCGAGCCCGATGTTCCAGTTCCTCGCGGGCCTCAGCACGACCGTCGAGCGCGTGGCGGCCGGGCAGTTTACGCGGGAGGCGCTGGCGCAGGTCCACAACCGTGTCTTCATCGAGTTCTGCGAAGCCAAGGGGGACAGAGAGACCGCCGCGCTTTACCGGGACATCATTCAGCCGGACGAAGGACACCATCACGCGCTGGGGAGAGCCCTCCTCGCGCGTTTCGCGGTGACCAAAGAGGCGCAGCATCTCGCGCGCGCGGCCAGTGAGCGGACCCTCGCCATCGCAGGAGAAATTCAAGAGATGGTGAGGCTCAAGAAAGGCATCGCGAGAGCCCCGGGTTGCTGAGGGGGGAGGCGACCGTCGGGCGGCGGAGGGAGTACCCGTCGAAGGAGCCCGCCCTGGCGAGAGAGGCCCCTACCGCCGGAGCACGAGAGGCACGGTGATCGTCGCGAGGCCCCCTGGCTTCGGGAAGGTCGCCCCCTTGATCACGTCTCCGATGCAGCCCAGCAGGCCTGGATCGTTCGCCGTTCCACCCGGGACCGCGTCCGTCCCCGTCACCGCGCCTGCCTCGTTGATCTTGATGCGGAGCATCAGCTTGCCGTGAAGGTCGGGGAAGACCTGCCGCGTCTCGGTGTAGCAGCGGAGGATCTCGGGCTTCAGCTTCACGAGGGCGGGCTTCGGGTCGAACGAGGGGGGGCCGATGATGTCGCCCATGCTCACGATGCCGGGGAGAATGGGGCCGGTCGGCGGGAGGGCTGCGCTCGCGGAGGGGGCGGCGGGCGCGGGCGCTTCGGCGGTCGCGGTGGCGGCGGGAGTCGGCGTCGGGGGCGCGGGGCTTGCGGGGCTTGCGGGGGCGGGCGCGCTCGCGCAGGCGGTGAGCGCGAGGCTCGTGACGAAGAGCGATCCTCTCATCAAGCCGGGCCCCTCTGGAGGAGGAGGATGATCGCGACGCCGAGCACGATCCGATAATACCCAAAGGGCTCGAGCCCACGCCTCTTCACGTACGAGAGGAACGACGCGAGGGCTCCCCACGCGACGAAGAAGGACGTCACGAGGCCGACCATGAGCGGCGCCCCGCCGCCCGCCGCGAGCAGCTCGTGGCGCGCCTTCCAGCCCTCGAAGACGGTGGCCGCGCCGAGGGCCGGGATGGCCAGGAGGAAGGAAAACTCGGCGGAGGTCGCCGTCGAGAGCCCCGTGAGCTGACCGGTGACGATGGTCGACATCGAGCGGGAGGTGCCGGGCCAGAGGGCCGCGCACTGGCCGAGGCCGATGAGGAGCGCACGCCTCGGGGTGACGTGCTCGAGGCCGTCGAGGAGGGGGCGGTCGGACCTCAGGCGGAGCCAGCGCTCGACGCCGATCATGACGCCGCCGCCGACGATGAGCGCGCCCGCGACCGGCGGGAGGCCGAAGAGGTGCGCCTTGACGATCTTCCGGACGAGCAGGCCGAGAATCGCGACGGGAAGGAACGCGATGCCCAGGGCGACGACGAGTCGAATCGAGTCCGGGTCCTTCCGAAGGGCGCCCGTAACGCGGTCTCGGAGGAGCTTCTGGTAGTGAAGCAGCACCGCGAGGACGGCCCCGAGCTGGATGACGATCTCGAACGAGGCCCCCCCCTCGGTCGCGCCCGTGAGGCTGCCGAGGACGCGGTCGGCGAGCACGAGGTGGCCGGTCGAGGAGACCGGGAGGAACTCGGTGAGCCCCTCGACGATGCCGAGAAGCAGTGCGACCCAGAGCGGCATCGGCGGCGCAGCCTAGTGCGAAACGAGCAAGCCGTCGCGATCGGCACGTCGTCGCGCATCGCCGTGCTAGTTTTCCCACAACGTGACCCGTCCGCTTCGCACCGACCTCCTCCTTCGAGCCCTCGACGACCGCGTCCTCTGCCTGGACGGTGCGATGGGGACGGCCATCCAGGCGAGGAACCTCACGGCGAAGGATTTCGGGGGCGAAGCGTTCGAAGGGTGCAACGAGCACCTCGTGCTCACGCGGCCGGACGTCATCGAGTCGATCCATCGCGGGCACCTCGAGGCCGGCGCGGACATCGTCGAGACGAACACCTTCGGCTCCACGTCGCTCGTCCTTGCCGAGTACGCTCCGCTGCAGGAGAAGGCGCATCTCATCACGAAGACCGCTGCGGAGATCGCGCGGAGCGCCGCCGACGCGCTGTCGACCAAGGACAAGCCGCGCTTCGTCGCGGGCTCGATGGGACCGACGACGAAAGTCATCTCGGTCACCGGGGGGGTGACGTTCCCCGAGCTCGTGAAGACGTTCGGCGCGCAGGCGAAGGCGCTCGCGGAGGGCGGCGCCGACTACCTCCTCCTCGAGACGTGCAACGACACGCGAAGCATCAAGGCCGGCCTCATCGGCATCGACGAGGCCTTCCAGGCGCTCGGCTTCGAGCTGCCCGTCGCGGTATCGGTGACGATCGAGGCCATGGGGACCATGCTCGCGGGGCAGGCCATCGACGCGGTCACGGTGAGCCTCCAGCACCGGGAGCTCCTCTACCTCGGGCTCAACTGCGCGACCGGCCCCGAGCTGATGGCCGACCACCTGCGTGTGCTCTCCGAGATGTGCAAGACGCGCGTCGCGTGCGTGCCCAACGCGGGGCTCCCTGACGAGAACCTCGGATACCTGGAGACGCCCGAGATGATGGCCACGGCGCTCCGGCGCTTCGCCGACGAGGGATGGTTGAACCTCGTGGGCGGATGCTGCGGCACGAAGAACGAGCACATCGCGGCGCTGGCCAAGGTGGCGCGCGAGACCGTTCCGCGGAAGCCTGCGGCGTACCAGAGGAGCTTTGTCGCGGGGATCGAGGCGCTCGAGATCGACGAGGAGAAGCGCCCCGTCATCGTCGGCGAGCGCACCAACTCGCTCGGGAGCCGCGCCTTCAAGGAGATGATCGCGGCGGAGAAGTACGAGGAGGCGAGTGACATCGCGAGGCGGCAGGTCGCGAGCGCCGCGCAGGTCATCGACGTGTGCCTCCAGAACCCCGACCGCGACGAGGACGCCGACATCCGGCGCTTCCTCGACTTCGTGATCCGCAAGGTGAAGGTCCCCTTGATGATCGACTCCACCGACGCGAAGGTGGTCGAGACGGCCCTCACCTACTGCCAGGGGAAGTCCATCATCAACTCGATCAACCTCGAGGACGGGCTCGAGAGGTTCGAGAGGGTCGTGCCGCTGGGCCGGAGGTTCGGCGCCGCGTTCGTCGTCGGGTGCATCGACGAGAACAAGCAGGCCGGCATGGGGGTCACGAGGCAGCGGAAGCTCGAGATCGCCTTGCGTTCGCACCACATCCTCACGAAGGACTTCGGCGTCCCCGAGGAGGACCTCTACTTCGACCCCCTCGTCTTCCCGTGCGCCACGGGCGACGCGAGCTACCTCGGCTCTGCGACGGAGACGGTCGAGGGCATCCGCCTCATCAAGGAGGCTCTCCCGCGCGTGAAGACCATCCTGGGCATCTCGAACGTCTCCTTCGGCCTGCCGGCCGCGGGGCGCGAGGTCCTGAACTCGGTCTTCCTCTACCACGCGACCAAGGCAGGGCTCGACCTCGCGATCGTCAACTCGGAGAAGCTCGAGAGGTACGCGAGCATCCCGGCCGAAGAGAAGAGCCTGGCCGAGGACGTCCTCTTCCGCACGAACGACGACACGGTGGCGAGGTTTGCCGCGCACTTTCGCGGCGCGAAGAGCCGCGTCGTGGCGGACGCCTCGACGCTCACGCTGGACGAGCGCCTCGCGGGCTACATCGTGAACGGGTCGAAGGACGGCCTCTACGCGGATCTCGACCTGAAGCGGAAGGAGGCGAAGCCGCTCGACATCATCAACGGGCCGCTGATGGCCGGCATGGACGAGGTGGGGCGCCTCTTCGGCAGGAACGAGCTCATCGTCGCGGAGGTGCTCCAGTCGGCCGAGGCCATGAAGGCCGCGGTGGGGCACCTCGAGCCGTTCATGGAGAAGGCGGACTCCGCGGCGAAGGGGACGTTGCTCCTCGCGACCGTGAAGGGGGACGTGCACGACATCGGGAAGAACCTCGTCGACATCATCCTGTCGAACAACGGCTTTCGGGTGATCAACCTGGGCATCAAAGTCCCGCCGCACGATCTCATCGCCGCCATCGAGCGCCACAAGCCCGACATGATCGGCCTCTCGGGGCTCCTCGTGAAATCCGCGCAGCAGATGGTCGTAACCGCCGAGGAGCTCTCGCTCCACGGCAACTGCCCCCCCATGCTCATCGGAGGCGCGGCGCTCACCCGGAACTTCACGAGGAAGCGAATCGCGCCCGCCTACAAGAACCTCGTCGCCTACGCGAAGGACGCGATGAGCGGCCTCGAGCTCGCCGGGCGCGTGATGGAGGACCGGTTGGGGCTCGCGACGGAGCTCGACGCGGAGAGCGCGCGCCTGGCCGCGGCGACGGAGGACAAGGCCGAGGAGATCGCGCCGCCGCCCGTCCTCGAGCGATCCAAGGTCGCGATCCTGCCCGAGAGCGCGCTCCCGAGGCCCCCCGACCTGGACAGGCACGTCATGCAGAAGCTCTCGCTCGACGAGGTGTGGAGCTACGTCAACCCCAAGATGCTCTTCGGCAAGCACCTGGGGCTGAAGGGGGACGTGAACGAGCTCCTCGAGCGAGGCGACGAGAAGGCCATCGCGCTCATTCGCACGGTCGACGAGATGAAGGCGCGCTCGAGGCCCGCCCCCGCCGGGCAGGGGCTCATGCACGCGCGCGCCGTGTGGAGGTTCTTCCGCGCGGGGAGCGTCGAGGATCGCATCGTGCTGTTCGACGCGGCGGAGAAGGGGAAGCCGCTCGCCGAGCTCCCGTTCCCGAGGCAGGCGAAGGGGGAGAGGCTCTGCCTCGCGGACTACGTGCGCCCCCTGAGCGAGTCGGGCGAGCCCGAGGACAGCGTCGCGCTGTTCGTGGTGACCGCGGGGGAGGGGATCCGCGAGGCGTACGAGAAATACAAGGCGAACGGCGAGTACCTCGCGAGCCACGCCATCCAGGCCCTCGCGATCGAGACGGCGGAGGCGGCGGCCGAGTGGCTGCACCACAAGCTTCGCGGGCAGTGGGGATTCCCCGACCCGAAGGGGACGTCGATGATGGACCGGTTCCAGGCCCACTATCACGGCAAGAGGTTCAGCTTCGGCTACCCGGCGTGCCCGGATCTGGCGCTGCAGGTGAAGCTCTTCGAGCTGATCCACCCGCGCGAGATCGGCGTGCTGCTCACCGAGGAGCACATGATGGAGCCGGAGGCGTCGGTGTCGGCGCTCGTGCTCCACCACCCCGAGGCGAAGTACTTCTCGGCGGGGAAAGAGTACCTCGAGTAGCCTACGCGGCTTTCCGCGGCTCGCTCTCGAACTCGAGGAGGTGCTTCCTCATCTTCAGCTTCGCCCGCTCCTCGAGCTGCCTCGCCCTCTCCCGTGAGACCCCGAGCCTGCGCCCGATCTCGGCCAGGCTGAGCTCGCTCGGCGCGTCGGCGAGGAGCCTCGCCTCAACGATGAACCGCTCGCGCGGGTCGAGGTCGGTCACGGCGTGGCGGACGCGAGCCTCGAGCGAAACCGCCTCCTCGGCCGCGAAGAGCAGCTCTTCCTGCGACGGCTCCGTCGAAGCCACCCCCTCGACGAGGGGCGTCGTGCCGTCCTCGTGCATCGGCGCGTCGAGGGAAACGTCACGCGCTTCGAGCCGCTCCTCGAGGAGGGACAGCTTCTCGGTCGTCGTCCCGAAGCTCTCGGCGAGCTTCGCGGCGACCTCGGACTCGCTGAGCCCCTGCCCCATCAGCTTGGCCTTCTCCCTGCGCAGCCGGAAAAATACCTTCGAGCGCATGGGGCCCGAGCCCGAGCCCACCATGCTCGAGCCGCGGATCACGTGCTCGAGGATGCACGCCCGGATCCAGTGCGCGGCGTACGTCACGAAGCGCGTCCCGCGGTCGGGGTCGAACTTGCGGGCCGCGATGACGAGCCCGACGTTTCCCTCCGAGACCAGGTCGGCGAGCGGGACCCGGTAGCGCCCGTACTTGAGCGCGATGGCGATGACGTAGCGGAGGTTCGCGCGGGCGAGCTTGTCGAGCGCCTCGGGATCGTCGTGGTCGCGGACGCGGAGGGCGAGCTCGTGCTCTTCCTCACGGGTCAGGCGCGGGACCGAGTGGGAATACGTCAGATAGCGCTGAATGCCGGGCGAAGCGTCCTGGCCCATCGTCCCATCCCAGGCGGAACGACGGGCGGCATCACCGCGAAGCCGAGCGTCGATCCTTGATAGCTACGATGTCCTACGTCCGCTCCGCGTTTCACTTTAGCGGGAGCGCCGAGACCCGGAGCTTATGCCGAGAACGAAGAGCCGCACCCACATGTTCCCTTGACGTTCGGGTTGTTGAACTTGAACCCGGCGCCGTGGGCCCCTTCGACGTAGTCGATCTCCGTTTCCTCGAGATACTGGAGGCTCATCGGGTCGACGTAGAGCTTCACGCCGTTCGACTCGAACTGCTCATCCATGTCCCCAAGCTTGTCCTCGAAGTAGAGGTCGTAACTGAAGCCCGCGCAGCCGCCCCCCTTGACGCAGAGGCGCAGCCCCTGGCCTTCGAGGGCCTCCGCAGTGGCGATTTCCTTGACCTTGAGGGCAGCTTTCTCAGTGATCGTGATCATTCGACGTCGCTCCTCCGGGCAATATACTGGCACCGCGGCGGTTTGGCCACCCGGGCCGTGTCAGTCTGCCGGCTGACCGCGGACAAGCGCGACCGTGCCGGCGTCGCAGGCGATCACGAACGCTCCAGGGCCGGCCGGGACGAGCGCCAGGAAGCCGGCGGAGCGTCGGGTATAGGACGGGTCGCCGGGCGGGGGAGGGGGGGCGCCGCAGGGGAGGGTGCCGAGCTCGACCTTGCCGGTGGGGGTCGCGACCCCCACGTGGCCGTCGATGGTCCCGTAGGCCACCGCGCCGGTGCGGTCCGCGAAGAGGACGGTATGGGTGGGGGCCAGCGCCACGGGACCCCCCGCGTCCTGGAGCAAGGCGGCCCCCTGTGTCGTCAGCGGCGCCGCGAAGAAGGAGTCGTGGCCGTCGCGGTCGACGGCGCGGACGCGGGTCCCCGCGAAGGTCGTCTCCTCGAGCAGCGCGGTGCCGGAGTCGGGCAGGACGGCGAACGCCCCCGTGAGCGCGCCGCGCGCGGCGTGGGTGCGCGTCGTGGCCTCGCCGGTGACGAGGTCGAGCGCGACCAGGCGTGAGCCGTCGACCTCGGCGAGAAGGTGACGGTCGTCGAGCGCGACGACCGCGCCGTCGAGGCTGCCGCCGAAGGATCCGCGCGCGCGGACGGCGTCGGTCGCCGTCCGGAAATCCCACGTGTAGGCCTCGCCGCCGTCCGTGACCACGACGACGGCGCGCGCGCTCGCGACGAGCGGGGCGGCGATGGCCGCGGGGACGACCGCGCGGC
>Ga0209415_10005359_pt1 | contig 23085 bp, 22 predicted proteins | sample PeaSoiSIISIP2007_FD_187696 | JGI IMG/M metagenome (GOLD analysis project Ga0209415, IMG submission 187696) | Peat soil microbial communities from Weissenstadt, Germany - SII-SIP-2007 (SPAdes) (version 2) | ecosystem: Environmental > Terrestrial > Soil > Wetlands > Peat | place: Germany... | reverse complement strand
ACCATCAGCTTCGGCCGGACTTTGAGATTCCCGAAGCTCTTTGTTAGACTGTAATTTGTCCGGTTAAACAAGAATTAATACGCTCCTTGCGTATTCATTGCGGCTATGGTAGAAAGATAAATTAACAATTTACGATGGCTGCTATCTTTCCGAAGTCGTCCGACCTCATTCTCAAGATCCTCGGAGCCATGGTCGGTTTGGGCGCGCTGGCCGGTGTTGCCGGTTACGCTTACTACACCTACCCGACGGTGATCGATACGGGATACCAACCGGTCCAGCCGGTACCCTACAGCCACAAGCTGCACGCGGGCCAGCTTGGCCTGGATTGCTTCTATTGTCATTCCACCGTTTATAAAGCCGCCTACGCCGCGGTTCCGGCGACGGAAACGTGCATGAACTGCCACACCAAGGTCAAGCCGGAGAGTCCGCGCCTGGCTCTGGTCCGGCAGAGCTTCGCGACCGGACAACCGATCCCGTGGGTGAAAATTCACTTTCTTCCTGACTTCGTATATTTTAACCACCAGGCGCACGTCACCGCCGGAGTAAGCTGCGTAAGCTGCCACGGCCGCATCGATCAGATGATCGAAGTGCACCAGGAGAAGCCGCTGAACATGGCGTTCTGCCTGGCCTGCCATCGCGATCCTGCGCCGAACGTGCGGCCGGCGGAGCTTGTGACCAAGCTCGATTGGCAGCCTGACCCGGCGATGGGCAAGGACGCACGCGAGATCGGGCAAGAGATCATCGCGCAAAAGCATCTGAATCCGCCTACCAACTGCTCGGGGTGCCATCGATGAGTTTAATCTCCATCAAGACCGGTAACGCCACGGGCGCCAAATACTGGCGGAGCCTGGACCAGCTCGCCGGCACAGCCGAGTTCCGCCAATGGCTGGAACGCGAATTTCCCGCCGGCGCCAGCGAAATGCTGGACGGCCAATCTAGACGCAACGTTCTAAAGGTGATGGCCGCGTCGTTCGGTCTTGCCGGATTGGCGGCATGCCGGCGGCCCGTCGAGCATATCCTTCCATATGCGAAAGCCGTCGAGGATCTGATTCCCGGCCAAGCCTACTACTACAGCTCCGTGATGACGCTCGGCGGCCAAGCGACCGGCTTGCTGATCGAGACTCATGACGGCCGTCCCACCAAGATCGAAGGGAACCCGGATCATCCCGTAAGTCTCGGCGCCGCGACTGCGATGCAGCAGGCGTCCATCCTGGGGCTCTACGATCCCGATCGCTCGGCGCGCTTTCTCGAGAACGGCGCGGAAACCAAGAAAAGCTGGCCCGAGTTTCAGGCGTATCTCAAAGGCATTTCGCTCGGCGACGGCTCCGGTTTGCGATTCCTGAGCGATGCGGTAATCTCGCCCTCGCTCGCCGCCGTGCGTGCCGATGCGCTGAAGAAATATCCCAAAGCGAAATGGGTGGAGTTTGAAACCTTCTCGCGCGAAAACGAACGCGCGGGAGCGGTGCTCGCGTTCGGCGATGCCTTCGAAGTTCATCCGCAGTTCGACAAAGCCAAAGTAATCGTCGCGCTGGATTCGGATTTTCTGGGCCTCGATTCGGCGTCGCCGCTTCCCACCAAACAGTTTTCTAAACGCCGTCGGGTCGGATCGGAAGAGGATCTGGATCGCATCAACCGCCTCTACGCGGTCGAATCTCAATTTTCGATCACCGGCGCGAATGCGGATCACCGCTTGCGGATGAAAGCCGCCGAAGTGAAGCAGCTCGCAATCGATCTGGCGGCGTCGCTGGGTGCGCTTCAGGGCCTGAACATCGTCGGGGGCGGCGACAAGCGCGCGAAGTTCCTGGCTGCGATGGTCAAGGATCTGAAATCTGCCGGAGCCGAAGCGCTGGTAGTCGCGGGTCCGCGTCAGCCCGCGAGCGTTCACGCGCTGGCGGCGCTGATCAATCAATCGCTCGGCAGCGCGGCAGTATCCTACGTGAAGCCCGAAAAGGCCGAGCCTGGAATCGATTCCGGCCTCGCTGGCTTGAAGACGCTGACTGCCGACATGAACTCCGGCCAGGTTTCGACGCTGGTGATTCTGGGCGGGAATCCCGTTTATACCGCGCCGGCCGATCTGCAATTTGCCGCCGCACTCGCCAAGGTTGCCAATTCGATTCATCTGGGCCTCGAAGAAGACGAAACGGCCGCATCGGCGAAGTGGCACGTGCCCGGCGCTCATTATCTGGAAACCTGGTCCGACGCTCGTAGCACCGATGGGACCGTGGCGATCCAGCAGCCGATGATCGACACGATGTACGGCGGCAAATCTCCCGCCCAAATGGTCGCGATGATCACCGGCGCGAAGGATCAGAAAGCCTACGACATCGTCAAGAATTTCTGGACTTCGCAGTGGCCCGCCAAGGATCGCGAAAAGATCTGGCGGAAATCGGTGCATGACGGTATCATCGCCGGAGTGAAGCCGGTGGAAGCCGCGAAGGCTTCGGTGGACGCGAAGAAACTCGCAGCGGCGATCGCGGCGGAACCGAAAGCGTCAACCGACGGAGTGGAAGTTTCCTTTGTCGCGAGCTCGGCAACCTGGGATGGCCGCTTCGCCAACAACGCCTGGATGCAGGAAGCTCCGGACCCGATGACTAAGCTCACCTGGGGTAACGCGGCGCTGATGAGTCCCGCCACGGCGCGTGCACAGAGCCTGACCGATGGCGATATCGTCACTCTGTCGCGCGGCAGCTACAAAATGGAAGCCGCGGTTCTGATTCAACCCGGCCAAGCCGATCAGGCGGTCACGATTTCTCTTGGATATGGCCGCGCGAAATGCGGACGCGTGGGACGCGATGTCGGGTTCAACGCGAACCTGATTCGAGTCTCCGATTCTCCATGGTTCGCGAGCGGATTCTCTGTCGCGCCCACTGGCAAGAAATTCAAGCACGCTTCGACGCAGGAGCACGGCACCATCGACGACAAGGGCGTGAACGCCGAGCATCAGAACAGCCGCCCGGTCTATCGCGAAGTTTCGATCGAAGAATACAAGAAGAACCCCAAGGCCATCGAGGAGATGTCGGAGATCCCCGAACTCCAGTCGATTTATCCCGAGCGCGTTTACGACCAGGGCTATCAGTGGGGCATGGCGATCGATCTGACGGCCTGCACCGGCTGCAATGCCTGTGTGGTGGCCTGCCAGGCTGAAAACAATATTCCCGTGGTCGGAAAAGAACAAGTCACGCGCGGACGCGAGATGCACTGGATTCGCATGGATCGCTACTACGTAGGTCCCGAAGACGATCCCCGCGCCGTCGAGCAGCCGGTTCCCTGCATGCAGTGCGAGAACGCGCCCTGCGAAAACGTCTGCCCGGTGGCGGCGACCACGCACAGTCCCGAAGGTCTGAACGACATGGCGTACAACCGCTGCGTCGGCACGCGCTACTGCCTGAACAATTGTCCCTTCAAGGTGCGGCATTTCAACTTCCTCAACTTCCACAAACATGAACCGGAGCTGGAGGGGATGGTCTACAACCCCGACGTCACCGTCCGCATGCGCGGCGTGATGGAAAAGTGCACCTACTGCGTCCAGCGCATCCAGGAAACTCGCATTAAGGCGAAGAACGAGGGTCGGCGAGCCATCAAAGACGGCGAGATCGTCACGGCTTGCCAGCAGACCTGTCCGGCCGACGCCATCGTATTTGGAAACATCAACGACCCCAATAGCCGAGTCACGAAATTGAAGAAGCAGGAGCGCAACTACGCCATGCTGGCCGAGCTCGACATCCGGCCGCGCACCACCTATCTCGCGAAGTTGCGCAACGAAAATCCGGAGCTGGCATAACGAATGTCTGATATCGCTGTCACACAAAACCCGGCCTTGATGGAGACGAATCCTCCGCTGATTCGGGCCAAGGATTATCACGACCTCTCCGAGCAGATCAGTTCCATCGTCGAGGGCGACGTTCTCAAGACCCCGCTGAAGTATTGGATCACGCTGGGCGTGACCGGTTCGATCACCGGGCTGCTGGGGATGATGCTGACCTATCTGGTCGCCACCGGTATCGGCGTGTGGGGAAATAATCGGCCCATCGGATGGGCGTGGGACATCACCAACTTCGTGTTCTGGATCGGTATCGGCCACGCCGGGACACTGATTTCGGCCATTCTGTTTCTGTTCCGGCAGAAGTGGCGTACTTCGATCAACCGCTCGGCCGAAGCGATGACGTTGTTCGCCGTGATGTGCGCCGGCATCTTCCCGCTGTTCCACACCGGCCGCCCCTGGCGAGCCTACTGGCTGTTCCCGGTCCCCAACACCGATCTGAACATGTGGCAGAACTTCCGCAGCCCGCTGATCTGGGACGTGTTCGCGGTATCGACTTACTTCACCGTTTCGCTGCTGTTCTGGTATACCGGCCTGGTCCCCGATCTGGCCACTTTGCGCGATCGCACGACGAAAAAGCTCAAACAATGGATCTACGGGATCATGAGTTTCGGCTGGCGTGGATCTGCACGCCACTGGCGCAACTATGAAGCCGCGTATCTTATCCTGGCCGGCATTTCGACGCCTCTCGTGCTTTCGGTCCACACCATCGTTTCGTTCGACTTTGCGACCTCGGTGATTCCCGGCTGGCACACTACGATTTTTCCTCCCTACTTTGTTGCTGGCGCGATCTTTTCGGGATTCGCCTGCGTGATGACGCTGCTGATCATCGCGCGGTGGGCTTTGAATCTCCACAATCTGATCACCATCAAGCACCTGGAAAACATGAACAAGATCATCCTGGTGACCGGATCGATCGTCGGCTACGCGTATGCGTGCGAGTTCTTCATCGCCTGGTACAGCGGCAACATTTATGAGCGGTTCACGTTCATCAATCGCGCCTTCGGCCCCTATTTCTGGGCCTACTGGACCATGGCGACCTGCAACGTATTTATTCCGCAGTTGTTCTGGTTCAAGAAGCTGCGCACCAGCATCCCAGTGATGTTCGTCATCAGCATCACCACCAACATCGGGATGTGGTTTGAGCGCTTCGTGATCATCGTCACCAGTCTGCATCGCGACTTTCTGCCGAGCTCCTGGGGTTACTTCCATCCCACCTGGGTGGACATGTGCACCTTCACCGGAACCATCGGGTTGTTCCTGACGCTGTTCTTACTCTTCGCGCGATTCCTGCCGATGATCGCGATCTCGGAAGTAAAAGGTGTGCTGACCTACGAAAAACAGTTATTCAAAGGGCAGGAAACGGGGGTGGTGGCGAAATGAACCTGGATCCCAACGCCATCCGCGACAAGCTCGGCATTGGCGACGACAAAGTTTACGGCGTGATCGGCGAGTTTGCGGACCCGCATGAGCTGGTCCATGCCGGACGCAAGATTCGCGAGATGGGCTATACCAAGCTCGATGCGATGTCGCCGTTTCCGGTGCATGGCATCGACGACGCCATCGGCGTCCCGTATTCGAAACTGGGCTGGATCGTGATCTGTATCGGGCTGTGCGGCACCGCAACCGCGTTGCTGCTGATCTGGTGGTGCGGCGTGATCAATTATCCGCTGGTGATCGGCGGCAAGCCTCTGTTCGATTTCACGTTTTCGATTCCTATTACGTTTGAGCTGACGGTGCTGTTCTCGGCGTTTGCCAGCGTTATCGGAATGCTCGCCTTGAACGGATTGCCGCGCCTGTATCATCCGTCGTTCAACTACCGCAACGCGCACCGCGCCAGCGACGACCGTTTTCTGCTGGTGATCGAAGCCGACGATCCTAAATTCGACGCGCAAAAATCAGCCGAGCATCTGCGCAGCGTCGGCGCCGATCTGGTCGAGGTGGTGGAAGGATGAAGCAACATAACCCTCTGCTGTGGGCCGGTGGATATTGCGCGCTGCCGCTGGCGTGCATTCTGGTCGCTCTGCTATTTCTCTCCGGATGCTCCAGCGTCCAGCGGGTTCCTCCCGTCGAGGTTTGGGACGACATGAAGCGCCAACCCAAGTTCAAGCCGCAGATGCAAAACGACCTGTTCGCCGATGAGCGCGACAGCCGCCGTCCTCCGGAAGGTGTGGTCGCGCGCGGCCATCTGGCTGAGGATTCGGTTTATAACACCGGCATGGATGGGGAAATGTACGTCGGCAAGAACCCCGTGCCCGTCACCATGGATTTACTGAAGCACGGCCAGATGAGATTCGCGACGTACTGCTCGCCGTGCCATGACCGCACCGGATCGGGGCAGGGAATCGTGCCGATTCACGCGCCTTCCTGGCAACCCGCCAATTTGATGGAAGATCGCGTCGTGCAGTTTTCGGACGGCGAAATTTTTAATGTGGTTTCGAATGGACGGCGCACCATGCCGGCATATAAGTATCAGGTTTCCGTGGAAGACCGCTGGGCCATCATCGCGTACCTGCGTGTTTTGCAGCGGGCCGCGCATTCGAGCGTAAACGACGTCCCCGCGGATCACAGATCGGACTTGCAATGAGCAGTCATACTGACAATTATCAAATGGACCCGGCCCGCTGGTCGGCGGGCCGCAACGTGCTGATGTTCGCGGCCCTGGTCGCCGTGGTCGCCTGCATCGCCGGCTATATTCAAGACCCGACGCGCTTTTTCCGATCCTATATCGTGGCCTTCGCCTTTACCGCGGCGACTGGCCTGGGCGCGTTCTTCTTCGTCATGGTCCAGTATCTGAGCGGCTCGGCGTGGAGCGTCACGGTCCGCCGCATCATGGAAAACATCATGGTGACGCTGCCGTTCGGCGCGCTGCTGTTCATCCCCGTCGCGCTCGGCCTGAAAGACATCTATTCCTGGACCAACGCCACACTGGTGGCGCACGATACCGTACTGCAAGCGAAGTCCGGTTATCTGACGCAGAATTTCTTCCTGCTGCGCGCCTACGTTTTCTTCGGCCTCTGGTCGCTGTGGATTTTCTCGATCTATCGCCAGTCGACCAAGCAGGACACCGAAAAGTCGGTGCGCCAGATGCACATCGCTTCGAAATGGAGCGCGCCGGGCCTGTTTCTGGTCGTCGTGGTCGGGACGCTCGCGTCCTTCGATTGGCTGATGTCCATTGAGCCGAAGTGGTATTCGACCATTTTCGGTCTGTACATTCTGTCCGGCGGCGCGCTTTCGTTCATGTCCGTCGTGACGCTGGTGGCCCTCGGATTCCGCCGTTCCGGAATCCTGACCAAATCCATCACCATGGAGCATTATCACGATCTCGGCAAGTGGATGTTCGCGCTGACCGCGTTTTACACCTACATCGCCTTTTCGCAATACATCCTGATCTGGTACGCGAATCTTCCCGAAGAAACCATCTGGTATCGCCACCGGACCGCCGGAAGCTGGCTGTTCTGGGGACTGGCGATGCCCTTCATCCGCTTCATCATTCCCTTCTTTACCTTGCTGTGCCGCCCGGCCAAGCGCAATCTGACCATCCTGGGCCTGGTCGCGGTGTGGTGCCTGGTGGTCGAATACATCGACCTTTACTGGATCGTGATGCCCGAGTATTACAAGGATGGCCCGCAGATCCACTGGCTGGATTTCGCGACGCTCGCGGCGACCCTCAGCCTGTGTGGCCTCGTATTCTGGGGCCGATTCAGGAAACACAAAATGGTCCCGGTGGGCGACCTGCGCTTCGAACAGGGACTCTATTTCGAGAACGCATAATATGAGTGACCCAGAGATCCGACACGCAGATCCTCGCGAAGGTTTCGATAATACCGAGCCTCGCGCGGGAGCCATCGTCGCCTTCGCTGTCGGCAGCGTTCTGCTGCTGATCCTGACCATCATCGCGCTCCAGGCGTATTTCAACCACATCTGGGAAGAAGCGGTGTACGAAAAAGTTCTGGCTCCGCCCAGCGAGGAGCTGAAGGCGCTGCATTATCGAGAAGACTGGTTCTTGACCCACTATTCCTACGCCGATAAAAAGAACGGCGTCGTGAGAATCCCGCTCGACCGCGCCATGCAATTGTTCAGTGAGGAAGCGGCGGCGGGGAAACTGTTTTACCCGGCGAAGAATGTTCTGCCGAAACCAGAAGAGCCCGCGCCCGCGGCGGCTCCAGCGCCCGCGAAATGAGTTTTTGATTTGAATTGCCGTAAATTAGTTACGATTTTGTTCCTTGCGGCGCCGCTGTTCGCGCAGAAGGACCCGATCCCCGCGGGTAAGCCCGCGGCGCTTCCGGTCGGCGTCCGTCCGCCCCAGCTTGAGGGGGTCGGCGTCGATGAGCATCTGGGCCGCAACATCGATCTCAACCTCACCTTCATCGCCGAAAACGGATATCCCGTCGCACTCAAGGAATTCTTTCATCAGGGCAAGCCGGTGCTTCTCGATCTGGTCTATTACTCCTGCCCGATGCTGTGCAATCTGATTCTGAACGGACAGGCGCAAGTGATGCGGGAGATCCCCTGGAATCCCGGCGACCAGTATGAAGTGGTCACCATCAGCATCGATCCGCACGAGTCTTTCGATCTGGCGCGCCGCAAGAAAGAAACTTACCTCGGCAGCATGAACCGTCCCGCCATCTGGCATTTTCTGTGCGACAACGACGATAACGCGAAGAAGCTGGCCGAGGAGATCGGCTTCCATTACCGCTACGATCCTTTGCAGGAGCAATTCGCGCATGCCGCGTCCATCTTCATCCTGACTCCCGAAGGCCGCATCGCCCGCTATCTTTATGGCACGCGATTCCGGCCGATGGACGTCCGCTTCGCCCTGGCCGAGGCATCCGAAAACCGGACTTCGATGACGGTCGAAAAGCTTCTGCTGTTCTGCTATCAATATGATCCGAACAAACACACCTACGTCGTGTTTGCGGCCACCGTCATGCGCATCGGCGGGGCGTTGACGGTTTTGATTCTCGCGTTTTTTCTGTGGCGCATGTTTCAAGGCGAGCGGAAAAGAGCGGCTCGCCTCAAAGAAGGAATTGCATAAATGGAATGGCTTCGTGCATCAATGTTGCCTCCACAAGGGTCGGCGTTCGCCGGCGAAGTGGACAACGTGTACATGGGTTTGTTCTGGCTGAGCGTGGTCCTGTTCCTGGGAATCGCCTTCGCGGCGATCTACTTCGCCTGGCGATTTCGCTATAAGCCCGGCCGCGTGACCCCGCATCAGACCCACAACACCACTCTCGAAATCGCCTGGAGCGTCGGCCCGCTGATCCTGTGCGTCGGCATCTTTTTCTGGGGCCTGAACGGCTGGATGAAATACGTGGTCGCGCCGGGCGAGGCCATGGAGGTTCAGGTCACCGCGAAACAGTGGCTGTGGACGTTCGAATATCCGGATGGCTCGCGCACGGTCAATGAGCTTCACGTCCCCGTCAACAAAGCGGTGCGCTTCATCATGACCAGCGAGGACGTGCTGCACGATTTTTTCGTCCCCGACATGCGCGTGAAGCATGACATCGTGCCCGGACGCTACACCGAAGTCTGGTTCACACCCACCGTGCTCGGCCTGCATCACGTCACCTGCGCCGAGTATTGCGGCAAAGGCCATTCCGACATGACCGCCAAGCTGGTGGTTGATACCCCTGAAGATTTTCAGAAATTCGTCGAGACCGGCGGCACCGAATGGGAAGATTACAAAACCAACCCAGCCGCCTGGGGCAAGCTGCAATGGGAGCGCAAAGGCTGCTCGACGTGCCATTCCATCGACGGCTCGCGTACCGCCAACGGCGGCCCGAGCTGGAAGGGCATCTGGGGAAAAATGGAGAAGCTGAACAACGGTCAGACGGTCCTGGTCGACCCGGACTACGTCCTGGAGTCGATGATGCAGCCGCAGGCTAAGATCGTCGCCGGCTTTGAGCCGATCATGCCGACCTTCCAGGGCCTGCTGCGGCCGCACGAAATCCAAGGAATCATGGCGTTTATCAAGTCGCTCGGGAACGACCCGAATGGCGGCCCGCCGGCTCCCACGGTTCTCTCGCTGCCGCCCAAGCCGGCGCCGGCTACGGAGCAAAAATAGGGGATTTGAACATGGCAAACACGATTGCATCCCATTCGCACATCGGAGACAGGCCGCGGCCCGCGGTTAACTATCTGAACGCGCAGAAGGGCCTGTGGAGCTGGATGACCACCGTCGATCACAAGCGCATCGGCGTCATGTACCTGGTGGGCGTCCTGTCGGCCTTCTTTATCGGCGGAATGTTCGCGCTGATGGTGCGCTTGTCGCTGCTGACGCCTTCGCACATGCTGTTCGGACGCGTGCTGATGACCGCGGAGACTTACAATCGCGTCTTCACCCTGCACGGCGCGATCATGGTGTTCCTGTTCATCATCCCATCGGTTCCCGCCGCGCTCGGTAATTTCGTTCTGCCGTTGATGCTCGGTGCGAAAGACGTAGCGTTTCCGCGGCTGAACCTGGCCAGTTTCTACCTATGGTGCACCGGCGCCGCGATGGCGATCGCTTCCATGATTATCGGCGCCGTCGACACCGGCTGGACCTTTTACACTCCCTACAGCACCACAACCCAAGGCACCGTCGGCTTGATGGTGATGGCAGTTTTCATTCTCGGTTTCTCCTCCATCTTCACCGGTATCAACTTCGTCGCGACTGTGCACAAGCTTCGCGCTCCCGGCATGGGCTGGTTCGATATGCCTCTATTTGTGTGGGGCATCTATTCGACGGCCATCATCCAAGTCCTCGCAACTCCGGTGCTCGGAATCACGCTGGTTCTCCTGCTGCTCGAACGTGTCTTCAACATCGGCATCTTCGATCCCAAGATCGGAGGCGACCCGGTTCTGTTCCAGCACTTCTTCTGGTTCTACTCGCATCCGGCCGTATACATCATGATTCTGCCCGGCATGGCGATCATCAGCGAGCTGATCCCGACTTTCTCGCGCAAAACCATGTTCGGCTATCGCGCGGTCGCCTATTCCAGCGTATCGCTGGCCCTGGTCAGCTTCATCGTGTGGGGCCACCACATGTTCGTCGCCGGCCAATCGCAACTCGCCACCGTGATCTTCTCGGCCCTGACGTTCCTGGTCGCGATTCCTTCCGGCGTCAAAATGTTCAACTGGCTCGGCACGATGTATAAGGGAAATATTTCGCTCGAAACCCCGATGCTGTACGCGATCAGCTTCCTATTGCTGTTCGCCATCGGCGGGCTGACCGGAATCTTCCTGGGGACCCTTTCGGTCGACGTGCACCTCACCGATACCTACTTTGTGGTGGCGCATTTCCATTACGTGATGATGGGCGGGACCGTGATCGCCTTCGTCGGCGGCATCCACTACTGGTGGCCCAAGATGACCGGCCGCATGTACAACGAATTCTGGGGACGCATCGCCTGCGTGCTGGTCTTCATCGGCTTCAACGTGACGTTCTTCACCCAGTTCATCATGGGCAGCCTGGGGATGCCGCGGCGTTATTACAATTACCTGCCGCAGTATGCTCCCTATCACATGGTGTCGACCATCGGCTCCTGGATTCTGGCCACCGGATTCTTTATCACCGCCGCATACCTGCTGGCATCCCTACGCAAACCGATGGATGCTCCCGATAATCCCTGGGGCGGCACCACGCTTGAATGGCAGACTTCTTCGCCGCCCATCGAACACAACTTCGAAGATCAACCGGTGCTTCAGAGAGCCCCGTACGATTACCGTCCGGAGCCGGTAGGCCACAAATGAGTACATCCACGACCATTGCAGATCCGCACAGGCACGGGCATGACCCGCATCAGCAGCATCATTTCGCCACGATGGAGCAGCAGGCCGACACCACCAAGATCGGCATGTGGCTGTTCCTGGCCACTGAAGTCCTGTTGTTCGGCGGCCTCTTCGTCGGCTTCGGCCTGATGCAATCGCGCTATCCGCAGGAATTCATCGAAGCGCATGAGCATTTGCAGCGCCCCCTGGGCGCGCTGAATACCATCGTGCTGCTGATTTCCAGCTGGACCATGGTGATGGCCGTCCTGTCGTCGAAACGAGCCGACCGCAAAAAGACGGTGATGTTCCTGCTGCTCACCATCTTGTGCGCCTGCATCTTCCTGGGCGTCAAGTATTTCGAGTATTCGCACAAGTTCGAAGAAGGCCTCTTGCCGGGACACTGGTACAAGGCCCAGGTCACCGATACGGTCCACACTGCGGCGGGAACCCTCAGCCACGGCTACGCGACGTTCTTCAGCTTTTATTTCATGATGACCGGCTTGCACGGCATCCACATTCTGGTGGGCATCATCCTGCTCGCCTGGATCACCGTGCGCGCCAATCGCGGCGAATTCTCCAGCGCCTATTTCACTCCTGTCGACCTGATCGGCCTGTACTGGCATCTGGTCGACATGATTTGGATTTATCTGTTCCCGCTTTACTACCTGATCAAATGACCACGCATACTGAAAACACGCACGCCCACGGCGGCAGCGAATCTCGGACGTATTTCGTCACGCTGGTCGCCCTGTTGATCCTGACCATCATTACGGTAGCGGCATCGTATGTCGATTTCGGCGCCGGAAACATCGTTATCGCGCTGTTTATCGCCACCGTGAAGGCCAGCCTGGTGGCGCTGATCTTCATGCACCTGAACCACGAGAAGCCGATCAACGCCGTCATCGCGGTAGCCGGATTCCTGTTCCTGGGGATCTTCCTGATGTTCTGCTTTATCGACTTCGACAGCCGCGTGAATTTCCAGCCGGTGAACGTGAAACCGGTGGTCCAGGCCCCCGCGACGCCCGCACCCGCGGCTGCGCCCGAGAAAAAGTAATTACTGCGGCTGCTTCTTGTCCGGTGGAGGATCCGTCGCCCGCCGCAGTGTAGGAGCTTTCTTCTTTGGCTGAGTCGCGGCCTTATCTGCCTCGCCTTGAGCCTGTTTCTTCTCCTCCGGCGTCATTTCCTCGGCACGTTCGGCCTTCTCTTTCTGGTCCTTCGAATTGATCTCCGCCGCCCGCGCGGTCGTGTCGCCTTTCGACAATTCGTAGCTGTCCTGCGTCGTGTCCACGGCCTGCTTCAGGACGAACTCGTACCGGGCCAGATCCTTCGGCTGCGAATCCTCAATTTTCTGTAGCTTCTGAAGCATCTCGGCTTCCGCCGCCGCCACCGCCGTATTGCCTAGATTAATGGCCAGCTTGCGGCGCAGCGCATCGTCGGCCACCGTGTCGATCGCCTCGATGATCTTCGAGTAATCGTCCAGCAGATCGTGGATCAGCGCGCTTCGTCCGGGTTTGTCCTTCGACAAAAGCTGATTGATCTGGTCCATCCGCTGTTTGGCGAAGTGCAGGTACAGCTTCATGCGCTCATTCGGCTCCTGAATCTCGCGCACCTGGTCGGCTTCATCGGAAGTGAGAAAATCACGGTTCGCCTGCGCGAACGCGGGCAGCGTGCATAAACTCAGAATCGCAAGGAATCGCATAAATCCCTACTTCTTCTTACTCATAATACCCTTGAGCAGATCGTCGTGGACTTCCGCCACGCGGTCGCGCACTTTTTCGACCAGCGAGCGTTCTTCAAATCCCATCATGTCGCGCAACCCGTCCAGCCGCCTTAGCAGTTCGCGCGTCCGCAGCTCCGCGCGCTTGTAATATTTGTTGTTGCGCGCATTCTTTCCCGTCTCTTCCAGAGACTGAAACGACAACTCCACCGACGCGCGCGTGTCGTCGAGCGCGGCCTGCAACTTGGCCGCATCTCCCGCGTTGTACGCCTCCCGAGCCTGGTCGAGCTCGGCATTGGCGTAATCGAGCGCCAGATCGCTGCGGCGTTCCAGATTCGTTTCCGCCTTGACTGAAGTCAGGTCGGCGTTAAAACCCGGCGCGAGAAAAAAAACCAACAACCAAAACATTACCGTTTGTCCAACTCGTGCTGAATAATCCGAGCCCTCTGCCGCGCTTTGAACTCTTCATCCGGGAACTTTCCCTGGCTCAGCTCCAAGAACTTATTGTAATTCGCGACCGCGTCTTTCAGTTGATGCAGATGATCATACGCCAACCCGCGCAGGTAAAAATGCGACGGCGTTTCCGCGCCCAACGCGCGCACCCGGTCGAGCGCGGCGATCCCCTGCGCGTACTGCTCGCCCACGATCAAGGCCGCGGCCAGCTCATTCCATGGCTGCGGAGCATCCGGCTTCAGCTTCGACGCGGCCAGAAACTGCGGAGCGGCTTCCATGAACTTCCGCTGATCGCGGAGCATGCGCCCGTAGAACATGCGCAGCTCATAATCGTTCGGTTCGCTCGCCAGCGCAGCCGCAATCAGGGGCCCGGCCTTGTCGAACTGCTTCGTCTTCACATATGCCTGCGCCAGCGCCACGCGATTCGCCGCCGTAGGTGATTTCGCTACCGCGCTTTCGAGCGCTGGAATCGCATCCTTCGCATCGCCCGATTCCGAAAGCAGCGCCCCCATCCGTTCCTGCGCCCCCGGATTCTCCGGAAACTCGCGATAGATCGCGATCGCCTGGTCCGCCTGATGCTGCTTCTCGTATGCCTCGGCGAGCTGAAGAAGAAAGCTCTTATACGACGGATCGAGCTCCGCCGCTTTGCGATAATGCGGCTCAGCGTCGCTCAGCCGGCCTTGCTGGAAGATCGCCTGACCCATTCCGAATTCGGCAGCGGCCGAGGCGGCGCTCATTGCCAGAGCCGCCGCAAACGCCGTCTCCGCCTCCGCATAGTGCTGATCGTCGAGATGAGCTTGCGCATAGTAAAACGCCGGTCGGAACTCCTTGGGCTTCTGCGCGCTGGCGGCTCCCAGATATTTGAGCGCCTGTGGAGCATCCTTGGCGCGCAGCAGACTGATTCCCAGATTCAGTTCCGCCTCGTACAATCCCGGCTTCAGCTCGAGCACCGTCTTGTACTCCGGAACCGCCTCCGCGTCCTTCCCCAGCAAACTGTACGACAGCGCCAGATTGAAATGCGCGCCATAATCCTTTGGATCTTCGGCGATCGCTTTGACGAACCATCCCGCCGCTTCCTCGTACCTCTTCCCGTCGAGCGCCTTCATGCCTTCTGCCTGATAATCGACGCTCTGCGCCAGGAAAGCGGCCAGAAGAAACCACATGTCACTCTAATTTTAACCGCTTATCGCGTCAGATAGACTGTGAATTTTGTAGCGTCGCGGAACCCCATGCGCCGGTACATCGAATATCCCGCTTCGGTCGATTGCAGCACCAGTTGCGTCAATCCAGTGCGGCGCTGGACCTCGGCGGCAGCCGCGCGGAGCATCGCCTCGCCGTAACCCTGGCGCCGCAACGACGGCATGGTCGCGAGCGAATACACGCCGATCGCCCCGCCCGCCGGTACAATCGCGACAATCGCGACCGCCCTCCCGTCCACCAGGCCCACGAAGCCCTGATACTCGCCGGTCCACGCCTCTTCGCGCGAGTAAACCGTGTGCGCCACCGTAAACGGAATATCGAATGCGACCGCCGTGATTTCTGCGAACACGCTCCGCAGGGCCGCATCGCGGACAGGCCTGCATTCGATCTCCGGCAGCGGTCGCAAGGGCGGCAGCAGCATCGGAGCCAGCATTCCCGGAGGCTGCGAAATCGCCCGCATCCCGAACGTCGAAAAAGTATGCTTTTCGCGTTTTCGCGCCGCGGCGTCCAGCAGGTCCTCGCACAACCAAAAGGACCAGCGCATGGTCCGCTCGCGGAAAAAGCGCGCCAGGTCCGTCAGCCGCGACTCTAACTCGCCGTCCGCCGCCGGACGCGTCAGTAGAGCGATGTTGAACACCCCATAATCGAGCCCCGAAAACATCGCCACGCTTCCGTCCAGCGCGCGCACCTCGCCCGACCCGGACGCTTCTCCGAAGAACCGCATCGCGTGCCGAAGATTCTCTTCGATGATCTGATACTCGCTCATTTAAAGCAGCGTCACCGGGTCCACATCGACCACCAGCGACACCGGATTCCACTTTTCCCCTGCCGCGAACTCGCGTACGCGCCCCAACATTTCATTCAACCGCTTTCGCGTCGCTGCCTTCAGCAGCATCTGATAACGATATTCGTTCTTCAGCTTGACCATCGCGGCCGCCGCCGGACCCATTACTCGCACACCTTCGGGTGCGGGTTCCAGAGATCGCGCCATCGCCGTGCTTCGTTCCCTGGCTTCTTCTTCGCTCGACGCGCGTACCAGCACGTTCGCCAGCGCGCCATACGGCGGGTAAGACATCAACCTCCTGAAGTCGATTTCTTTAGCATAAAACGAATCGTAATCCTGCGCCGCCGCGCAGCGGATCGCATAATGATCCGGATTAATGGTCTGAATCAGGACAATTCCCGGTGTGTTTCCGCGCCCGGCCCGTCCGGCCGCCTGCGTCAGCAGTTGAAATGTGCGCTCCGCCGCTCGAAAATCCGGCAGCCCCAGTCCCACATCGGCGCTCACGATCCCCACCAGCGTGACATTGTGGATGTCGTGCCCCTTCGCGATCATTTGCGTGCCGACCAGAATATCGTAATCGCCATCGCGAAAGCCGGCCAGAATCGATTCCATATCGCGCTTCCGCCCCACCGTGTCGCGATCGAGACGCGCGATGCGCGCCCGCGGAAACGCCCCGTGCAGCTCGTCTTCCACCCGCTCCGATCCGGTCCCCAGAAACTGTATGTAGTCGCTATCGCACTTGGGGCACCGGTCCGGCACGCGAGCCGAATAATTGCAGTAATGGCATAGCATGCGCCGGTCGCGCCGATGATACGTCAGCGTGACCGAGCAGAACTGGCATTCCATCCTCGCCCCGCAGGCCCGGCACGCGACGAAGCTCGAAAATCCGCGCCGGTTCAGCAGCAGCATCGATTGTTCGCCGTTGTCGATCCGCTCCTTCACCGCATCCACCAGCGCGCGCGAAAATAACGCCTGTTTGCGCGTCTCCTGAAACTCCGTGCGCATGTCGATCAGCTTCACCTCGGGCATCGGACGCCCTTCGATCCGCTCCGGTAGATGAATGTATGCGTACTTGCCGCGCTCGGCATTGAAGCGGCTCTCGAGACTCGGCGTCGCCGATCCGAGCACCACCACCGCGCCCGCATCCCGCGCCCTGACGATCGCCACATCGCGACCGTGATAGCGCGGCGTTTCCTGCTGCTTGTAGCTCTGATCGTGCTCTTCGTCGACCACGATCAGCCCGATATTCCTCACCGGCGCAAACACGCCCGAGCGCGTCGCCACCACCACCCCCGCTTCCCCCGATCGAATCCGTCTCCATTCCTGCGCGCGCTCCGAATCGTTGAACGCCGAATGCAGAATCGCCACGCGCTCGCCGAATCGCTGGTGAAACTGCCCCGCAACCGCCGGTGTCAGTGCGATCTCCGGCACCAGCATCAGCGCGCTACGCCCGATCGCCAGCGTAGCTTCAATCGCCCGCAGATAAATCTCCGTCTTCCCGGATCCCGTGACGCCCTGCAACAGAAAGGTCTGAAATTGTTTTGCCTCCACCGCCGCCCGGACCCGTTCGAACGCCTCCTGCTGATGCGGATTCAGCAAATGAGGGCCACGCACCGGCGTCGAACCGGCCGTCACCGGCTCCAGACTCAGCTTGGCCAGCTCGCGACGCGCCAGGCTGCGCGCCGCGACGCTCGCCTTCGCAATGATCTTGTCCACTTCGGTCAACCGGTGCGTCCCTGGATGCAACTCCAGATACGAGAGCAGCTCCCGCTCGGACTTCGGAAGTTTCAAGTCGCCCGCACGCTTAGCGAACTCCACACGCAATCGCGCGGCGCCCGCGCGCAGCGGATCGCGCTCCGCCGCGACATCCTCCGCTTCCACGAACCCCTTCTTTTCAAGCGACCGCAAAACCGCGACGGCGCTGGTGATTTTTCGCGTCAGATACGGCGCAGAGGACGGCCGTGTGTCCAGCAATCGCAGCACCTGCGTCGCCGGATCTTCGTCGTTTTCGCCGAAGTAAAGCTGTCGCGCGACGTCTCTGCCGGCCGTAGTGAGCGAATAAATCTTCCCGTGCCGAACTTCACCCGACAGCGGAGTCATCGCGCGCAGCGTCTGCCCCAGCGGAGCGCAATAATACGCCGCGATCCAGCGCCCCAGTTTCAACAGATCTTCATCCAGCGCCGGTTCCTCATCCAGCAACCGCAAAACTTCGCGAACCGCGCCCGTTGGAGCCTCATCGTGGGTCCGCAGCACGATTCCCGTCAGTTTTCTCTTGCCGAATGGAACCAGAACGCGGCATCCCACCTGCACCCGATGCCGCAGCGTCTCCGGCAGCAGATACGTGAACGGCTGATCGATCGGCACCGGCAGACTTACGTCGCAATAAACCGGATGCATCTACCTGCGCGGCGACGGCGTGAAGATCGCGAAGGCCGCGCCCTGCGGATCGGCCAGAATCGCCATGCGCCCCACGTTCTCGACGCTCATCGGCGCCTGATATACAGCCGCGCCCATCCCCTTCGCCTTTGCCGCCGAAGCGTCCACGTCGTCCACCAAAATGTAAATCATCCAGTACGGCGAAAGATTCGGGTTCCGGAATTCGGCCGGCGGAATGCCTCCGATAAATTCTTTGCCGTTCTTGATGTGCAGGTAGCCCGACGAGTCATTTTCCGCCAGCGTCACCTGCCAGCCGAACAGACCCTCATAAAACGTTTTCGCGCGCCCCGGATCGCCCGTGCTCAGGTCCGCCCAGCAGAGAGTCCCGCTCACTCCGCCGATCTGGATTCCGATGCCTTTGGCCGCCTGCCAGATGCAAAACGCCGCGCCGGTCGGGTCCTGGACTACGGCCATTCTGCCCTGATCCATCACGTCGAACGGCTGCGCCAGTACCTTCCCGCCCAGCGTACCGGCTTTCTTGGCCGTCTCGTCCGCATTCGCCGTCGCGATGTACAGGTTCCAGTGCGGCGGCACTCCCTGTGCGCGCTCTTCGGGCCGCGCGGTGTAACAGGCCGCGGCATCCGCCCCGTCCACTTGGAACATGGTATAGATGTCGCCCGGTCCCATCGGAAACTCTTTGATGGACCATCCGAATAGCGAGGCATAAAATTTTTTGGCGGCGTTCTGATCCGAAGTCGACAGCTCGATGTAGCAGAACGCACCGGGGGCGTGTTTTTCGATTTTCGGCATGATGGGATTATAACCCGCCGTGCGGGGATGTATAATCGAATGTTCCGGGAGGATGGACTTTGAAGACCTTAATGATTGCCATTGCAATGGCTTCCCTGGCGGGAACCGTGTCGGCCTCGCCAGACGACCTTGAAGATTCGTACGCGAAACTGAAGGACGCCGTCGCAAAGAAGGACGCCGACGCCGTTAAAACCGATGCCGCCGCGACCCTGAAGCTCGCCCAGGAGTTGATCAACGCTCCCAAGCCTGCCGATGCCGATGAGGCCAAGAATTGGACCCAACGCATCGAATATGGCAAGGAAGTTTCCACATATACCGAATATGCCCTTGCCACCACTGCCGTTCAGGCCGGCGATCCCGCCAAGACGGTGATGCTGGTGGACGCGCTGCTGGCCCAGAACAACAAGAGCCAGTATCTGGATGAAGTGTGCGCCAACGCCTATCTGGTCGCGCTTGGAAAAGCCGGCGGATCGTCCGCTAAACAGCTAGAGGGCATGACCAAGATCGTCGCCGGCCGCCCCGACAATATCGTCGCGCTCACTGCGCTGTTGGACGGCGGACGCGCTTCCCTGGTGAACGCCAACCGTCTGGTCGCGGCCGCCAAGAAGCCGAAGCCGGAATCGATCCCTGAAGCGGAGTGGGAGAAGACCAAAAATGAGGCGCTCGGGACCGGATATTTTTACGTCGGCTACCTCAACGGCCAAAAACAGGGCTGGATCGATTGCGACAAGAACCTGAAACTCGCTCTTCCATTGATTCAAGGCAGCAACAAGCTCGGAACCGCCTACTTTTCGCTCGGAATCTGCGACTATCAGTTCGGCAAGCTGACCAACGATCGGACCAAGATGATCGCCGGCCAGCAATTCATGGAAAAAGCCGCCGGTATCAAGGGTCCGAATCAGAACATGGCGTATCAGCAAAACAACGCTATGAAAGCCGAGTTGGCAGGCCGCCACTAAACCGCACTGTGCCAACCTGTCCGCTCTGTGGGACACATTGGCTCTATCCTCGGCAGCGTGGGACGCAGATTTCCTGTATTTTCAGTAATCTGACTTCTGGCGACCCGTGTGCTTTCCATCCGGCCGGTGGAACACAACGTGGGAAAATCGGAAGTTCCTTCTCCGAGGGACCGGCAAGCCGGTTCGATACTTTCGTTCGTGCCAGCACACGGCGATTCCAAGGCAGGTGCGGTTGCACAGCAGTTGAGCCGCACCTTGGCGGAGGGCTCTGGGGTTTCCGTGCTGCTGGCCGATTTTCACCGCACCGGCTATCCCCTGTGGCGCCTCAACGAAACGCCGCGCCGTCTGGATGGCCACACCTGGGGAGCGCTGGTCACCGAACACGAAGGCCTGGAAATCCTGACCGCGACCGAAGTGCATCCCCATCACCTCGGCCCGTTACTCGAATACGCCCGCCAAAGCTACCAGGTAATCGCAGCCGATCTTACCGAAGCCCGCGCCGCCCAGACGCTCGAAGTTCTGCGCGCCTCCGACGCGATTTTCATGGTTTCGGATTCTACTCGCGTGGCTCTTGAAGCCGTGCAGGAAAAACTGGTCTGGCTGCGCTCCATTAACCTCGATGAGCGCTGCGCCTTGCTGCTGACCCGCGAACCCGGCGGCGTCGGACCGGTGGAAGCCGAACACATCACCGGATTGCCGGTGTGCAGCCTGGTCGAAACCAGCGAGCAGATCGTGCAATTGGCGCACTGGCTGAACGTGAATCTCGGCCCGCGCGACGAAGCTTCCGCGTCCTTCGCTCTGGCCGGTTAAGAATCGCCCCGGCGAGCCATTTCTTCCGACAGAATCACAGCTTCCGCCAGATCCTTCATGGGACGACGCAGACGACGGCTCTCATTTCGAAGCCGCAGATAGGCGTCTTCCTCGGTCAGGTTGTGGCGGCGTTGCAGGATCCCCTTGGCCCGCTCGACGCTCTTGCGCGTCTCGAGCTGCCGCTTCATTTCGGCGGTCTCTTCCGTCAGGCGAGCATTCTCTTCTTCCAGCAGGCTTCTGGCGATCGCGCCACCCACCTGTTCGCCGATGAAGGTCAGAATCTCGATTTCGTCTTCCGTGTGCTCATGCCTCTCGCGATGATGCACGTTGATGACGCCGATCGCCCGGCCCTTGTTCACCGCCCGATTCACCAACGGGACCGAAACCAGCGCTTCGTAGGTATCTTCAATCAGCGATGCGAAGATCTTGAACCGCGGGTCTTCGCTTGCGTTTTCCGACAGCGCCACCGGCAACTGATTCTCGGCAACCCAGCCGGTAACGCCTTCACCCATCTGCACGCGCAGTTGCCCCAGGTCGGCGACGTGCGGCACTAGGGATGCGCGCAGAACGAATTCGTTAGTGGAGGAATCCAGCAGGTACACCAGGCAGGCGTCACATCCGCTGGCTTGCGTAGCCAGTCCCACGATCTCGCCCAGCATCTCATCGAGTGAGATTTCCGAGCTCACCACGCGGCTTACGCGCCGCAACACGGAAACATCCGAGTCGATAACCATAAACGAGATTAAGCCGCAACTGCTACACCCGTCCAATCAAAGTTTTCTATGGGGCCTATCGCGCCGGCGTACCATTCCGACTGAGCGAGTATAATCAAATGCGTATGCGACAAGAATGGGTCTCGCGGCGCTCCGGCGACCGCATCCGCACGCAGATACATTACGCCCGGCAAGGCCGGATCACGGAAGAAATGGAGTACGTAGCGAAACGGGAACGCCTTACTTCTGAAACAGTTCGAGATGAAGTCGCGCGCGGACGCATGATCATCCCCGCCAACATCCATCACGCCAATCTGGAGCCGATGTGCATCGGCGTCGCATCCCTGTGCAAAGTGAACGCGAACATCGGCAATTCCTCAACCACTTCCAACATCGATGAGGAACTCGAAAAGCTGCGCTACTCCGTCCGCTACGGCGCCGACACCGTGATGGATCTCTCCACCGGCGGCGACATCCCGCGAATCCGGCAGGCGATTATCGACCATTCGCCGGTCCCCATTGGCACTGTTCCGATATACGAGGCTCTCTCGCGCGTCCGCCGCGTGGAGGATCTCAACATCCAGGTGATGCTGGAAGTGATTGAAGAGCAAGCCGAGCAGGGTGTCGACTACATGACGATCCATGCCGGCGTGCTGGTCCAGTACATCCCCATGACCACCGGCCGGGTCACCGGCATCGTCAGCCGCGGCGGGGCGATTTTAGCCGAATGGATGGTGAAGAATCATCGCCAGAATCTGCTGTACGAACACTTCGCCGACATCTGCAAAATCTTTCAGAAGCACGATGTTACGTTTTCGCTCGGCGATGGCCTTCGTCCCGGCTCGCTTGCCGACGCGAGCGATCGCGCGCAGTTCGCCGAACTCGAAACTCTGGGCGAGCTGACCAAAATCGCATGGGAGCACGACGTGCAGGTGATGATCGAGGGTCCCGGCCACATTCCCATGGATCAGATCCAGATGCAGGTCGAGAAGGAAAACAAAATCTGCCAGGAAGCTCCGTTCTACACGCTCGGGCCCTTGGTGACCGACTTCGCTCCTGGCTACGATCACATCACTTCGGCGATCGGAGCCGCGATGATCGGCTGGCATGGCGCATCCATGCTCTGCTACGTGACTCCAAAGGAACATCTCGGCCTGCCCAATCGTGAAGACGTAAAGCAGGGCCTGATCGCTTATAAAATCGCGGCCCATGCCGCCGACATCGCCCGTCATCGTCCGGGCGCCCGCGATCGCGATGACGAGCTTTCGCGAGCCCGGTTCGCTTTCGACTGGAACAAACAGTTCGAGCTTTCGCTCGACCCCGAAACCGCGCGTGCTTATCATGATGAAACTTTGCCTCAAGAAGGTTTCAAAGACGCTGCGTTCTGTTCCATGTGCGGGCCGAAATTCTGCTCGATGAATCACTCCGCCAAGACGCAAGCCTTCACGGAAGAAGACGCCGAAGCGATTCTGACCCAGATTGAGTCTGCGTAAAGATCGGTATGCCGACCCGCTCGCTGTGGGTCTCCGCGAAAGGTGACATTAACCGCTCCCTTTGGTCACGGCTCGCATAAGTTTGTAATATGTGGAGGCGCCGACCCTGAGCCGCGACCACAGGGAGTCACCATGGGCCTGCGGCCCACCGATGGTGATGAAAATAGATTTTGCGATCTACACAGAATCAATGCTTTA
>Ga0209415_10005357_pt1 | contig 23087 bp, 21 predicted proteins | sample PeaSoiSIISIP2007_FD_187696 | JGI IMG/M metagenome (GOLD analysis project Ga0209415, IMG submission 187696) | Peat soil microbial communities from Weissenstadt, Germany - SII-SIP-2007 (SPAdes) (version 2) | ecosystem: Environmental > Terrestrial > Soil > Wetlands > Peat | place: Germany... | reverse complement strand
ATTGCCGGAGTAGCGCACTAAGGCGGGGCCAGATGATTCGCAGAACCCGATGCCGAATTTCATTCCGGGAACCGTTTGGACAATAGCCTCATGCAGATCTTCGACGGTCTTGATGAAATGCGACTGGCCGAGGATGAAATTCATGTCCGCAGGTTTTTCGATCGCGACGGTTTTGAGTTCCATGTGTTGCTCCATCGACAGACTAAGCAGATTTCGTAGATTCTACTCCTCCGACACTTTGAGTACAGCGAGGAATGCTTCCTGCGGGATATCGACCCGGCCCACGCGCTTCATTCGCTTCTTGCCCTCTTTCTGCTTTTCCAGCAGCTTGCGCTTGCGCGTAATGTCGCCCCCATAGCACTTGGCCAGGACGTTCTTCCGCATGGGGGGAACGTTTTCGCGCGCGATCACTCTTGATCCGATGGAAGCCTGAAGCGCAACTTCAAAGAGTTGGCGGGGAATGAGCTTGCGCATCTTCCCGCACAGCACGCGGCCGCGCGAGAACGCCTGATCGCGGTGGCTAATGAATGAAAGAGCGTCGACCGGCTCGCCGGCCACGAGAAAATCCACCTTCACCAGGTCGGAGATCCAGTAGCCTGCAAAATGATAATCGAGCGACGCATAGCCGCGCGACACGGACTTCAGCCGGTCGTAGAAATCCAGCACGATTTCGTTCAGAGGAAGCTCGTAGGTAAGCAACACGCGCTTGGGTGAAACGTACTCGAATCCTTTTTGCACGCCCCGCTTCTCCTCCAGCAGTGCGAGGATGCCGCCCAGGTATTCGTCCTGGGTGAAGATCTGCGCACGGATAACGGGTTCCTCAACCTTTTCGATGTCGCCGGCAGGCGGGAACTTGGTGGGCGTGTGCACGTCCAGGATTTCACCTGCCTTGGTCGTGACACGGTAACGGACGCTTGGGGCGGTGGTGATGAGGTCGATGTTGAACTCGCGCTCCAGGCGTTCCTGGACGATTTCCATGTGCAGCAGGCCGAGAAAGCCGCAGCGAAAGCCGAAGCCCAAGGCCTCTGAGTTCTCCGGCTCGTAGAAAAGCGAGGAGTCATTGAGGCGCAGCTTTTCAAGCGCATCGCGCAGCGTCTCGTAGTCGCTTGCGATCACGGGATAGAGCCCTGCGAATACCATCGGCTTGACTTCCTCGAAGCCGGGCAGAGGCGCAGCGGCGGGCCTCGCGTCGTCTGTAATCGTATCGCCGATGCGCGTGTCGGAAATGGTTTTGATGTTGGCGACGACGAAACCCACTTCACCGGCCTCGAGCCGTTCCACGCGGACCGGCTTGGGCGTCATCACGCCCATCTCCTCAACCGTGTAGACCTGGTTGTTGGACCAGAGGCGAATACGCATGCCGACGGTCAAGGCTCCCTGGACAATGCGGCTGAGCACCACCACTCCCCGATAACTGTCGAACCAGGAATCGAAGATGAGCGCCTGGAGTGGCGCTTCCGCCGAACCGCTTGGCGCCGGCACGCGCGCCACGATGGCCTCCAGCACTTCATTCACACCGGTGCCCTGCTTGGCGCTGATCATCAGGGCCTCGTTGGGATCGAGGGCCAAGGCGTGTTCGATTTGCTGCTTGGTGGCATCGACATCCGCGCCCGGAAGGTCGATTTTGTTGATGACCGGAATGATCGCCAGGTTGTTGTTCAGAGCGAGCTGCGCGTTGGCCAGGGTTTGGGCTTCGACGCCCTGGGAGGCATCGATCACCAGCACCGCGCCCTCGCAGGCGGAAAGGCTGCGCGACACCTCGTAGGAGAAATCGACATGGCCGGGGGTATCAATCAGATTCAACTGATACAGATTGCCATCGCGAGCACGGTAATGAAGACGGACGGCGTGAGCCTTGATGGTGATGCCCCGCTCGCGCTCCAGGTCCATCGTGTCGAGCACCTGGGCGGACATTTCGCGTTGTGAGAGCGCGCCGGTGATCTCCAGCACACGGTCGGCCAGGGTTGACTTGCCGTGGTCAATGTGAGCGACTATCGAGAAGTTGCGAACGTAACGTGCGTCCGTAATGTGTAACCTTATTTTATATAACCCTTTGAAAATCTAACAAAAGGGCGATAACCTGTCAAACTTGGAGTTAATTCGGTTGTGACGGTTGTCATTCCCGCTTTAGCCGGATTAACTATGCGAAGCGGGACTTGAGCGTTCTTCCGGGGGGCAGGACTATGGCTTTCGAGAATTTACTTTACGAAAAGCGCGACGGAATCGGACATGTGACCGTCAATCGTCCCGAGAAGCTCAACGCCCTGAACCGGAAAACCATGGACGAGTTACATGACTGTTTTCAGGAGATCGAACGTGACGATGAGGTGCGAGCCGTCATCCTCACCGGGGCCGGTGAGAAGGCGTTCGTGGGAGGCGCGGATATCAACGAATTGGCGGTTCAGACTCCGGTGGAAGGCAAAGAGCTGTCGATGCGCGGACAGAAGATTCTGGACCTTATCGAGCATCTGGGCAAACCGGTGATTGCTGCCGTCAATGGTTATGCCCTGGGGGGAGGTTGCGAACTGGCGCTGGCCTGCACGATAAGGATTGCTTCCGAGAATGCGCGCCTGGGTCAGCCGGAGGTCAAGCTGGGATTGATTCCCGGCTACGCTGGCACGCAGCGCTTGCCCCGGCTGGTGGGCAGAGGACGCGCCTTGGAAATGGTGCTGAGCGGAGAGCCCGTTAGTGCCGCCGAGGCCTATCGCATCGGGCTGGTCAACCAGGTCGTGTCGGCGCAAGACCTCATTGCCGCAGCCGAGAAGCTTGCGCACAAGATCCTCGCCAATGCACCCCTGGCGGTGAAGTTCGCGCTCGAAGCTGTGAACCATGGTTTAGAAATGACCCAAGCTGAGGGCCAATTCCTGGAAGCAAATCTGTTCGGATTATGTTGCACGACGGCGGACATGAAGGAAGGCACGCGAGCGTTCCTGGAGAAGCGGCCAGCGCGGTTTATGGGGAAGTAGTCCGTTGTCAGTTGTCCATAGTCCGCTGTTTCAGGACGCAAGTATCGAAACTGGATTTTGAAGATCGAAAGTCAAGATTCGGGCCGACTCTCTGCTCTGGATTTGCGACTATGATTCTCGATATGGCCAGTCGAATATTAACCACGAACCACGGACAATAGACGACTGACCAGGGACGACGGACAACGGACCAATGTCTTCACGTAGAAAATCCCGCGAATACGCCATGCAGATGCTCTATCAATGGGAAATCTGCGGCTATACTCCCGCCCAGGTGGCGGCAGGCTTTTTCGCCAACCAGAAAGCGGATGCTGAAGACGAGGGTTTTGCGCGCAATCTCTTCGAAGGCGCTGTGGCCAATATCGACCAGCTCGACGGCGTGGTTCGTGCCCATTCCGAAAACTGGCGTTTAGAGCGCATGGCTGCCGTGGACCGCAACATCTTGCGGGTCGCTCTTTTCGAGCTCCTCCATCACCCAAAAACTCCCCCTGCCGCCGTAATCAACGAGGCGCTGGAGATCGCCCGGCGTTTTTCCACAGTAGATTCCGTGGACTTCGTCAATGGTGTCTTGGACGGCATCCGCAAGAAGCTTCCCTTGCAAGAGCCGAAGCCTGAATGAGGTTGGTTTGGAGTGCGGCAATTTACCGCCCCGTCGTAGCGCCGACCTTGAGGTCGGCAGTCTCCCGCCTTCCAACGCTGCTAACCTAAAGGTCAGCGCCTCCACAGGCGGCGCGGTCGTGCTCGTTGAAGGGAAGCGGCCGCAAGTGGAGGAATTCGACGGAAATTGCGCTACATCTGCCTACGTGAAAATGCCTCTATCTCCGTGAGCAAAGCTTTAACTTGCTCAGGGGAGCAAGCCTCGGCGTAGAGGCGCAGGATGTTCTCTGTGCCCGAAGCACGCACAAGGAGCCAGCCTGAATTGCCGAATCGCATTTTGACCCCGTCCAGGTCGTCAACGGAGGTTACCTTCAGTCCGGCAATCCGCTTGATCCCCCGTCGCCCCACCAGTCGAACAATGCGCTGGGCCACGTCCTTAGAGATTTCCAGGTCTACACGCCCGTAAAAGTGAGGACCGAACTCATCAGTCAGCTCCTGGACTAACTCCCCGAGCGTTCGTCCTCGATCCGCCATCACCTCCGCCAGCAGCAGGGAGTTCAAGAGTCCATCGCGCTCCGGCAGATGTCCTCGAATGCCGATTCCCCCGCTTTCTTCGCCGCCAATCAGCACGTCGCGGGTGAGCATCAGCTCGCCGATGTACTTGAATCCGATGGGAGTGACGTGCAGAGGAAGGCCGTATTTCCGGGCCAACTTGGTTACCATTTCCGTGCTGGAAAACGACTTCACCACCTCGCCGCGCAGCCCCAGATCTTCTGCCAGGTGTTTGAGAAGGATCGAGAAGATCTTATGAGAATCAATGAAAGTTCCGGTTCGGTCCATCGCCCCCACTCGATCGGCGTCACCATCGGTGGCCAGACCTGCATCGTAGTTGCCCTCCACCACAGCTTGGCGAAGCTGCTCGACGTGGGGCTCGATCGGCTCGGGATTCAAGCCCGGGAAGAGAGGGTTGTGCTCCCCGTGGATTTCCCGGTATGGAATCTCCGCCTCCTCAAACAGGCGGGCCAAGCATCCGCGCCCGGCGCCATACATCGGATCGATGACAAACCGCCGGCCTGAGGATCGGATTCGATCGAAATGAACCAGCTCTTTGAGTCGTTCCAGGTACGGAACCACCAGGTCCACGGTTTGGATGGCGGCCGGTTTACGTTTCCGCGGCCGGGCAGTCGAGCGGTCCAGGCGGCGAAGGTGGACTTCGATCCCGTGTAGGATCGACGGAGGCGCGGAACCGCCATAGGGCGCCTTGATCTTCAATCCATTCCAGCGATAGGGATTGTGGCTGGCCGTCATCATGATGGCACCAGCAGTCTGCCTTGCGACCACTGCATAACTGACCGCGGGCGTGGGCGTGGCGCGGTCCGCCAACAGCACGGGGATGCCCCAAGCCGCCACAGTTTCACTCGCATGCCTGGCGAATTCGGCGGAAAGAAAACGAGTGTCGTAGCCCACCACGAGGCCCTTGGCCGGGTCGCTCTCTTCACAGACGTACTGGGCGATAGCTTCGCTGACGCGGCGCACGTTCGCGAACGTGAAATCCTTGGCAATTACACCCCGCCAGCCGTCGGTTCCGAATTTGATCTTGTCCACCATGGCCTCTCGATCAACAGCATCATTCCGGGCGAGATTCCTCGCTTCGCGCCCTCGAAAGTCTGTCATTCTGAGCGAAGCGAAGAATCTGCATTAGTTCGCCTCGAACCGGAACTGCAGATCCTTCGCTTCGCTCAGGATGACAGCAACTTTCATCTCTTTGGGTGGGCCCCAGGCCCGGCCTCGCTCGGAATGACGCCTCGCGCGTGTTTCCGTGCCCCTTCCGTGCGCCCCGCTTACAGCAAATCATCCCGACCCGTACGTTCGAGTTCCTGAACCGCCTTCCCGACGTCCTGCGATCGCTCGCGCGCACATACCAGCAGCGCATCAGCGGTCTCGACGACGACCAGATCATGAACCCCGACCGTCACCACAAATTTCTTGGGCGAAACTACCAAGTTACGCTGTGAATCGAGGCTGAGCCCGGCGCTGGACCGGACATTCCCTTCTGAGTCCTGCTGGCTTAGCTCGTACGCAACCGCCCAGCTTCCCACGTCGTTCCATCCGATATCCGCAGGCACCGCGTAGATATCTGAGATCTTTTCCATCAGCGCAAAATCAATGGAGATTTTTTGGAACTTGGGGTAGAGCCGGCGGAAAGCGCGGGAGTGAATTCCTCCGGCGTCGGCAATCTGCCTTACCAGACCTGCCATCTCAGGCTGGAAGCGCTGGAAGTTCTCGATCAGCGTCACAGCCTTCCAAATGAAAATGCCGCCGTTCCAAAGATACCGTCCTGAGGCGACGTAGCGCCGCGCCACCGCGAGCGCCGGCTTCTCCGTGAATTTGTCAACCCGGAACACGTCGTGCCCTGCCATTCGGCCGTGCCGCCCGCCCAGGCGAATGTATCCGTAGCCGGTTTCGGGCCGCGTCGGTTTCAGGCCCAGGACTACCGATCGTTCCGGCTGAGACGCCACCTGGCACGCCGTAGCGAGCAGGCCGCGAAAAAGCGCCGGCTTGTTGATGATTTGATCGGAAGGCAAGACCACCATAAGACCTTCCGGGTCCCGCCGCGCGATCTCTTGCGCCGCGACGGCCAGCGTGGGAGCGGTATTCCGGGAGGCCGGCTCGCCAATAATCTGATTGGAAGGAAGACGCGGCAAAAGTCGCCGAATATTTCGCAATAACGGCGCACCAGTGAAAATGTAGATCCGGTCCAAGGGGATGAACGGCTGGAGGCGCGCTACCGTTTGTTCGAGAAGCGAGTGCCGACCGAACAAAGTCAACAGTTGTTTTGGGTGCCGCCGGCGGCTTAGGGGCCAGAAACGCGTGCCGCTTCCCCCTGCCATGACGACGCCATAGGCATGTTTAAACACTGAATCTATCGCCATATTCACACATCAAAGACAACCTTCGCGATGTCTTCCGGGGGAATGTTGTGAGCCGCGAGCGGCCGCCTGAAGTCGTGCACGAGGTTGGGAACGTAATACTTCAGGAGGCGCGTTGTGTGGAGGGGGGCGAATCTATAGGCTCCCGCAGCCGGAGGGATGACCCATGTTTCCCCCGTCCGGTAGCCCAACCAGCCCGCGGTGTTCTCGATACGTCCTTCGCCCTGCAGAACGGAATAAACCTCCACTCGTTGCGGTGAACTCTTGAAGGTCGCTTTCTTGCGCAGGAGCATTTCCTCGAGTGCGAAGAAACGGCAAGCCGCGACGTACCGCCGAGTTCCGAAGGACTCCTGGAATTCCCACCGGGGCAGGCGGCACAGAGGAGGCAGATCTTCCTTTATCACGTCCATGCCCTTCGACAAATGGAGAGGACGAGGCTTCCCGTCCAGCCCGGTTCTGCCATAGTCGTCAAGGCGGTAGGTGAGATCTGAATTTTGTTCGACCTCGAATAGAACCAGCCCGGGGCCAAGAGCATGTACTGTGCCGGGCGGTAGGAAGATGGCCTCATCGGCCTTGGGGCGATGGCGAGTGAGGAAGTCCTTCGACGTTCCCTTCTGGAAAGCTGATTTCAGAGCTTCCCGAGTGACTCCCGGCTTAACTGCCACGAGGATTTCCGCGTTCGGATCGGCTTGCAGGATGTACCACATCTCACACTTGCCGACATTCCCCGGGTCGTGGACGCGCGCGTAGTCGTCATCGGGATGAACCTGCACCGATAGCCAGTCGCTTGTGAAGATGTATTTGGCGAGCAAGGGGAAACGCGCCCCCTCCCAAGCCCGCCCATGGAGCGCCGGTCCGTACTTTTCGGAGACTTCCGCCAGCGTAAGGCCTGCGACGGGGCCATTCAGGAAACGTGAGGTGTCGTCGTTGGACCAAACTTCACCGATTAGTTCGCCGGGCTTGCTCGCGCCCCTCGAGACCTCCGCTTTGCGGGAAACCGGAAGGTCGGTTTCTTCCTGCGCCGGGTATATGGGCGCGAGATCCTCCCGGCCCCAAATCTTTGGTTTAAGAACTGTGGAAAGCTGAAGAGGTGTGTTCAGCGTGGACATGGTTCATTCACAACTTGGAGAAGAACGCGGCCATACGTCGCAACCCCTCGTTGATGTGTTCAAGTGAGGTTGCGTAGGAGATGCGGATATGCTCGTGCGTTCCAAAGGCGGTTCCCGGAACAACAGCAACGTGCGCTTCCTCGAGCAGGCGCTCCGCCAATACGGATGTATCGCCCAAACCATCCTTCTTAAGATAATACCCGACATTCGGGTAGGCGTAAAAGGCGCCGTGCGGAGGAACACAGCGGAGGCCCGGTATGGATTTCAATCCCTCCATGAGACGATCCCGTCGTCGATGATACTCCGCCAGCATCGCCTGCACCGGTTCCTGCGGCCCCTCGACGGCCGCCAGTGCGGCCTTCTGCGCAATGGAGTTGGGGTTCGAGGTCGAGTGGCTCTGGAGCTTCAGCATGTTGGCCAGCAGTCGCGCCGGACCAAACGCAAATCCGACTCGCCACCCCGTCATCGCATACGTTTTGGAAAAAGAATCGACAATCAGCAGGTGTTCACGTTCTCTCGAGGACCCGAGTGAAAACGGCTTGCGCCCGTCGTAGACGAAATGGCAATAGCATTCGTCTGAAATCAGAAGCAGGTTATGGCGGATGGCCAACGCCAGGATCTTCTCCATCTCCCCGGGCGGAACCACGGCGCCGGTGGGGTTGTGCGGCGAGTTCACGATGATAAGCCGGGTCTTGGGGGTGATCAGCTTTTCGATGGCTCTGGCGTGCACGGCGAAGTTCTCGCTCTCGCTGGTTTCCAGCAGAACGGGCTTGGCGCCTTCGTACTTGATGATTTCAAGGAAGGTTACCCAGTGTGGTACCGGTAGGATGACTTCATCGCCTTCGTTGAGCACTGCGGACATCGCTTCAAAGATCGCCTGCTTTCCTCCCACGGTCACCAGGCACTCCTCAACCGTGTAGTTCGATCCGTAGTCCTTCGCGTGCTTTTCCACCAAGGCATGCCTTAATTCGCGAATTCCTCCCGTCGCGGTGTACTTGGTGAAATCATCATTAATGGCGCTGATGGCAGCTTTCTTGATGTGGTGCGGCGTGGGGAAATCCGGCTCACCGGCGCCGAAGTCTGCCAACCCCGCATCCTTGACTTTCAGCTTTTCCGCCCTTTGCAGAACGGTGGCGATAGTCGAAACCGAAATCCGTGAAATGCGCTCGGAAAGCCGCACTTCAACCTCCTTTAGATTTTGCCTTGAAAAACCTTCTGATGAAGCCGATCCTCAACCAACGGGGGAACCAAGTCTCTCACCGATCCCCCATTCTGGAAAATCTCTCTGACCAGGCGGGAACTGACGTAGTTGTAGGCCTCAGCGGGGACCAGGAAAACCGTTTCGAGGCTCGGCTCAAGCTTGCGGTTCATGATGGCCATCTGAAGTTCGTACTCATAGTCGGTGAAGGCGCGAATGCCGCGGAGTATAATCCCTGCCTTCTTTTGCTTGGCGTAATCTACGAGCAGACCTCCGAAGGTCTCCACGGCGACATTGGGCATTTCGCGCGTGGCCTCCTGGAGCATCTCGACGCGTTCCCTGACCGTGAAAAGCGGCGTCTTGTCCTGGTTCGTCAAAATAGCGACGATCAACTCTCCAAAAATCCGCCGCGCTCGTTCGATGAGGTCGAGATGACCATTCGTGATCGGATCGAAAGACCCGGGATAAATCGCTAGATTATCGGGCATAGACTGTTGGGTGAACCACGCCCCCGACGACAGGACCTCAGAGAGTTATTCTAACGTTCGAGGCGGAAGGTTGTAAACGGGAATCTACGACACTAGGTCGTTGGAACCATTCGGCCTTTTGCTTCGTTGGACTTGTCAGCGTGGCAGGAGCGGCAGAACTGTGCTGCGCTGTTGCTGGTGGCTGAGCTTCCGGGATTGTACCAGCCACGCACAAAGAAGCGCGTCGGCTTCACCGCCCCATTCGGAGTGCTGAAATAGGGCATGTCGTGTTGGTCGTGGCAGGTAGTACAGGTGATCCACGATCTGCTGGTCACCGTTGTGCCGCTGACAGTTGACCCGGGCACTCTAACCAGGTGATTCAACGGACCGTCGCCGTCTGTCACATCAAAGTAGTCGGCGGTGAAGGCTCTCCCTTTAGGGCCCGCGAAGGTGATGGAGCCGTCCGCGTTTACGGAGCAGTCCCACTCCTTTTTTCCGCCGCAGGAAATGGTCGCGTTAGGTCCCACCGGATGGCCGTTCATATAACTTCCGACCGTTGATTCATCGTTTCCGAGCAGCGTGGGAGGATTGAAAGTGACCCCGGCGATGCGAACGGTCTCGACGGTCGTGCCCTTCATCATGTCGCTCGTCGCCAGGTTGCCGTCGTGGCAGCTAAGGCAGGCAACAAGGTCTAAGTAGCCGTTTCCTGAAAGGAACGGAATTCCTCCTCGGCCGATGTCCGGCAGCGTGGCGGTATATGCGCCGAGCGGATGGCCTGCAGACGTCAGGGATATCCCATAGTGGGGAGATAGATCCTGACCCCAGAGTGCAGAACGGCCGCTGCTCCTGGAGGGCCTGGCTAGGTTCCCGGGCGCGCCGTTGTGGGGCGTGTGGCACGCCACGCATCCGCGGCCGTACACGTTGTGCGCACCGAGCACGTCTTGCGTCGGCGAGGTGACCTGCGCCGCGGCGATTTCCGCGGCCCAGAGAATCACCAAGAGCGCAACTGCGAATTGCTTCCCACCCGACATTTCCTCCAGTCGTTGCGGCGACCTGCGCCGGACTTGCAATGCCGTACATTCCTTCAAGTCCAGCCTGCTGCACGAAGACGGAGTGACGGTACGCATGATGCGTTTCATTCTGCACCTCCAGCCGCATCCTTTGGATCCGGCGTGATCCACCGAGTAGTTCATCGGCGGCATTCTAGTAGACTTGAGGGCTGTTGTACAGAGTACGAAAGTTATGTTGTACGAAAGTTATGTTCTTAAACGGGCTGACAGGGGGTGAGAGTTTGCGATGGCGGAGAGGGTGGGATTCGAAGCCACGTTGGAGTTTCCCCCAAACACGCCTTCCAGGCATGCTCGTTCAGCCACTCGGACACCTCTCCGTGGCCACCAAGGGCAGCATAGCATAGAGGAGCAGGCAGGACGCCGTGGGCAGAAAGCAGGCGGAAATCTCAAATTGGAAATCGCAGATTTCAGAACTCAAGACCCCGGGACTGATTCACGGCTCGCGGATTGGAAATCGCAAATCAGAAATCGCAAATCCTGAATTACGAAATGCAGCCCCTGGCCCCGATCACTTGAATCGGCGGCGGAATCTCAGTTCCACTCCCACCATGCCGTTCGGGTCGCGGACACCGAGGAGCGAGATATTTTCCCCGAAGGCATACTCAAACTGGATAATCTGATATTGCGAAGAGGCAGTATTGGTAAAATAGGTGAGGATCAAGTCATTCGTCTTCGTCCCTCTCCCCTCATGAACAGAACCGATCACATCACCGACAATCGCGCCGAACATGGTGATCGCCTCCAGGCATCCTAACATAACACCAAGCCGCCAGCGGACCAAGCCCTGACCATTTCCGCGTTAACCTAGTGGAGGTGCTCCGTCTTCGGTGCGCTTTTGAAGAGGCTGATCGTCGCAAATCAGTCAGGATCGCCGATGGTGGTCAAAAAATGCGGATACGGGAAGGCCGCCCGTAACCGATACAAAAACTCACTGGGAAGATTCTGACGTTATAACCCGTTCCTTGCCTCTTCTCAGAGTCACTTTATCCCCGCAGACTGGGGGAGCATTCCGAAGTTCGCCATCAATCCCACAATTGCAGTAGATAACGCTTCCGGAGAAAAAACGAGCGGACCTTCGAATTGCGGCCCGAACTCCTTTAGCCGTTCCATCGCAATGGCCTTCGCGGACTCGTCGTGTTGCATTCCGGCATACAGCCCGATCATCTGATGAAGATACGGAACACTGCAGTCGAAGTGATCCCGAACGTACTCCAGGTCACTGCGAGCGGCGGCGTGCGCACCCGCCGCCGAGTGCTTCATCGCCGATTGAATCCGAATCTCGGCCAGCACTAAACGCGCGGCGCGCTGGTACGCCCACAACTTCGCAAAGTCCTCTTTGGGGCTTTTCGCTATCGCCGCGAGGTTGATCGCAAGGAACTGAGGGCATCGGGGACAGCGATCCATCACGCCTGCTTGCACTCCGGCCGAAAGCCACGCTCGCGCCCTTTCCGGCAATGCTTCAACCTTGAGTTGCCCGACCGTACCTGGAGTGCCCGTGGCACGCAAGTATTCAGTGGCGGCAAAGAGGCTTGAGAAAAGCAGCATCACTGGCTTCGGGTCTCGACCTGGTCGGAAGAGCAGCAGGCCCTCAGCCGTTGTGCAAACGAACGGCTATTCCGGTATGCGCCCTGAATCCAGGATCTCCTTCGCTTTCCGGTTAACCGCCTCTTGCCTTGCCGGATCAGTTTGGGCAAGTGGCGGCGCAGGCGGAGGAGAGCTAGGTTCAGGCTTCGGAGTTTCCAGGTTCAGGCGCTGAAGTTCTTCTTGTTTTCTCCGGAAAAACAACTCTTACTCCTATCCACTCCTCAGCTGACGCCCCTGAGTGTGTATCAACGGGAATTTCCATTCTAGGATCCAACGGTGTTCTCCAGGATACGTCTGACCGGCGCCCAAGTCAAACGTCAGTCGGACCGGCATCGCTCCGTGTCTCCACTGACCGTTCAGGGGGCCAGTTTTGGCTCCCTGCAAGCTGCCAAGGCTCGGAATTAAGAATCGGAGTCTGCCCTCTGGCGAAGATGGTAAGAGTCGAAATGCTGTTGGTTTGGAAATAGGGTCGGAAGGAATACGCACGAGCGCATGCCCTCCTGGTGGAAGGTCACTTCGCGACACTAGCCCATAGTGATAGGCATAGCTCGGCAAGAGTCCGCTAGCCGGCCGTCAGATCTTGAACTCAGCGGACGCGCGTGCTGGCATAACATCATTAGTTCTCGCGAGCCGGCCTATGGCAGGGGCGGGCCGCAGAGTCTACCATGCTCAACAATCTGGGCAAGTTTAAGATTGTCTCGGAGGTGGGACATGGCGCCATGGGCGTGGTGTACCGAGCGGAGGACAACCTCGGACGATCGGTGGCTCTCAAGGTTCTTCCCCCACGGTTAGCAGGGGACGCGGACCTTGTTCAGCGCTTCAACCGTGAAGCCCGGTCGGTGGCGGGGCTCAACCACCCGAATATAATGGTGATTTGCGAAAGCTCCCAGATTGAGGACACATCGTACATCGCCATGGAGTTCATCGAGGGCGAGAGCCTCGACCAGATCGTCTCGTCCCGCAGGGCGGTTCCGATCGTCAAGAAGCTCGACATCATCATTCAAACCTGCCGAGGGCTGCAATACGCCCACAAGAAACAGGTCGTCCACCGCGACATCAAGCCCAGCAACATTATGGTGGACCACAATGGGACGGTAAAGATCGTGGACTTCGGTATCGCCCACCTCGGCGGGGGGACGATGCTGACTCTGACTCAAGACGGCCAGAGACTTGGAACGCCATCGTACATGTCGCCCGAGCAAACGCAGGGGAAGGCGGTGGATGGCCGCTCGGACATCTTTTCCATTGGCGTGATGTTGTTCGAACTGTTGACCTACCAGAAGCCATTCCCGGGAAATGATATTGCGACGGTGTGGTACAAGATTCAAAACGAACGTCCGCAACCGCTGAGCGAACTGCTTCCTACCTATCCTCCTGACCTCGAGAAGGCCGTCAACAACGCGTTGGCGAAGAATCGCGAGGGCCGCTATCAGACGGCTGAAGACCTGGGCTTCGCGCTTCAGCAAGTCAGCGACTACTTCAAGCATGACATGATCGAGATGTATGTTCAGGAAGGGCGCCGCCATCTCGAGTCAGGCAATCTCACGGTCGCGAAGGAGTCGATTCAAAGGGCCCTCGAGATTGACAGCACCCGCGAGGTTGCCAAGAGTCTGTTCGAGCGGGTGCAGGGACAGATTGAAGCCCGCCGGCGCGCACAACGAGTTGATCAGGTGCTGCGCCAGGCAATGGAGGCTTTGCACGCGAGCCGGTATGACCAAGCCATCGCTCAGCTTGATGAGGCATTGCAACTGGATCCGGCCCACGAAAAAGCCCGGCAATACAGAACCCTTGCAGTGGAGCAGCGCGAGCGGTTACGGAAAATCAGTCAGCATATGGAGCGCGCCGAGAGGCTGGTGGCCGATGCGGATCTGCAAGGCGCCCAAGAGTCGCTGGAGGCAGTCCTGGCGCTGGACGGCGAGCACAGCGCGGCGCGTAGCAAGCTGGAGTGGGTGCTCAAGGAACTCGCCGAACAAGAGCGCCAGCGGCAGGTTCTCCAGTATACGCAAGATGGCAAAGACTGTCTGGCGCAGAAGAACTTCGACCAGGCAAGGGAGTTGTTGGAGAAGGCGCTGGCTCTGGATCCCATCAACATTGCGGTTGAAGCTCTGCTGCGCCAACTCCGAACCGCCCAGCAAAAGGAAAAGGAACGGCAGAGGCGGGAGGGACGCCTGACAGGCATCCAGGGCGCGCTCAACACCCGAGAATACGACCAGGCTGTGGCCTTGGCCGAGCAGGCTTTAGAAGAGTTTCCCGCCGACCCTCAGGTGCTGAAAATTTACGCCCAGGCGTTGCGCCTTGCCGAGCTCGAGACTCGCCGGCACTACGTGGAAGAACAAACCCGCATCGCCCGCGGTTTCTTCCAGAAGGACGAGTATGCCGAGGCGGTGAATGTGCTCCAAGGCGCACTCGAGAAAGTTCCCAATGAAGTCCGTCTGACAGCTTACTTGAAGACAGTCCAGGAGGCGCAGCAACAAGCGGCTGCTGAGATCCTGAGGCGAGATGTTATTCGTAGGGCCGGGGCTCTGATCCGGGAGAAGAAGTTTGCTGAGGCGATTACCGCTTTGCAAGCAGCTCTGGCGCAGGGGGGCGAATCACCTGAGATTCTGGAGGTGTTGCAGTTTGCGCGCGAGCAGCAGTCTGAGCAGCAGGAAGTAGAGCGCACCCAGCAGGTGCTCACCTGGGCGCAGACCGAACTGCGCGAACAGAACTTCGAGGAAGCCTTGCGCATCCTTAATCTGGCGCGGCGGGAATCGAGCTCCGCTGATCTTGAGGCGCTGCTGGCCAGCGCTCGCGAGCAACAGCAGCAATTCGAATAACAACGTGTTGAGGTGATGCAGTAGGCTCGCCGTTCGCTCGAGGGTGGAGAACCTGGCCGCCCTGGCCCTGCTTGAGGCTGCGCCCAAGGCCTGCTTCAAGAACGAAGAGTTCAGGCAGCTCCATGCCCAATGCCTCGCGGGCCTCGACCGTGCCGCTTCCATCCGAGGCGCAGCCGCGGAGGTGGAAAAAGCTGGCGCGGAGGGGAACCTGGACAATGCCCAAAAGCTGCTCCAGCAAGCCCTTCAGACCTACCCGAATGAAGCCGTTCTATTGGCCGCCCAAGAGCGCTTGCGCGCTGAAGAATTTGGCCTGCAGCGCGATGGGTGGCGCAAGCTGATCGGCTAAGCCAAGGCTGCCATCGACCGCATGGACTACGAGCGGGCGATGGGGATTCTCGCCGCTCTGCCACCGGAGCTGTCCAAAGCCCCCGAGTTGGCTGCGGAAGGCCGAGATTTGCAAGAACAGGCCCGGCAAGGCGCGCGTGCGCTGGTCTTGCGGCAGGAGGCCATTCAGGCCGCAAACGAGCACATCCGCAACAACCAATTCGAACTTGCCATTGCAGTCTTGGAGAAGGCTTCGGCGGAGGCAGGCGAGTCCCCTGAACTGGCTGAGCTTCTCCGGTCCGCGCGTGATCGGCGGGCGTCTGAGTCATCCCAATATTGTGAGAGTGTACGGCCAAGGCACGGCCGGCGCGGTCCGCTATATCGCTATGGAACTGGTCGACGGCGAATCCCTGGCCTCTGCGATCCAGGAAGCAAGGCGGCAGCGCACCACCCAGCCACCGTCGGACTCGAATTTACGCACCAGCCACATTCGACAAACGGTTTCCATGTTCGTGGATGTTGCCGATGCGCTCCAACACGTCCACGAGCACGGCATCGTGCACCGGGATATCAAGCCGCTGAACCTTCTCCTCGCCAAAGACAAATCTCGCCTGCTACTTACAGATTTCGGCCTGGCGAGGGATGCCGAAGCTATGGGAGTGACTCGCCTCGGCGACTTCATGGGGACAGTCCGTTATATGTCGCCGGAGCAATTGCTCGCCCAGCGAGTCAACGTCGATCGTCGCACGGATATCTGGTCGCTCGGGATTTCACTTTATGAGGCTGTGACGCTCGATCTGCCGTATTCAGGCGACAGCGAGGCGGCGTACATCGCCGCCGTGAGCATGAAGGACCCGGCTCGCGCGAGTGCCCGGGACAGAACCGTCCCTAGAGACCTCGAGACGGTGCTCATGAAATGTCTGCAGCGCGATCCGGAACGGCGCTACGCCACGGCGCGCGAGCTAAAGGATGATCTCGTGCGCTTTCTCGAGGATCGTCCTGTGCTGGCGCGCCGCCCGGGGGTCATGCTGAAGACCGCCCGTCTCGCTTGGCGCCACCGCCTCCTGGTGGGAGCCGTCGCAATCGCTGCAACCCTGGTCCTGGCGATAGGGGGAGCACTGGTAACCAGGGCGCGCCACCGCGCCGAGTTGGAACGAATTCGCTGGACCCTTCAACGAGTCATCAGCAGCCCCAAAGCGGAGCCTGAATCCCTCCAGCCGGACTGGGGACACCTGCATGCGATTTTAAAGAAGGAAGTTAGACGAAATCCGCACGGAGACCTCGCGCTGCTGGCGCAGCGCGCGGCCTGCCGTGCTTTCGTCTACGCGCCGTCCTTTGGACTCTCGTCAGATTTGCCTGACCTGGATGTGGGAGTCAATCCCGGGGTTGATACCGGCAAGGACTTCCTCAACATCCTGTCTTATGAGGGAGCCTTAGATGACGGGCCGTGGAAGCCGATCGGTTCAGTGGCTTATCAAGAAAAGGATGAGAATGGTGGGTTCACGACTGGGTACACCTTGGACAAGATTTTTACCATTCCTGAACTGACCCCTACTCCCCACGAGGTTAAGCTTCGTGTCACCTTCCGATTGTTCGGGGCCGAGAAGCTTCCTACCGAAGCCCGGGGAGATTTGGCAAAACGCAGGTCGGTTCCCGGAGCGTTCGAGAAGGCATGGCCCGCCGTCAGAAACTGTGTCCCGCTCTTCACCGAGACGCGAGCACTGGACTCCGTTTCTATCAACCTTTCCACGACATATCCGGACGATTTTCCTCGCAAGGTCTTCGCAAGGCAACTTACGGAACCGCCCCAGACGTGGTCTCACCTCGAGCGGGTCCGAGTCATCAGAGTGAGATTGCCCGCCGGCAGCGCCCCGGGCTTCGCGCTACGATGGCCCCCGCACGACGGACATAGCCCATTTTCTAGCAATCCCTCTGCCTCTACCAACGAAACAAGCTATTGCTCACCGCCAAATCTATCTGGTCTCGCCAGTCCGGTGGTCGGCATCGAATTCTTCGGCCGATTGGAACCGGCGGTTCCAATTGCAGCGGACGCAACCCTATGGTCCGATCATGGTTTGAAACCGCTGCTCTCTTTCCCGGTTATCTGGAGCGACGGTGAATTGCAGAGCATACCGACGGCGGGGGGCGTTGCCGCCGAGGGTGGTGATCGCACTTGGCCATACAATGGGGCGGAGTTCCCGAAACCGAATCGGCCTCTTCCAACACTGCCGGATGGCGTTTCGGACGGCACGACGTCCGGGCGCATTGACTTCGCGGCCTCCCGCTCCGTCGCCCTTACACTCAAAGGCCTTGACCACTATTTCGGCGACCAACTCTCGGTTCCGGTTGCCTCTCTCGAGGTGGTCACTGTGCCTGCCGAATGGGTTCAAAAGGAGGGATGCCGGTAGTTCCTCGCAGGGGCAGACCTCGATGGTCACCTCAAAGCCGGCCAAAGGATGCTGTCCGGGATCAAGTCCTTTTAACCTGCCGATTCCCTTCCTGGCCAGCCGACTATGGCCGGCCAACTTCGCGGACCGCACTTCAGCAGGTGCCCGCCGTGAAGGCGTCCGTCGAGCATGGCGCTGACCGCGCAGTCACCAGAGATTGATCCAACGCACCCAGAAGGGATTGATGGAAGATCGCCCCCGGCCAGCATCCCTTTCGGCTTTTGGGGCACTCTTGAAATACACTTGGTCTACCCCGCCCGGCAGCCATGGCATTTTGCGCAAAGCTCGGAGCCGGACGTGAGGCTTGGGGTCTATTAAAGGCTGGGGCGCAATGCTCCCCCACAATCCTACTAATTCCTCGTTGACAGGCAATTCGAGCATTACCTGCTCCCGAAAATCATTCCAATTCTTACACACGGCTGTTAACGCTCGGTAATGCAACGGAAGTGATTTGATCTGGGAGAGAATCTCTGTCGGAATCCACCCTTCATACATATCCAGCCGCTCAATCTTCGAGTAGACTGCGGTTAGGGCGGCTTCATCAACCCACCAGCATCCATAGGGGTCCGACATTTTTTGGTCCTTCCCAGACCAGCCCGCCATGCGATAGAATTTATGAGGCCCGCTAAACCTGACGACCAACATCGGTTTGCCTTTGTCAAAAGCAGATAGCACTGAGTTCGGTACACTAATCGGTATAGGTGAACTGCGTAACCATGTTACTGGATCTATTGGGAGCGGTTCCTTCATGGGACCTCCTCAGGGATTGGACAAAACACGGGGGAATAGATGGTGCTGCAGTTGAGCTGAGTACAACCGTTCGCCGCCGCATCTTGTTGTTCGGACACCTCCCGACAACATCGCCGCAACAGCAGGAAGTGTTTGTGATCGAAAATCTTGTTTCCGGGCAGTAATCAAGTGTAGCACGGGTCTGCTTGTTTGCTCCCTAGGCGTCCAAGCGCTAGGAATTGTTGTTTCTTCTCGTCCTCCAAGACATTGGCCATCGCTACGAGGCTAATGCGTCGTGCCTCAAGTCAATGTCCCGGAGAGTATCTCCGTTGGCCGGTTTTCGGGTTACCATCAATGGCGGGTTTTGGGTGACTGCTGAGGTTTGTAGTAGGTCCCGGTGCCGTGGGTAGTTGCCATTGGAGCACGCCTCGCTCTATCGCGAGGGTTGCCAAGCTTATATTGCCCTACTTATTGCATTTCCAGTATGGAGTTAACTGCTCTCGAAAAACCCCAAGCGTCAAAATCGGCTATGACCTGGGGCCATCGCGTACCTTCAACACTTATGGAAATTGGTTGTGAATCATTGCCGTGCATCTCCCGAATGATGAGCGGCGAGGATGAGGGTCTAGTGGGTACTCTTTGGAAGTGGCTGGGCGGTTCCTAGAGGCGCGAAAATCGCTCGAATCCCCTTTACATCAGCGCAGAATTTTCAATGCCCCTACAACTGGAGCGGATATGTCGATCACTGGTCGCAAAGAATTCTTGACCATTCCTGAGTCAGCGCAACGTTGGAGCGTATCCTGTCGGATGGTTCGCAGGAGGTTGATGTTCCTGCGCACGAAAGTGCTGGACTTCAATCCCCGTGGCGGGCGCTGTCGCAAGCTGGTGCCCTTTGGCGCGGTTCTTGAGCTTGAGAGTCGGCAACTCCGGGTGCTTTAGGCAATTCCTTCCAGGTGGCAATCAGAAGCGCGTCCAATCTATCCTGGCGAGACTTGACCCACCGCGCATAGTGCTTCTCCGTGGTTCGGATGCTCGAATGGCCGAGGAGCCTTGAGACTTCCTCAAGCGGAATCCCCGCGTCGAACCATTCGACGGCGGACGGCATCGCCGATGGCAAGCCCGGTGTATCTCATGCATCGGATGAGCGCATGCACTCTGGCGGCCTTGGTTGCGTCCGGGAACGCTTTCGGGATGGCCTCTAGAATTCCCTTGAATTGGTCGGGCGTCAGTGGGAGTGTGGGCGCTTGCTCCGCCTTGATGGCGGACATGGCCACGGCTGGGTTGCGCTGAATAAACCCCGCGTTGAGGGCATACCGGAAAAACGCCCGCAGCCTTCCCTGTACCTTCTGGCGTGTGATTGATGAGGGATACTCTGATTCCCACGTCAGGCGAAATTCGGTTAGGTCGGGCAGGCTAACTTCGGCGAGATAGAATTTCCGCTGCTCCTCGCAAAACTCGCGGAATCGGCCAAGCTCGCGGCGATACTTGCCGAGGACTCCCGCGTTGAGGTTCTGCCCCTGCTTGTTTTGGAGAGAGGTTTCGATAGGTTGACGGACCATCGGCGGGCGGTCGGGCTCCACGGGCTTGCCGATTGACTCATACGACAACTCGACTTCACGCTTGATCGTCTCGGCCCCGGCCCACGTTCGCTGCTTTGTGGCCTTGCGGTATTGCTTGCCTTGGTAGGACCATCGCAGATGTTTCCTGCAAGAGCATCGCTTATAAAACTCGTTCCCCGTGCCCGGGCATCCCAGCGAGTGGCGAACAAAGATTGTGATGAGCGGCGCGTCCATGGCTCCTCCATTCGGGCGCAGCATAGCGCCCACGGGTTTTGGAGTTAAGCCTGAAGTTAACCCCATTTATAGTACCAAAGTAACTTGTTACGTGTTTTCAGCAACTTAGGCATGGCGGAGAGGGTGGGGTTCGAACCCTAACCGCGTATTGATTTCATGTAACTTATTGATTTCAGGAAAAGACAAAAACGTTGAAAACAGCCAAAACGCCACTGTGAGGTACACGGCGGGTACACGGCATGGATCCGTGAGGAAACACGGGTCGCGTGCCCGGCACCAGCAGGTCGATCACTCTGCACACGAACAGACGATATCAAGTTCTTCCATAGAATCACCCGCACGTAGAAGGCTGGTCCGGTCGCCCCCCGCGCCACAACAGGAGTGGGTCAGTTTGGCCAATTTCAGGACGGACGTTCTTGAGTCCTAAACCGGCGAGGTGCCCACTCACCACAGTTTCCGTGCGGCCGTTATCCGGGAGTAATCTGACAGGACTGTAAGGGGCGAGTGGGTTGGTTTGTAGACTGAAATGGAATCGGTGTGGGAATTTCTGGGCAAGCTGAAGAATCGTGAGCTCAGAGCCTGGTAAAGCCGTCGCCGGTCCACAGTTCTGAGCCCACTCCGTTATGGACAAAAAAAAGGTCGTTGGGATCATACCTCTTTTTGATCTCGGCGAGGCGGGCGTAGTTGTTACCCCAGTAGGAGCGCTGAAAGTCGATTTCGAAGAAGTTGCTCTCGGAGACGTAAGCTCCGGCACCGTCAGCGACAGCGCGGAGTTCGTTCATACGGCGATGCACCGCCTCAGCCCCCTTCCGGCCTTTCGCGAGGTCCGATTCGTGCATGAAGATTCCGGGATACGCGGGGCCTTGACCGTCGGTAACAAAGGCAAGAGCAAAAGCGCTCTGCACCGCGGGATTCATGGCAGTATCTTTTGCAGCCTCGATGGCTTCCGCAGGCGCGCCGGCGAGCCCCCTATTGAAATGGAGCTCGACTTCGCTGAAACGGGAAGCTGCAAATAAGGAGTTGGCCAGTTTTTCTTGTGAATCGTCCTGCAACAACGACGCAGGCATCCAAAGCGACTCGAAACCCCAGACGACCCAACCGACTTGCCCCGAGTCACCCTTCCACCAGACGTTGCTTGAGTTAGCACCCCAGCGGGAGTTCGCCTTGAAAACATCATGGTGGTGCTCTCCGCGCCAGTCTAGATCCCACCAATGCCGAAATGGCATACTACCGACCACGAGTTCAGACGCGATCGTGTGGTCTCGGGGGGACTGCGCTAGCCAATGGAAGAATGGCTGCCACACTTTTTGCGCTTGCTCCGTGTCCAAACCCAGCTGGACCATGCTGATCTCGAGATTATTGTCCGGCGAGAAGCACGCTTGTTCGCCCCAAAGATCGTTGAAGAGAGCCTCGCGGTAGAAGCCAACAAACTGGCGAATCAAACGACGATAGGCAGCATCTGAAGAAGCTTCTACGGTGAAATTGGCCCCGCGGGCAAATTCAGGAAGATCCCTCACGCGCAGGGTTAACTTGCTGATTACACCAAAGGTGCCGCCTCCGCCACCTTTCAGAGCCCAGAACAGGTCCGGGTTTGTGCGAGCATTGGCAATCCGCACTTTGCCGTCGGCCGTTACGACCTCGGCTTCGAGGAGGCCGGTTGCGGCCATGCCGAAATGCTTGGAGAAACTGCCGAAACCACCGCTTTGAACCAGACCGGCAACACCAACGGTGGTGCAGCCGCCGCCTTGAACGTACTCGCCGGCCTTGGTAGTGACCGTGTCGTAGGCTTGCCAGACAAATTGTTCCGGCGCCCACGGTGACAGCCCGCTGAGGAGGGTGAGTCGACTGGCAACCCTGAGGGACAAAATCATGCCGGATCGTGACGTCATGCATGTGGCGCGTCCAGGCCAGGAGAGAATCGGGCGCGTTCGAGGTGCCTTGATAGCTATGCCCACCGCCTTTGACGACAAGACGCAAGTTGTTTTCGGCGGCAAAGCTCGCTGCGGCCGCGATTTCGGCAGCATTTCTTGCGGCGACAGCATACACACTGGGTTTGGTGGTCCAAGCGTCAATCCAGCCCAGGGTTTGGGTTATGCCGGGATTGTCGCCGGTGTAGTAGGGATTCTTCAGATTTGCGAAGAGAGCCTTGCAGTCAACGCTCTCCGACGAGGACAAGCACGCGTTGATCGGAAAATCGACCGGGATGAGATTGCCACCAACGGCATCGTTGAGACGCTTCCGAGTATCCTTGGTCGGCCAACCTGGGTCGGAAGGACGGACCCTGCGAATTGCGGGGCTTGCGAACAGCCGACGTGGCTATGGCGGCAGAAGGGATGCCGCCCCGGATGCCTTCAAGAACATTCTTCGATTCATTTAGCCACACTCCCTTCCTGACCCACAACAACCCTCTAGGATCTCAATAATCGGTTACGGATGAATTCCATCATGACTCACCACTGGAGGCAAGGGCCCGTTTCCCAGCAAGTCTCAGCGCCCAACTCGTCAGTGATCGCACGCCTTCAGCCGCCCGGACCTACGGACTAATGGCGCGTAACCGATCCAGTTCCAGGTTTGCTAAAATTAACCGGCCAACCGGAAACAATACCGATTGCGAAGCGGTAGCTGGGGTCAACTTCCGGATGCGCCGTTGCTCCCCCGAAATATTGGATTGCCCGTCCGGGTTCGTCGAAGAGCACAAGGCGAATAGGCAGGAGCTACTTCCCACAACCCCATATGCCCGTCGCGTCAACGGGTCACTCCTAAGTTTGGCTGACTAACCAAGCACTAGCATCAATTCGTAATAAATTCGGCTTCTAAATGCGAGGGTCCGCCGAATGGGAAGTACGGCCAACCTCGACACTTTTTACTATGGTTCCAAGTGAATCGCGATTTGCCTTCTGATGGAATGGGGCTTGGGATCGCCACACTCTGTCAGGGCAGCATCCGTGCATTCGCGCCCGATTGTTTCGACCGGGTTGTCTATCTTGCCTGACAGGATCTTCCCGTCGGTCAGGCTCGTTTTTATTTCAACATCGAAGGTTTCCTTACCCACTGCGG
>Ga0209415_10005356_pt1 | contig 23089 bp, 22 predicted proteins | sample PeaSoiSIISIP2007_FD_187696 | JGI IMG/M metagenome (GOLD analysis project Ga0209415, IMG submission 187696) | Peat soil microbial communities from Weissenstadt, Germany - SII-SIP-2007 (SPAdes) (version 2) | ecosystem: Environmental > Terrestrial > Soil > Wetlands > Peat | place: Germany... | reverse complement strand
GCGAAGGTGTCGTTGTTTATTAGGGAGAGGATTGCCAAACAGTCCCCGCCGGTTTCCAATTTTTATCAAGCAATTGAAACGTTACGCGACCTTCAAGCAGTACCGCAGTTGCGGCTAAGGTATGAGCAGTACAAGAAACTTGGAGTGAGTCCGACAAGTACAGACCGAACCTTGTGTATCGACTACTTGAGTTGCTGTAGTGCCCTGCGGAAACTAACAGGCTCGCAGCAATACGAGCGATCAATGGAACCGTTTCTGCAGGCGAATGACAAATTTGTGAGATATTCGGCTAAACGTTTACTAGGATCATCTTCTCAAGAAAGCTGACTGGGACGGGGCGGTTGGCCCTCAATAAGAGCGAAGGCGTTGTCAAGGACGGAGACTCTCCTGGGCGGTGCGTGAGCACCGCTTTGTTTGCCAGAAAGGTCGAGGACCAAGACTCTGGAAATCTTACGGTGAATCACTTCCGCTCGGTGGACGTGCCGTTCCACCAACCATCGATTCGGCCATAAGATCAGCTATGCGAACATTTACGGCCCCCGCCTGGGGGGGTGCACTTTTGGATGGCTCTAGCTCCTATCCCGTCAACTACATGTAGGGGGTACTACGACCTGAGGGGATTTTGCTACACCTCGGACCGGCGGGTAGTGGCTGAATTTCAGCCACTACCGACCGGCGGGGGCGTGGGCTCCGGGACGGGATGGGCGAATTGCAGTTGGCCGGGGCAGCGGGTTAGTGTCTGAATTCTGCGTTGCTGCCCAAGAAACCGGTGATACCATCGTTCGCAACGCCCTATATTGAGAGGCCAGCAACCGAAAGGCCCCCCGGCTCTGCCGGGGATATTTACTCGCCCTAGCCTTATTCGACGGTGAGCAGCATGAAAAATGCCCGCCAGTTCGATGCGGAACTTTTCGGGAGGATGGGCGTGTTCACTGCGAAGTTGTACGCGGATGTCTCGAGGGACTTCATCGGCAAGCAGTATGAGTTCATGGGCACCAGCAAGTATGAGGGCATCAAGAATCTTTCGGAAAAAATGAACCAAGTCTATTGGAGAGAGACATTGCTTCGAGTGTACTGGGCTGCCGCGCTGAACCTAATGAGGCACCAGCGATGGCAAGCCGGATGCGCATCCGCATTCAATGCTCCAGCGAATCTTTTGAGCTTTGCTGCAAACTTGAGGGGATTGGTTGAGGGCGCGTTGGACGCAAATTATTCTTTGGCTCCAGTGCCGTTTACGCTTGCTGGTAATCGAATGATGATCGAATCTGCTCTAGAAGGACGCTTAGAGGAGCTGTTCATCGCGAAGGAGTTGGAGGAGCGCCTCATACATTTCGTATACGCAAGAAAGACCGGCAAAGGCGACGGAGCCACGAATCCCGCAAGCCACACAGCCCTCAAGCCCAAGGACTACCGGAATGCGATAGGTTTGCCCGCAGAAGACCGCGTGAGCTTTAGCAGCCTATATGATGAGCTGTGTGGGCTCTGCCACCCGACCGCGTACTCGCTCGCATTCCTGTGGGATCAGACGACGCGAGGGGATGCTTACACTATTCACATCACAGGAGGCGAAGATGACGCGAGGATTAGGGCACTATGCCAGAAATTCGAGAAAACAATCGAACTTGCAATGAGCCTGAGCGTTACCGTGTCCGCGCTCTGCTTGAAAACTCTGAATTGGTTCTCACTGCCGGAGGTAAGGTGCACTTCGATAGAGCGATGGAACTTTGACGATGTCCCGGCTTGGAAGAAGGTTCGGGCCATGCTTTCGGAAGGTGTGGCACAATGATGCCGAGGTGCAGGGTTCACCGTACTGCCATTCGTGTTTCAAACAGCGGGGTTCAACTGAAAGCCCTTGGACTGGTAAAGATTGAATACGCGGAAGGCGCAACGGGTTAGAGATTTCCACCAACGCAGAATCTCAGACACTACCGGGCAGCGGGGTCGTGTCCTAATTTCATTTTGGTAGGCGTATGATTTGGACGCGCGCGCGCGTGTTCAATCGCAGCCCACGGTCGCTTAAACTCGACCGCTTATAGGAGGACGCAGGCATGCTCGGTGACGACTATATACGCCAGATCGGCCATGCCACGGAAAAACTAGCCAAGGCCGCTCTTTACCGCTTCCTCTACGGGCAGTATGCGGAAGAAAGACTAGATGTTGACGGTACCGAGCTTGATTTCGTGCTACAAGCCGTGAGAAACCCTGAATTAGGCCCGCCGTCAACTTCGGAGTAGGCTAAAGACTTTGGGGGCTGGCCCACCCTTTCCTAAGATTTTATCGTACAGCGCAAGACTGAGGGGTGCCCCATCCTTCCGCGCCTTTTGCGGAAGGGTGGGAGGCGGAATGTCATGTCGCTTGGTGCCCCAGGTTCGCGTCCGTTTCTTGGACGCTGACCTGGGTTGATTAACATTCGCCGGGGCCCCATTTTTCGTGATCTTTGCGAAAAATAGGGCCCCCGAAGAACTGCTTTCGTTGAAGTATTCCTTACTGCTTCGCGTTCTCTTCCATCTTGCTCTTGTCGCCTGCGTTGACCACGCCTTTCTTGGTGGTGCTGGCCTTGGCATTGACCGCCGCAGCCTTCGGTCTCCAATAATCCGGCGCAATCGAGGCTACCTGTTCCGGAGCGTTGCTAAGGTCAGGCAAGAAGCGGTTGATCACCGTCTCTGTGCCCGAAATCGTCTCAACATTTGCTTTCAGGAACCTGTCATAGCCTTCGTCTCCCAACATCTGCTTGAACGATGGGAGCCCGTCAAATCCCCCAAGAGAGTTTTGCAGCATGGTCACGTAAAAGACCGTGCCTTCCTGCCCGGCAACTGCCTCGGAGATCAGCACGGTTTGGGGTGGCGAGGCTTTCTCTCGCGCAGTCTTCAGTTCTTTCTCCAGCGCCTCGAAACTGGCTATCTGTCCCGGCTTCACATGCACCACGACGGTGCGCAGCCAGCGCGCCTCACCCACCAACTTCGCCATGGCCTCCGGGCTGTCGGGTGGATTGCTGCCCAGATCCCAGCGGCGGCGACGGAATTCGGAGTGCGAACTTATGATGCATTGGTTGAAATCCTGCAGCGCCTTGTCACTTCCAGCTTTCCCGAAAGCCTTTTGCAGCGCCTGATAAAAAGCGCCGCTGGCTTCTTCGGCTTCTGCATAGCTGTGGCGCGTGCTGACAAAGGTGACCCGGTCCCCGGGACCGTAAGCGGCCTCCATGGCCAGCCAGGTATCGCCCTTGTTTTGCCGATTCGCCGCCACCATTTTTTTCGAGATGGCATCGAAGTCCGCCCGTTTTTCGGGTTTTACCTGAACCGTGTACACATCGAGGTAATCCTGCTGAGCCTGAGCAACAGCCAGTGTTGCCAACAACACAAACGCAATGACGGTCCAAATGGCTTTCCGCTGCATAGCAGCCTCCTTGAGTAATTTTGTACGGATTTCCCGGCGGAGGCCAAGCTACACGCAGCCGCGCCCGCCGTCAAGTGTGGATAAGTCGCGCTCGTTGTTGGCAGCCAGATTGCCAAGCGGCCGCCTTCGCCGCTGATTTACGCCTCACCACGCGGGTTGTGCCGTGCATCCCTGCGGGTAAGCTTCTCATTACATTACAATAGAAGCATGACGGACTCATTGATCATTGCTGGCCGCGAGTTCCGTTCCCGCCTGATCGTGGGGACGGGTAAATACAAGTCGTTTCAGGAAACGGCGCGTGCGCTCGAGGCCAGTGCCGCGGAAATGGTCACGGTTGCAGTGCGCCGCGTGAATCTGGACCGCAGCAAGGAATCGCTGCTCGACTACATTGATCCCAAGAAATATTTCCTGCTGCCTAACACAGCGGGCTGCTACACCGCCGACGAGGCGATTCGCGCGGCGCGCCTGGGGCGCGAGGTCGGACTATCGGATTGGGTCAAGCTGGAAGTGATCGGAGATCAGGCGACGCTCTATCCCGATGTGCAGGCCACGCTCGAAGCTACACGCGTTTTGGTGAAAGAGGGCTTCACGGTTCTTCCCTACACGTCGGACGACATCGTTGTTGCCAAGCGCCTGCTGGACGCGGGCGCCAGCGCAATTATGCCCTTGGGTGCGCCCATCGGCAGCGGCCTGGGTGTACAGAACGCCGCCCATATTCGTATCCTGCGCGAGATGATTACCGGCGTGCCGCTGATCCTGGATGCGGGCGTGGGCACGGCGTCCGACGCGGTGATCGCAATGGAGCTGGGAGCGGATGCGGTACTGATGAACACAGGAATCGCGGGGGCACAGGACCCGGTGCTGATGGCGGAAGCCATGAAGCACGCCGTACTCGCCGGACGCCAGGCTTTTCTCGCTGGACGCATGCCCAAGAAGCTGTATGCGACTGCCAGTTCCCCGCTGGAAGGCGTGGTGCGGTAGGACCGGAAAAGCAAATCCCTCGACTTCGCAGGATCGTTCGCAAGCGAACGATCCTAATGCGCTCGGGATGACAATGTTTGGGGAAAGGTCAAGAAAGAAACGGGCGGCCTGGAGCCGCCCGGCAGAATCCTGTCTTTCGAAGTCACACCATCTTCACACTCACATCATTTTGATGCTATCAATGTGGATGGAACCTCCCGTGACCTCACCGGTTGCGGCTACGTGGTGGCCTTCATGCCCCTTGAGCGCATCGGGATTGTCCACGGTCAGCACTTTCTTGTCGTCGTCGGTCACAATCACGTAGGTTGCGCCCTTGCTCAGGCATTTGTTCATGCAGTCCGTGTGGCCGTCTTTCGCACCTTTTGCGCCGCACATGGAATCGCTCACATACCCGTTCACGGTTGCCGAATCCGCGGCGGAAGCCAGCACAACTATGAATAACACTAACGATGCAGCGATCAGAATCAGAAGAAGCTTCTTCATAGCACACTCCTTGTGTTTAGCGGCCAGGCCGCGGATGTTGATTCTCGGTTAAGCTCAATTCACCCCAACATTCCCCAATGGCGGCGTCACGTTGGAAACCTGCGCATAGAAAGCAATTGTGTAAAGGTGTTGGCCAATATACCACAAGCGGTGGTTGGAAGAGCAGATGGCTCCGCAGATTTTACTTTTGCGCGGTTCTCGATTCCGCAGTCGATGGATGGGTGGGCGCGGGCGACACATAGACGACTTCCCCAGGACGGGCATAGTGCAACTGTTCCCGCGCCTCTTTCTCGATCATCTTGGGATCAGTTTGCAAAGACTTGATCTGCTGCGTGTAGCCGTCGTTTGCCCTTTGTAAGCCGTCAATCTCCTTCTGGAGAATATCGAATTCAGTCTTCTTCTGGCGATAGACGACCATGCCGTTGGCGCCAAACATGACATGGACAAACAACCATAGGGTGAACACAGCCACTCCGGCCGTCGCGATCCGGCGGCGATTGCCGTAGAGCATCGTCGTGGTCGGGCGCAGCTTTTCCTTCATCTGGTCAGCCCAGGCTTCGGCTTGCGGAGCCCGCTCGACCAGAGTTCGCAAGCCGTCTTCGGGCCGCGGCAAAACCCGGAGTTTAGGAAGATGCCCTATTCGAAGATCCATTGTTTGGCCGCTGCGCTCAGCTTTTCCAACTCAGGCCTGCTGGCCGCTTCGGAATAGACCCGGACTACCGGCTCTGTACCGGAAAGCCGGTAGCACACCCACGATCCATCCTGGCATATCAGCTTGAGACCGTCCGTGCGCACAATCTCTTTCACCTTGCGACCGAAAAAGTCGCGAGGATTCTGCTCCAGTTTCTCAGTGAACTTCTCTTTCACATCCGGCGTCAAGCGGAAGTTCTCACGTTGAGGATAAAAGGAACCAACTTTGACAAATAATTCCCGTAACTGCACGGCGAGCGACTTGCCCCTCCGGGCGACCATCTCGCAGCACAGTAGTCCGGCCAGGATGCCGTCTTTTTCGGGGACATGATGACGGATGGAAAGCCCGGCGCTTTCTTCTCCTCCGATCACAATCTTGTCCTGCTTGATCAGTTCGCCGATGTACTTGAATCCGACCGGGGTCTCGTGCAGCTGAATTCCGTGGTGTTGAGCGAGGGCGTTAATTAGATTGGTCGTGGCTACGGACTTCCCTACCCCGTTTTTCCAGCCGCGGCTCTCCACCAGATAATCAAACAGTAGCGCAATGATGTAGTTGGGCTGGAAAAAAGTGCCGTCTTCGTCCACGATGCCGAAGCGATCGGCATCGCCATCGGTAGCGATGCCGATGTGAGCCCTGGTTTCACGCATCTTTGCCTTAGCGTCATTCAGCAGATGATCGTCGGGCTCGGGAGCATGACCGCCGAAAAGCACATCACGACAATCGTGGACGGTAGCGACTTCGACGCCCGCGTGGCGCAGCAGCCAATCGGGATAGCCGCGAGCCGCTCCCCAAAAAGGATCGAACACGACTCGAAGAGCACCCTTCCTGATGATTTCGAAGTCGACAATTTCGCGTAGCCGCGCCAGGTAGATGCCGCGCGGGTCTGAGGATTGCGATTGCGGCTGCGATTGGGCCTTCGATCTGGCTTGCGTCTCCCCGGTGTCAACTTCGCTGTCGAACGCGGCGAGTTCTGCTTCGATCCGCTGGGTAACTTCCGGCAGCGCCGGGGCGCCATCGGGTGTCGAGAACTTGATGCCGTTGTACTCCGGCGGGTTGTGGGAAGCGGTGAAGTTGATGGCGCCATCGGCAGGCTCGCGAATGACAGCGTACGAAATCGCGGGCGTGGGAGCGGCTTCGGCGATGAGGAACGGCGTGATGCCATGGGCGGAGAGAATTTCCGCGGCCATCGAGCAGAAAGTCTCGCCCAGGAACCGCGGATCGCGTCCTACAATCACCCGCGCTCCAGACGGCTTCTGGGAAACGACATAACGCGCAATTCCGCTCACCGCGCGCCGCACGTTGGCGAAGGTAAACTCTTCCGCCATCACTGCCCGCCAGCCTGAAGTGCCGAATTTGATCGGCGTGGATATTTCTCGAGCCTCCCGCGGCGCCAACACTTTGATACCGTGAGCTAAAATAGCTGAACCGAAGACTGATTTTACCTTAGTAGACCGCCGCTGTTCTTGCTGGTGCCAGGAGGCGTCGTGACCGATCTCAACCCGCAGGCCAAGCAGATGGCCGACGAGTCGATGGTGCGAGGTTTAGACGCGCAGGCCCGGGCAATTTGGCCGCAGGAGGCTGAGTTGCTTCGTCGTTATGCGCTTCCCACTGCGCCCCGCATCCTGGATGCCGGGTGCGGCACCGGCGAAGGCGCCTCTCGGCTCGCTGACCTCTTTCCCCAGGGCAACGTGTTGGGAGTCGATATCATCGACCATCACCTGGAGCTGGCACGATCACGCCATAAAGCACTAGCGCACCGGCTGACGTTTGAACACCAGAGCGTGTTCGAGCTCGATGCGCTGGATCGCAGTTTCGATCTCACCGTGTGCCGCCACGTCCTCCATTCCATTCCGCACGCTGACCGCGTGATTGCAGAAATGGTGAGAGTAACCCGCTCGGGAGGCTATCTGCACCTCATTCCGGAAGACTATGGAATGCTTCATTTCCAGCGCGGGCCGCTCGACCCCCGGGATTTTTGGCACGTCGTCCCGGCGAGCTTCGGATCAGCAACCGGAACCGATCTGTTCATCGGTCGCAATGCTTACGGGATCCTGGCTGCGATGAGCCTCGAAACGATTGCGGTAGACTACGTCGTCGTCGATACGGTGCGCGTGCCCCGAGCGACATTCGCGGCCATTCTGGAAGCCTGGCGCGATGGTTATGCCGAGCCGATTGGCGAACTCACGCCCATCGCCCGCCAGTCGGCACTGGCGTACTTCGATCAGATGATCGCCAATATCCGTGACCCGCACGGCTACGCGGTTTGGATGGTTCCGGTCGTAAGCGCACGAGTGCCTGCGCCTAAAGCTGGGTAACGGCAACGCAAACTGGCCCCGCTCGACGGGCAAGAGCGAGGTATCATACCGATTTGAAAAGCGAGTTCTATGACCGACAAGAGAGTTGTCCTGACCACAGCAGGTTCTAGAGATGAGGCGCGCCGGATTGCGGAGGCCTTGGTCGATCGCAAGCTCGCCGCCTGCGTCAACATCGTGCCCGGAGCCGTTTCCATTTACCGCTGGAAAGGCAAGGCAGAGGAAGCCGAGGAGTGGCTGCTCTGGATCAAGACTACAGCCGCTGCTTTCGACCGCGTGTGCGCTGCTATCGCGGAAATGCATTCTTATGAGGTGCCGGAGTGCATGTCGTTCGCGATTGAGAATGGCAGCGAGGCTTATCTCAAGTGGCTGGAGGATTCGGTGGAGTGATGCGCGGGGAATCCAGTCGCTAAGCCTGTGCCGTGCAGCGCTTAGTGGTGAAACAGCGATTCTTCACCAACAATCATCCGTCGAATCGCTGTTGCCGACGACTCCGGCGAAAGCCGCAAATTCGGGCTTCAGGACGTGGTATCCCTTGGCCAGCATTATCCCGTCGACCGAACGCACGTTGTATCCGCGCACTTTCCCAAAGTCGCTGAATGTGTCGTATTCGACCACGACAGGCTGGCCATTCTTGGATGACAAGCGGTCGTGGAGCTCTTTCGAGTGGAAGGCGTGAAAGCAAACAACGCCATTACGGCCGCTGCGGTAGAGAACAACAGCATCTGGTCCATCCCACGGCGGGTCAGTCAGGCCCCACGGTCCTTTTCTATCTAGAGCGACATACGCCTGATAGCTTTTTGTGGCCGGTTTGTCCATGAATAGCAGATAGCCGATGAACACGCATCCAGTCAGTGTGGCAATCGCGATCTGCCAGTGAACTCTTCGATTCATGTCCGCATTGTGCGCGAGTGAGTCAAATGTTGCAACCAGGCCATCTCACTCAGAACTGGGTTACGACTTGCTGACAACGCCTTATCAAACGGATCACTTTAATAGCTTCCGCGTTACTCGGGCACTTTTCCCTAGTTGTGTTTTTCCTTGCGCTGTGGACCTTGGTGATCACCGCACATCAACATGTGACCAATCTCACTGACACGACGCCCTCGTAGTCGCATTATTATCGCGTCCGCTTCCCTGAAGAGTGGTTCTCACCATCGGACCCAGCTCCCCTGAGGCGAATGACCCGAATTCCCGGAAACATATTTCCGTCCGACAAATTTATCTTCAGGAGCTAGTCATGAAACACATTCGTATCTTGGTTTTGATTCTATGCGCGTGCTTCGTGTCCGTGTCATTGGGTCAGCAGCCAGCGCGCGACAGCCGTGCTGATTGGACCGAGTTCCATCGTACGAACATGACGCGCTGGAACCCGTATGAGCACGTGCTGAATGTCCACAATGTAGGACACCTCCGTCTGCTGTGGAGCTACAACACGGGCGCCCAAGTCTACGACTCCCCAGCGGTTGTGAATGGGGTAGTTTATGTCGCCTCGGCCGACTCCAACCTGTACGCGCTGAACGCCCGCACCGGCGCCAAGCTGTGGAGCTACAGCACCGGTGACGTTGCAGAATCATCGCCCGCAGTGGCGAACGGGGTGGTCTATGTCGGGTCGGATAACTACAACGTGTATGCACTGGGCGCCGATACTGGCACCCTGCTGTGGAGGTACCATACGGGCGGCTGGGTGAACACCCCACTCGCCGTTGCCGATGGGATGGTGTTTGTCAGCGCCTGCTACTGTTTCGCCAACGCTGACGTGGCGTACATGTATGCGCTGAATGCTAAGACCGGTCACAAGCTGTGGAGGGACGGCGGCCTGTATTCCTCGCCCGCCGTGGCGAATGGGGTGGTCTATGTCGGCTCGGACAAGGTGTACGCCCTGAATGCCAAGACCGGCGCCCTCCTGTGGAATTCCTACCCCGCGGACGATTTGCTTTCCTCGCCGGCCGTTGCGAACGGTGTGGTTTATGTCGGCTCGGACGACAAGAACCTGTACGCGCTGAATGCCAGCACCGGCGCCCTGCTATGGAGCTACACTACCGGCGACCGGGTGGACTCCTCACCCGCGGTGGCAAATGGGGTGGTTTACGTCGGCTCACGGGACGGGAACGTGTACGCACTGGACGCCAGCACCGGCGCCAAGGTTTGGAGTTATGCCATCGGCGGCTGGGCGGATTCATCGCCCGCGGTGGCGAATGGGGTAGTTTATGTCGGCTCGCCAGACGGCGAGCAGTACGCGCTGAATGCCAAGACCGGCCACAAGCTGTGGAGCTACCGCATCGGCGGCGGAGCCGTGCAGTCGCCCGTTGTGGTGAACGGTGCGGTTTATGTTGGCTCGGAGAACCATAACGTTTACGCCTTTGGACTGAAGAAGGGACGCTAGTAGCCTGATCCAATCGAAAACCCGGGCCGTTTTCAACCGTCCCCAACGTGACGAGGCAAGCTCTACCGATCTGGTCCGGGTGACTCAGGGAAAAGTCCGCTTTCCTTTTTGCCTACTTTCCCTTGGCTCTTGCTGCGTTCACCTTGGTCAACAGCTCCTGTGCCGGTTGCTGCACCGGCCCGGGAATCTTCACTGCTTCCGTCAGAACCTCGCGAGCGTCCGAAATCTTGTTCAGCTTGGCATAGGCAAAGCCCAGGCGATAAAGCGCAATCGCGTCAAGAGCCTTATTCCATCTGTCGTCATCTCGGTCGTGGTACTAACGACATTCCCGACGGCAATCTGCTGCACGTAGATAAACGAAGACTCCCGCCCCCTTAGTGCGGAGAGAATGAAGGAGATTGACGATCAAACGGATCACTTTAATAGCTTCCGCGTTACTCGGGCACTTTTCCCTTGAGATTCAGCCGCCAATAGTCCAGCGAAAACGGCGGCGTGTCGGCGGCGGCCTGGCTGGCGAGTTCGGCGACGAACTCGTTGCGCAGCGCGGCATCCGGAATTTGTTCGAGGTGCAGGCGAAGAATCGCGGTACGCACGAATTCAGAGTAACCCTGGCGATCCTCCAGTACGGTCAACGCCGGTTCCACGCTGGTTTCCACTTCCGCAAATCCAGCCTGTCGCAGGAGATCGGCTGCCGTCTCAGCATCGTTGTAGACCCAAGGGTCGCGAAAGGTGGCGAACAATGGCGCATATCTCGGCGCAGTAATGAGCGCATCCATCCGCTTTCGCAAGCGCGCCAGATTCGGGCCTCCTCCACACTGCGCTCGCAACCAGCCTCCCGGACGAATTGCGCGAAACAGGCTACGAAACAGCCGCCGGTGATCTGGAACCCAGTGAAACGCGGCAGTGCTGAAGATTCCTTCGAACGCGTGCTCAAAAGGGAGAGCCTGCAAATCGGCTGCAACAAATTGGACTCGTGAACCAAATTGCGCGCCCAGGTTATGGTGGGCCGTTGCCAGCATGTTTTGGGATAGATCGACGCCCACCACCCGCCCCTCCGGCAAGTGCTGCAGCAGTTCCGCAGTCAGCCGCCCAGTCCCGCACCCTGCGTCCATCAGCAGTTCGTCGCCCCGCAGTTTCAGTCCTGAGAGAACCTTCTTGCCCCAACTGACCTGCGGCCCGGAAAGGCGATGATAGGCACTGGCGTCCCATTCACGAACAGGGTTCGGATCCTTATCAGGCAAGCGTCACCCGCGCAGAGGAATATCTTACTGACTAGAGGCCATGGTATTCCATCTTGTACTTACTGAGACTTGCATATTATGTGACGAGATTCAGTTAGAACGTTGTCATTCCGAGCGCCCGCTTTTGGCGCGAGGAATCTGCATTTTGGCGACTCCAAGCAACTGCAGATTCGTCGCTGTGCTCGGAATGACAATTTGAGTGAGTGTCACAATATTGTGCGAGTCGCAGTGCGATCCGTGCCAATCCGTGGCGGATTTTTCAGATCGCGGCCAGCGCCTGATCGAGATCGGCGATGATGTCTTCCACGTTCTCAATCCCCACCGAAATCCGCACCATGCCGTCGGTGATGCCGATCTCTTTTCTTCCCTTTTCGCCCAGGGCTGAGTGGGTCATGGTCGCGGGGTGCGAAATCAGCGTCTCCACTCCGCCCAGTGACTCACCTAACGAGCACACGCGGACTTTTCTCAGCATCTTGTTGGCATTCGAGAGCGAGCCGGTTTCGAAGCTGATCATCGCGCCGAAACCCGTCATCTGCCGCCGGGCAAGTTCGTATTGCGGATGATCCGGCAGCCCGGGATAGAAGACCTTCTTCACCTTCTTATGCTGGGAGAGGAAATCAGCGACCAGTCTGCCGCTGCGATCATGCTGTTCCATGCGCACAGCAAGGGTCTTGACTCCGCGCAGCACCAGCCAGCACTCGAACGGCGAGAGAATCGCGCCCGCTGCCTTCTGCACAAATCCCAATTGCTCAGCCTGCTCGGGCTTGGTGCAGACCACCACGCCGCCGAGGCCGTCGCTGTGTCCGTTGAGAAACTTGGTGGTCGAGTGCACCACCATGTCGGCTCCCAAAGCAATGGGCTGCTGAAAATATGGCGACATGAAAGTATTGTCCACCACCAGATCGACCTTTTTCTGCCGGCACAGCCTGCTGATTGCCCCGAGATCGCTGAGTGCCATCAGCGGATTGGTCGGCGTTTCCACGTACACCATGCGGGTCTTCTTGCGGATGGCGCGTTCCACGTTTCTGGCGTCGGAGGTATCCACGTAGGTAAATTCCATTCCGTAGCCGACCAGCACCTGGTTGAACAGGCGGGGCACACCGCCATAGAGATTGTTGCCGCAGACCAGGTGATCGCCCGACTTGTACATGGTGCACAGGGCGTTGATCGCGGCCATTCCGCTGGCAAAAACACGGGAGGCGATTCCCCCCTCCAGCGCCGCCAGATTCTTTTCCAGGCGGTCGCGCGTGGGATTCGAAACGCGAGCGTACTCGTATCCTTTATTCTTGCCGATTTCCTGTTGCACGTAGGTGGAGGTCGGAAAGATGGGTGGCGCGACGGCGCCGGTTTCGTGGTCGGGCTCTTGGCCGACGTGTATGGCGCGAGTGGCAAAGCCGGGGAGGTTTTTTGTTGACATGTGTTTGATCAATCACAAGCACTCAGCATTCAGTCATTCAGAGTCCTGCGCACTGCCCCACAGCTAAGTGCTAAATGCTGACTGCTGCTTTTAGATTCCGCCCTCAAAAATCTTCTTCGACAAATATCGCTCCGCCGAATCCGGAATCATCGTGACCACGCGCTTGCCCGAGCCCAAACGCCGCGCTACCTGCAACGATGCGTATACGTTGGCGCCGCCGCTGGATCCGGCCAGCACTCCCTCTCGTGCCGCCAGTTCTTTTACTGTCCCGAAGGCGTCCGGGTCGCTCACCATAAGGACTTCATCGCACACCGAGCGATCAAAATTCTTGGGTATGAAACTGGCTCCAATGCCTTCCACTTTATGGGTGCCGGGCTTGCCTCCGCCCAGCACCGAGCCCTGAGTCTCAACCGCGTAAGCCAGCACTTTGGGCAGACGCTCCTTCAGATAACGTGCTATCCCGGTAAACGTGCCGGCGGTTCCGGCGCCGATCACGACGGCGTCAAGACGCCCTTCCATTTGTTCGAAGATTTCGCAGGCCGTTGTCTGGTAGTGATAATCGGGATTGGCGGGGTTCTCGAATTGCGCTGCCATGAATGCGTTAGGATCGCGGGCGGCCAGGGCTTTGGCCCGGTCAATGGCTCCCTGCATGCCCTCGGCGTCCGGAGTGCGCGTGACCTCGGCGCCGAGGGCCCGCATGATCATGACTTTTTCCTCTGAAAAACGCTCCGGCACAAACAGCGCCACCTTGTAACCGCGATTCACTCCGATCAGCGCCAGCCCGATGCCGGTATTCCCGGCCGTGGCTTCAATGATCGTGCCCCCGGGCTTGAGTTGGCCCTGCTCTTCGGCTCGTTGGATAATCCCAATTGCTGCGCGGTCTTTCACGCTGCCACCGGGATTCAGATACTCCAGCTTGGCGTAAATCTCCGCCGATCCAGAGGGCACAATGCGCTTGAGATTGAGCATGGGAGTTTCGCCAACGAGCTGAGTGATGTCGTCGCTGACGCGGAGGCGGGTGCTCTCGATCGTCGTCTTCTGCACTCTACAGGGTACGGAATGCGGAGCGAGGGCGTCAATCGTACCAAAGTAAGGGCTGGACGCGCCCCCGCATTCAACCGCAAAGACACTCGGGATCTCTGATTATTCTTCCAATGTGGACGCTGCCATCCCCGCCCGTTCCGCGCCCAAGGGGCGGATCCAATCTTTCGCACGTCGTCATTGACAGGTGACGGGTAACCACAGGATAATGGCCGCCCGGCACCGGAGTAGCCTTATGAGACGTTCTCCCCGGCCTCCCAAGACCTCCCTTAACCTCTCAGCGTCACTGCATCAACGGCTCACCCGGTCCACGCCAGCGATGGGCGGGAATGTTTCAGTGGTATCCAGCCGATGGCTAGTGCTTTTCATCTTCATTGCGATGTCCGCGGGCCACGCCTTTGCCGGGTCGAAGTATCAGGTGATCCACCGCTTCCATCAGGGCGGAAATGTCGGCCACCGGCCCCTCGACCTCATTGCCGACAATTCTGGCAATCTCTATGGCACGACCTTTGGCGGTGGCACGTATGGCTTCGGCACCGTGTTTGAGCTGACACCGGGTAAGAATGGCGACTGGGACGCGGCCATGCTCTACAGTTTTCCGAACGGTTCCAGTCTCCTGCACAGCGCCGGAGCCGGTTCTTTGATCTTTGATCAGGCAGGCAATCTCTATGGCATAACGGCAGACGGCGGTGCGCTTCAAGATGGTACAGTGTTTCAACTACAACCGCCCCAGACGCGTGGTGGCGCGTGGACGGAAACTGACATTTACACCTTCAGCGGCTGGAATGGATTGCGGCCGGAGGGCCTAGTCTTGGACCCGTCGGGTAATTTCTATGGCACCACTCTGGATGGTGGGAGATATTGCCAGGGATTTGGCTGCGGAATGGTCTACCAACTGGCGCGGCCGCCAAATGGAAAGGGAGCTTGGAAAAGGACAACCCTCTACTTCTTTAAGGGCGTTCCCGGAAACAAGAAAATCGGAGACGGCGCGCAACCGGTAAGTTTGGTCTTTGGCCCGGGAGGCATTCTCTATGGCGGCACTAACGGTGGCGGAAATTGCTCGGCAGGCTGCAACGGCGCGGTGTTCGAGCTGAAGCCACCCACGAAGAAGGGAGCAAGCTGGCATGAAACCATTGTCTATCGATTTCCTGTTTGGAACGAGGGGAGTGTATCCGGTGTGGTTCTCGACAAGCACGGCACAATCTACGGCACCCTTTTCACATCTGTCTATCAGTTGAAGCACAAAGACGGTGTCTGGCAGTACACCGATCTGCATGACTTCAACCAGGGAAGCCAGGACGGATTCTGGCCCGTCGGCGTAATTGTCGACAACGCCGGCAATCTGTACGGCACGGCTGCCAGCGGCGGCAATTCGCTCGGATACGGCGTTGCGTTCCGCCTGGCGCCTGGCAAGGACGGCAAGTGGACCGAGACCGTGCTCCATCAGTTCGCGGGCGGCCATGACGGGTTCGGACCCTGGAGCGGCTTGATCTTCGGCAGCAGCGGTTTACTGTACGGAACCACGATGTGGGGCGGCAACGAGAAATGCAACCAGGGAGATGGTGACATCGGCTGTGGGACGGTCTTCCGCGTTGCGCCCTGACCGGAGTTTCATTTTGTTCGCGACTACGGCAACTCAGGCAAGCCGAGGTCAGTAAGGGGAGTGGCTCAGTTTCATTTGTCATCCCGTGCAAGCGTTCTTTGCGCCGTGAGGGATCTGGGCGAGCCGCGCGGAAGCGTCGCGTTCTTTGCGACGCAACAATCGCGCGTTTGGCTCGCTTCCATACCAAACTGAGCCACCACCCAACTAAGGGAGCGTGCATCATGACAAAACCGGAATTGCGAAAACACACAACGGGAACCAAACGCGCCGTACCGCTCGGTGCGGAACTGGACAAGACCCTGCTGGCTTATGCCGCCGCGGCCGCAGCGGCCAGCGTCGAGATTTTCGCTTTGGCCGTCCCAGGCGAGGCGAAAATTGTCTACACCCACGCGCACCGCCGGCTTCCGCTCAACCATATTTTGCCCCTCGACCTGAACCACGATGGCAAAACGGATTTTACTTTCAACGACACGCATGGCACCACCTATAGCGGGGGCGGGTGGGGCATCTTGACCTTTTTCCCCAATAAGTCAGCGAACCAGATTTGGGGGCACGTGACCTCGCAGCACATTCGTGGATGGGCCTCCGCCCTTGCCGCAGGAGTTCAGGTCGGGTCGAAAGGTCGGTTTTATCCTGGCCAGAAGATCATAGCTCGATCGTCGTCGTCGAACGGCGGCATCCGAAAGAACACGTTGAACTCCTGCTACGGTTCCTGGAAGGACGTAACCAACCGCTACCTCGGTCTGAAATTCATGATCAAAGGGAAAACGCATTACGGCTGGGCGCGACTGAACGTCTCCTGCGCCAACCTCGTAGTTTCGGGCACATTGACCGGCTACGCTTACGAAACCGTCCCCGGCAAATCCATCGTTACAGGTAAGACCAAGGGACCGGATGTCATCACGCTTCAGGACGCCAGTCTCGGGCACCTGGCTCAGGGGTCGTCCGGGCTTTCGGCTTGGCGGAACGAGTCGGCAGACGTTACTCATTAACGGAGGATCCCATGAACCAACAAGCGGGCTCTAACCAGAGAAAGGCTCAGCAACTTTCGGAGCCACTGCATCAGCGGCTGAATGCCTACGCACTCGCGGCCAGTGCAGCGGGAGTGGGGATACTCGCACTAGCACATCCCGCCCAAGCCAGGATTGTCTACACGCCGGCTCACACAAGAATTTTCCCGAATCACACCGTCCTTCTGGACCTCAATCGCGACGGCACAACGGACTTCCGCTTCAAAAATGTGCTTTCGACCACTACGGTTGGCTCCTTTCGCTCGGACCGGCTGTCCATCTTTCCCCAGGGATCGAACCAGATCTGGGGACACAAGACCAGCCGTGGCTTGCACTATGCTTCTGCCCTTCAGGCCGGGATTCGGGTGGGACCGTCAGGCGCGTTTTCCGCCGGCTCCCGCTCTATGGCGTACGGGAGGGATGACGTTGGCTCCTATTACTGCGTGGGCAAGTGGAACGGCGCGAAGAAGCGCTATCTCGGCCTGAAATTCGTCATCGGAGGAAACACGCACTTTGGATGGGCGCGCCTGAACGTCGCCTGCGACCTGTACAAAGTTGACGCCGTGCTGACCGGATACGCTTACGAGACCGTCGCCAACAGGTCCATTATCACCGGCAAAACCAGAGGTCCCGATGTCATCACCCTCGAACCCGCCAGTCTCGGCCATCTGGCGGCAGGTGCGCCCGCGATTTCCACGTGGCGCACAGCAGGCGCTAACAAATGAAACGCAAGCGTGGGACCTTATCTTCGTCATTGGAACACAGGCTCAATTCGTATGCCCTGGCGGCGAGTGCGGCGGGGGTCAGCTTTCTGGCCCTGGCGCAACCAGCCGAGGCGAAGATTGTTTATACCCCAGAGCACACGTTAAGATCACCCCGCACCACAAGTTTCGTCTTGATCTTAATCACGATGGGATTAAGGATTTCGAACTGGACGACATCGCTTCCGGATCTTCCGCTTTTTTGGAGATTCACCCACTCCAGACTGGGAACGCTTTGGCTGAAGCGAAGACGGATTGCAATCCCTCCGTTGCCGTGGCGGCTTTGCAGAGAGGTGCGCTGATTGGAACGGGCCAAGTGTTTTACGCCTCACTTTATTGCATGGCCCAGAAGATTTCTGAGGGTTCCTTCGGCTCATGGCCGGGTGTCAAGAATCGGTATCTGGGGCTCCAATTCGTGATCAAAGGCAACAAGCACTTCGGGTGGGCCCGGTTAAGCGTGAGTAGTGCTCCATACGATGCTACTGTGACCGGCTACGCCTATGAAACCATCCCGAACAAAGCAATCGTTGCCGGCAAGACCCACGGGAAGGATGTCATCACGGTTGAACCACCCACACTCGGTCATCTGGCGCGAGGGGCGGCTACGATTCCAGCTTGGCGTAGGAAAGAGCACTAGACCCTTGACATTGGCCCTGGGTTTTGTCAGACTCTCGGCCCAAGCTGTTCTTCCCTCACGCTGAAAAGCAGTGCGCTCTCTGAATAGTTCCGTCTCCGATAAGTTGAGGAGGTCTCCCGATGCGTCCGCGCCAATCTTTGGTCCGTAGCGTTCTCCTGGTTTCTTTTGCTGTGGCTATTTGCGGAAGTTGCGCGTTAGCCAGCGACTTCTTCGATTTCATCGCCCCGCGCACATTCTCAACCGGAGGCACATACTCGCAAGGTATTGCGGTGGCCGACTTCAATCGTGACGGCAAACTCGACGCGGCTGTGAGTAATACCTCGGGATATGCCAGCGGCAACTCTGTGGGTATCCTCTTAGGGAATGGCGACGGTAGCTTTCGCCCGCCCGCCACGTACCCAGTCACATCCCCACGAGGCGCCATCGTCGCTGGAGATTTCAACAATGATGGCTATCCCGACTTGGCGGTAATGGAGGAGGGCGGAATCCAAATTCTGCTCAACAATGGCGACGGCACTTTCAAGGAAGGATCGCTGGTTTCCGGCGATTGGTCGAACATCGTCGTCGCTGACTTTAATGGGGACGGCAAGCTCGACTTGGCAGTATTTCTCTTTGATCAGTGCGATAGCACGGTGACGGTGCTATTGGGGAACGGAGACGGTACCTTCCAGTCAGGGATTGATTCGCAGTCGGGCAGTTGTAACGCCGCATTTGCGGTTGGGGATTTCAATCACGATGGCAAGCCCGACCTCGCGATGGCGAACGGCGCCTATTACAGCCAGGGGGCAAATCAACTCAGCATTCTGATCGGCAAGGGAGACGGCACCTTCATGGCGCCCGTGAATTACCCTGCGGTCGGAATGCCGGCGCTGGTTGCAGTTGCAGATTTCAACCGCGACGGCAAGGCTGACGTCGCTCTTTTGAACGAGGGAGCCGACTATGAGGGCGCCAGCGTGGAGATTTTCTTAGGTAAAGGCGACGGAACAATGGGTAAAGGGCGGAACTTTCACGCCGATCAGACCCATTCTACCTCCTATCCGTCGGGGTTTGTGGCAGCAGACTTTAATGGCGATGGCCGCTTGAGCATAGCGCTATCCGATCTCAATGGATTTTTCGTCCTGCTTGGCGATCGCAAAGGCGGGTTTCAGCGACCCACGCACTATGCCATTTGCTGCGCAGCATATCTGGTCGCAGGCCGGCTCACAGGCGAACGCCGTCAGCAGTTGCTAACTACGTCGGATTCCCCCGAAAGGTTGTCTGTGGTTCTCAACAACGCCGACGGCACTTTCAGAGCTCCGGTGGCATACCCGTCGGCTCCCGGCTTCTATGCTCAGCTTGCCATCGGAGACTTTAACGGCGATGGGGCCGAAGATCTTTTCGTAACCCACGATCCCTTCAACATCAATTCCTCCGATATCAAAGTGGCCGTATTGCCGGGCAACGGGAGCGGCAAGTTTGGTTCGCCAGTCATTACCCGGGTTCCGGTTCGAGGAGTTAGGCAGCTGCCTATTTTTACAGCCACTGGGGATTTCAATGGAGACGGCAAGCTGGATGCGGCGATCACGGTAACGACAGACTACTTGCACCCGCAGGGCGAGGTCAGGATTCTTCTGGGGAAAGGAGATGGGAGCTTTCGTGTGGGCCCGGCTTATCCACTCAACACTACGGTTTTTGGCCCGATTGTGGTTGGAGACTTCAATCACGACGGCAAGCCGGACTTGGCCGCTGCCTGTGGAAATGGCGTGTGCGTCCTGCTGGGAAAAGGCAATGGCGAATTCAAATCACCCAAGAAGTACGTCATTGACGCCGTAGCTACGTCGTGGGCTCTCGTGGTTGGAGACTTTAACAACGATGGCAAACTGGATATAGCAGCGACAAGTTCCTGCTCCGATCATTCTTGCGATTCGGTGGCGTTTCTTTTCGGAAAGGGTGATGGTACGTTCGGCTCGCCCACCGTCTACAACGACAACAACAACCCGACGGCGATCGCGGTCGGTGACTTCAATTCCGACGGCAACCTCGATTTGGCAGTTGTGGATAACGGCACCACCAACGACAAGTACGTGGGGTACGTGCTGCTAGGGGACGGTAACGGGAAATTTGATAAGACAAAGAACTTTGTTGTGGGACCTGCGCCGGCGTCGCTGGTCGCCGCAGACTTCAACCACGATGGCAAGTTGGACCTGGCGGTAGGAGACTACAGCCTTCCCTACCCGCAGCTCGGCATGTTGGAAGTGCTGCACGGCAAAGGCGACGGCACTTTCGAACTGCGCACCACTTATGCCGTGAATCCGCCCATCCCAATGGTCGTAGGCGATTTCAACAAGAACGGCGGCCCTGATTTGGCCGGCAATAGCCTGGAGGGCGCCACGGTCTATTTGAACAGTCACAGGCGCTAGAACTACCAGGAGTCTCTTGCACGCTAGGCAGCTCGGTAAGTCCTTAAGACACGCAGATGGAGATACAAAAATGATGAGCTCGAATTCCTCACGCATCGATGAGGTCGGAAATCAAGACGTTGCTCGGCTGAACTTGAGGCTCGAGAAACACCTGCTGGCGTACGTGGCGGCTGCAGCCGCGGCCGGAGTCAGCTTGCTGGCTCTGGCAAAACCTGCCGACGCCAAGGTGATTTACACCAAAGCGCATAAAGTACTCTCGCCAAACACCAGCTTCGATCTCGACCTCAACCACGACGGTACGGTTGATTTTGTCATTGGCAATAAGTCGCATTCGACAAGCTACGGCTCGTACGACAGGGTTTACGTGAATCCACCCGCGGGCAATAGCTTTGTAGGCAGCTTCAGCGGTCATATCGCCTCCGCCCTACCCGCAGGGTCGAGGGTCGGCTCCGGTGATCCTTTCTATTCGATGCGGGGTTCGCGCAGTCCCGGGGGCAACATGGCCGTCGCGGGCTATCGTTTGGAGAACGGTTCCCACGCTGGCGGGCCGTGGCTCAATGGAAAGAACCGCTATCTCGGTCTCAGATTCACAATTCAGGGTCAGGCTCACTACGGCTGGGCAAGGCTCAGTTTGAAGTCTAAGCCCGGACGCGATCACTTGATCCTGACCGCACTTCTGACCGGCTACGCCTATGAGACTGTCGCCAACAAGTCCATTATCACCGGCAAAACCAGAGGTCCCGATGTCATCACCCTCGAACCCGCCAGTCTCGGCCATCTTGCGCGAGGCGCGTCCGCGATGAAAGCTTGGCGACAGAAGGAACAATAGGAGGAAACTATTGGCACCGTCTTCAACATCGACACTGACGCAATCACGGTGCAACCAGCCACGCTAGGCAGGCTGGGCGCTGGGAAGGGCGTAGCAGACTTCAACATGAAGAGGGGTTTATTGCAATGAGACTGAGACACTTGGTAATAGCGGCTACGGTCGTGCTTCCAATCGCGTTATCAGCGCAGACTCCGAAGTTCAGGACACTTTACGGCTTTCCCGCCGAACAATACGGCGAATACCCCTGGGCTGGCGTAATCGAGGCGAACGGGAAGTTGTATGGCACTACTGAGGAGTACGGACTCGGCCAACCCGGAGTGGTGTTCGAGATGGACAGCAAGAGTGGCAGTGAGAGGGTAATCCACAGCTTTATTGGGTCGGATGGGGCATATCCCTTTTCACCCGTAATTCGAGACAGCGAAGGGAACCTGTATGGCACCACAGAAGAAGGAGGGGCTTACAGCGTCGGCGCCGTGTACGAGATCAGTAGCAGCGGGACGGAAACCGTGCTGCACAGCTTTTCCTGGAGCACCACTGACGGCTGCATTCCCGCTGGAGGACTCGTTGAGTATAAAGGCGCCTTATACGGTGCTGCCTCTAACTGCGGTGCGTATAGCAAAGGCGCCATCTTCAAGGTGACCAAGACGGGGAAGGAAACCCTGCTGCATAGTTTTGCGGGAGGCAGTTTTGATGGTGCATCCCCAGGTTACACAGGTCTCCTCGTGGACAAGAGAGACGGTACGTTCTACAGCGTCACGGCGACGGGGGGAGTTTCGAACAATGGAACACTCTATAAGATGACCGAGGACGGCAAAGTTGATGTGTTACACAGCTTTGCCGGAGGAAAGACGGATGGATGCGGCCCCCAAGGGACGCCGGTCTTCGACAAGAAGAAGAACATATATGGGACTACCGTTGGTTGCGGCGCGCATCGCTACGGCACCCTGTGGAAGGCGACGCCGGAAGGCAAGGAGACTATTTTGCGTAACTTCCCCGACAGGACCGGCGACGGGAAATATCCGGATACTGGTGTCGCTTTCGACGCAAAGGGCAACATCTATGGAACTACGGCTTTTGGCGGCACGGCTGACTGGGGCGTTGTATTCGAGCTCCGCGGGAATGGCAGATACACCGTGCTCCATAGCTTCATTCACTCCTTCGATGGCGCGTGCCCAGAAGGCCAAGTTCTTGTAGATGGTAACGGCCATCTCTATGGCACCACCTTCTTGGGGGGAGACTACGGCTTCGGCACCGTGTGGGAATACGTGCCCTGAGCGGCTGCCGGAAGTAAGCAGCGGTTAGTGCGATTGCTCGTATGTTCTTGCTATCATCGCAGGCAAGACCAGCGGGCCGGATGCCATCACGCTCCCAGCCGCACTAGGTCACCTGGCGCGAGGCCCGTCCGGACTTTCGGCTTGGCGCACAGCAGGAGCCAACAAATGAAACGCAAGCGTGGGACCTTATCTTCGTCATTGGAACACAGGCTCAACCCGTATGCGCTGGCGGCGAGTGCTGCTGGGGTGAGTCTTCTGGCGTTGGCCCAGCCTGCCGAGGCGAAGATCGTTTACACAAAGACCCATCACGTAATCGGGACTCACGGCTCCTACAACCTCGACCTGAACGACGATAGAATCACGGACTTCATGATCGTTGAGACGGGGCAGAGTAGTGGGGGGCAGTGCTTCAGCGGAATGCTATGTACCGGCATGCTTCGGGTCCGCGTGGCGACTGGCAACTTCGTCGAAGGCGCAAGTGGTTCCGCTTCAGCCCTAAAGCGCGGGGCCAAGATCGGTCCCGGTGCAATCTTTGGCAGCGGTAGCAACGGTTCCGTACTATTGATAATTGAATAATATAGTGACATTCTGGAGATCCTATGCTACTCTGCGGTCATGGGAAACCCGGCGG
>Ga0209415_10005355_pt1 | contig 23094 bp, 21 predicted proteins | sample PeaSoiSIISIP2007_FD_187696 | JGI IMG/M metagenome (GOLD analysis project Ga0209415, IMG submission 187696) | Peat soil microbial communities from Weissenstadt, Germany - SII-SIP-2007 (SPAdes) (version 2) | ecosystem: Environmental > Terrestrial > Soil > Wetlands > Peat | place: Germany... | reverse complement strand
CCAGCCGCCGTAACCGTCGCGGCGGAGCGCAGCGATCTGGCCGGTCCAGTCGATGCTGCCGGTGCCCAGTTCCAGCCACTCCGGGGTGTGTCCGGTGACGCGGCAGTCCTTGGCGTGCACATGGCCGATGCGGCTTGCGGGGAGCTTGCCGTAGCCATCGGGGAACGGTGTCTCGCCGGCAACCAGGGCGTTGGCTGGGTCCCACAGGAGCTGCAGATTGCGGTGAGGCACGGCGGCGAGCAGGCGCGCGGTTTCCGACGCCGTTCCCAGGTTGCAGGCGTGCTCGTTTTCGATGCCGATGGTGACGCCCGCGGGCGCAGCCAGTTCGGCGAGGCCGGCCAGCGCCTCTACGATGCGGTCGAAACACGCTTCGGGCCGCACCGTACGCCAAAAGGAGAACACCCGCACGATGCGGGCGCCGGTGCGGCCGGCAATCTCGAGCGCGCGGCGAGCCAGGCGCGGCTGATCCGCGAGCGTGTGCTTGGCGGCGAACATGTCCTGCTGGAAGCGGGTGTCGACCTCAGGCGCATCAGTCAGGACGCACTTGAACACGGGGGAGGCGATGGAAACCACGGCGAGGCCGTGGCCGTGAAGGATGGCGGTGGCGCGGTCCACTTCCTGATCCGTCAAGTCGATGATGTTCTTGCCGAAGACCATGCGCAGCTCGGCCCCCGTCATGCCGAGCGCAGACATGGCGCGCGCGGCGGCTTCGAGATCCGGCGAGAACTCATCGGTGATGGCGGCTACGGGATTGTGGGGCATGGCAGTGGGTGTGCGATCGCGCGGACCAAGAAATGTCGAGATGACTCTCGACACAGCAGGCTTGACAGCCTGCGCCACGGGGTGGGGCACGCTTTAGCTTGCCCATGTCGCGCACACGCATGGAAGTCTCATTGTAGTCAACCGAGCGTGCGGTGCGACAATAGCGGAGATGGCGCGCGTCGCTCCTTCGGCCGAACAAGTTCCTTACTCGCGGATCCGCGAACTGGCGGAGATCGCGATGGGGACGGAGGGCGTGCTGCGCCTCTATTTCGGCGAGTCGAACCTGCCCACGCCGGACTACATTAAGGACGCGGCCGTACGCGCCATGCACGAGGGCTACACCTTCTACACCGAGAACGCGGGATTGCCTTCGCTGCGGCGCGCAATAGCCGGGTCGTACCGCAAACTGCACCAGGTGGAGATCGACCCGGCGGGCGAAATCGTGGTCGCGGCTTCGGGGGTGCAGGCGCTGAACGTGGCGATCCGGTCGACGCTGGATCCGGGGGATGAAGCGCTGGTGCTGACGCCGGCCTGGCCCAACGGCGCCTCGATCGTGGCCCTGTCGAACGCGGTGGCGCGGCAGATCCCGCAACCGTTGTGCGGCAGCCGCTACGAAGTCGACTTCGACGCGCTGGAACGGGCGGTGACGGAGCGCACGCGCCTGCTGGTCTATATTTCACCCTCGAACCCGTTGGGCTGGGTGGCCACCCAGGCCGATCAGGCGCGTCTGCTCGATTTTGCGCGCCGCCACGGATTGTGGCTGCTGGCCGACGAAGTGTACGACCGGCTGAATTACCTGGGCGCGCGGCTGGGCGAGCCGGTGCCCTCGATCCTGCGGCTGGCCACGCGCGAGGACGCGGTGATCGTGGTGCAATCGTTTTCCAAGACGTATCGCATGACCGGATGGCGGCTGGGCTACTTGATCGCCCGCCGGGACCTGGCGGAGAAGGCGGCGCAGTTGAACGAATTCATAGTCTCCCACGCGCCCAGCTTCACGCAGAAGGCGGGTGAGACCGCGCTGGCGGAAGGGGAGGAAGAACTGGCGCGAATGCTGGAGGGATTGCGGGAGAACCGGGACCTGTGTCTCGAGGCTCTGCGCGGCATGCCGGCGGTGACGGTTCCCGAACCCGATGGCGCGTTCTACCTGTTTCCGCGGATTGCGGGAGTTGCCGATTCCTTTGCGTTCTGCCGGCGTCTGCTGGAAGAAACCCGCGTGGGGCTGGCGCCGGGAGTGGCGTTCGGCGCCGGCGGAGAGGGATCGGTGCGCATCTGCTATGCGGCGGAGCGATCGATCCTTGAGCCGGCGATGGAGCGCTTGGGAAAGTTCTTGAAACAGGGTCATGAATTCGGCATGATAGCGTGAGGAGAAAGCACCGATGTTCAAAGGCTTCAAAGAGTTTGTGATGCGCGGCAACGTGGTCGACCTGGCCGTGGCGGTGGTGATGGGCGGCGCTTTTGGAGCGGTAGTGACAGCGCTGGTGAAAGATCTCATCACACCGATCATCGCGGCCGTGGTGGGCAAGCCGGACTTCTCCGGCATTGTCTTCACCGTCAACGGCAGCAAGTTTCCGATCGGGGATTTCATCAACGCCGCGGTGGGATTCCTGCTAGTCGCGCTCGCGATCTACGTCTTCGTGGTGGCACCCATGAATGCGCTGACGGCCCGCTTGCGCCGTGGCGAAGCGCCGCCCGACCCGACCAGCAAGAAGTGCCCCGAATGCCTGAGCGAAGTGCCGATCGCCGCCAAACGGTGCGCTTTCTGCACCAGCGCACTGCAATAGTGGGGCAGACCCCCTGGTCTGCGCGGGACGCCCCCGTCCCGCAGTTCGCTCAGGAATTGACGCACGTGCGTTACTGGGGAAGGCCGGACCAGGGGGTCCGGCGCGGACGAGGGCGTCCGCCCCACTACTGATAGTGCAATGCCTGGCCCGGATCGGTGGCGGCGGCGCGCCGGGCGGGGATGTAGGTTGCGATCAGCGCCACCAGGGTGAGAATCGCGGCCACCGCGGCCAGGGTCCACGGGTCGCCGGCCTTCACGCTGAATAGCAGGCTGGCGAGGAAGCGCGTCAGGAGGTAGGCCAGCGCCAAACCGATTGCCACGCCGATTCCGGCCAGTTTCAAGCCGTGGCCCAGCATCAGCTTCAGCACGTCGGTGCGGCTCGATCCCAAGGCCATGCGGATGCCGATTTCCTGGGTGCGTTGTTGGACGGAATACGACATGACGCCGTAAATGCCGATGGCGGCCAGCAGCAGCGCAATGACGGCAAAAATGGTGAGCAGCAGCATATTGAAATTCTGCCGTGCCACGCTGAGCGCCATCACCTTCTCCATAGGTTGGAACCGCGAAACCGTCATGGCGCCATCTACCGCCTGGATCTCGCGCTGCACCGCGGTGCGAAGAGCCATCGGGTCGCCCGGCGAGCGCACCGCCCACGCGAGGGGGATGATCTGGCGCGCCAGTTCCATGAGCCCCTGCGGCACCTGGCTCTGCGGAAGATACATCACCCCGACATCGCCGTTGGCCACGCCCGCCTCCTTGACCGTCCCCACCACGCCCACAACCTGCCGCGGAGGATCGGCGAATTGCGGGCCGAGGCCCTGGCCGATGGTGATCACCTGGCCAATCGGATCCTGATTCGGCCAATAGTGTTTGGCCAGCTGCTGATTGACGATCACCACCGGCGCGGAGTTGCCGGTGTCGGTGTCGGTGAAGCGCCGCCCGCGCAGCAGGGGGATGCGGAATACCTGGAAGTAGTGTCCGGCAACGTAGCGGTACTGCTCATCGCCGTTGTACTGGTCGCCCTTGGCGGGAGGCTTGCCGGCAATGTTGAACGGCATGTCAATCCCGTAGCTGCCCGCGGGCAGGAATACCATGGTCGCGGCCGCCTCGACGCCCGGCAGGCTTTCGATGCGGCGCAACGCATCGGTCGCGAACGCATCGATCTTGCCGGTGCTGGAATAGGCGCCGCCGGTGAGCGAAGTCATCATGGTGAGGACATTGTGTGGATCAATGCCCGGCTGGGCGTTGCTCAGACCGACGAAGGTGCGGATGAGGAGCGCCGCACCCGCCACCAGCACCAGCGCCAGCGCCACTTCGGCGACCACCAGGGAAGACCGGGCGCGGTTGTGCCGTCGGCTGGTACCGGACCGGCTGCCGGCCTCCTTGAGGGTGGATACGAGATCGAGCTTGGACGCCTGCAGCGCCGGGATGAGGCCAAAGAGAACGCCGGTGAGCATTGCGGCGGCGAGCGTGAACACTGCCACCCGCCAATCGAGCGGCGGCGGAATGGCGTGCACGCCATCGGCATCCATCAGCCGCGGGATATTAGCAGGAACCAGCAGCAGCAGCGCGCGCACGCCCCAGGAACCAAGCGCGAAACCGAGCGCGCCGCCGATGCCAGCCAGCAGGACGCTTTCGGTGAGCAGTTGCCGCACCACCCGCCAGCGGCCGGCTCCCAAAGCGGCTCGCACCGCCATTTCGCGCTGGCGTGCGGCGGCCCGCGCGAGCAGCAGGTTGGCCACGTTGGCGCAGGCGATGAGCAGCACGAATGCCACCGCGCCCAGCAGGACCAGCAGGGCCGTCTTGATGTCGCTCACGGCGGCTTCGCGAAGGGGCGTCACGGCCACGGTTTCGTCCTTGTTCATCCACTTCGGATTGTCCTTGCGGAAACGCTCGCCCGCGATCTTCATCTCCGCGCGGGCGGCGGACAGGGTCACGCCGGGCTTGAGCCGTGCAGCGATATTCAGATAGTGGCCCTGGTTGGTGCTGTGCGGGTCGGCCTGCAGCGGCAGAAACACGTCCGTTTGTGGATCCGCCCGGAAGCCCTTGGGGAGCACGCCGAGCACGGTGTATGCCTGGCCGTTGAGCAGGACAGGACCGCCAATGACGCGCTGGTCGCCGCCGAGACGCGACTGCCATATTTCATGCGTCAGCACCGCCACAGCCGGGCCGTTCGGCACATCTTCGGACGCGGTAAAGGTGCGCCCGAGCGCCGGGCTGACGCCGAAGACCTCGAAGAAACCCGAGGAAACCTGGGCCGCTTTCACCTGCTCCGGCCTGTCACCGGCGCCCAAATTCATTCCCGAGGCCGCGAACGCATACAGCGTCATCGCCTGGAAGACGTGGTTATCTTTCCAGACCATGTATTTGGGAATCGAGACGGAGTTCCCCCGGCCGTCGGGGAACCCGCGGGCGACTTCCACGATTCGATCCGGTTCCGGGTAAGGCAGGGGCTGGAGAAGCACCGCATTCACCACCGTGAAGATGGCGGTATTGACGCCGATCCCCAGCGCCAGGGCCAGAATCGCGATCGTGGCAAACCCGGGATTCTTGGCCAGCATGCGAAACGCATAGCGAATGTCGGAAGCAAGTGTGCCCATACCGCTAGTTACGATGGCGGAGCGAGTGTCGTTCGCAAAAAGATGGAGGGTGGCGCGGGCAGTCTTGCCTGCAGCGTCGCCAGTCGTGGCGACGTTTCCCGGCAAAGAAATGTCGAGATGACTCTCGACACAGCGCGCAAGACTGCGCGCGCCACGGCTCAACGCCAGTTCGGGAACGGGTTGGCGCGGGTCTGGCGGCAGGCGGCAATTAACTCGGGGAGTAATTTGCGGCGCTCGAAGAGGCGGTCGAGAAGTTGGGCCACGGCGTCCTCTTCGTCCTCGATCCACTCCGGTGGGATGGCTTTCCAGGCCTGGTCCATCACCTCTTCCGGGAAATGCATGGTCTGGTCGAGCCAGGGTTGGAAATCGTCGAGCGAGCGCACGCTTTCGTAGACCAGGCGGCGGGGGTAGAGGCCTTGCAGGGGCGAGTCCGGAAAGTCCCAGTAGGGGCCGTTGAAGGCGAAGCCGTGATCGATCATGTGCGCCACGAAACCCGGCCCGCCGCCGGCGGTCTCAGCGCGGCGCACCATGGCGCGGTAAAAGATACTCTGCCGGCCGTCGGCGTTGCCCACCCATTTGTCGAATACCAGGATGCCGCGGAAGTCCTCCAGGTTGGCCACTTTGGGCAACAGCGCATCGGGCAGGAAGTCGTAGACCGCGGTGCGCGCCGGATCTCCGGGGTAGCGGGAACCGAAATGCCAACCTGGCTCGACCGGAATCCGGCGGCTGCCAAGGGTCAGGTGAATGGCGGGGTTGTCGGCGAGGAACTGGGCACTCAGCCGCACCAAAGCCGTCTCGGGAGCGGCCACCTGGAGATAGCCGAGCAGGCGGGAGGCGAGAAGCTCATTGACCAGGACTCGGCGATGCTGCGGATTATTGCGGAACTTGACGACGTACCACTGGCCGTCGTCGGCCTCCATCAGGTGGGACTGGGCGCCTCCTCGCATCTTTCGGATGTGCCGGACAGCGGTGAGCGGCATCGGCTGGAAAATCGGGTAACCTAGAGTTGTATCACACGGAGGAATGGATCACAGATGGCCGAAACCGGAACCCCCACGAACGAATCCGCAGCCAGCGGGCAAGCATCCCCGGCGGGTGGACGCACCAAGGACGAGGTTGCGCTCGAACTGATGCGGTTTATCACGCTGCAGACCGGCTACGGCAAATCGCCGCAGTCCTCGGCGGGTTTTTCCGGGAAGCCGGGCACCCGCTCCGCGGAGGAGCATGCCGAGGCTCTCCTTGAGTTGTTCCAGCGCTGCCGGCAGGTGGTGAACCAGGAAGGATAGCGGGAACGGCGAAGCGTTCCCGCCGCGCATCAACGCTTCTTCTTGGCGGCCTTCTTGGCCGGGGCTTTCTTGGCAGCCTTTTTGGCAGCTTTCTTGACCGGGGCCTTCTTGGCAGCCTTTTTCGGCGCAGCCTTTTTGGCAGCTTTCTTGGCAGGCGCTTTCTTGACGGCCTTCTTCACCGCGGCTTTCTTGGCGGGGGCCTTCTTGGCAGCCTTCTTCACCGGCGCTTTCTTGGCGGCTTTCTTGGCAGGCGCTTTGGCCGCCACCTTTTTCGCCGGCGCTGGCTTGGGCGCGGTGGCCTTCGTCACAGGCTTCTTGGGCGGGGCTTCCACCACGGCCGCGGGTTCCGACGGCCCGGGCTCAGCCGGCGCCGGCTGGGCTACAGGAGGAGCTACGCCTTCCACAATGTCGATTTCCATGATTTCTTCTTCCTCTTCGTCTTCCTCGTCGTATTCGTCGAGCTTAGACTCCAAATCCTCGTGCTCTTCGTCTTCGTAGTCGTGGAAGTCTTCCATCTCTTCTTCGTCCTTCGCAACGATCAGTGAGCGGTCCGGCATTCGCCAAGCCTCCTGCGTCTGGGCACAATCAACCCTAGAATACCCCTTTTTCCCAAGGAGGCAATAGTGAAAACGGGAAGCAGTAAGAAAATTCCAGCGCGCTATCTTGCAGCGGAGTGCGCCACCAGCGTGGCCGGCTTCGTCACAGGCTTGTGCGCGGCAGCCGTGGGGCCGGCCGGCTTCCTGGCAGCCGGCGTGGCGCCGGGGCGCCGGTTGGACGCCACCGCATGCCCGGCCGGAGAGCGGTGCGAAGCTGCGGCAGATGCGGTGCGGGAAGAAGAACGCGAGCCGGCGCGGCTGGCCACCACGCCTTTGGGTACACTGCGCCGGGCCGCCGGCGCGGGCCGGGAAGCGGCCGGAACCACCAGCAGGTCGCCTTCGACCGCGGCGTGAGCCGGCAGGCTGTTGGCCGCCAGAAGGCTTGCGGCAGAGACGCCAAATCGGGTGCCGATCGCGGCCAGAGTCTCGCCAGGCGCCACCCGGTGCAGGCGCCACGCGGCGCGATGTTCCGGGGGAACCAGAGCAAGCGCCGCCGTCAGCCGGGTGCCCGCGCCCTTGGGCACGTGCAGCGCATAGCGGGCCGGCGCCAGGTTGCCCAGCAGAGCGGGATTCAATACAGCCAACTCGGCAGCCGAAGTGTCGGTGACATCGGCTACTAACGGAAGAGAGGTGAGCGCGGTAAGTTCGACGGTGTCGTACTCCAGCGGCGGATCCATTTGAATCTGGTCCAGGCCGTAAGCCTGCGCATTCTTTTCCATGATCGTCATGGCCAGAATGATGGGCACGTAATTGGTGGTCTCTATCGGCAGCACGCCGCGCGAGCGCAGCTCCCAGAAGTCCGCGTAGCCGGTACGCTCCACGGCCGATTGCACCGTCTGCGGGCCGCAATTATAGGCCGCAATGGCGAGGTACCAATCGCCGAACTGGTTGTAGAGATCGTGCAGGTGATGAGCCGCGGCGCGGGTGGCTTTCTCCGGGTCCATGCGCTCGTCGGCGTATGCCGAGCGTTCCAGCCCGTACTCGGCCCCCCGCCAAACGAGAAACTGCCACATACCGCCGGCGCGGGCCCTGGACATGGCGCGGGGCATGAAGCCCGACTCGGCCTGCGCGAGGTGAATCAACTCCTGCGGTACGCCCTCCTCATCGAAGATGCGCTGGATCATGGGGCGATAGCGGCCGGAACGCTGCATGGCTACCACGATCGTCCCGTGTCCGCGGTTGGAGAAGTAGTTGATGTAGCCCAGCACCGCATCCGTGACCGATAGCGGCAACTGCGAAACCGTGGCCGCCATCTGGTCGCGCACGCGATCCTTGATCTTGGGATCCACCGGGAAGGTCATCTGCAGGATGTCTTCGAGCGGCGCCTTGTCGAACCGGCCCTCTTCGGCGGCGTCGGAGGCTCCCAAGCCGGCCAGATCGAAACTGTGAATGGCATCCACCATCTGCTCCGCCCGGCGGTCGTACGCCTGGCGGTCAGCCGGGTTCAGATCGGAGGCATCGAGCATGGCATCGATCGCCAGGTCGAATTCCCGGCGCGCCGTGGCGAGATCCCCGGTGGCGTAGGCCTGCTTACCGGCTGCGAAGTGATGCTCTGCCTCTTCGACCATGGCATCGCCGCGAGTGCGGCGTGGCGGCATCTGCGGATCCGCCAGCAGGAAACCGGGCACGTCCTTGATATAGATATTGGGTTCGACCAGGGGCGGGTGATCCAAGTCAAGGTTGGCTGGTTCGTGATGGGAGGCGGGCGGTAGAAAGGCGGTTTGGAATCTGGAATGCTGATTAATACCGCATCCGGTGGTGACGGAGGCCCCGGCGAGCACGATATAAGACAAAAACGTCTGAGTTCGCGCGTTCATTCACACACTCGGCAAAAGATTCTAAAGCACTTACCTTAGCCGCGGCCTACGAGGAACTATCAAACATTACAACACTATGAGTGTGTAATGCAACTGGCCTAAGGTTGGTTCCCGGTTGCTACGTGTCGGAAACTGCATGTCGTGTGTCGCTATTCCTCTTCTTCCTCCTCACCCGTCTTGGCGGCTTTGGCCGCCGCGATGATCTTGTCGGCCTGCAACTGGGGCACGTAATCGTAGTGGTCGAATTCCATCGAGAAAGATGCCCGGCCCTGCGTCATGGCGGTCAGATCGCTCTGATAGCTCAGCATTTCGGCCATCGGCACCTGGGCGCGGATGATCTGGGTGGTGCCCTTGGTTTCGTTGCCTGAGATGCGGCCGCGGCGGCTGTTGAGATCGCCCATCAAGTCGCCCGCATACTCACCCGGCGCCTGGATTTCCACGTTCATGATCGGTTCCAGCAACACAGGCTTGGCTTCTTGCATTGCGGCCTTGAAGGCCTTGCGGGCCGCCAACTTGAATGCCAGTTCCGAGGAATCGACGTCATGGTAGGAGCCGTCGTAGACAGTGACCTTGAAGTCGACCATGGGGAAGCCGGCCAGGAATCCCTTTTCGGCAGTTTCCACAATGCCCTTTTCCACGGCGGGGATGAAGTTGCGGGGGATGGAGCCGCCAAAGATTTCGTTGACGAACTCGAACTTGGCGCCGCGCGGCAGGGGATCCATCTTGATCCAGCAATCGCCGAACTGGCCGTGACCGCCGGTCTGCTTCTTGTGGCGGCCCTGCACATCGGCGTGGCCGCGAATGGTCTCGCGGTAGGGAATCTTGGGCGCCTTGAGGGTGACATCCACGCTGTAACGCTTTTTAAGCCGGCTGACCACGATCTCAACGTGCTGCTGGCCGGCGCCGGCCAGCAGGAACTCGCGGGTTTGCGGGTCGCGGTAGAAGCGCAGCGACTGGTCCTCTTCAAGGATGCGGTGCACGGCGTTGCCCATGCGATCTTCATCGTTGCGCGACTTGGCTTCGATGGCGAAGGCGATGGAGGGCTCGGGCAACTTCACCGGCGGGTAGGTGACGGTGAAGCCCTTGTCCGCCAGGGTGTCGCCGGTGAGCGTGTCTTTCAGCTTGGCTACCGCGCCCAGATCGCCCGCATGCAACTCGGTGACGGGCTGCAAGGTCTTGCCCTGCGGGCTGCTGAGGTGGGCAAACCGCTCCGCCGAGTTGCGCGTGAGGTTCTGTATGCTGGCGTCGTTTTTCACCACACCGGTGATCACCTTGAAGTACGTGATGCGCCCGGCGAAGGGGTCGGCCGTGGTCTTGAAGGCGAATAGGGAACTGGGGCCGGTTTCGATAATTTTCTGCGTGGATTCCTGGCCATCGGCCACGCGCGAGAAGCCGTCGCGATCGGTGGGGGACGGCAGGTTCTCCACCATGAAGTTGAGGATCAGGTCGCTGCCTACGTTGTGCAGGGCCCCGGCGCAAAGCACAGGGAAGATGCGCATCTCGCGGATGGCCTGCTTGAGTCCGGCGTCGATGTGCTCGGGCGGCAGCGTGCCCTTGTCGAAGAATTCTTCCATCAGGGCGTCATTGCCCTCGGCCACCATTTCAATCAGCGCCTCGTGAGCGGCCTTGGCGGCGTCGGCCAGGTGAGAGGGGATTTCGCCCTCTTTGCCTTTGCCATCGCCATCGGCGGTGTACGTGTACGCTTTCATCCGGACCAGGTCGACCACACCGGCAAAGTCGCGTTCGGCGCCGATGGGGATCTGGATAGGCACGGCGGCGCGGCCGAAGGCTTCCTGCACGCCTTCCAGGGTGCGCCCGAAGTCGGCGCGCTCGCGGTCCAGTTTGTTGATGACAATGGCGCGGGGCAGCTTGAAATCGTTGGCGAAGTCCCAGACCTTTTCGGTCTGCACTTCGACGCCGGCGACGCCATCGACCAGCACCAGGGCCGAGTCCGCGGCTACCAGCGAGGCGCGGGTGTCATTGATAAAGATGTTGTAGCCGGGAGTGTCGAGGATATTGATCTTGATTTTCTTCCACTCGGCCACAGCTATGGCGGTGGAGATGGTGATTTTGCGGGAGATTTCCTCCTCGTCAAAATCGGTGATGGTGTTGCCTTCATCGACGCGCAGCAGCCGGTTGGCCGCGCCCGCGGTGAAGAGCAACCCGGCGGTGAGCGACGTCTTGCCGGAATCGCCGTGGCCCACCAAACCGACGTTCCGAATGTCCTTGCTTTCGTAGACCTTCACGCTTGGCCCCCTGCTGGCAAAACGGAATAGTAACACGGGTCCTTGACGGGTGGGGCATGGTTTACCTTGCCCGGACCACAGGAAACTGCGCGTCTTCCGTTTTCAGGCCGGGGTCCCCCAGAGCTTGCCCTCAATCCGGGTTTCCCTCATTATCGGTATATGAAGGTGACGGTCACTTTGGACGACGATCTGGTCAAGAAAGTCCGCAAGATCGCGGCCGAACGGGGCACCACACTCACCGGCATGGTGCGCGAGTATATCGAGAAAACGGCTGCCGTCGAGGCGGCGTCCGGGCGCAAGAGCCGCGAGCGCGCGGCCCTCGAGCGCAGCTTCGAGACCATACAGGTCCACATAGGCGAGCGAACCTGGAATCGGGCTGATCTGTACGTCCGCTCCTAGGTTCCCAGGCCCGTGGCGCGCGCAGTCCTGCGTGCTGTGTCGAGAGTCATCTCGACATTTCTTCTTCTTCTTGATATGCGAGGCGCTCACCGGAAAAGCCGAGACGACTCTCGGCTCAGCAGACTTGACAGTCCGCGCCACGAGCGGCGGTGGCTAACCTCTACGAGCCCACCACGCCGGCCAGCGGACTGCTGGCGGTGGCGTAGAGTTTCCTGGGCATGCGGCCGGATTCGAAGGCGAGGCGGCCGGCTTCGACGCCCAACTTCATGGCGCGGGCCATTTTCTCGGCGTCATCGGCGGCGGCGATGGCGGTGTTCATGAGGACGCCATCGGCGCCCAGTTCCATGGCGATGGCGGCATCGGAGGCGGTGCCGACGCCGGCATCGACAATCAGCGGAACTTCCGTGATCATCTCACGCATGATGCGCAGGTTGGTGACGTTTTGCACGCCGAGGCCGGAGCCGATGGGCGCGGCCAGTGGCATCACGGCGGCGGCGCCGGCATCGATCAGGCGGCGCGCGTTCACCACATCGTCATTGGTATAGGGCAGCACCACGAAACCCTCTTTGACCAGCGTGCGGGTGGCCTCGAGCAGGCCGGCGTTATCCGGGAACAGCGTCTTTTCGTCGCCGATGACTTCCAGCTTGATCCAGTGGGAGAGGCCCACTTCGCGCGCCAGCATGGCGGTGCGGATGGCGTCGTCGGCGGTGTAGCAGGCGGCGGTGTTGGGAAGAATGAAGATTTTCGAGCGATCGATGTAATCGAGCAGCGATTCCTTGGAGCGGTCGGTGAGGTTGACGCGGCGCACGGCCACGGTGACCATGTCGGCGCCCGAGGCCTGGTGGCAGCGCTGCATTTCCTGGAAGCTGCGATACTTGCCCGTGCCCACGATGAGGCGGGAGTGAAATTCGCGGCCCGCGATGGTGAATGATTGCGGCATGCCTTCATTGTAGCGGGGCGACAAGAATGCGGCATCGCGCTAGCATATGGGTGAATCCGATGCGAAAATCCGTGCAGGTCACCCTTACCGTGGCCGCGGGCGTGGCGCTGGCCGCCTGCGGACGTCAGCGAGTGGACCCCTGCGACGCCGCCACATTCAGCGACCAGGCATGCCAGGACGCCATCGCCAAAGGCGGCTATTACTGGGACGGATCCTGGTATCCCATGGGCTACTCGTATCCATACCCTTATTACTACGACAGCTACCGAAACTACGTGGCGCGCGGCGGCACGGTGGTGGCAGCGCCGGCCGGATCCTACAGCCCGGAGGCGGGGTCGGTGGTGCGAGGCGGTTTCGGCGAAGCAGGCGGCGCACACGGCGGCGGCGAAGGAGCGGGGGAGTAATGCGACGGGTGCAAGCGACGCCACGCGACAACTGGCAAAAGAAGGTGGAGGAAGCGGGCTTGATCTGGCACTCGGGCGACCAGGTCTACTGGAATGAGTCGGCCTTCTACGAGTTCACAGCCAAGGAAGTCGACGCGCTGGAAGCGGCGACCAACGAGCTGGAAAAAATGACGCTGGCCGCGGCGCAGCACATCATCGACAACAAGCTGTACACGCGGATGGGCATTCCGGATATCGCGGTGCCGCTGATCGAGGCGTCCTGGGAGGCCGAGCCGCCGTCCTTATATGGCCGCTTCGACCTGGCGTATGACGGCGTCAACCCGCCCAAGCTGCTCGAATACAATGCGGACACGCCCACATCGCTGCTGGAAGCGGCGGTGGTGCAATGGTATTGGCTGCAAGATACGTTTCCCAAGCGGGACCAGTTCAATTCGCTACACGAGCGCCTCATCGCGCTATGGAAGGAGCTGACGCCCTACCTGCCTGGCGGCCGCGTGGACTTTTGTTCGATGGACGACATCGAGGACGGCATGACGGTGACTTACCTCGAGGACACGGCGCGGCAGGCAGGCCTGGCGGCATCCAGCTTTCCCATCGGCGAGATCGGCTGGAATGGAAAAGGATTCGTGGGACCGAAGGACGCCCCGTTGCAATCGGTCTTCAAGCTGTACCCGTGGGAGTGGATGATGAAGGACGCTTTCGCCAAGTACATTGGTGCGGCGCCGACCATCTGGATTGAGCCCGCCTGGAAAATGCTGCTGTCGAACAAAGGCCTGCTCCCCGTTCTCTGGCAACTTTATCCGCGGCACCCTTACCTGCTGGAAGCCAGTTTTGACGGCCCCGGGCTGCTCATGTCCTGGGTGAAGAAGCCGCTGCTGGGGCGTGAAGGTTCGAACATTACCTGGCACCAGCCCGGGCAGGATATCGAGACAAGCGGCACCTATGGCGTGGAAGGATTCATCTATCAGGCGATGGCGCCGCCGAAGACCTTCGACGACAAGCACGCAGTGCTGGGCAGTTGGGTGATCGGACACGAAGAAGGCAACGCCGCCGGCGGCATGGGCATCCGCGAATCCGACTCGCCGGTCACAGGGAATCTCGCCCAGTTCGTGCCGCATCTGTTTGACTGAGGGTGAACGTGAGGCAGGTCCCCGGCTTGCCGGGCGCAGGGCTCGCTCCTGCTGTTGGCAGGTCGGGGACCTGCCCCACTTTAGCTACCCGGCGTCGCGCCGGTTGCGGAGGAGTTCGCGATGAGCCAGGCCAACGAAGCATTTGCGCATCTGGAGGCCGGCAAGGCGCGCTACCGCGTCGTACTCAAGAACGATTTGGGCTAAGTGAGGCAGGTCCCCGACCTGCCAACCTGTTAGCGGCCGTCGCCGATTAACCGAAAAACTCGGGTGGGGCAGGCTGGCGCCTTGCATCGCCCTCCCTTCCAAAAGCACTGGACCACGGCCATTGTTCAGCGCGCTCCACAAGTCCGGCGCTCACAGGGTTGTGCTCGATATAGCACGCGATACGGTCGAACTCGTCGCGGTTGCGTACCCAATGGCCGAAGGATTCGTCCTGCCAGAACGGCGTTCCCGTCCTTCCCAGTGTCAGATTCGCGTCTCGCGCGCTCGTGTTCTTTACAGCCCGGGTCACCTCGCGAAGTGGTTTGCGCGGCTGCACCAGCATGTGAACGTGATTCGCCATCAGGACCCAGGCAAACAGGTCGTACAAGCCCCATTGATCGGCCCGGGCTACGATCGTCTCGACGACGGCTTGCGCAACCTGGGGAACGCTGAGCCATATCGGGCCTGCGGCAGCTCGGTCCATCCAGCGATCAACGGCGAAGAAGCGCTGTCCTTCTGTGAGTGCTGGCGCACCGCGCAGAACTTCAGAGGCGCGGGGAAGGGAGCCGAACAGCCTCCAGGTCAGGAAGATCGGGACACCTTCGGGATGCCAGTGAGGTAACCTGCGGCGGTAGAAAGTCACACCCAGATGGTGCCGCGTGGGTGGCGGAGTTCTCTATGACGATGAGCCTACCGGGTTGGCAGGTCGGGGACCTGCCCCACCTGGTCGGGCAACTGCTCGAACACGATCAACCTGACCGTTGACAAGCAATCCGCGCGGCAGAGAGGCCCCGGCATGAATCGACTTTGAACAGTGGGGCAGGTCCCCGACCTGCCAACCCGGGCAGGCGGACGTTAGCCCCGGACTTCGGGTGGGCACGTCGGAGAGCTGCCAACTTCGTTTGGCAGGTCGGGGACCTGCCCCACTTACTCTTCTTTCTCCACCAACTCCCACAGGCCGCGGCCGCAGAAGTTGGGGCAAGGGGGCAGAGTGTCGCCTTCGTTGAAACGGGCGGGCGTTTTGCAGACGCTGCACCAATAGATGCCGGTGACGGGCGCGGCGGTGCCTGGTTTATGGCTCATGAGGATTCGGTTCCTTTCGGTGCTGCGGGGCGCAGCACCCAATCGACCATCTGCTCCATGCGGTCGACTTTCAGATCGGGCGGCGTGCTGTCGAGCGTTTCGGGCTGGAAGCCATAGGCAACGCCGCAACAGGCCACGCGGGCGTTGCGCGCGGTTTCCATATCGACCGCGCTGTCGCCCACCATCAGCGTGCGGTCGCGGCCGACCTCGGCCTGTTCCATCAACACTTCGATGCCAATGGGGTTCGGCTTCTTGAACTCGAAGCTGTTGCCGCCGTAGACGCGGAAGAAGTGCTGCGCGACACCGAGGCCTTCCACGATGGCGCGGCTCATGCGGACCGGCTTGTTGGTGAGCACCGCCATTGTTTTCCTGGCGGCCGCCAGGCGGTCGAGCGACTCGCGCACGCCCGGATACAGAGTTGTGAAATCGAGAACGTGCTCGCGGTAGTATTCGAGGAAATATTCGAGTGCTTCCTGGACTTCGGCCTCGACGGCCGCGTCGCCCAAGGCGCGGCGGATGAGCACCGGGGCGCCATTGCCGACGTAGGAATAGACGCGCTCGTTCTCAAGCGGCGCCATCCCCATGTGGCGGCGTGTGGCGTTGACGGCGTTGGCCAGGTCGAGGCGCGAATCGATGAGGGTCCCGTCGAGGTCAAAAATGAACAGGTCGAACACTAGGCTCCTGTCATGCGTAAGAGTTGACGATGAGGGCCCGAGCGCGACCAGGGGGTCGCGCGCGGACGAGGGCGTCCACCCCACTTTGGTGCAGTCACCAACTGCAAGAGATCAGGCAGGACACTAGGCCGCGCCGGTCCTTCGCTTGCGTGCGCGCACTTCGCGGCTGGCGGGCTTGCGCCGCGAGCGGTTCCGTCCGTTTTCGAGGCCGAATTCCACGGCTTTGCGCTGCAGCGTGTTACGGTGGATGCCCAACTGCTTGCTGGCCGCCGACTGGTTGCCTTTGCTGCGCCCGAGGGCCGCTTCGATCATGCTCCGTTCCAGGAGCCCGACCGCGTCCATGAGAAAAACGCCACCGTTCAACAGTCGATCCACCAAACCGTCAAATTCGTTTTTCATTTTTTGTCCTTGTTGCCCTCGAGCGCCGGCACGTGCTGCCGGGCGGTTGCCCAGGCTTGCTTGACCTGCCCGTATGCCTTGCGAAAACCTTCCTTAAACTCGTGCGGGGCCACATCCGCGGCGACGTTGGCCGCCCCCACCAGGTAAGGAGCCAGGCGGGAGTTCGCCACCGCGGCCGGGGGGTCGTCACCGTGCGAAAAGGCCATCAACCCGGAGACCAGCACTATGGCGATCAGGGCTGCGCGCAGCACGCCGAAACCCGCACCCAGAAGATGATCGAAGAAAGACAGTCCGGTCACCTTCAGAAACTTGCCCACCACAAAACTCACCAGCGCGCCGGCCAGCAACACGCCGATGAATACGAGGATGAAGCCGCCGAAATTGGCCGCCTGGCGCGAGTTCAGGTAGGGCGCCAGGAAGCCGCCCGCCCAGCCGTAAAACCATAAGCCCAAAACGAAGCCCAGCACGAGCGAAAGCAGCTCGATGACTTCCCGCGTAAAGCCCTTGCGGAAAGCGGCGACCACCGACGCCACCAGGATGAGACCCAGCACCACATCCAGCCAGTTCATAGTTGGTGGCCGGTGAGCGCCTGGTACGCCTGCACGTACTTCTCGCTGGTCTTCGCCGCCACATCCTCCGGCAGAGGAGGAGCCGGCGGCTGCTTGTTCCAGCGGATGGATTCCAGGTAGTCGCGCACAAATTGCTTGTCGAAGGAGAACTGCGGGCCGCCGGCCTGATATGTATCGGCCGGCCAAAAACGCGAGGAATCTGGCGTCAGCACTTCGTCGCCGAGCACCAGCGTGCCATCGACGAAGCCAAATTCGAACTTGGTGTCGGCAATGACGATGCCGCGCGATTCGGCATAACGGGCCGCGCGCGCGTAGATTTCGAGCGTCAGATCGCGCAGCCGCCTGGCGAGGTCTTCGCCGATCAGCGAAACCACCTGCGCGAACGGAATATTTTCGTCGTGCCCTGCCTGCGCCTTGGTGGATGGAGTGAAAATGGGTTCGGGCAGCTTGTCGCTTTCGCGCAATCCCGCCGGAAGTGGAATGCCGCACACGGTTCCATGCTGCCGGTATTCCTTCCAGCCGGAGCCGGAGAGATAACCCCGCGCCACGCATTCGACATCGATCATCCTGGCCCGCTTCACCAGCATAGAGCGGCCCTCCAGTTGATCGCGGAACGGGTGCAATGGCGCCGGATACTGGTCCACCTGCGCCGTCAGAAAATGCGTCGGCGTCAGGTCGCGCAAAAAGTCGAACCAGAAGATGGAAAGCTGGGTCAGGACCTTGCCCTTGTCCGGGATGCCGGTGGGAAGGATGTAGTCGAACGCGGAGATGCGGTCGGTGGCGACAATCAAAAGCTGCTCACCGACGCGATAGACATCGCGTACTTTGCCGCGGGCGTGAAGTTCGATACCAGGAAGATCAGTCTCTAGGAGAACCGGGTTCTGTGTGGAATGCACGGCGCCTTTAGATTATCAATCGGGGGAGTAATCCAAATCATAACCCTTCGCGCGCCGAATGCAAACCCAAATTTCCTGAATTTCTATCAGCGGCCGGCATCGCGCGGCGAACTGGCCAGCGCCAGCGTTTGCCGCGCGGCAGATTCCATGTCGGCGCGCGCCTTCTTCCACAGTTGCTCGCTGACGCCGGGCGGCCGCGACGGATCGTCGAAGAACTCCGGCAGATACGCGAGCAACTGGCGGGCCGCTCTTTGGCAAGTGCGCAACTGGCTTGGGCTGGCGGCCGGGAGGCGAGGAGCGGTCACCGCCACCAGGTATAGGACCGCCAGTGCTTGCGCATGGCCGGCGTCACTATCGTCGAACCACGAATGCGGATCGCGCTCCACCAGCGGCGCAGCGGACTCGACCAGCCTGGCGGGCAGCGGCGGCGCAATCCGGCTGTACGCCTGCACCAAGAGGAAGATGCGGTCGGCTTCGTGCTCCGACACCGGGTAACGCCGCCGCCACGTTTCGAGGTCAGCCAATTGCTGGCTGGGGTCGGCGGAGTCGGCCAACGCCCTCTGAAACAACTGGTACTCGCCGGGCGGCCATCGCCGTGCCGTAGGCGGTTGCGGTGCGGCCGGCTGTGGGGCCGGCGACGACGAAGCCGCTGGCGCGGCAGGCGTTGCATGCGGTGGAGCAGTGGTCGCGGGCGTTTTCGGCTGTGCGCTGGCGGTGACCCGAGGCTTGCGGCTGGCGCGTTGGATGAAAACTAACAAAGGATAAGGGACCGGCGTCGCGCCGGCATCGTCCGGCTGCTCGGGAGGATTGCCGGCAATCGCCGGCGCAGGAGTCTCGACGGGCACAGGGGTTGCCGGGGGCACATACGTCACGACACGCGGGTCTTCGTTGGCGCCTTGGTAGCCGACCCCGGCCAGCAACGGCTGAACGCGCGTGCTGCCGGCCGCAAGAACCGGACGCCTGGCGTCCAAGCGCGCTGCTTCGAGCGGCGGAGACGGAAGGGCGGCGGCGAACGCCGCCAGCTTCAGCGGCTCTTTGGGGCGGGCCGTGAAGCCCGCTGGATCGATCACGGATGCCTCGGCGGCGATCGCGGCGTAGGTAGTGTACGCGTCAAAGAACTGTTGCGGCACACTATCCGGTTGCGGCGGGTACGGCTCGCCCGGCGCGAGCGGACCCCATCCCACGAACTTCACGCCCCGCAGCCAATAGACCTCGCCCGGTTTGAACACCCGGCTTAAGCTGGGCACCCAGAGCCAGCCCAGTTCGCCGCGATGCACCCAGCGGCCGTAATGGTAGGGCACCCATCCCCACGGGTCGCCGCTCACCCAGGTGAAACCCGCCGAGGCGTACCAGCGCCAGCGGCCATTCTGAAACGGAGCCCATGGCGCCTCCACTTTCGGCTTCCACACCAGGCCGAATTCGTCGGTGTGAATCCACTCTCCACCGGAATCGAGGTCCGCCAGGCCGTAACGCTCGATGACGTGCAGGGCGGAGTTGGTGTTGGCCAGCACCTTGTCTCGCTCGGCGCTCCAGGGGTCCAGGTCGGCAACTGCTGAATCGCGGTCGAGGAAGAACCGCGACGGGCTGGCCGGCTCGACGCGCGCGATCTGGCCTGCCGCCAGGTCCAGTTCGGCCGCCGGCGAGGAGAACCGCACCGTTCCCGCCAGCACTGCGATCTGGCTCCAGTCCGGCTGCACGTCGATGCGGATCCTGGCGGCGCGCTGCAAGCCGACCTGCGCTCCCGGCATCGCCAGGATTAGCGAATCGTTTGCGGCCGCACCACCGCTGAAATACGCCCGGCCATGATCGAGCGAGAGCAAGGTGACGCGCTGTCCGGTGGAGAGACGCGTGTAGTCGGAGATCTCGCCCAGCGATTCCGGCCCCAACCGCCAGGCGCCGCCATCGTCCAACTCGATTTCCAGGCGAGCATCGGACGCGGTGCGCAGCCAGGCGCCCTCCACCAACGGAAGGTTCCGCTCCGCCGGCGACCAGGCGTCGGCGGGTCCAATTTGCACTTCCACCTGTCCCCGGAAGTCGCCCAAACGGGCGTAACGAGTTTCGCCGGCCCAGACCGCCGTCGCCAACAGAAGGTACACCAGTGGCTTCATGTGCGTCCTCCGCTCGATGAGACTGACGCGAGCACGCGCGGATTCGTTCAGGCGATTATGGTTGGCTTTCGGCAAGCTGAAGCGTGCCCTACCCAAGCTTCACTGCCAGCATCGATACCGATCCGCCATCCACTCCTTCGACGGGGAAGGCGGCTCGGTCCCGCGGCTGCCGCGCTGCCAGCACGTACAGGAGTGGCAGGTAGTGGTCCGGCGTCGGTATCGAAAGCAGGGCATCGCGGCCGAGCGCTTCGTATGGAATCAGCGCCCTGTCTTCGCCGGCGAGAATCCTGTCGCGCGCCTCTTGTTCGAAGCGGACGGCCCAGTCGTATGGCTCGACGTCGTGCCGCCCCCATGCATACGCGTGCAGGTTATGCACCAGGTTCCCGCTGCCGGCGATGAGAACGCCCTCCTCGCGCAGCGGCGCCAGGCGCTCTCCGATTTCGTAATGAAAGCTCGCCGGCCTGGTTTCGTCGATGCTGAGTTGCACCACCGGGATGTCGGCCGCCGGGTAAGCGTGGCACAGGAGGACCATGTGCCATGGTCGAGCCCCCAGCTCTCGTCGAGCGTCACCGGCGTCGGCGCCAGCAGTTTCCGAACGCGCTGCGCCAGCTCCGGGTCGCCCGGCGCCGGGTACTGAACGCCGTAAAGTTCGCGCGGGAACCCTCCGAAATCGTGAATCGTTTTCGGCGCCGTGGAAACCGTGACGCCGGTTTGCGGCACAAACCAATGCGCCGAAATCGAGAGGATCGCCTTTGGCCTGGGGATGGTGCGGCCAAGTTCCGCCCAGGCCTCGGTATAGCGATTGCGGCTCAAAGCATTCATCGGATTACCATGCCCGAAGAAGACTGCCGGAAGGAGGTTGGCCATGCTTTCTATTTTCGCTGGTGAGCAGGCGTGGCGCACGCACTCGTGCGTGCCGCGTCGGCACTCGTGCCGACGCTTGGTTTCCCCATGCGCGAAGACGTGTCGAGAAGAGTCTCGACACGGCACGCACGAGTGCGTGCGCCACGTCGGTCGCCAGGTTTTGGCATAGTTATTTCGTGACAAGCCCTTAGCTGAACCCAAACCTCCTAACACGCCACAACCATAGCCCACTCGCCCTTGCACCTTACTTCACAAACCCCCGCGAGCGCGGCCTTTACCGTTTCCACCTCACCCACGTTAAACCCGCTGGCCACCAGGGTTCCGCCGGGGCGCAGCACTCGGGCGAAATCGGCGGCCAGGGCGATGATGGCTTCGGGGCTGATGTTGGCGACCACCAGGTCCACCGTGGCCGATCGCACGGCGTCCGCCGAGCCGACGAATCCTTGGCCGGCGATGCGGACGGCCTCCGGGTCGATATCGCAGGCGATCACGCGCGATGCTCCCAGCAGGTGGGCGGCTTTGGCCAGAATGCCCGAGCCGGTGCCCACGTCGAGCGCGGTGATGCCCGGCTTCACCAGATCTTCCAGCGCTTCCAGGCACAGGCGAGTGGTTTCGTGCACGCCGGTGCCGAACGCGAGGCCGGGGTTCACAGTGATGCGGAAGCGGCCGGGCGGCGTTGGATCGTCGCGCCATTCGGGTACCAGGAAAAAGCGGCGGCCCACTTCCATCGGCTGCAAGAGATCGCGCGCCTCCTGCACCCAATCTCGATTCTCCTCTTCGCGCGCCGCCGCGCCCGGGTAACGCGCCAGCAGCGCCGCGCGGTCCGTGCCGGCTTCGAAGAACGCCCGCACGCGCGTGTCGCTCAGCTCCACGATTCCAGCCGAGCCCAGCTCCCATAGCTCCGCGATCAGCAGGTCGCGGCCATTCGCATTCAAATCGATTTCGAGCGAGAACATTGTTATGGTGGAATGTGGGGCCACGCTTTTCACGGCCTCAACCCGATCATGAAACTACAAGGTATTTTCCCACCGATCACGACTCCGTTCGATTACGAAGGCGACATTTACACCGCCAAGATCCAGCACAACGTCGAAAAGTGGAACCGCACTGCGCTCTCCGGGTACGTCGTCATGGGCTCGACCGGCGAAAGCGTGATGCTGACCGAAGCGGAGAAGTATAGCGTGTGGGAACTGGTCGCCAAGCACGCAGCCCCGGAAAAACTGCTCATCGCCGGCACCGGCATGGAAAGCGTGCGCGAGACGGTTTCGCTCACCAATCGCGCCGCCGGGATGGGTTACAAGGCCGCCATGGTGCGCACGCCGCACTATTACAAAAACCTGGTGAATCGCGGCGACGCCCAAATGCTGTTCTACCGCTCGGTCGCCGACCGCACCAAGATTCCGCTCATCATTTACAACTGGCCGCAGGCCACCGGCGTGGATATTCCCGCCGACGCGGTGGCCGCGCTTTCCGAGCACCCCAACATCATCGCCATCAAGGAGAGCTCCGGCAACCTGGAAAAGGTGATGCAGATGATCCGCGAAGTGAAGCATGGTTTCCAGGTGCTGGTGGGCTCGGCGCCTACGCTGTGGCCCTCGCTGTTGATCGGCGCCTGCGGCGCCATTCTGGCTTACGCGAACGCGGCGCCGTATTCGGTGATCGCCATCTGGGAAGCCTTCCGCACGCGCGAGGAAGCGGCCGGCCTGGACTGGCAGAACCGCATCGGCCGCGCTTCCGCGCTGGTCACCACGCGCTACGGGATTCCCGGTTTGAAGTACGCCATGGACTTGAACGGTTACTACGGCGGCCCGCCGCGCCTTCCCCTGACTCCACCGACGCCGGAAGCAAAACAGGAAATTGAAGCGGCGTTTCAGGATTTAAAGGGATAGGGATAATGTTACCCATCAAAAATCGGATCGGCTGAAACGTTTTTCGTCGAAGCCACGTCGCAACAGGTGTTAAGCTTTTCTCAGAGGACCTCCAAAAGGGGATGCGCAGCGTGAACGTTTCGCCGAAAGCGGTGAGCTGGAAAATCGATCGATTCGCAGGCGTCGGGCATATTGCGGCGCCGCTGGCCCTCTACGTGCTTAGCCTTTGACGCATGCCGCCCCGCACCCTGATTCTCGCCTGTTGTCTCTGTGCGCTGGCCGCGGCTGCCAGCGCTGAAACGCAGCTCGAAGCGGGCTACCGGCAGATGTACGATCTTCAGTTCGCCGATGCCCATCGCACTTTTGAGGGCTGGCAGAATACCCACCCCGACGATCCGATGGGGCCGGCTTCCGATGCCGCCGCGTATCTGTTCGGCGAATTCGACCGCCTGCACATTCTGCAGTCGGAGTT
>Ga0209415_10005354_pt1 | contig 23094 bp, 20 predicted proteins | sample PeaSoiSIISIP2007_FD_187696 | JGI IMG/M metagenome (GOLD analysis project Ga0209415, IMG submission 187696) | Peat soil microbial communities from Weissenstadt, Germany - SII-SIP-2007 (SPAdes) (version 2) | ecosystem: Environmental > Terrestrial > Soil > Wetlands > Peat | place: Germany... | reverse complement strand
GGTCGACGGCAGCGGCAATCCGACCAACGCCCAGGCCGCGACCCTCATCAAGAACCTGACGTTCGACAGCTCGCTGACCACCGACCAGCTCCAGACGGTCATCGAGTCGGACGCGAACGCCTACGTCATCCCGCAGTGCGCGATGCAGGTCTCGCGCTCGGCCGAGGTGAGCCCGGTGACGGGCGGCGGCGAGGCTTCGTACCAGCCCCCCAAGAGCTGCGGTTGTTACTACGAGAGCCTGAAGAACGGTGGCTCGCCCTACTCGAAGTACTGCAAACCGTGCGGCTCCGGCTGCGCGGCCCCCTATCCCGCCTGCAACTTCGGCTACTGCGAGGCCCAGTGATGAGCTCCAACCATTCTCTCCGTCTCGCGATCATCGCGTTGGTCGTCACCTGCGGCGGCGCGCTCGCCTACGGCTGCAGCAGCGACAACAACACCAACCCGGCGCCCAGCAGCCACGACGCCGGCGGAACCGACTCGACCGCCAGCAGCAGCAGCGGCGGCGGCTCCGGCTCGTCCAGCGGCAGCATCGGCGACTCCAGCGGCGGCGCCGACGTTCCCGTCATCGACACCGGCGCCTGCACGTCGGACGCCTCGACGTGCAACTCCTGCTACACGGCGACGCAGGCCGCGCAGGACCCCCTCAACGCGTGCGCGCCGGAGACGGTGAACTGCATCCCGTTCACCGGGACGGTGCCCACGCATCCGATGCTCTGACGGGACGTCGCATTGTTCGACGCGAGATCCCGGCGCGCGGTGCTCGCGCTGGCCGCTGCCGTGCTCTATCCGGGCACGGCGGCGGGCCAGACGACGCCCGCACCTCCGCAGTCCGACGCCGCGTCGAGCGCCCCTGCGGCGTCCGACATCGCGGAGCTGCGCGAGGAGGTGAAGGCCCTGCGCTCCGATCTCGACGAGGTGCGCGCCGCGAGGTCGGCCGGTCCCGTCGTGGCTCCGGCGACTCCCAGGCCGCTCGGCTACGAGTCCTTCTGGCCCTGGATCCTCCCGCCCGAGGGGATCAGCGTCGCCGGCTACCTGCAGTCGCAGTACGAGACGCACCAGGACTCGCAGGACCAGCTCTCGCAGTCGGGGACGACGCTCAACAAGGATCGCTTCTCGATCCGTCGCGCCCGCGTGAGCCTCACCGGCGAGTGGCAGTACGCCGCGGTGGCGCTGGAGCTCGACGCCAACACGACCAGCGGGCCGCAGGTCGATCTACGCAAGGCGGAGGCGTCGCTCCAGTACCGGCCCGACCGCAAGCTGCCGCCCATCCTGATGGCGACGCTGGGCCTCTTCGACGCGCCCTTCGGCTACGAGCTGGACGAGTCGCCGCGCACCCGCTTCTTCATGGAGCGCTCGGTGGCCTCGCAGGCGTTCTTCCCCGCCGAGCCGGACCTGGGCCTGCGCCTGGCGGGCGCGCTCGGCTTCTTCCGGTGGACGATCGCGGGACAGAACGGCGAGCCGCTCAACGAGAGCTCTCCCTTCGTGCTGCAGGACCCGAACTCGGCCAAGGACGTCTTCTTCCGCTTCGGCATCGACACGCACCCGCTGACCGATCTGCACTTCGCGGCCGACGTGTCGTCTCTGCGCGGCACCGGGTTCCACTCGGGCACCTCGGCGACCTCCGCGACCATCCAGTGGAAGGACCTCAACGAGGACGGGGTCATCGAGCCCTACGAGCTCATCGGCATTCCGGGGGCGACGGCCACACCGTCGGCGAACTTCACGCGCTGGGCCGTCGGCGCCGACGTGCGCGCGAGCTACCAGTCGTGGCTCGGCGTCACGAAGCTCTATGGCGAGTTCACGCTCGCGTCGAACCTCGACCGCGGGCTCTACATCGCCGACCCGGTCGTCACGGGGGTCGATCAGGGCGAGCTCGGTTACTACGTCGGCGTCGTCCAGGACGTCACGAAGTGGGGCGTCGTGGGCCTCCGCTACGACTCCTACGACCCGAACTTCAACGCGATCGACAAGCGGCAGGGCAAGCTCCTCCCGTTCAGCGAGGCGATCACCACGTGGTCGCCCATGGCGGGTCTCGTGCTGCGCGACCGGGCGCGTCTCCTCGTCCAGTACGACGTCATCCACAACGCCCTCGCGCGCACCGCGCTCGGCGTGCCCACGAGCCTCGCCGACAACGTCTTCACCGTCCGCCTGCAGGTGCAGCTGTGAAGGGCGCGCTCGTGGCGGTCGGCTTGCTCGGGGCGGTGAGCGCCGCCGTGGCATGCAGCGGAGGTCAGCACGCCAACGTCGGCGTGACGGAGCCCATCCAGGTGCCCGGCGGGCAGTTCATTCCCGGAGATCTCCCCGGCGAGCCGCCCGCCCCGGATGGCGGCGTGACCGAGCTCGAGGGGGGTGCCGTGGCGCCGCTCTCGATCGAGTCGGTGGACTTCAACAACGTGAACGTCGTTCCCGGCGCTTCCAACAAGTCCTTCGGCGGCGTGGTGACGAACGACGCCGTCGCCGTCGGCGTGCGTCTGGCCGACATCGGCTCCGGCTACTGGGTCGTTCCGGTCGCGGGGAGCGACAGCACGGTGCCCAGTGCCAACGACTTCAGCTTCAGCGCCAGCTTCGACATCGACGACCCTCCGGGCAATCGCCCCCTGCGCATGGTCGCCATCGATGCCAACGGCAACGGCGGGACTCAGCTCGACACGGAGCTCTGCATCGAGTGGCGCATCCCCGACAACCGGCACGCGTGCGTCCCGTCGAACCCCGTCCCGGCGGTCGTCTTCTCCCTCCAGTGGGACACGAACTTCGACGTCGATCTCCACGTCGTCACGCCCGACGGCACCGACGTCAACCCCAAGACCAACCCGCTCGCCGTCCCCATCGACGCCGGGGAGCCTCCGCCGGGCGATCCCAAGATCGACCGCGACTCACTCGGACAGTGCGTCCCCGACGGCTGGCGCCAGGAGGACCTCGTCTTCCCCGACTACCCCGCGACGGGCCCCTACGACATCTACGCCGACCCGTTCGCCGCTTGCGGCCAGAGCGCCGTCCGCTTCGTGCTGACCATCTACGAGGCCGGCGGCGACGGGAACCTCCACGCCACCTTCACGCAGGCCGGGGAGCTCCTCGCCAACGACCAGACCGGCGGCGGCTCGAGTGGGCTCTTCATCACCGAGAAGCAATTCAACTAGCGGTCGAGACCGGGGTAGCAAGGAGAACAGCCGTGATCGTCAAATACCTCCTCAAGATTGCGATGCTCGGGAGCTCGTGGGTCATGTACCTCCTGCTCGCGCTCTCGGTCGCGTCGATCGGCGCGATGGTCGACCGCTGGCTGTACTTCCGCAAGCGCGGCACGGGCGGCGAAGCGCTGGGGGACGAGCTTTGCCGCCTGCTCGAGGAAGGGGAGGGGGACAAGGCGCAGGCGCTGCTCAAGGCCAGCCCGACGGTCGAGGCCGAGGTGCTGCGCGCGTCGCTCCGCTGGGCGAACGGCGGGCCCGCGGCGCTCGAGGCCGCCATCGAGGGCGAGATGACCAAGCGGCGCCGCGAGCTCGAGCGCGGGATGACGCTCCTCGGCACGCTCGGCAACAACGCGCCGTTCGTGGGGCTCCTCGGCACGGTCATCGGCGTCATCGTCGCCTTCGCGGATCTCGCGGACGGCCAGAACAAGGTGCAGATGGACAAGGTGATGGGCGGCATCGCGGAGGCGCTCATCGCGACCGGCGTCGGGCTCTTCGTCGCCATCCCGGCCGTCGTTGCGTACAACGTCTTCCAGAAGAAGATCGGCGACATCGAGGACAACGTGTCGTCGATCTGCAAGCGCCTCTGCGCCTTCATCACCGTGGGCAAGGCGATGGACTGGGTGCGCCCCTCCGAGGCGCCGCCGAAGATGAAGCTCGCCGCCGACAGCGTGCGGGACCTGGCGAGCCGGGACTCCGGCAACCACGTGGCCAGCGCGCTGGCGGAGGAGTGAGCCATGGGCGCCTCGGTCGGATCGGCGCGCGGCCGTCGCCGCGGGGGCATCGTCGGCATCAACGTGACGCCGATGGTCGACGTCATGCTGGTGCTCCTCGTCATCATGATGGTCTCGTCCATCTACATCGTCTCGCGCGCCCTCAAGGTGGAGCTGCCGAAGACCGCGACGTCGGACGAGTCGACGCAGTCGCCGATGACGGTGACGCTCACCAAGGACAACAAGACCTTCTTCAACAACGAGCCGGTCGCCAGCGACGCGGAGCTCTCGGCGCGATTCGGGAAGGCGAAGGCCGCCGCCACCGGCGATCCGAGCCTCGTCATCACCGCCGACGCCCAGGCGCTGCACGGGCGCGTGGTGCACGTCATCGACCTCGCCAAGCTCCAGGGGGTCGTCAAGTTCGCCATCAACGTCGCCAGTGAGTAGTCCCGGGCGCCGCTCGATCGCGTTCTACGTCTACGGCGGGAGCCTTCTCTTCCACGCCGCGCTGGCGGTTGGAACCATCGTGATGCCGGCGCCGCACACGTCGGTGGCGACGGCGATCACGCTCGTCGAGGAGAAGAAGAAGAAGGACCCGCCCAAGCCGCCTCCCGCGCCGCCGCCCCCTCCGAAGACGGAGGAGAAACCGAAGCCGCGTCCCACGCCCCAGCCGCAGCAGCAACAGCAGCAGGCCAAGGTGGTCCCCGAGGCGAAGGCGGAGGCGCCGCCGCCGCTGCCGGTCGACAACGGCGGCTTCGCGGACCTGGGCGTCTCGCTCGGCAACGCCGACGGCCCGGGGCTGGCGGTGCCGGGGCTCGCGGCGGCGGCCGCCGCGGCGACGGCGAAGGGGCCTGGAGCGGGACCGGCGGCGACGACGCACAAGGTGCAGCAGCTGGAGGCGCCGACGCAGGGCGCCGCCGCGTGCACGGAGCCGGTGGTGCGCCCGAAGCGGAAGGTGCCCATCGCGCCGAAGTACACGATGCAGGCGCGTCAGGCGGAGATCGAGGGCGTCGTCCGCGTCCAGGTGACGGTCGACGAGTCGGGGCACGTGCTGAGCGCGCGCGTCGTCAGCGGCCTGGGGTACGGCCTCGACGAGTCGGCCCTGGTGGCGGCGAAGGCGACGATCTTCGAGCCGGCCACGCAGTGCGGAAAGCCCGTCGTCGGCACGACGATCCTGCCGTTCCGCTTCGAGCAGATATGAAGAGGCTCGCCGCCGCGCTGGCCGCCGTCGCCCTCGCGACCGGCGCGGCCGAGGCCTCCGCGCAGCCGGCGCAGCCACCCGCCCCGGCCGACGCGCCGGCCCACGTCATCGTCCCGCCGAAGCTCGTGAAGTTCGTCGAGGCGGAGTTCCCGCCGTCGGAGGCGAAGGCCGGGCGCGGGGCGACGGTGGTGCTCCAGATCTCCATCACCGCGACGGGGGGCGTGGCCGACGTCGCCGTGCAGGAGTCCGCCGGCCCCGCCTTCGACGTGCCGGCGGTGGCGGCCGCCAGGCAGTTCGTGTTCGAGCCGGCGGTCGTCGACGGCAAGCCCATCCCCGTCAAGATCACGTACCGCTACGTCTTCAAGTTCGAGGAGAAGATCGTCAAGAAGACGACCGGCGACTTCGCGGGCGTCGTGCGGGATCGTCGGTCGAGGCAGCCGATGGCCAACGTGCGCGTCGCGCTCGACACCGGCCAGCAGGCGCTCACCGACGACGAGGGCAAGTTCAGCGTGCCCGATGTCGCGCCGGGCGAGCACACGGTGACGCTCTCGGGCGAGAAGCTCGCCACGGTGGGCACCACGGAGACGTTCGAGGTCGCGAAGCGCCTCGACGCCGTCTACGAGGTGGACCCCAAGAAGGAGAGGTCCGGGGGCAACGCCGACGAAGAGGAGGAGCTCGTCGTCACTGCGCCGCGCATCAAGAAGCAGGTCGTCTCCACGGTGGTGCAGGCGGAGCAGGCGACGCGCATCCCGGGCACGCAGGGCGACGTGCTCAAGGTGGTGGAGAACCTGCCGGGGGTGGCGCGCGCGGCGGCCGGCTCCGGCGCGCTCGTCGTGTGGGGCTCGGCGCCGACGGACACGCGCGTCTACGTCGAGGGCGTCCGCGTCCCGAGGCTCTATCACGACGGCGGGTACCGCTCGATCGTGAGCTCGGACTTCGTCAAGTCGGTGGAGCTCATCCCGGGTGGCTACGGGCCCCTCTACGGTCGCGGCCTCGGAGGCCTGGTCACCGTGGCCCTCCGGCCGCTCGACGAACCGGGCATCCACGGCAGCGTGGCGGCCGACACCATCGACGCCTCGACCTCCGTGCGGGCGCAGGTGACCGACAGGCTGCACGTCGCCGTCGCGGCGCGAAAGAGCTACCTCGACACCGTCCTCGGGGCCGTCACCTCGGAGGACGTCGGTCTGTACGTCCCGCTCCCTCGCTACTGGGACGGGCAGGCGCGCGCCGTCTACAGCCTCGCTCCTCACGAGACCCTCGAGGTGGGCGGGCTCATCTCGTCGGACAGGACGACGCGCAACAACCCGAACCCCGATCCGTCGCTGTCCACCAGCTCGACCAGCGGCACGGACTTCAACCGCGTCTACCTGCGCTACGAGAAGCACACCGCCGGCGGCGCCATCATCGTGGTGACGCCGTCGATGGGCACCGACACGACGTCGCTCGTGGACACCTACGGCTCCACGGTGACGGAGCTGACCAACAGCTCGTGGGTCTACGGGCTGCGCGCCGGATGGCAGGGCCCCGTCGAGAAGTTCCTGCGGGCGTCGGTCGGCGTCGACGTCGAGGCGCAGACCTCCAGCCTGCACCGCGCCGGCTCCATCGGTGCGCCGCCGCGCGAGGGCGACATCTACGTGTTCGGCGAGCCGCCCCCGTCGCAGATCAACTACGACGACTGGAAGACCGTCATCGCATCGGTGGCGCCCTACGCCGAGGGCGACTTCTCGCTGCTCGACGACAGGCTGCACGTGGTCCCGGGTCTGCGCTTCGAGCCGTACGTCACCTCCACCAACAAGCTCACGCCGCCCCCCGCCGGCAGCCCGAACATCGCCTACACCCACGAAGAGGGCGTCATCGAGCCGCGCCTGTCCGTGCGCTACGCGTTCACGCCGCGCATCGCGGGAAAGGCCGCCGTCGGCATCTACCACCAGGCGCCGCAGCCCGAGGATCTGTCGTCGGTCTTCGGGACACCGGCGCTCGCGCTGTCGACCGCGCAGCATTACCTCGCGGGGGGCGTGTTCCAGTTCACCGAGTCGCTCTCGGTCGAGATGACCGGCTTCCTCGCGGAGCAGCAGAACCTCGCCACGCGCAGCGAGTCGGAGAGCCCGCTCGTCGGACAGGCGCTCGTGCAGCAAGGGATCGGTCGCTCCTACGGCACGCAGTTCCTGCTCCGGCAGCAGCAGGTGGGGCGCTTCTTCGGGTGGGTCAGCTACAGCATCATGCGCAGCGAGCGCCGCGACGCGCCGAACCTCGACTGGCGGCTCTTCGACTACGACCAGTCGCACGTCTTCACGGCCGTCGGCTCGTACGATCTCGGGCACGGCTTCGAGGCGGGGCTGCGCTTTCGCTTCGCCACGGGGTACCCGCGCACGCCGGTCATCGGCGCGTACTACGAGGCGGTCACCGACACGTACGAGCCGATCTTCGGGCCGCACAACTCGATCCGGATCCCGCCGTTCGTGTCGCTGGACGCGCGCATCGCCAAGCGCTTCAAGCTCGCCGCGAAGACGGAAGCCGAGGTGTACCTCGACGTGCAGAACGTGACCAACCACTCGAACCCGGAGGAGATCGTGTACAACCCGACGTACACGCAGCGCGGCTACATCACGGGGTTTCCGATCCTGCCCGTGGCGGGGGCGCGGCTGTCATGGTGAGGGCTCATCGCTCGCTGGCGTTCGCGGTGCTGGCCGGCCTGGCCGCGCCGCTGCTCGGGTGGCCGTTGCTCGCCTGCAAGCCGAACCTCGACGAGACGGTGTCGATCGTGACGGAGACGCGCTTTCTGGCGGTGCAGGCGGTGCCGGCCGAGGGGGCCCCGAGCGCCAGCGTGACCTTCACCGCGCTCGTGGTCGACCCGAACGGGCCCGTGACGAGCCCGGCCATCACGTGGGACTTCTGCAACGCACGCAACCCGCTCGCGAACCTGGGGCCCGTGAACCCCGAGTGCCAGGATCCCGGCGACGCGAACCTCGTCTCCATGGGCACCGGGGCGCAGGCCTCGGGCACCATCCCGGCCATCGCGTGCCGTCAGTTCGGTCCCGAGGTGCCCGAGGTCGTGGGCAACGCGACGCCGGGGCGCCCGGTGGACCCGGATCCGACCGGTGGGTACTACCAGCCGGTGAGCCTCTTCCTGCCGGAGTCTTCGGGGCTCATCACGTCCAGCTACGGCACGCGCATCTCGTGCGGTCTGGCCGAGGGGTCGTCGGACCAGGCGAACGACTACCTCGCGCGCTACCACGTCAACGTCAACCCTGCGGTCGCGTCGCTCGTCGACCTCGCCTCGGGCGGGGCGCCGCTCGCGCCGGACGCACCGGGGCCTGCCGCGACCAACGTCGTCTCTGCGGGGCAGAGCTTGCAGCTCGAGGTCGCGTGGGCCGCCTGTCCGCTGACGGACACCTGCGGCGACGGGATCTGCGGCGCCGACGAGAGCATCACGACCTGCCCCGCAGACTGCACGACGCCCGCAGGCTGCACCGGGGCGGAGCGCTACGTGAACTTCGATCTCGGCAGCCAGTCGCTCATCGACTCGCGCGAGGGGATCCACGTGTCGTGGTTTGCGACCGGCGGCAGCTTCGGGCTGGATCGCACCGGCAACGACGGGACGGACACGACGACGACGAGCGACAACACGTGGCAGGCGCCGGGTTCGCCGGGGACCGTGCACCTGTGGGTCGTGCTGCACGACGACCGCGGGGGCATCGGGTGGGGCGCGTACACCCTGGAGGTGCAGTAGTCTGGCAAGGTGGCGGAGAGCGTCCTCACCGTGATCTTCCAGCAGGCGTCCGAGTTCCTGGCGCAGGAGGGGCATCTCGCCCGCGGGGCATTCTTCCTGCCGGCGCCCGAGCCTCTGCCGGAGCCGCTCGCCGAGCTCGTGCTCCGCATCGAGTCCCCGGCCGACGCCGTCGTCGAGCTACGCGTGCGCGTCGTTCAGATCTCGCCGACCCACATCGCGCTCGCCGTCCTCGAGCTCGAAGCCGCCCGCGCGTCGCTGGCGCCGCTCTTCCAGGCGGCGCGCTCGACGCCGTCCGGCGACGGGGCGACGTGGGTGTTCTGGGGGAGACCGGAGTCGGCGGCGGGACCGTCGCCGGAGGCCTCCGAGGACCTCTTCGATGCGCTGCCGGAGGAGACCCCCGACGCCGAGCCCACGCAGGCCGACGAGAAGCTCCTCTACGATCAGATCAAGGCCATGAGCTCGCCCGAGAAGATGCAGCTCGCGCTACACGGGGATCGCACGGCCCGGTTTCTCTTGCTCAAGGACGTCAGCAAGGGCGTCCAGACCTTCCTCCTCCAGAATCCGCGCATCACCATCGACGAGATCCGCTACATCGCCGGCTACCGTCAGGCCAACCCCGACGTGCTCGTCACCATCGCCGGGCATCGCGACTGGGGGCAGAACCAGGGCGTGCTCGCGGCGCTCGTTCGCAACCCGAAGACGCCGACGATGACGGCGGTGAAGCTGCTCGACAAGGTCGCGCCCACGGAGCTGAGGCGCCTGGCCAAGAGCGCCGAGGTCCCGCGTGCCGTGCAGGCGGCGGCACGCAAGAGGGTGACGGAGTGAGTCAGTCGTCCCCGGCGGCGAGCCACTTCGACAGCGTCTTGACGTCGACGCCGAGCGCCTCGGCCGTGCGCGCCCTGTGCCCTGCGAACCGCTCCAGCGCCCACGCGGCGTAGCGTCGCTGCACCTCGCGGATCGGCAGGACCGCCCCCTCCAGCGCGCCAGGCATCCCGGGCGGGGGTGCGCTGGAGACCGTCGGCGGCAGATCGGTCGCGTGCGCCTCGGCGTCCCGCCCGAGCAGCACGACGCGCTCGATGGCATGGGCGAGCTCGCGGACGTTGCCCGGCCAGGCGTGGTCGAGCAGGTGCGCCATCGCGTCGGGGGCGAAGCGCTCGACGGGCGAGTGGGGGTGCTTGGCGCGCGCGTCGGCGAGCAGGCGCTCGACGAGCAGCGGGATGTCCTCGCGCCGGTGGCGCAGCGCGGGGATCTCGATGGTCACCACGTCGAGGCGGTAGAGCAGGTCCTCGCGGAAGGCGCCCGCTCGCGCGCGCTCGCGGAGATCGCGGTGCGTGGCCGCGAGCACCCGCACGTCCACCTCGCGCTCCTTGCCCGCGCCGAGGGCGCGCACCGTCCCGCTCTCGAACACGTGGAGGAGCTTGGACTGGAGCGCCGGCGACATCTCCCCCACCTCGTCGAGGAGGAGCGTCCCCCGGTCGGCCTCGACGAAGAGGCCGGCGCGCGCGCTCGTCGCCCCGGTGAACGCCCCCTTCACGTGGCCGAAGAGCTCACTCTCCAGCAGCGTCTCCGGCAAGGCCGCGCAGTTGACGGCCACGAACGGCGCCCCGGCGCGCGAGCTCGTCGCGTGAATCGCCCGCGCGAGGGCCGTCTTGCCCGTGCCCGTCTCGCCCACCAGGAGGACCGGCGTCACCGCGTCCGCCACGCGGGCGGCGACGTCGAACACCTCGCGCATCGCCGGGCTCGTCGCGACCAGGCTCCCCAGCCCGACGCGTTCGCTGAGCGTCGCGCGGAGGCTCCGTGCCTCGCGCCTCACGCGGGCGTCGTCGAGGGCGCGCTCGAGGAAGAGCGCGAGCTCGTCCGCCGCGAACGGCTTGGTCAGGTAGTGGTAGGCCCCCTGGCGGATGGCCTCCACCGCGGTCTCGATGGCGCCGTAGGCGGTCATCACGATGACGGGACGCTCCGGGAACGCCTTTCGCGATCGCGCCAGCAGCGCCAGACCGTCGATCCGCGGCATCCGCAGGTCCGTCACCGCGGCGTCGAAGCCGTCTCCCTCGAGCAGGCGCGCTGCCTCGCCGCTCGACGCGCAGGCGACCGCCTCGAACCCGCGGTCGGCGAGGCCGTCGGCCAGCGTCTCGGCGAGATCCAGGTGATCGTCGACGACCAGGACGCGCGGGCGTACCGGAGCGCGATCCGGTGGTGCCATGACAGCCATCACTTCTTCTGCAGGTACCGGCTCACCTCCGCCGCGCCGTGCTCGCGCAGCGCGATGCAGAGCTGCGCCTGCTCCAGCCCCTCCTCCAGCTCTCGCTTCGTGCCCTCCAGATCGCGGGTACCCGGCACGAGGAACGCCTTCGCGTCGTCGCGCTCGCCCGCCGTGCACATGGAGCCCGCGACCCCGACCAGGATCCACCTCTCGGAGGCCGGGATGCGCGCGCGGAGCTTGTCCCAGTTGTCCTTCTCCCAGCGGTACATCGTCGTCCTCGCTGCACGGTGTCCCAGCACCGAGCCGAAGAGGTACCTCGCGTCCGAGAGCCTCAGCTCGTCGGTCAGCGCGAGGTCCAGCGCCCGCCGCAGGGTCGTGGGATCGTCGAACGTACCCATCGCACGGATGGCGAGCTCGCGATCCGAGGGCGACCTGGCGCTCTTCAGCGCCGCGCGCAGCTCGTCGAGCCTCGGGGCACCGGCGTGGATGGACGCGAGCGGCACCGCGACGGACGCCGCATCGGCTGCGACGCTCGCCGGATCCTTCAGCCACCTCTGCGTCAGCTTCTCCGCTTCGGCCAGCGTCGCCGGGTCGTAGGCCAGCCCGCCCATCGTCTGCAGCACGGTCCGGCGCTCGAGCGCGCGCTCGTCGTCCTCCCGGCCCCTCGGCTCCCACCCGAGCGCCGCCTTCCGGCCCACCATTCGCGCGGCCACGTAGCGCTGGAACGCCGGCCGATCGGCGTCGTCGACGAGCGCCTGGTCGATGCCCTGGAGGACACCGGCGAGCTGTTCGACGACGAGGCGGTGGTTCTCCCCGTCGAACTTCGGCAGGGCGTCGAGTAGCGTCCCGGGATCGATCGCGCCTTGCCGCACGGCAGCCCAGGCGTTCGAGACGAGGCCGAGCCGGTCCGCCGGATCGAGCGCCCGCTCGCTGCGCGTCAGCGCGAGGAGCTCGGCCTTGTCCATGACGAAGCGGTAGTACCCCGCCTCGTCGGCGTTCGGATAAAGCCAGGTCGGGCACGCCCCGAGATCGCGGGTGATCGGCTCGGCGCCCAGGGTGAAGCAGGTCTTGCCCTTCTGCGCGTCGCTCGCGACGCACACGGGGAGCGTCCACTTGCGCGGCTGCTCGCCCCCTCCGCCGAGCGGTCGCCACTCGGACTGGCGGAGCTCGACGCGGGTCCCCTCCTTGCCGCCGCATTTCCAGCTGAGGAGCACCGACGGCACTCCGGGCTTGTCGAGGAAGCCGCTGGCGAGCTCGCCCACCTTCTGCGCGGAGACGAAGTCGAGCGCCTTGAAGAGATCGTCCGCGCGCGCGTTCTTCCACGCGTTCTCGTGGATGTAGCGCTGGATGCCGCGACGAAACGTGTCGGGGCCGAGCCAGGCCTCGATCATGCGCAGCACGGCGGCGCCCTTCTCGTAGGTCAGCCCGTCGAACGCTTCCATCGCCTCGCTGGAGCTATGCACCGGCTCGCGCACGGCCCGGGCGCTGCGGAGCGCGTCGGTGTCCATCACGTGCTGGACTCCGGAGATCTGCTCGATGGTCGCGCCGAAGGACGGCTTCCAGGCGTCGACCATCTTCGCCTCGGCCCAGGTCGCGAAGCCCTCGTTGAGCCAGATGTCGTCCCACCACTGCGCGGTGACCAGGTCACCGAACCACTGGTGCGCGAACTCGTGCGCGATGACCTCCGCTTGTGCGCGCCTCAGGCCCGTCGTCACGTGCTTCGGGTCGAGCAGCAGGAGCACGTCGCGGAACGTCACCAGGCCGGGGTTCTCCATCGCTCCGGCCGCGAAGTCGGGGACGGCCACGATGTCGAGCTTCGGGTACGGGTAGCGCACGTCGAAGTAGTCCCCCAGCTTCGCGATGAGCGCGGCCGACGCCTCGAGCGCGAGTCTCGTGAGGCCGCCCTTGCCCTTGGGCGTGATGGCGCGGATGGGGAAGGGGGACGTCTGCCCTTGCACCACGTCGAAGTCGCCCACGGCGAAGGCGACCAGGTAGCTGGGCAGCGGGCGCGTGGTCTCGAAGTGGTGGACGACCATCCCGCCCGCGGCGTCCTCGTGCGCCGTCTCGGGGGCGTTGGCGAGCGCGATGGTCCCGCGGGGCGACATGATCGTCACGTCGTACGCCGTCTTGAACCCCGGCTCGTCGAAGCACGGGAACGCGCGGCGCGCGTCGGTCGCCTCGAACTGGGTGTACGCGTACCAGGCGCCGCCGTCCTCGACGCGGTAGAGCCCGGCCAGATCCGCGGCGAAGGGAGCGTCGTAGGCGATCTCGATGACCGCCGTCCCCGCCGCCAGCGGTCGGGCGAAGGTGAGCACGAGCTCCTCCGGCAAGACGCCGCCGCGAGCGACCCGCATCGCGGTCGAAGCGGGGATCTCGGCGCCCCCCGCGCGCGCCACGGCCCGCGAGATGCGCATGTCGCGCGCGTGCATCACGACGTACGACGTCGGGCGGGGGATGACGACCTGGATGGTCGTCGTGCCGGAGAAGCGGGGCTGCGATGGGTCGATGCGCAGCTCGAGCGAGTAGCGCTGCGGCGTCGCGGTGTCCGTGAGCCTGCCGTCCTCGCGCGGCGGCGGCGGCGACGGGACGGACGCGGTGATCGTGTCGGTCGGCAGGACCATCACCGGCGGCGGAGCCGGGGCGACGTTGGCAGACTCACCGCCGCAGGCCGCGAGGACGAGGAGCGTGAGCACGGACGTGGCGCGGCGCATCGGGCTTCCTTTCGAGGGGGCCCCACGCTCGCGGGGGAAGGTGTCCGCGTCAAGGGGGTCGCGATGTCGCGGCGCCAGCGGGGCGATGGGGCCGGGGGGCGCACGAGCCGCGTGATTGCGCGGGAAAACCGGGGGCTTCACGGCGTGGAACGGCGGTTGCTCTATGGGCTGGCCATGCTCCCGACGCGTTACCTCTTCCACGCCATGCTGGGCGTCTCCATTGCCATCGCCGTGACGGGCATCGCGCTCGGCGCCGAAGCGCGTCGAGGCCCCGAGGATCTCGACGGCTCGTCGCACTCGGCGGCGGCCCACCGCGCCGAGCGCGCGCGCGTCTCCGTCGAGCAGTCCGTGGCGCCGCCGTTTCCGATCGCGCCCCGCTTCGGCGCGGAGGCGGCGGGGCGCCCGGTCCTGACCTGGCGACTCGAGGAGGGAACGGATGGCGCTCGCGTCGAGCTCTCGCCGACGAGCGACTTCGACGAGGCGACCCTCCGTCGCATCGACGTGCGCGGTGAACGCGTGACTCTGCCCGCGCCGTGGCCGTCGGGGGTCTGGTACTGGCGGCTGCGCGGACGCGACGGCACCATCGTGGGCGATCGGACGACGCCGACGTGGATGCTCTACGTGACCGACGGTGCGAGCGCCTCCTGACGGGGAAGGAGTGCCCTTCTCGTCGCGTATACCGCCTCGATGAGACTTCTCCTTGCTTCGCTGGTCGTCGGTTGGGCCTTGGTGGGCGCCCTCCAGGGCTGTTCTTCTTCGTCGACGCCCGCAGGGAGCGACGACGGCGGCGCCCGGGACGGGACGACCGCCGACAGCGGCGGACACGACGCCCAGGTCGACGTCTTCACGGCGAACGACGCGGGCGCCGATACGGCGACGGGCGATGTGGTCGCGCCCGAGGAGGCCGCCGCACTCGATGCGAGCCCGGACGGCGCCACGGAAGCGGGAGAAGCGGGAGAGGACGCAGAAGCAGGTCAGGACTCAGGCACCATCGCCGACTGCGGCTCCACGCCCACGCTTCACCAGGACGAGGCGGGGATCATCTACTGTGGCTTCTCCGGCGCGGCGCTCGACTGCGTGACGGGCCAGGAGTGCTGCCTCGGAGGGTACCTGGTCGACGCGGGCGCGTTCGCGGCGCAGCAATGCGTCACCTACGGAGCGACCTGCACCAACGGCGTTTACGGGTCCGACGCGGCCGCCCCCCCGATTCCGGTCGCGTGCGCTCAGATCTCCGACTGCAAAGCGAACGGCGTGAGCAACGCGGTCGCGTGCTGCCTCCGGGGAGCGACGGCTCCGGCCGACGCGCCGACGTGCATCTACCCGAGGGCGACGCTCGGCACGGCCGTCGTGTGCGAATCGAGCGACGCAGGCGCGACCGGCGCCGCCCCGTGCGCCGTGGGCGAGGTGCAGATCTGCTCGTCGCAGATCGATTGCCCGACCGGCACGACGTGCACGGCCGGCAAGTGGAAGATCCTCGACGTCGGCTTCTGCCTCTAGCCCTACCCCGGCACGCGCAGCTGCAACGGCTTCACGCCCTGCGCTCGCGGCGGGAGCGGCGGCGGTATCGACGACACCCTTCGCGTGGGCGTCTCGGGCGCGGGTGGCACGTGGCCCAGGTGGAGGTGCGTCGTCGACGCGGGGGCGGGCGGCACCCACGAGGACGGCGTCACGGGTCTCGGCAGCAGCGTGCTGCGCGGGATGGCGAGCGGCAGCGGCGGCGGCGAGGACAGGCGACCGGAGCGGACGGGCACCGGCGCGCGCGGCTTCTCCCGCGGCACCATCTCGGGAGGCGGTACGGCCCGCGCGACGACGCGGAACGCATGCGAGGTCGACGTGAGCGCGACCGCCGAGTGCTCTTCGCTCGCCTCGCGAGGCCTCCACAGGACGGCGTACGCCCCCGGCTTCCACTCCAGCGTGATCCCAGCGTGCGGATCGTCGCGCATCAGCCATCCGACCATGCGCATCCCCACGAAGGCCGACGGATGCATCCGTCCCGCCCCTGCTCCTTCGTGGCGAGAGACCGCGTAGCAGACCCCGTCGTTCAGCTGATAGACGGTGTTCCGTGTCACGATCCGCGTCTCGCCGGCGAAGGACGCCGGAAGCGGAGAAGCGCTCCACCGACGCGCCGACCGCGCCGCGAGTTGCTTCAGATAGGCCCGCCGCTCATCCATGGCTCCTCCCTCGCATCGCACACCGGCGCACCCATCAGCAGCTTGCGTGCCTGGAGCGAACGAAAGGGATTCCGGGTGTTTGCGACGGGCCGCGAGCTGCGGCGAGTGAGACCCTGTGGGTCCGGCGATCCAGGGGCTAGGGCTTCTCCGGAGGCTCGCGACCCAGCGTCATCGTCTCCATGTTGAGCTCCAGCACCAGCTTCAGAAGGGTGTGGCGCTGCTCCTCCGTCGGCGGTCGTGCCGACCAGGAGCGGAGCGCGCGCTCGAAACCCTCGGCCTTCGCGCGAAGCTCCCGCACGCGCGGTCCGGGCGGAAGCTCGCTCAACCGCTCGATGGTATCGGTGATCGACTTCTCGACGATCGCGAGCCGCGTGGATCCCACCTTCGACATCGTCGTGTAGAGTACCTCGCCGATCCCCCATGAGAAAGCGACTCCAGAAAGCGTGATTCTCTGGCGTCAATCCGCGGCCACGCTGTCGGCGATGCTCGGCCGGCGCGAGGCCAGCGCGCACGAGGTTCTGCGCGCGCACCTCGAGCGAATCGACGCCGTCGACGCACGCATCCGCGCGTTCACCGAGGTCCTGCGCGAGCAGGCGCAGGCCGACGCCGAGGCCTCGGACGCGCGCCGCGCTCGCGGCGAGGCGCGCGGGCCGCTCGACGGCGTGCCCGTCACCATCAAGGAGTGCTTCGACGTCGCGGGCCGGGCGACGACGCTGGGCATCCCGTCGTGGTCGGGGCGAATCGCGGACCGCGACGCGGCCATGGTGACGGCCCTGCGGCAGGCCGGCGCGGTCGTGCTCGGGCGCACGAACCTCTCGCAGACGATGCTCTACGTGGAGGCGCGCAACCCCGTCTTCGGGCAGACGGCGAACCCCTGGTCGCTCGCGCATTCCCCCGGCGGCTCCTCGGGCGGGGAAGGGGCGGCGATCGCGGCGGGCATGTCGCCGCTCGGCGTCGGGACGGACATCGGCGGGAGCATCCGGACCCCGGCGCACTTCTGCGGCGTCGTCGGGTTCAAGCCGTCGCTCGATCGCCTCCCCATGCGCGGCTACCGCACCGTCCTGGCGGGGCAAGAAGCCGTGCGTGGCATGGGGGGGCCCCTCGCCCGCACGGTGAGCGATCTGGCGCTGCTCTTTCGCGCGCTCGATCCCGGCAAGCTGTCGGCGCTCGATCCACGCGTCCCTCCCGTGGCCTGGGAAGAGCCGGACGGTGTGCGGCTCGACGGGCTGCGCGTCGGCTTCTACGCCGACGACGGTGTCCTCGCGCCGTCGAAGGCCGTGTCGCGCGCCGTGCACCGCGCCGCCGAGGTCCTGCGCGCGCGCGGCTGCGCCGTGAAGTCGTTCGAGCCACCGGACGTCCGCGGCGTCCTCTCCGCGTACCTGGGCGCCCTCAGCGCGGACGGCGGCGCCGGCCTCGTCGCGGCGCTGGCGGGCGGCGAAGTGGATCCGGTGCTCGAGCCGCTGCGGCGGATGACCTCCGTGCCTGAGGGGGTCCGGCGTGTGGCCGCCCGCGCGGCCCGGGCCCTCGGGCAACGAAGCCTCGCGCTGATGCTCGACGCGATGGGGGAAAAGTCCGTGAGCGAGCTGTGGGCGCTGACCGATCGCCTGCGCACGCAGCGCAGCTCCCTCGTCGACGCCATGGAGCGGAGCGGCGTGGACGTGCTGCTGTGCCCGCCGTTCGCCACGCCCGCGTTGCCCCACGGCGCGTCGAAGAACTTCACGCTCGCGTCGAGCTACTCGATCCTCTTCAACGCCGCGCAGCTGCCGGCGGGCGTCGTCCCCGTCACGCGGGTCCGTCCCGACGAAACGGGTCGCACGGCCGGGCGCGACTCGCTCGAACGGCACGCGGCGAAGGTCGATGCGGCGAGCGGCGGTCTGCCCGTCGGCGTGCAGGTGGTGGGTCGCTCTTGGCGGGATCACGAGGTGCTCGCCGTGATGCACGCGATCGAGCGCGACGTCGAGCGCGACGAGGGGTATCCGGCGACGCCCGTGGAGCTCTAGGCGACCTTCGGGAGCCTGTGCCGTGTGATTTCACACGGCCTAGTTGCCCGTCGCGTCGCGGGCGTCGCTCGCGTCACCCGCCGTCGCGTCGGGCCCCTCCGACGCGTCGTCGCCGAAGAGGCTCACGTCGCCGAGCTGCGGCGCGTCGCCGCCCCCGCCCTCGGGCGGGCACTGGGAGTAGTCGTCGTTCGTGAAGTAGGCCGCGTCGGCGCAGCCGTAGGTCTCCCGCGGGCAGGTCGTGCCCTCCACCACGCACGTGGTCTCCGCGTACTGCGCGCAGTCGAGGGCGTGCGGGCCCGAGCCGCCCGAGCACGGGTCACCCGCATCCATGAAGGGGATGACCGGCTCCTGCGAGTGACACGCGCCGCCACCCGCCGCGAGCGCCGCGAGGAGCAGCACCGGAAGCGTCCCGCCGTACCCGATCCGCATGAGGAAACTGTAGTCTCGGATGATGCGTTGGGCACGGGCGATGGCGTGCGTCGCGCTCGGTCTCGTGCCTTCGTGCGAGCGAGCCGCGGCTCCGGCTCCGCCACCGCGGGGCGAGGTGGTCCTCGCCGTGGACACGGACATGCCCGTGCCGACGTTCGTCAACCGGCTGCGCATCGACGCGTACGACGCGACCGGCGTGTGGTACGCGTCACGCGACCTCGATCGCTCGCAGCTCGCCGACTGGCCCACGAGCTTCGCCTTCGACCTCGACCTCGACGGCGGGCAGGTCGACAAACTCGTGATCCTCCGCCTGCGCGCCTACGCCTCCGGCAACGTGCGCGACTACCGGGGCGAGCGCTTCGCCCCGTTCGTCGTGCAGTGCGACTCGGCGGCCTGCGCGCGGCCGAAGCCGCCGTCGTGCTGTCCGCTCCTCTCACCCGCTGCGCCGGCCGTGACCAACGCGCCACGCCTCTACGACGCCGAAGGAGCCGACATCACCCCGGCGACGGAACCCGCGCCCGCGCTGGCCATCGACCGCATCGTCGTCCTCGACCTCGTCCCCGATCAGGCCTCGACGGCGCAGGTGCTCCTGCAGGGCGCCTGCGCCGGGACCATGGCCGACATCGGCGGCGTCCGCTCGTGCACCGACAACACCGGCCAGCTCGACGACGCGAGCGTCGCCGTGCCCGTGCAACCCTACGGGACGCCGCTGCCCGCCTCGGTCGAAGGATCGTTCCACGGGACGCTCCTCCCCTGCACCGTGGCGCCGCGCCCGGCCGGCACCGCCGCCGACGGAACGCCGCTCTACGACGAGGAGGTCTGTGTTCCCGGGGGAATGTTCGTGTTCGGCGACCCCGCGGCGTTCGGAGAGGGATCGATCGACGACACGCCGCCTCGCATCGCCATCTTGCCGCCCTTCCTGATGGACAAGTACGAGGTCACCGTGGCGCGGTGGCGCGCGGCTCTCGCGGGCGGCTTCATGAACCCCAACGGCCCGGCGTCACCCTTGCCGAACGAAGCCGCGCTTCCGACGTCCGGCGTGGACGAGGCCAGCAACGCTCTCTGCACGTGGACCGTCACGCGCCGCGACCGCGAGGACTACGCCGTCAATTGCCTCGCGTGGAAGGACGCCCACACCTTCTGCCAGTCGCTCGGCGGCGACCTCCCGACGGAGCCCGAGTTCGAGTACGCCGCCACGGTCACGGGCCGCGAGTTCAAGACACGCTACGCGTGGGGTGGTGACGACGCGGTGCAGCCGCCGTGCTCCCGTGCCGTGTACGGGCGCGGCACGCTCCCGGGCTTCGACGACTCGTGCAACCCCACCCAGGTCACGACGGGGCCGTTGCCGGTCACGGCGTCCGAGCACGACGCCGGGGACGTCACTCCGCAGCTCGACCTCGTCGGCTTCGGCGGCAACTACTCCGAGTGGCAGGTCGACGCCTTCGCGCCGCTGACTGCGAATTGCTGGGCCAGCGCGCCGCTTCTGTCGCCGACGTGCTCGGCCACCACCCCGCCGACGCGTGCCGTGCGCGGCGGGTCCTGGCGCCTGGGCCCGCTGGACCTGATCGCGTCGGTTCGCTCTTTCGGGCCGGGGAACGACGGCACGCAGGACGTCGGCTTCCGGTGCTCGCGACCGGGGAGCGCTCCATGAGAGCCGTGGCGGTGCTCGCGGGGGTCGTCGCCGCCATCGGAGCCTGCGCTCCGGAGACCGCGTCGACCCGCGCCGCGCAGATCCTGCTTTACGTCGACACCGACGCGCCGCTTCCGGGGGCCGGGCCCGGGGCGCCCCTCGCGCTCTTCGACCGGGTGCGCATCGACCTGCTGCCGCCCGGAGAGGACACCCCGTGCACCGGCTGCACCAACGAGTTCGCGTTGACGACCAACGACCTGTCGAGCCTCGACGCATCGGTCGGCCTGGCGCCGGCCCTCGGCGTCTCCGGGTACCGGGCCCGCGTGCGCCTCTTCCTGAATGCGTTCGCGTCGATCGCGGGGGAGCCGGACGCCGACAACACGATCGACACCACGGTGGCGCTGCCCGCGACCCTCCCGCAGACCGCCACGGAGATCACGGTGATGCTGGCCACCGACGACGTCGGCACGGTGGTGGGGACCCCGGATGCTCCGGTGGCCGCCACACCGGGTGCGCCTTCGTCCTCCGCGGTGGGTCTCTGGCCCGGCGCCGCGGTCGTGCCGTGCGCGGGCGCGGCGAGGCCGGGGGAGGTGTGCATCCCGGGCGGCGCGTTCTGGCTCGGCACCACGGTCGCCGAGCTGCCCCACTCGCTCACGGCAGCGGCCTTGCTCCCGCGGCTGGTCACGCTGTCGCCCTACTGGCTCGATGAACGCGAGGTGACGGTCGCCGCCTACCGGACCTTCAGCACCACGCGGCCGGATCCCTGGTCGGGGAGCATCTCGGGACAGTCCTGGAACGACTGGTGCACCTTCACGGTGGCACAAGGCAAGATGGACGGGTCCCCGCTCAACTGCATCCGCTGGACGGATGCGCGCGCCTACTGCACCTCGACCGGCGCCGACCTGCCCACCGAGGCGCAGCTCGAGTACGCGGCGGGCGGCCTCCAGGACCAGCGCTTCGTCTGGGGTGAGGAGGATCCGGCGTGCCGGGACGCCGTCTACGGCGAAGGGGGATACGCGTACTGGTCGTTCGAGGCGCCCATATGCCTGTCCGCGTACCCGACGCAGGTGCCTGTCGCCGTGGGAGCCGGCGGGCACGGGCGCGACGTGCTCGCGCTGGCCGGGGGAGGCTTCGTCTACGATCTGGCGGGCAACCTCCAGGAGTGGGCTCTCGACCTGTGGAACGCCCCCGGCGAGCCCTGCTGGTCGAGCCCGGGCGTGTACACCGACCCGGTGTGCCAGACGGTCAGCCCGAGCGAGGGGAACTTGCATTCGGTGCGCGGCGGCGGATGGCTCGACTCCGGGGATCTTCTCTTGGCCACGGCGCGTGCCGGCGAAGGGCCGCTGGACAGCGCCGCCGGAGACGCGGAGGAGCCGAACCTCGGGTTCCGGTGCGCGAGGGCAGACTCGCCATGATCACTCGAACGTCGCCACCACCGGCGCGTGGTCGCTCGTCCCCACGTCCGCCAGCACCTTGCACCCGGTCGCCCTGAGCCCGGGGCTCTCGCTCGCGAGCACGTAGTCGATGCGCCACCCCTGGTTCTTCTGCCGCATGCTTCGCCAGGGCGGCCACCACGTGAACATCGTCTCCGTATCGGGATCGAGCGCGCGCGCCACGTCCACCAGCCCGGTCGCCAGGATCCGCTCGAAGATGCCCCGCTCGTCCGGCCGCTGCCCGATGACGCCGGGCTTGCGCTCGCGCGCGTACACGTCCTTGTCGGTCCGCGCGACGTTCATGTCGCCGCACAGCACGAGCGCCCCGCCCCCGGCGCGCGCGCCCTCCGCGTACTCCGCCATGGCCTCCAGGAATCGCAGCTTGGCCGCGTAGTCCTTGCCGCCGTTGGGGACGTAGATGCTGGCGAGGACGAGACCCCCCTCCAGCCTGGCCTCGACCACGCGGCACTCGACGTCGAACGGCGGGTGATTGAACGCGGGGCGCCCGGGGAAGACGTCCTTGCGCAGATGAAGCGACACGCCGCTGTAGCCCTTGGGTCCTCCGTGCCAGTAGCTCCAGTAGTCGGGCAGCATCGTCAGCGTCTCGCCGAGCTGCTCCTGCGTCGCCTTCAGCTCCTGCAGGCACACGGCGTCCGGGCGGTCGCGATTCACCCAGGCCACGAACTGCGCCTCGCGCGCCCGGATGCCGTTCACGTTCCACGTCGCGATCCTCATCCTCCGCCTCCCCGGACCACCGGCATGGTGATGTCCGGCGGCCGAACGTAGACCGGCTCGAGGCCGTCGGCGTCCTCCGCCGGACGGCCCATGGCGATGCGCCCCACGGCGGAGGCGTGGGGGAGATCGTGAGGAGGCTGCATCACGAGGTCCACGCGCCCGTCGAGCGCCGACCAGTCCACCTCCGCCGCCGCCTCTCCGGCGACCCGCACGCGCTCCCCACCGGCGACCTCGGCCAGACGCGCGGCCACGTCCCCCGTCCGCAGGTGCGTGGGTCCGAGGACCCGGACGCCGCCGCGCCCGGCCTGCACGAAGAGCTCCCCCTTGCCGGCCCCGATCAGGCTCACCACCAGCCCGCCCGTCAGCCCGAACGCGAGCGCGTCGAGCGACGTCACCCCCACGAGCTCCGCGCCCGTGGCGAGGACGATCCCCTTCGCGGTCGCCACGGCGATGCGGATGCCGGTGAAGCTCCCCGGCCCGACGCCGACGGCCCACCGCGTGACGTCGCGCGCCGTCCAGCGCGTCCTCTCGAAGAGGGCGCTCATCATGGGCACGAGGGATTCGCCGTGGGCGTTCGAGACCCGGTGCGCGTCCTCGGCCAGGAGCACGCCGTCCTCGAAGAGGGCGACCGAGCCGAGCGCCGTGGACGTGTCGATGGCCGCGAGACGCATTCCCTCTTCGTGCGCGACCTTACCAGCAGCTACGCTCGCACGCATGCGCGTGAGGCAGGGCGGCCGGGCCGTCGAGAACGCGCTGCTGGCGACGCTCGCGTGCCATGCCGTCGCCATGGCCGCGATGGCGGCGGTGCTCCTGCCGATGATGCCGGGCGGGTCGACCCACCACGACGCGGCGCGGATGGCGGCGATCGCGACGCACGCGACGGCCTGGCGCATCGGGTGGCTGACGTGGGGTATCACCGCGGTGTCCGACGTCGCGCTGGGGATCGCGCTCGTGGC